>Ga0164241_10000580_pt1 | contig 62884 bp, 51 predicted proteins | sample OricomyardsoilBY_FD_108780 | JGI IMG/M metagenome (GOLD analysis project Ga0164241, IMG submission 108780) | Backyard soil microbial communities from Emeryville, California, USA - Original compost - Back yard soil (BY) | ecosystem: Environmental > Terrestrial > Soil > Unclassified | place: USA...
GCGATCCACTCGTGTCGTTGGCGATCGCGCAACTCCGGCGGTGCCCCGAGCATCTCGCCGTCGCCGAGCGCGTTCACGTCACCGCGACAGATCCAATAGCCGGCCGTGACCAGAAAACAGAGGTTGTCGCCGCCGACCAGCACCTGTTTGATGCACGATCCGGGCGGTGCCGGCTTGGCTTCAGTGGGAGGCGCCGGCGTCTTGCGGCACGCGTAGCTCGCGCCTGAGCCTAACACCAGCACCGCGACGGCCAGGCTCTTCAGTAGGGCGCGCTCCACTGGACGCCCTCGCCTGCTCAGCGGCCCATCCAGCCGCCGTCGACGACCAGGACGTGGCCGGTGACGTAGCGAGCGGCTTCCGAGCACAGGAATACGGCCGCGCCCGCGATGTCGTCGGGCTCGCCCCAACGACCCGCGGGGATGCGCTCGAGAATTTGTCGGCTGCGATTCGGATCGGCGCGCAACGCTTCGGTGTTCTTGGTGGCGATGTAGCCGGGCGCGATCGCGTTGACGGTCACGCCCTTGCTCGCCCACTCGTTGGCGAGCGCTTTCGTGAGCTGCGCGACGCCGCCCTTCGACGCGGTGTAGCCGGGCACCAAGATGCCGCCCTGAAACGACAGCAGCGACGCCACGTTGACGATACGCCCGCCGCCTTGCTCGAGCATCAGCTTGCCGATGCGGCGTGACAGACGAAACGGCGCCGTCAAGTTCACCTCGAGCAGGAAATCCCAGTCGTCGTCGGTGTAGTCGACGGCAGGTGAGCGGCGGATCGAGCCGGCGTTGTTGATCAACAGATCGACGCGGCCGAACGCGCCCGCCGCGCTGGCCACGAACGCGTCCTGCGCGGCCCGATCCGCGAGGTCGGCGGAGAGCGCGACCGAGCGGCGACCGAGCGCCCGAACGGCTTCGCTCGTAGCCTCCGCCTCTCCGCCGCGGCCGTGGCAGATCACGTCAGCGCCAGCGCGCGCGAGGCCGAGCGCGATGGCAGCGCCGATGCCGGTGCTCGAGCCCGTCACCAACGCGACCTTGCCGTCGAGGTTGAACCAATCGAGGGCCATGGTCGTTACTTCGCGCTCGCTTCCAGGCCCGAGCCGGCTTGATCGAAGCCGGGCTGGACGTTGACGACGCCGAATTGACGATCTTCGACCTCGCGGTGGGCCGCCATCATCCAGATGAAGTTGATGCTGTGGCCGGGCGCGGCGACGTTCGGGTGGTAACCGGCCGGCATCAGCACCGCGTCGCCGTCGCGCACCAGGCTGACGAGCTCGGGCTGATCCGGCTTGGTGTAAACGAGCTGGATGCCGAAGGCGGGCGCCGGCATGTCGAAGTAGACGTACAGCTCTTCGAGCAGCTGAGTGTGCTCGTGGGGCGGCCAGCTCGTCCAATTGCCGGGTTGTGAGCGGGTGAAGCCGCACAAGATCCGGCCAGCTTGCACGTTTTTGCCGATGATGATGTTGAGATCGCGGGTGGTGGCGGGGCCGCCGGCGGTAAACTTCAAGGCCGTGTCTTGCTTGACCTGCGAGTAGCGGATCACCTGCAGCGGATAATCGCCCGCGACGTCCGCGGAGCATTCGACGAGATCGACCTCGGACGCGGTCGAGACCGCGACGGCCGAGCCGCGCGGCACGTAAATCGCGTCGTACGTGTCGAGGTCGTACGCGACGCCGTCCACGAGAATGCGGCACGCACCCTTCATGCACAGCAGCGCCGTCTCGCGGTTGCCGGTCTCGAAAACGGCGCTCGAAAGCGACGGGTCGAGCCGAATGCGCCCATACGCCAGGTGCTCCATTTTGCTGTTCTCGGGCGTCACCGAGATGACGCGACCGAGGCGATCCGCGGTGCCGGAAAAGATTAGCTTTCGAGGGTCGAGAGTGACGTTGTTCATGTCCATGTCGAAGCGCTTTCGTCTGCCGAGGGGCGCCGGAGTGTAGCGCAAAGCCCGCGCCGTCGCCTTGCTCGGCAGCGATCGTTCGTGATATTCCGAGCGTCGAAAGATGGGAGAATCATGACGCGAATTCGGTGCGGCCTGGCGTTATCGGTGGCGACGTTGCTCGGAGCTTACGCAGCCTACGCGCAAGGCGTGCCGCCCAAGCCGAGCGCGCCGCCCCCAGCGACGATGGCTCCCGCGGCCGCCGCCAAGGCTGCCAATGCCAACCTGGCTCGCGTGACGGCGACGAGCCCGTCTGCGTTTGCGCGCCCCCGAGAGACGCTCGCGATTTCGGGCGTCGAGATCGCCAAGCTCGTCCCCGGCTTCGAGCTGAAGAAGGCGCTCGTCGTCGATACCGGCGGCCGTCCCGTGCTCTCGCAGCTCGTCGACATGAACGGCGACGACGAGCCGGATGAGCTGGTGTTTCAAGCCGACCTAGCGCCCCACGAGTCCAAGCAATTTTACGTGCGCGCCGGCGAGCGCCACCACGCCGCCGCCGCCGACTACAAAGTGTACGGCCGCTTCGTACGCGAGCGCCACGACGACTTCGTGTGGGAAAACGATCTCGTGGCGCACCGCATGTACGGTCCCGATCTCGAGACCTGGGCCAAAGATCCGCTCGTCTCGAGCGGCATCGACGCCTGGGCGAAGCGCTCGACGAAGCTGCTCGTCAACGAGTGGTACATGACCGACGACTACCACTCGGACAACGGCGACGGCGCCGACTTCTACGCCGTCGGCAAGTCGCGCGGCTGCGGCGGGCTCGGCGTGTGGACGGGGGGAAAGCTGCACAATTCGCGGAATTTCACGCGCTCGCGCGTGCTGGCAAACGGGCCAATCCGCCTGGTTTTCGAGCTGAGCTACGCGCCGTGGCAGGTGTCGAACGGCGTGCGCGTCAGCGAGACCAAGCGCGTCGTGCTCGACGCCGGCAGCCCGTTCAACGCGTTCGAGAGCTCGTTCAGCGGCGCGAAAGGCGCGCTGTCGATCGGCATCGGTATCGCCAAGCACCCGGGTGGCACGGTCCAGATCGACGCCAGCCAGGGCTCGATGCGCACCTGGGAGCCCGTCAAAGACAACAAGGCGAAGGCCAGCGGTAACCTCGGCTGCGCGATCGTGCTGAGCCCCGGGGCCACGCTCGAAGCTCAAACCGCTGACCTCGACTACCTCGCCATCACCCCGACCGACGCCGCCGGGCACATCAAATACAGTGTCGGCTCCGCCTGGGACCGAGCCGGTCGTATCCGCGACGCCGAGGCTTGGTCGAAGACAGTCGAAAGCGCCGCCGCCAAGCTGTCGGCACCGCTCGAGCTCGTCGTCGGGCCAGCGGCTTCGAAATGACCCGCTGGTCGCCGGTCGAAGGACGCGCCGCGCGCTATTTGGCGGGGAGCGCGCTCTTTTCCGGCGGCGCGCTCGTGTTCTTGACGAGCGCGTGCGAGCCCGACCTCGAGGTGGGAGATTGGGCGTGCGTCCGCGCGCCCATGGAGCAGGCGGGCGGGGAGGCAGGCGCACCCGCGACGCACGAGGCGATCGCGGTACCGTGGTCGACGAGCTTCGAGGACGGTTTCTGCGGCTACTCCGACGCGCACGGCTACTGCTACGCCGACGTCAGCACGAACGACTCCAGCGCCGATGCCCAGTACCGCCTGACTTCCAGCCCCACGCACAGCGGCAGGCTGGCGGCCACGTTTCGCATCGACACCAGCGGAGACGGCCAGCAATCGCGCTGCGTCCGCCAAGGAATCCTGCCCAACGAGGCCTACTACGGCGCTTGGTTTTTCGTACCTGCCCCCGTCACCAGCGCCAGCAACTGGAACCTGATGCACTTTCGGGGTGGTGACGACGGACACGGCCTGTGGGACGTTTCGATCGATCGCGCGCCGAGCGGGGCGCTGTCGCTGTTCGTGTACGACTTTTTGCGCGACACCAAGCGGGTTCGCACCGGAAACCTGCTCGTGCCGATCGGCAGCTGGTTTCACCTCGTGTTCTTTCTGCGGCGAGCTGCCGCCGACACCGGTGAGATCGCGCTCTACCAGGACGGCCAGCGGGTGCTGCGGCTAGAGAACATCGCCACCGATGATTCCTCGTGGGGTCAGTGGTATTGCGGAAACCTCGCCCGAGCTCTCACGCCAGCCGATGCCACCATCTACGTGGACGACGTCTCGATTGACACGAAGCTTTGAGGCTTCGGCGCCGGGAGCGCGTGCGTGGCGTACGCTCGCCTGTGGATGGCTGCTCGCGATGTGGCCGAGCGCGGCGCGAGCGCAGCCACAGCTCGAGCTCGACTGGGAGGCGCCCGCCGGCTGCCCGCAAGCGGGCGCTGTGCGCGCACGCGTCCGCGCGCTGGTCGGCGAGTCGACCACGCCGCTCCACTTGCGAGCGCAGGGGCGCGTGGTGCGGCTCGCGGACGGCCGCTACCGCCTGACTCTCAGGCTGGACGAGGGCGACGGCATCGGCGATCGCACGATCGACTCGACGTCGTGCGCTGACCTGTCGGGGGCGGCGGCGGTCGCGCTCGGACTCTGGCTGCAGCGCGCTCCCAACGACGCGACGCGCGCGAATCCGAACGCGCCGAACGGTCGCTCAGCCGATGACGGGCGGTCGCCGCGCTCGACGACCGGCGGGGCGGACACGAGCGCTTCCGGAGGCGCCAGCTCCACCGGCGGCGCGAGCTCGCCCGCGTCCGGCGCGAGCTCCGATCAGCCGCCCGCCGCCGCGAAAGACGCCGTGAATCGCCCGCGACGCGCCGACGCTTCTCCGGCTGAGACACCCGACGCGCCGCCCGCCGCCGCGGCCAACCCCCGGCTCTGGCGCGTGTTTTTACGGGCTCCCGCTGGCACGCTCGAGGTGCTGCGGCTGCCGACGCCTAGCGTCGGGCTCGGGGCCGACCTGGGCCTCCGCTATGCTGACTGGCGCTTCGGTGCCGGGGCGCGCATCTTCCAACACCAGACGCTGTGGTCACCACGAGTCGCAGACATTGGCGCCAAGCTGGAGCGCGTGACGGCACACGTATGGACGTGTCGGCGCCTGCGCGGCGGCGACTTCGAGCTGGGGCCGTGCGTATCGCTCGGCCTGGAACGGCTCACGGTCAGCGGCGTGGGGGCCCGGGTAACCTCGCGGTCAAGGCAAGCCACTTCACTAACTTTGGGGGGTGGCGGCAGCGCCTACTACTATCCAGCCGATTGGATGGCCTTGGTAGGCACCGCTACGCTCAGCCTGGCCAGTGCGCGGCCGCGGGTCTCCATCGGCGGAGTCGACGAGCTACGCCAGCTGGGACCAGTGGTTGTCGGCGTGGGCCTCGCCTCAGAGTGGATTTTTTGACGGACGACGCGGTGCCGCGTCACTGCCTGGAGGAGTAGCGATGGCAGGCCACGACTCCGCCGCCAGGGACCTGGCGGCTTCCAAGGCCCCGGCCGGGCCATCGTCGGCGGGATTCTCCGTGCCGCCGTTCGAATCCATCTACCAGCAGTATTTCGATTTCGTTTGGTCGTCGACGGTGCGCCTCGGAGTCAAGCCCGTCGCGATCGACGATGTCGTGCAGGAGATCTTCATGGTGATCCACTCCCGGCTCGCGACGCTACGTGAACCCGCGTCGCTGCGGAGCTGGATTTACGGCATCGTGCGGCGCACCGTGAGCGCGCATCACCGCTCGCAGCGCACCCGCTCGGCGCTCGGCAACACCTTCGCTCTCGAGAGCGAGCTGCAGCAGCCGAGCGTACCGACTCCGCTCGACGTCACGGAGCAAAACGACAGATTGAAGTTGCTCCAGAGCCTGCTCGACTCGCTCGATCCGCTGAAGCGCGAGGTGTTCATGCTCGCCGAGTTCGAGGAGATGACCGTGCCCGAGATCGCCGAGGCGATCGAGGTTCCGCTGAACACCGCCTATTCGCGGCTGCGCGCGGCGCGCGAGGCGTTCGAGCAAGGTTTGGCCCGACGCGCTGCCCGCCGCGAAGGGAGAAGCTGACCGTGTCGAAGCTCGGTCCTGAAGCGCGAGCCTTGGTCGACGCGGGTCGAGGGCTGCATCGCCCGAGCGCCGCCGATCGCCAGCGTGTGCTCGAGGCGCTGCGCGACCGCGTCGCGCAAACCGGTGGGCTGCCGCCCGAGCCACCGCCACCGAGCCCTGCGGCGCGCGTGAGCCCGTGGCAGCTGATTTCGGGCGTGGTAGTCGGCGCCGCCATCATCGGCGCGATCGCCTTCCAACTCCGACGCACCGACAGCCCGCCGCCGCCAGCGCCGGTATCGGCGCCCGCGCCGTCCACGCTCTCGACGGCGCCGCCCGCGCCGGTCGTCGTCACGGCTCCGAGCGAGCCTGCACCGCAGAGCACACCGCCCGCGCCGGCGCGTCCGCCCACTGAGAACAAAGCTCCCCTCGCGCGCTCGGCGTCGAGCGGGCTGGCCGACGAGGTGGCGTTGCTATCGCGCGCCGAAACCGAGCTTCATGCCAATCGCTTCGGGAGCGCGCTGCGACTCCTGAGCGAATACGAGCGCAAGTTTCCGCGCGGGCTGATGGTGCAAGAAGACGTGGCCGCCAAGGTGCAAGCCCTGTGCGGTCTCGGCCGCATCGCCGACGCGAAGGTCGAGCTTGGCCGGCTGTCAGCCACATCGCCGCACGCGCGTCGCGCCCGCGCCGCGTGCCGGCTCGAGTAGCGACGACCGGACGGCTCGAGCATCAGCCTCGCGGCTTTGCTGCCGTGGGGCGGGGGCGCTATAAGTGGCGGCACCATGCCCCGCTCAGTCTCGAATGGGGGCACTGGTACCGACGAGACCCGCTTCGGCGAAACCGAACCGCTGCGGCCGGAGGCGCCGCGGCTCGACGTCGGCGCCGTGATCGACGGCAAGTACCGGCTCGAGCGGGTGATCGGGGAAGGAGGAATGGGCTCGGTGTGGCGCGCTCACCATCTGCAGCTCGACCTGCCGGTGGCGATCAAGCTGCTGCGCGCCGGCCCCGACCCCGCGATGTCGTCAGCGCGATTGAAGATCGAAGCGCGCGCGGCGGCGCGGTTGTCGCACCCGGCGATCGTACGCGTGTTCGACGTCGACACGACCGAGTCGAACCACCCGTTCATCGTGATGGAGCTGCTCGACGGCGAGAGCTTATCGGACATGCTCGAGCGCGCGCCGCTGTCGGGCGTGGCGGCGGCGCAGCTCTTGCTGCCGATCGCGGAGGCGCTCGTGCTCGCGCATTCCAAGGGCATCGCCCACCGCGATCTCAAGCCGCACAATATCTTCCTGTGCCGAGACGGGGAGCGCCTGCAGCCGAAGCTGCTCGACTTCGGCATCGCCAAGCTCACCGGCCCCACCGTGCCCTCCGGCAGCTTGACCGACACCGGCGTCTTGCTCGGAAGCCCCGACTACATGTCGCCCGAACAGGCTCGCGGCCGTAGCGATATCGACTATCGGGCAGACATTTGGCAATTTTGCGTGGTTTTATACGAGTCGATCACGAGCGAGACGCCGTTTCGCGGCGACAACTACAACGCTTTGATGCGCGCGATCGTCGAAGACCAGCCCGAGCCGCTACCGCTCGGTGAGCACGCCGACGCGCGCCTGGCCGAGCTGATCGATTGGGGCTTGCAAAAAGACCGGGAAAATCGCCCCGAGTCGGTGCAGCTGCTCGCGCAAGGCCTGGCCCAGTGGCTGCTCGATCGCGGCGTGCTCGAAGACGCGTGCGGCAACTCGGTCACCACCAAGTGGCTCGCGCGCGGCACGCTGCCACCCGACGCACCGAGCACACCGACCCTCACCCGCTCGGATACGTTGGTCTCGGCGCGCTCTGGGTCCGAGCCCGTCGGCGCGACGCCGCCCGCCCCGGCGCCGTCCACGTCGCCGCGCGGGCTCGGGGCAGCGTGGCGACGCCCGGCGCTGGCGGCGGGCGCGCTGCTGCTCCTCAGCGTGGGTTTGATGTGGTTACGGAGCGGCAGGGCGGCACCGGAGCTGAGCGACGAGCCGGACACGCACGCTGAGGCCGCGGCGCTGCCTGTTCGGGTGGTGGAGGTCGAACCACCCCGCGCGCCGGAAATTGCCAGCGCGGTGGCGGCGCCCGCGAGCGGCGAGCCCGAGCTCGTCGCACCAATTGCCAGCTCCGCAGCGGCGGCGACCCTCCCCGCCCCCAGCTCGAAGATGCGCGCCGTCAATGCGCGCGAAGACGCCCGCAAGCCGGCGCCGTCGGCCACGCCCGACCCAGGCTTTCCGGACGGCAGCGGCGACTTGTTGCAAGCCTATTGAGCACGAGCGGCTTCCGACCCTCACGCCGAGCGGTACAAGATGGCGAGGCGCGGCTGGGCCACCGCGACCTTCGGCACCGCGTGCTCGAAGCAGCGCTGGCACGTGCCGCCCATCACGAGCAGGTCGCCCCAGCCGAGCTGCAGCGAGCGTGATGGGCCACCACCGCGCTTGCGCAGCAGGAACTTGCGGGGCGCGCCGAGCGACACGCTGCAGACCAGCGCCTGATCTCGCTCGCGGCTCACGTAGTCGCCGTGCCAGGCGACGCTATCGCGGCCGTCGCGGTAGTAGGCGAGCGAGACGCGCGACAGCGGCTCGGCGTAGCGGCGCGACAGCAGCGCTTGCACCGCGAGCAAGATCGGCGGGAGCGGGCCGTCGTCGGGGAGCTGGGCGGTGACGCGCGGCACCGCCACGTGCCGTTCGTACATTTGTCGGCTCTCGGCGTGAAACCTGACATCACGGAGTAGCTGCTCGAACAGGCCGTGGTGGCCGTGCAGGAAACGCTGCTGGTAGTCGAGCCACGCGCCGTCGCCGAGCTCGATGTGACGCACCGGGCCCAGATCGGTGTCGAGCTCGAGCGGCTCGTCGGCAAAAAGCCCGAGCTGTCGCGGCAGCGGCGTCGCCACCCCGCAAATTAGCGCAGTTTTGGCCGCTGGCCAGGGGAGCCGCGAGCGCGTCGTGGGCGAGGCACGGGTCCTGCAGCGGCGACGGGCATGACAAGCGAACGGCGTGACCAAGAAGAGCAAGAGGGCGTGCCGACCGAGCGCAAGCTCGAACAGCTCTACGAGCTGATCGACGGCATCGAGACCGCGATGCTGACGACGCGAACGCGGGACGGTGCGCTGGTGTCACGGCCCATGCAGACCCAGGCGAGGCGCGCTGGCACCGATCTGTGGTTCATGACCAGCGTGGACACCGGCAAGATCGACGAGCTGATCGCCGATCCCCAAGTAAACTTGGGCTACTACAAGGACGGCTCGCGCGAATACGTTTCGGTCAGCGGGCGCGCGCACGTCACGCAAGACAAAAACAGGATCCACGAGCTCTACAAGCCGGACTGGAAGGCCTGGCTCGGCGACGAGGGCGGCGAGCGTGACGGCGGCCCCGACGATCCGCGCATCGCGCTGATCGAGGTGCAGGCCGAGTCCGCCTACTACCTCAAGTCGACCCAGCCCAAGCTGATCGCGCTGTTCAGCGTGGCCAAAGCGATCTTGACCGGCAACCCGCCCAAGGCCGGCGACATGGGTGAGCTCGATCGCGCGGCGCTGGCCTCGGGGACGGGACGAGCCTGAGCGATGGGGTCGCGGAACCGTGGAAGGAAACCACCGCGCCGGCACGTGAGCTTCTGCGAGCCAGGCTGCGGCGCGGCAGCCCCCTCGATCAGGATGCTCGCTCTTCAGCGCGCAGGCGCGGCGCCTCGGTCGAGCCGCTAAGTCTCGACTCGCGATCATCGCCTCGTTCGCGTTTGAAGTGCGAGGTGATGACCCAGCCCGTGATCGCCGACACCAGCATCAAGGCGTTGGTGACGGTGAACACCCAGTTTCGGAGCAAAGCGCTGTACACCGTGAAGCCGAGCGAAGCCGCAGTTTGACCGATGAAGAGGAAGCTCGACACGCCCTTGCCCGAACGCTCCTTCCACTGTTTGCGGATCTGCTGGACGATCGTCGCGAGCAGTATCAAAGAGCTGACCCAGCCGAGCAATTCGCTCATGCGCCACGCAGTTGCAACTCACGTACCCGCCCACCGCCGCCGAGCTAGCGGCGCGGTTTGAGTAGCTTACCGAGGTTTTGGAGCGACGCGCGGCGGGGCAACCACGGCGCCGCCATCATGCTCTTGGCGAGGGCCAGCGCGAGCTCGAGCGGCGTCGACCCGCTGGCTTCGATCCCAACTCGCGTTTGAGACGCGGCGTCTTCCATCGCGCCGCGGGCGAGCGTGCGCGTGCCGTCGGAGCGAATCTCGACGACGATGCGCGCCACCACCGGTAGCTCCGTGGCGGTGACGGGTAGATCGTCACACGGCGTCACGACTGGCAGAGGGGGATGGCGTCGCGAATCGTTCATCTCGCTCCTTCAGAGGGCCGGCGCCGTAGCCTACGCTACTCGCAAATAAGGCGAGGCGTATTTCACCCTCAGCGGTTGCAAGCAGCGCGCCAGATGAGATTCGACTGAAAGCGCGACAACGAGCCTCGGACGTAGCGCTCGTGCTGCGCGGACGAGGGCGCAAGACCGTTACCTTGTCGAAACGGCGGCCGTTCCAAGCTAGGGCACGGATGAACGACGCCCCGGACCTGACTTCTTGCCAGAACCCCGCGCGGACCAGGCGCTGTATCGTGGCCGGTTGCCTGAGCTTGGCGCTGGTCAGCTCGCTGTTGCTCTGCCCCCTCCCGCATGTTCCCGGCACCAAGCGCCGCCCCGCGCCGACGCCGGCGCAGCAGCAGCAGCAGCCGGCGCCGCGCGCCAATTCGTCGCTCGATCCAGAGCTGATTTGCTCGACGCCAAGCGCCGCCGCGGCGTGGCGCCGCGTCTAGCCGGGCGTTTCCAACAGGGCGAACGCGGCGCCTTGGGCGTCGTCGCATACGGCCACCCGATCGCCGTTCGGCAACGTGAAAGGTCCGAGGCGCGCGCCGCCGAGCGCGTGTACGGCTTCGAGCGCGGGCTCGAGCGCCGAGACGCGCAGGTGAAAGAGCCAGTGCGCGTGCCGCGAGGGTTGGCCCACAATGTCCGACATGCCACCGACGGCCGCGCCCCCGCGTTGCCAGCAGAATGGATGGATGACGCCCAAAGCGCCCACGTCGCGCGGCGCTTCGAAATGCCAGTCGAATAGCGCGCCATAGTCGGCGCGGGCGCGCTCGACGCCATGGGTGTTGAGATGCTGCCAGGCCACCGCGGGTCCCGGAACGGAGTCGTCCGAGGCTGAGGCCGGCTTGGCTAGCGCGACGATTGCGCCACCGGCATCGCGCACGGTGGCGGCTTCTAGGCCCGACGCGTCCATCCATTTCGGGCCCAGTTGGGTGGCGCCGCGCGCCACGAACGCGGAGAGCGCCGCGTCGACGTCGAGCACCTCGAGGAAGCCGAGCCAATGCGGGCGAGCGCCCCGCGCCAAAGCCTGCTCGTGGAGCGGGACGATCCGCGCGTCGTCTCGACCGAGCACCGCAGAATAGAAGCGGCGCGCCGCCGCGGCGTCGGTCGTGCGCAGCACGTACTGGAAAAAGCGCGTCATACGCCGGCATTGATAGCATGCATCGACGCGCTCGCGCCGTGAGTAACGCGCGCAGGAGGATCGACGGTGCACGTCTCGCGCCGATCGACCCTGCACCCGCGCTCGATCGACGCTCGATCTCGCGCTCACAAAAGCGTCGCGTCCGTGCGCCGGCAACCCGGACCGCACGGACGCTGTAGGTTGACGACGCGAGGCTGCTGTGGCTCAGAAGCCGGCGCAGGTGTAGGCCGTGATCAGCTCGTCGTCGCAGATCGGCGACATCGGCACGGCGGGGAAGCCGGGGAACGAACAGTCCCAGTTCGCGGCGGCGGGCGGCTGCGCCGTATTACAACGGATGTACGACTTCCACTCGCTGTCACAGCCGAATTCGGCGAAGAACTGCGCCTCTTCGACGCACGTCGAGATGCAGCTCGAACGAGCGAGACCCGGCTGCGTACACTCCGCCGCCAGCTGCGCGTCGCAGCGATCGGCGCACATCAACGTCAGGTCGTTGGGATCGCAGCGCGGCGCGTTGCGAGCGGCGGTGACGATCTGAGTCCGGGAATGCTCGGGGGTGAGGGCCCAGATCAGGCTGTGATTCGCGCCGAACGGCACGCTGAACGCGTAGGGGTTGTCGCCGGGCGCGAACACGGACGGACGCGCCCCCTGTCGGTCGATCAGGAAGAGGTTTCGCAGGCCGTAGGGGACGCTGACGCTGACGCCGTTGTCGCTGTGATAGCCGAAGCGCGCTTCCAGCTTGCCGTCCGGCCGCTCTTGGACGCACTCCAGCCGCGGCACGATCGCCGCGTCACCGTTGCGATCGGACTGCGCGTCGAAGAAGGCGAGCTGAGGCTGGACGCGAGTGAACATCGCGTAGCCCTCGCACGACAGACCGGTCCAGAAGTTGACGCCCGACAGCTCGAGCCGTCCGCGATCCTCGGTGAGCAGCGGGCCGCCCGAGTCGCCGGCGCAGGTGTTGGCGCGAGGCGCTCGACCGTCCGTCTTGAGCAAGTTCTTGCGGATCGCCGGATCGAGCAGGCCGGGGTTCGGATCATCGGCGTGGTAGTCGGCGGCGGTCGGCGAGCCGAGCAACTTCACCGACGCGCTGCGCTCGACGCCGGCGCCTTCCACCACCGAGATGTCGGGAGTGAGGGCCTTGCTGCCGCCCCAGCCGGCGATCGTAGCGAGCTTGGTCGAGTCGCTGACGCGCTGGCGATTGAGCTTGATCGGTTCGAACGGCAACTCACGATCCAGGAACATGACCGCCATGTCGACGTAGTTGAGGCTGGCGTCGAACTGCGGGTGAACCACCGTCGTCTCGACGCGCGCCCAATCCGAGCGCTTTCCGGGGCGCGGAATGTTCGGCAGCACGGCCTTATCGGCGTCGTAGTGCTTGCCGAAGTAGACGAAGGTCTGACCGGGGATGGCGTTGTCGGGGACGCAGTGGGCGGCGGTTACGACCATCCGCGAGTCGAAGTACGTGCCGCTGCAGAGCGTGGTGCCGCTGTAGGCCTGGACCACCACCGCCACCACCTGTGGCAGGTGCCGCTCGGTTTCACCGCGAACGATGTCCGCGCTCTGCTCGCCCGCTCCCTCTTCCGCGACGTTGACGTCGTCGGTGACGCCGACACTACAAGCACCAATCAGCGAGCTAATGAAACCGAGTGCGGCGATGCGGAACTTCACGTTGGGACCTCCAGGAGTTGAGGACCCCGACCATTGCAATCGAAGTGCCAGAGAACAAAACGTCTATCGCGGCGGTTTATATGTGTTTCGCAGCTTCGTTATTTGCACAAGTCGCGCGAGGTGTGCACGACACGGACGCGCGGCGCCCAAGTCGTGCATTTTGGGCAAATGCCCATGATTCCGACTACGTACGTGCGCCTGAGTGCGGCCCGGACCTTCACCCACACCGGCTGTCGTATCCGTATTTCGATGCCGCTGCGCAAGTCGTGCAACGCGCTGCCACGAACCGAATCCGCGGCTGAAGCAGGCGGCTAGCCCACTATGCTGTCGAGTCGGCCGTCGTCGCCGGCTCGCCGCTGAACAAGCGCTCGCCGTAGGCGCGCTGCTCCTCGAGGATGCCCGCCAAAATTTCGTGGGTCGTGAGCGGATTGGCCAGCACCACGCGAAATACCGTCAATTCTTGGCCGGCGTGGGCGGCCGCCGCCAGCCGCGTGCGCGAGACGAAGGTCTTGCCGTGAGCGCGCTGCTCTTTCTGGATCGATTCGGTGAGCGTGCTCAGGTTGTCGTTCGTGACGCGTCGCTCTTCGGCCGAGCCTCGCTCGAGCACGGCTCGCTCTGCCGCCGGCACGTAGCGGTAGGTGAGTAAGTTCAACACCGGCGCCGTGACGAGCTCGAAATCGGGCTGCTCCTGGATCAGCCGCGCGAAGGCGGCCGCCCGCTCGATGCCGAGCTCGATCAAGAGCTCGTAGCCCCGCTGACCGATGATGCGGAGCGCGGAGTGGACCAGCATCGCCATCCCGCTGCGGCTACCTTCGAGGGTGTGCTTGCCGATGTCGCGGGAGCCGCGGCGGATCACGTAGTTTGCGTGGTGCTCGACGCTCGACAGAGCCTCGACGTCTTTGAACAAGACGATGCCGGCCCCGACCGGCACGTACAGCTGCTTGTGGGCGTCGATCGTCACGGAGTCGGCGCGCTCGATGCCGCGCAGCAGCGGCCGGTAGCGGCGAGAGAACAGCGTGGGCCCGCCCCAGGCGCCGTCGACGTGGAAGTGAGCGCCCGCGCGCTGGGCAACGTCGGCCAGCGCGTCGAGCGGATCGACGCTGCCGGTCTCGGTCGCGCCCGCGATGCCCACGATCGCCATGATGCCGATGCGGGCGGCGCGAAGCTCGCCGATGCGGCGCTCGAGCGCGCCGATGTCGATCGTGTGGTCGGCGGTGGTCGGAATCGCCACGAACTGGCGCTGGCCGAGCCCGAGCAAATCGGCGGCTTTGGCCAGCGAATAGTGGCCGCGCTGCGACACCAGCACCGCCACGCCCTCGAGCCCCCGGTGGCGAAGCGCGGCCGCCATGCCCTCCTCGATCACGCCCGCGAAGTCGCCGCCGGGGCCGGCGCCGGGGCCGAGCAGGCGATTGCGCGCGACCCAGAGCGCGGTAATATTCGCGATCGTTCCGCCGGAGCAGAACACCCCCAGCGAGTGACTGAAGCTTTGAGTCCACTCCGCGTAGTAAGCGTCGCTCTGCCCGTAGACGAGCCGATGCAGCATGCCGATCGTTTGACGCTCGAGCGGCGTGAACGCCTTCGACGTCTCGATCTTGACCACGTTCTGGTTGAGCGTGGTCATGATCTTGGCGAGCGGGATCATGAAATAGGGCAGCGCCGACGTCATGTGGCCGACGAAGGTGGGTGACGACGTGTGCACCGACTGCGCCACGACCTTGTCGAGCAGAAACTCCACCTGTTCCGACACGAAGCGCGGATCTTCGGGGATGGTCGTATCCAGAAAATCCTGCTCGAGGTTGCCGGGCGCGATATCGCCGGCGACGATGCGCTTGCTCAAGAAGCCGATCAGGTTCTCCGAGATCTCACGATCGAGGCGGTTGAGCGTCGAGCTGGCTTTCTCGGGCGCCGTGAAGATCTTGCGCACGGCCTCCAGAGATGCCTGCGCCTTCTTGGGCCTGCGACCGTCCGCCATCGTCGAACGAGCCTAGCAGGCCCCGCCACAAAGGCGCGTCGCCCTCGCCACCACGCGAAGCTCGGCCCGCGAGCCGTACGTTCACGCGCGCTGAGCCTGCATAGCGTGGAGACGCCGCGCGCGCTTCGAGCGTTGCGCGCAAGACGTGCGACGTCGGCGCTGATCCTCGATCGGGGGCGCGGTCAGGCGCCGCGCGGGTGCTCCAGTAAGTCTCGCAGGCAACCTTTGAAGGCGTCGAATCGGTAAGGCTTCTGCAGGAACGCGGCCATGTCTTCGGCGCTGAAGCGCTGACTCAGCTCCTCCTGGCTGTACCCGCTGCAGAGCAGCACCGGCACGTCGCGGCGCAGCCGGCGGAGCTCCTTCAGCACCTGCTCGCCGTTCAGGTCCGGCATCGTGACGTCGAGCACGACGACGCGGATCTCGGCCGCGCGCCGCTCGAACTCGCGGATCGCCTCCAGACCCGTGCCGCAGGCACAGACGTCGAAGCCGAGGCTCCGCAGCAGATGCTCGGTCACGGTTCGAACGCGGGCATCATCGTCGACCAGCAGCGAAAGCCCGCTGCCCGACCACTCTTCCGCTGCCTCGGACCAGGGCTGTGGCGGGCTCGTGACCTCCCGATCGCTACACGGCAAGAGCACCTTGATCGTCGTGCCCGCACCGAGCGCGGTACGCATCGTGATGCCGCCGCTGTGGCCGCGCACGATACCCTGCACCGCCGACAGCCCGAGCCCGCGCCCGGTGAAGCGCGTCGTGAAGAACGGCTCGAACAGCCGCGTCCGCGTCTCTTGGTTCATACCGCAGCCATCGTCGGTCACCTCGACGTACGCGTAGTTCCCGGGCGCGAGCGGCGCCGGCCCGTAGAGATCTCGGAGCGAGTCATCGGCGCGTTGGGTGCCGGTGCGCACCTGGATCGACCCGACGCGATCCTCGAGCGCGTCCGAGGCGTTGGTGATGAGGTTCATGATCACCTGCCGCATCTGGGTGACGTCGGCCTGCACCGCCGGCAAATCGGGAGAAAGCTCGTACGAAACCCGGGCCTTCTTCGAGATCGAAGCCCCGAGCAGCTGGCTCATCTCGCGCACGATGGCGGTCAGGGAGATCGGCCGAATGTCGAAGCGCCCGCGGCCGGAGTAAGCCAGCATTTGATTGGTGAGCTCGGCGGCGTGATGGGCGGCGCTCCGCACGTCTTCGAGGCGGTCGCGCACGACCACCGCGTCGGGCGAGCGCTCGAGCGCGCTCAGGGCAAGCTCCGCGTTCGCCAGCACGCCGACCAGCAAGTTGTTGAAGTCATGGGCGATGCCGCCCGCCAGCACCCCCAGACTCTCGAGCTTTTGCGTCTCTTGCATGCGGCGCTCCAGGAACTGCCGCTGCTCCTCGGCTCGCTTGCGTTCGGTGATGTCGCGGGCAAGACCGACAGTTCCGACCACCACGCCGCGCGCGTCGCGGATCGGTGTCTTGTAGGTCTCGAACCACTTCACGCCGCCGGCGTCGATGATCGGCTCTTCGACGAAGAACTGCTCGCCGCGCTCGATCACGCGCAGGTCGTCGCTCATGTAGCGCTTCGCGTGCTCGAGCGGCCAGACGTCGCGATCGGTGCCGCCCAAGATCTCCGCCGCCGGGTAGCCGCAGGCCCGCGCAAACGGCTCGTTCACGGCCAAGAACACGCCTTGCGTGTCTTTCATCCACGCCATGTGGGGGATGTTGTCGAGCAAGGCTTGCGCCTGGGCGCGGGCGCCGAACACCTGTGCTTCCGCGTCCGATAGGCCGGCGAGCTTGTGCTCGAGCTCGGCCACGCGTGCCCGCAGTTGCATGACCTCCTGCTCGATCATCGATGCTTTCACGATGAGTTGTCGGACGCGCCGACACGCATCCAATCGCTCGGCGCGCGGAACCGAGCGCCACCTGCGCCCGGAGCCGGGCGCGGGGCGGGCACTTTGCCCTGATCGCCGCTCCCGATCAAGTCACGCTCTCTTGGGGGCTCGCGCCATCGGACTCGGGTCCCGGCACCGCGTCGGCCACCGCGCCGATAAGACGCCTCGCCCAATTGGGGCCTCGGCTTCGTCGTAGCGAGCGCGACGTTGCCAAGCTCGCCGTTTCGTCCGCGCTGATGACGGCGATGATGCGCACGCGGCGCGCGCAGCAGAAGCTTCGGATCGCTCCGCTCGACTGTCGCTCGAGCGTCGCCGCACGCTCACGGCTCGTCGCGCCGCGCGAAGGTGCGCGAGCTTGACGGGCGATCGAGCCTCTGCGAGACGTTCCGTATGCACGGGACGCGGCCGCGGCTGGGCGTGGGGAGCTGTTTCAAGTGGGCGGTGGGCGTGAGCGCGCTCGCCGCTTGCACCGCCACCGAGCGACCGCATGGCGACGGCGTCGCCGGGACGTCGATCGGCGCCGCCGCCGGCGAAACCGGCGATGACGGCAACGGCGGAACCAGCGGCGGGTCGTCGACGGCCGGTGCGATGAGCTCTGGCGGCGCGAGCGGTGCCTCAGGCGCGGGCGGTACCGGCGTCCACTGCGCCGCCGGCCAGCCCGTTTGCGACGGCGAGCGGGCGACCGTCTGCAACGACGCTGGCGACGGCTACGCGGACGCCGGCGAGAAATGTGCGGCGACTCAGCGCTGCATTGCCGGTACCTGTGAAGATCTCGAGTGCGCCCCGAAGGAGCGCTTCTGCGAGGGCGCCACTGTCCGTCAATGCGCCGCGAGCGGGCTGTCGTCCACCGAGGTGTCGACTTGCGCGAGCCACGAGTACTGCGACGCCATGAGCGCGACCTGCAAGACGGGCGTCTGCGCGCCGGGCGAGCCAGCGTGCGACGGCACGCGCGCCACGACTTGCAACGCCAGTGGCTCCGACTTCGAAGCGGGCGGCACCGCGTGTAGCGCCAGCGAGACCTGCACCAGCGGCGCCTGCCAGCCCCGCGTTTGCGAGCCCGATGCGACGTTCTGCCAGGGCCAAGCCGTCAAGGCGTGCTCCAGCACCGGCCTCAGCTCGAGCGTGAAAGAGACGTGCGTCGACCAGGCCTGTGTCGAGAGCGGTGGGGCGGCGAAATGTGATGGGGTGTGCGCGCCGGGGCAGGTGCAGTGCTCGGGCAATGGCGTGCAGACGTGCAATGCGAGCGGCGGTTGGGGCGCGGCGGTTGGTTGCCCCGCGACGACGCCGCTCTGCTCGGCGGGGGCGTGCAAGTCGCCGCCCAGCTGCTTCGGGCTCGCGAACGACTGCGGTCCGAACGGCACCGACAACTGCTGCTATTCGTCCGCGCTTCCCGGCGGCGCTTACGACCGCAGCAACGACGCCGGCTATCCGGCGACGGTCAGCGGTTTCCGGCTCGACCGCTACGAAGTCAGCGTCGGCCGGTTCCGCAAGTTCGTGGCCGCGTACAGCCAGGACATGGTGCCGGGCGGTGGCGGCAACAATCCGAGCGATCCCAGCGACGCGGGGTGGAATGTCGACTGGAACGCGAGCTTGCCGCCCAACGCAGCGGGTCTGAAAGCGGCGGTGGTCAGCTGTTACACAGGCCAGCAAAGCGCGCACTACGAGACCTGGACCGACACTGCGGCTGGCAACGAGCTGCGGCCGATTAACTGCATCAGCTGGTACATCGCCAGTGCCTTCTGCGCTTGGGATGGCGGACGCCTGCCGACGGAGGCCGAATGGAACTACGCGGCGGCTGGCGGCGACGAGCAGCGCGCTTACCCGTGGGGCGCCACGCCGCCCGCGAGCAATGCAGGCTTGGCCGTCTACGGCTGCTACTACGGCGGCACCGGCAATGGTGACTGCAGCACCATCGAGAACATCGCCCCCGTCGGCTCTGTCAACGCGGGCAAGGGCAAATGGGGCCAAGCCGATCTGGCCGGCAGCATGGCAGAGTGGACGACGGACGCCTGGGTCACCCCGTACGCGCAGACCAATTGCAACAACTGCTCCAACGCCGCCTCGGCCATCGATCGAGTGATTCGTGGGGGCGCCTGGTGGACCTCCAGCGACAGCCTGGTCACGACGCATCGCGAGTCCTCACGGGCGACGGCCTTGGAAATGAGCATCGGAGCCCGCTGCGCCCGAGCTCAATGAGCCCGCCCGGCGGCACCTGTTTCGCCCCCGGCAGCTTCTGCGATTCGAGCTGCGCGGCGGCAGCCCCCCTGAAAGGAGGCGGAGCCGCCGTTGCTTCTTCTGAGACTCAAGGAGCGGGGAAGTTACCGCTGAGCGCGAGCAGACTGTACAGGCCGACAGTGGCGGGGAAGTAGGTGTGGTTGAAGTCGCCGCTCTCGAGGATGTCGAGCATCACCCGGAAGGCACGGTCGCGCATGGCGGCGTTGCTCATCGCCATACCGCCGACGCCCATCGGGCCAATGTAGGAACCCTGTAGGTCCTTGGCGTTCGGATGGACCATGCCGTTCTTCTTGTACCAACCGGCCTTCATCAGGTCGATGCTGGCGCCCGCGTCGTACTTGGAGGCGAAGAGATCGACGATCGCCTTGAGCGCGGTCGTGTTGCCTCCACCTTTGCAGACGTCGAGGCCGAGGCGCCAGGGGACGCGCGCGGCGTCGTAGCCCATCGCTCCGTTCGTGCCGTCGGTGATGTCGCTGACCACCTGCGCCTCGCCCTTGTCGGACGGGGCGCCGCTGCTCTTGTCGGCCCAATCGGTCGGAACACCGGAGGTGGTTCCGGTGACGTTGGCGTTGACCAGCCGATAATTTTCGGTGATCGCCGCGCTGAACGCCGAGCCGAAGACGCGAAACGCCGCCGGCGCGAAGTAAGAGGCGTTGAACGGTGCGTTCTTGAACGTGCTACCGCCGCTCACCCTGTTGCTATCGAGATCCTGGCTCGCGATCGCGGACGCCATGCTGTCGGCGGGACCCTTGTAGCCACCGCTCGGCCACTGCGCGTTGGCCATGTAGAGCGCGTAAGCGATGTCGATGTCGCCGTCGCTGGCGGAGCCGTTGCCGCCGTCTTTCCAGGTCATCAGGCCCGTGCCGGTGCCGCCGTGGCTCTTGACGTAGCCGTGGAACTTGTCGAACGCGGCTTTGTCGCCCATCGCGGCCGCGATCATCATGCCGTAGCCGAGGGCTTCCGACGTGACCGCGTTCTGCTGCTCGGGGGCCACGATGTGGTCGCCTTGCACGAAGTTCTTCGTCCACTGTGCGTAGGCCTTGGCGATGTTGGCGGCGAACTTGGGAGCGTTGGTCGCCGGCATGCAGCTGCCGACGGGCGTATTTTGCGGGAAGGCCTTGGCGGGGCTGCCGTTCGACGGCGACACGACCATGTTCGGGCATTCGCCGCTGAAGAAGCTCACGTCGTCGATCCAGAAGTCGAACGGTAGCGACTTGGCGAACGACGGGTACTCCGTGGTGTAGGCGCCGCTGTAGTCTTTGCCCTGATTGAATTGGAACTGCACCTTCAGCATGTTGCTGGCGATGTTGTTGCGCTGCTCGGTGGTCAGGTTCGACGGCAACGACAGCGGGTAGAGATCGCGATCGAAGCAGAGCGTGATCGTCTTCCAATCGGTGCCGAGCTCGTTCTCACCGGCGCCGGGCGACAGGAATTTGCCCGCGTGCTGGTAGCACTCGACGCCGGCCTTGTTGTCGGTGGCGGCGACGGCGGTGCACTGACCGCCGGGGTTGGCCTTGTCTTCCGTCCACGGCGTGGAGATGTTGAATCGGACCGGCGACTTGATGTCGGCGCTGCCGAGCTTGGCCTTGAAGCGAATGCCGGTGAACTGGTGCTGAGTCGCGTTGTAGGGAGTCGGGGCGTCGGCGGCGCCGACCAGGCTGAAGCCGAAGCCCGCACCCCAGTCTTTGAAGCCGGAGCCCTTCACGTGCAGCGCGACCTTGTCGCAGTCGGCGGTGCCGCCGGACGGCTCGAGAGCGAGGGTGGGCGAGGTCGCCGTCTTGTCGTCGAAGTTTTCCCAGGCGCCCGAGCGGTCTTCGGAGGCGATCACGACCGGCATCGGCGCGCCGTCTTCGAAGTCGGCGATCAGGCCCGGCTTGACCGCGCAGCCGTTGGGCCGCATCACGACGGGGCCAGTGCCGCCCGTGTTGCCCGTACCGGCCGTCCCGCCGGCGCCGGTGCCGCCCGCGCCGGTACCACCGGTGCCGGTGCCGCCGCCGCACACGCTGCCGGAGCAGGTCTGACCGACAGCGCACGCCTTACCGCACGAGCCGCAGTTGGCAGGATCGCTCGAGACGTCGACGCAGACGCCGGCGCAGGTGGCTTTGCCGGCCCCGCAACCGCAAGCGCCGTTGTTGCAGGTCTGACCGCCCATGCACTTGTTGCCGCAGAAGCCGCAGTTGGTCGGGTCGCTGCCGAGGACCGCGCAGCTGTTGCCGCAGGCCATCTCGCCGAGGGCGCAGCTCGAAACGCACATAGTTTGCGAGCAGAGCAGGCCGTTGGTGCAGGCGGTGCCGCACGCGCCGCAGTTGGCGCCGTCGGACGTCAGGTTGGCGCACGTGGCGCCGCAGCCGGTGAGGCCGCCGGCGCAGACACATTGGCCGGCCGTGCAAGACTGGCCGTCACCGCACTTGGTGCCACACGCGCCGCAGTTCTGAAAATCGGTTTGCGCGTTGACGCAAGCCGAGCCGCACGTCAGTAGGCCGGCGGCGCAAGTCGCGGCGCCGCCCGTTCCGGCGGCGGTGCTGCCGGTCGTGCCCGCCGTGGCCGACCCACTTCCGCCTGTGTTGTAAGCGGGCGTGTCGGTGCCCGGCGAACAGCTCGCGGCGAAGACGAACCAACAGAAGATCGCAAATATGCCAGCTTTGGCGCGCATGCCTTGTGGTGTGGCCAGTGTAGGTCTTGGAAGCAAGCGCAATTTGCCGGCCGTCGATTCGTAAATAATCTTCCGTAATCAGCAGGAGGGGAAATTTCCGTTGGCGAGTCGCGACACAGCACGATTCTCGTGAAATCTGGAACCGGTTCCAAATCCGCGGCCGCGCCGGGGCGGCGCGAAAGCGCCGCCGATTTTCGACGCTGGCTCGCCGGCTACAGCGGCTCTTAGACGTGCGTCGCCGCCGCCGCGGGCCGTCGCGTCGCCGTTACTCGATGGTCAATTCGAAGCTGCCACCGACGAACGGGCCACCATCGGCGGGAATGTCGTTGGCTTCGAAGAACGCGGAGGTGATGTCGAGCGTCAGGGGCGGCTTGGCAGCGGTGAGCTTTTGCCAGGCGTCGGACGGCGGCGTGTACGAAGCCTTGCCCGTGAATAGCTGCAGCACCGGCTTCGCGTCGGCGTCGCTCACGACGAGGTAGTACGCCGTGCCGTTATAGGGCACGCCGTGCGCGTGCGCAACGCGCGGCGGCCCGAGCAGCTGCAGCACCTCTCGCAGCGCGCGCTGCCAGGCGGGCCTCGGCACCGGCGCGGCGGGCGGCGTAGGAACGTGCGTCGCTTCGCTCGCCAGGTGAAATTCGAACGTCGGGGGAGGATCGCTCGGCAGCGGCTCGCTCAAGTCGGGCGCGTCGACGATCACGTACTGGCGCGCGTCGTCTTTGGGAGTCACGTCCAGTAGACGCAGCAGCGCTTCGTCGGTGGTGCCGCCGGCGTACACGACGTTGCTGATGTCAGGCGGGCTCGCGGGCTCTCGTGGCGAGTCGGCGGCGTCGTTCGAGCAGCCGAGGAGCAGCGCGAAGCTAGCGAGCGCGGCCAAACGTCGGTGCGGGTTCATGGCGCTAACCTTCGCCCATTTCCGCACGCGAGCAAGCGCGTTCCACCGCGCGCGGGGCGTTTCGAAGCGAATGCAAATAAACGGCAGCGGGCCGGTCCACGGCGCTCCGCAGCCGACAGGAAACGGCGGCTTCCGAGCGAACATTTATGGCTCGATTGGATCGACGGAATATCGGTCCGCGCGCTTGTCCGTACCAGGTCGTTGGGGGATAACGACAGCTGCTTGAGCCCGCGCCGCATTCAAGAGACATGCCTGCTGCTCGCCGTCGCGGTGACGGCGCTTTCGTGCTCGAGCCCGAGCGGCGACGGCGATTACACCGGCGTCGCGTATCCGAATCGCAGGCCGAGCCTCGAGCCCGGCGATCATCGCCTCGGCTACGTCGCGAACCTGCGCTCCGACTCGCTGAGTGTCGTCGATCTCGACGAGATGCAGCTGCTCGGCACCGTGCCGATCGGCCGTGACCCGGTGGACCTCGACGGACCTCGTCACGTCTTGCTCGACCTCGCCACCGACCTCGCCTACGTCGTGCTCTCCTACCCTGACTCGATCCCGAGCCCGCACTTGCAAGGCGCCGTCCAGCGCTCGAGCTACGTGCAGGCGCTGCACCTCTCGGATCTGAGCGTCGCCGCCGATCTGCGCGTCGACTCGGGCGCCAACGACATCGCGTTCTCGCCCGTGAGCGGCGCGCTCGCCGCCACCCACTACGATCTGCTCAAAGCCCTGCAGGCCGATCCCGAAGACCGGCGCACCAACCTGGTGCTGGTCGACCAGGCCAGCGCCATCGCGACCGGCGACGCCACCGCCCGCCGTGTCCCGCTGTGCGTGGCGCCGACCGGCATCGTGTTCAACGCCGCCGGTTCGCGCGCGTACGTGGCGTGCACCGGCGAAGACGCGATCGCGGTCGTCGATAGCCAGACCGGCGAAGCGCTGAGCCGGGTGCGCGCCGGCGTCGGCTTGGTCAACCAGCCCCACGCGATTCTGATCGACGACGAACGCCAGCGCCTGGTGACGGCCAACTGGGTGGCGTCCTCGTTATCGGTGTTCGAGCTGAGCGATGAGCCGACCTTGCTGACGACGTTGACGGTGCCCGGCCAACCGATGTTCGCGGCTTGGCTCGGCGAGTCGACGCTCGTGGCGCCGTTTCAAGAGCCGGGCGGCGCCGCTTTGTTCGACGCCACCAGCGGCGAGCTCTTGACGCAAATCCAATACACCGACGAACAGTGCGAGAAGCCCTCCGAGTTTCGGGTGCTGAGCGACGGCCGGCTGATGCTCGTGTGTGAAGGCAGCCACTACGCGCGACCCGGCGCGGTGGTAGAGGTCGACCCCGAGACGCTCGAGGTCCGAAGCCGCGTGAACGTCGAGATTTACCCGGAGCGCATGTCGGTCTTCGAGCCATGAACCTGCTTCGTCCCCGCGCCTGCGTCGAAACGCTGGGAGCGTTGGCTCCGCTGCTAAGCTGCGTCTGGCTCGGCGCCTGCAGCTCGAGCCCCGAGACGAGCGCCGTCGAGCGCGGCCGGCACTTGTTCGAAACCAAAGCGCTGTCGGCGTCTAGCCTGAACGACTACAGCTGCGCGACCTGCCACGACCTTCAGTCGAGCGACACGCCTTCGAAGAAGACGGGCGCGCCGCTGGCGGGCGTCACGCTGCGTGCACAGCTCTGGGGCGGGCAAGAGGCGGACCTGCTCCGCTCCGTCAACGCCTGTCGCAACTACTTCATGACCGCCAGCCAACCGCTGGCGGCAACGGATGACGACGCTCGCGATCTCTATGCGTACTTGGAGAGCCTGGAGCCGGGCGACGACAGCCCCCAGCCGTTCACGATCGTCACCGGAATCGATCCCTTGCCGGCCGGTGACGCGAGCCATGGCCTCGAGTTGTTCGCGACCGCTTGCGCGTCGTGCCACGGCGCGTCGCACACCGGCGCGCGACGATTGAGCGACCGAGTGCCGATCTTGCCGGAAGACACGATCGCCGAGCACGTCGGGTATACCCCGCTGCAGCTACGGCTCGTGTTCATCGAGAAGATCCGCCACGGGCTGTTTCTCGGCTACAGCGGGGTGATGCCGCCGTTCTCTACCGAGCGATTGTCCAACTCCGACGTGTCCGACTTGCTCGAGGCGCTCGAAGTGTTCGTCCCGCCCGCCGAGTGACCGGGCATGCCGGCCACTCAGCGGAGGCGGTGATCACTGCGGCGCCTTCGCGCCGTCGAGGATCCACTGCTTCAGCGCGTCTTGCTCGGCTTGCGTGAGCGTGACGCCGACGCCCTGAGGCATGCTCTCCGGATTGCAATCGGCGGTCGCGGTCGGCGTGCAGGCGGCGGTCGTCGACTTTCCGGTGACCTTCAAATAGAGCCAGCTCTTGTCGGGATCGCCGGGCTCGATCAGCTTGTATTGGCCGCCGTGAATCGAGGGCTTGCCGACCAGGGCCGCCACGATGTCGGACGACTTGAGGCATTCACTCCCGCCCAGCTTCAGGTTCGCGTTCGCGCCGTCTTTGCCGTGGCAACCCGTGCACTTGTTGGTGTCGCTCTCGAAGATCGGGCGGATCTTCTCGACGAACACGCCCGACTGCGCGGGGGCCGGCGTACACGTGCCGATGTCGATGTCGGGCTTCACGATCAGAGTCAATTGATCCATCTGCCGACACTGAGCCTGGACGGCCGCTCTGATATCCGGATCGGTCGGCTTCATGCCCTTGGCGGCGCGGTAACGGTCCCAGACCTTGTCGATCCAGCCGTGCATCTTCCAGAACATGTAGTTGTCGATGTTCGTGAATTGATTGCCCAGGCCGTGATCGGCGTTGCCGGTGCGCACCCACTTGAAGTGCAGCGCGCCGTGCAAGCCGCTCGTCGTTTGAATCCATTGGCCGAAGTCGCCCTCGCTGGCCCACATGCTCATGTTCTTCGAGGGGTCGTCGGCCTTGGCGGCGGCGTCGACGATGTTCTGGGGCCACGCCGACCACGCCGCGCGCCATTGCTCCGGCACGTCGTCGGCTTTCATCGGGAAGTGTTCCCAACCTTCGAACTGCTCGGTGTGCTTGGGGAACAGTTGCTTCAAGCTCTCGATCATATGGCGATGCATCGCCAAGAACTCCAAGCCGTCGCCCGGGCCCTTACCCTCCTGGTTGGCGGGCACCAGCTCGGGGTTGGTCTTGCACGGATTGACGCCGCCACCTTGCGGATCGGCGGTCGCGCCCATGCCTCCACTGCTGCAGCGGCGAATGTTGTGCCACTGAAAATGAGATTGCTCCCAGACGCGCCCCTTCATCCAATCGAGCACGCCCTGCTGCACCGTCAGGTCGATCTGACCACCCTTCGAATATTCTTGGGGGCCGTCTTTCATCGTGGCGTCGCTCGGGTCGGCTTCGAACCCTTCGACGCAATGGTCGCGTTCGTGCGCCGCGCCGGCCGTGCCCGTGCTCGAGCCCGCGCCGGCCACGGAGGCGCTTCCGCCCGCGGCCGAGCTGCCACCTTGGGCAGGCACACCCCCGGTGCCGGTCACGCCGGCGGTGAACGGAGGGGCGCTACCGCTGCCGCCGCCGACTCCTGGAGCTTGCCCGCCGCCGCCGCCAGTGCCCGGCGAGGACCCCGCCATTGCTGGCGTGCCCGCGGTCGGGTTGCTGGTGCTGCCACCGCCGCTTAATTCTTGCGGGTCTACCGAGCCACACGCGAACAGGCCGACTGACACGACGCCGGTGAAAGCCGCGGCGGTGCAGCGAGCCAGCGTGTCAATTTGGCGATTCTTCAGACCGAACAACATAGAAAGCCTCCGAAATGAGCGGCGCGAACGTGTACGGCTTAGCAGAGTCAGGAACCTTGCCTGCGTGGCCATCGTAGATTTTTATGGTCGCGCGCGAACCGCGCTCAGCGGCGCGACGCTTCTCAAGAGCAGTCTTTAGTCGCGCGCAGCACTGAGCGGCAGGCAGCTTGCCGTTCGTTCGAGCACGACGAGCCGAGATCATGCGTCGCCACCACGTCAGGCACTTCGGTGGGGACACGATTGTCCCCCCGGTCACGGCGCCAGATGCGGCGACGGCGCTCTGACTCAGCGCGTTCGCTGCGCTGACGCTGGTGAGCGCTCGTGCTCCGCGCTGTCGCTCTCTTCGGCTTCGACGGAGCCTTGCTCGACGCGCAGCCGGCTGCGGGTCGCTTTCGGTTGCTCGCGACGGCGACGCTCGCGCGAAAGCGCCCGCGGCGACGGCGCGACGCCCAAGGCGAGGCCGGCGTGCAGCGCCAGCGCGAGTCCCCAAAAGAACACCGGAAACAGCACCCACCATTCGCCCGGCGTCGTCGCGGCGTTCACTGCGAACAGCAAGCCGTTGATCAGCGCGAACATGGCCGCGTGAGCGGCGAGCCAGCGCCGCCGCCGAGACCGGATCGCCTTGCGCGCGGCCTGGTCGAGCAGGTCTTCTCGAGCCCGGTCGGCGGCCCGCGTCATGGCTTCGGGCGACAAGCCCACTTGCTCGCCGATCGCCAGCAGCTCGGCGTGGCTGATGCCAGGCACACCGCTGGTGCCGCCCGCTTCGAGGGCCCGGTCGAGGATCGCGCGAACTTCCTCGTCCGAATACTGCCTCGCGTCAGCCATGCGTCGACCTTAGCGCGCGCGGCCTGGCCACTCTAGCGACCGGACGTCAACAGCTCGATTTCGTCGGCGTCGGGAGCCTTGTCGCCGTCGCGATCGGTCCACTCGTAGGCATACCAGGCCTTATCTTGGGCGCCGAGGTCGGGCAAAAGCTCGCTGTTGAGGTGGTACGCCGCCGCGACCGTGCCCGCCAACCAGAAGCCTTGCGCGTTGAGGATGAGCGAGCCGCTGTCCGGATCGCGCATGAACTGGATGATGAAGATGTCGTGCGACTCGTGATCGCCCTCGATTGCCAGGTCCGCGACCAGCTCGTCCGTCTCACTGCGACGGAACTCCACGACCTCGTCCGTCACGTTCCAGTACAGGGGGGCGATACCGGTCTCCTCCAGGTAGCCTTCGAGGTTTTGGTAGAAGGGGCCGCCGGCCACGACCAGCAGCTCGCTGCTGTTCGACACCGGCCTACCGGTGGTGAGGTTCAAGGCTTCCACGCTGTCTTGTTCGGCTTCGGTCAGCTCCGGCTTGGCGGGGCACTTCTCTTCCAAGGCCTTACCGATCGCCCGGCCGGGCACGCGGTTGCCGTCGGTGTCGTTCTTGTTGGTGTCCAGGATCACGATGATTTTGGCGACCGAGCAGACATTGGCCAGCGTGGTGTCGTGACACTCGACGCAGGTCGAGCTGTCGTCGTCATCGGCGCACGCGGTGAGCCCGCAAAACTGGCCGCCATCGCAGGCCTTGCCGCACGCGCCGCAGTTGTGGCTGTCGGTGGCGAGATCGGCGCAGCGCGAGTCGCAACAAGTCAAGCCGTCGTTACAGCCGCTACCCGTGCCTTCTTGGTCGGCGGTGCAGCTCGCCGAGCACTCGCCGTCGTTGCACACGAATTCGGACGTGCATTCGTCGTCATTGATGCACTTTTGACAATTGTGATCGTTGCAGACGCCGCTCGCGCAGCTGTCGCCGTCTTTGCAGCCGCGCACGCACTCGTTGTCGTCGCCGCAGTATTGACCGTCGCCGCAGGTATCTTGGCTGGGCAAGCACTCGACGCACGTTCCGTCGTCGAGGCACAGGCCGCTGCTGCAGCCCGGACAGGTCTCCACGGGGCTGGCGCCGGCTTGGCCCGCTTCGCCGCCGCCGGCTTCTTCCTCCGGCTCGGGCGGCGGGTCGGAGGGGCCATAACCTCCCTCGGCAGACGGGGCGGGGTCGTTCTTATCGGGGGTCTCGACGCTGCAGGCGGAGCTTACCGCCATCGCACCGCAGGTCAGCGCCGCAAGCAAAGCTACTTTTCGCATCGCCTCCGACGTGAGCAAGTTTGGCGCCAATCATTCGGCGCGAGTCATCCCCGAGAGTGGTAACTGTGACGCTCGAAAAATGCGTCGCAGAGTGCGCGTCCGGAGACGGCGGCTCGACCCGCGGCGCGTCGCTTCGACTCGCTCTGATTCCCGAGGACGGCCGCGGGTTTCCCGCGCACGTGGCGTTAATGTCGGAGCGTGGCGATTGAGCTATCGAGCGCGGCGCTCGGCCGGGCGGGGTCGAGACCGCTCACTCGCCGTCTTGTTGCATCAGGCCGATCTTCGCGTCGTAGTGCATCGCGCCGTGCTCGGGGTCGCTGATGATGATGCTGTAGTCGTTGGGCAGCTCGATCTTCAGCGTAGCGGGGACGCGCGCGAGCGGCGCGATGCCTTTGTCCTTGCCCGTCAGGCTCAGCTTCACGCTGTCGGCGCCTTCCTTGCCGGGCAAAAACTGGATCTTGTGCCACTTGAGCAGGTTGCCCTTGTAGCTGTTGTAGGTGACCCACCAATACTGGCCGGAGCCGTCTTTCACGAAGCGCACCGACTCCACCGCCACCTTGCTGCGCTGCTTGGCGATGCACTGCCGCGCCGCGCCCAGATCGCCGCTATTTTCGCCCTCGCAGCGCTCCTTGGCGGCGATGCCGACCGGCGATTCGCCGTAGTTGAACACGTAGACGACGTTGTTGCCCGTGAGCAGCTCGAGCGGCGGGCGGCTGGCTTTGCGCAGCCCGTCGCGCGGCTCGTCAGCAGGCTTTGGCTCTGCGCTGGCGGCCGGTGCGGGAGCCTCCACGGCCGCCTTGGCGGGCGCGTCGGTCGACGCCGCTACCGCCTCGGCCGGAGTCTGCTTGGCCGTCGCTTCGGCGGCCGAGCTCGGCGCTGGCTTGGCGCTCGCGCAGCCGAGCGAGAGAAACAATGCACAGATCGACGTCACCGAGATGGTAGGGAGAACGGTTCGCACGTAGGTGTTCTTTCCGCCGCGCCGGGGAAGAGTCGGAGCGAGGCGATCCGCACGAACGGCAAGGCGCGAAGATGCAAAAGGCCTCTTCGTACGATACCTTGCCGCCTACTCGCACGTACCCGCGCGCCGCAAACGGCGCCCCGCTCGATTCCGTGGTTGCATACAGCTCGTGAAGCTACCCGTCTCACCCCCCGTCTTACCGATGCTCGCCAAGCGCGTCGCGGCGCTACCACAAGACGGCGACTGGATCTTCGAGCCGAAGTGGGATGGTTTTCGCACGCTGTTGTTTCGCGATCGCGAAGAGATCTTCTTGCAGAGCCGCGACTCGAAGTCGCTGAGCCGCTACTTTCCGGAGCTCGTCGCGCCGATCCTGGCCGGCCTGCCCGAGCGCTGTGTGCTGGACGGCGAGCTCGTCGTGGCGCGCGGCGAGGCCCTCGACTTCGAGGCGCTGCAGCAGCGCATTCATCCCGCCGCTTCGCGCGTGAAGCTGCTATCGCAACAGACGCCGGCCTCGCTCGTATTTTTCGACCTGCTCGCGGAAGGCGAGCACGATCTGCGCGCGTTGCCGTTCGCGGAGCGACGCGAGCGGCTCGAAGAGCTGCTGGCGCGACGCTCGCCTCCGCTCTACTTGACCCCGGCGACGCGCGAGCGAGCCCTGGCCGCCGATTGGTTTTCGCGCTTCGAAGGCGCGGGCCTCGACGGGGTGATGGCCAAGTCGCCGCGCGGCGGGTACGAGCCGAACAAGCGCGTGATGTTGAAGGTCAAGCACGAGCGCGATTGCGACTGTGTCGTCGCCGGCTTCCGCTGGCACAAAAAGGGCACCCAGGACCGGGTCGGCTCGCTCTTGCTCGGCTTGTTCGACGACGCAGGCTCGCTGCACCACGTCGGAGTGTGTGCCAGCTTCACCGACGCCAAGCGTCAGGAGCTGGTCGAATGGCTCGCGCCGTATCGCGAGCACGCGCGGGTCGGTCATCCTTGGGGCGACTGGGCCGCCGCGCCGGGCGAGACCGGTGAAGCGCAGCGCATGCCGGGCGGCCAGAGCCGGTGGAGCCAAGGCAAAGATCTGTCGTGGGAGCCGCTGCGACCGGAGCTGGTGGTCGAGGTCGCCTACGATCACATGCAGGGCAGCCGCTTCCGCCACACCGCCCAGTTCCGTCGCTTTCGCACCGACAAGCCTCCCCGAGAGTGCACTTACGCCCAGCTCGAGGTCGTGCCACCCGAAGAGCTCGCGAACATCTTCGGCGGCAGCTAGGTCCGGGGGCTGCCGAATCGCGGCCTGAATTGCAGAAGCTACCGGGTCGTCCCTCGGTAGCGTCGAACGCCGAGCCACGCCGCTGCCACCGCTCTGGCAATCTCAGCTGCGCGTCACGAACGCGCGCAGCTTTTCTCCAGGCCAGGTGTTGGCGACGTGGCTCGGCGGCACCCGCGCCTTGAACGCGTGGCGCGCCGCAAAGTCGACGAGCCCAAGCTCGCTCGTGTCGTGGGCGTCGCTCGTGAGCAGCAACGTCAAGCCGTTGTCTACCGCTTCGCAGAGCAGGCTCGCAGCGGGGTCGAGCCGCGGCAGGGCGCCGTTCACCTCCAGCGCCACGCCCCGCTCGCGCGCCGCCCGAAACACCTGCGCCGAATCGAGCCGAATCGGCGGGCGCCCACCGATCATCCGCGCCGTCAAATGGCCGAGCATGCGCACGCTCGGGTCTTGCATCGCCGTGACGAGCCGGCGCGTCTGCGCCTCGCGTTCGAGCTCGAAGTGCGAGTGAACCGACGCCACGCACCAATCGAAGCTTGCCCGAAACTCGGCGTCGTAGTCGAGCTGCCCTTCAGGACCGACGTTGAGCTCCACGCCGTGTCGCAGCAAGAGCGAGTCGCCGAGCTGCTGCTGAAGGGCGGCGATGCGCTGGCGCTGCTCTAGCAGCGCCTCGCGGCTCACACCCGACACCGTGCCCTCGGCGTGATCGGTCAACGCCAGCACCGCATAGCCGCGCGCCTTCGCCGCCGACACCATCTGCTCGAGCGAGGCTCGGCCGTCGCCCGACGTGCTGGTGTGGACGTGAAAATCGCCGGTCGGGGCCGGGTAAGGCGGCGGCAAGCGCTCGGCGTCGGCCGCCTCGAGCTCGCCCCAATCTTCGCGGAGCTCAGGCGCTATCAGCGGCAGGCCGAGCGCGCTGTAGATCTGCTCCTCGGTCTCGCTGGCGATGACCTTGCCGCCGTCGAGCTCGCTCAACGCGTATTCGTTCAGGGTCCAGCCGCGCTTCAAGGCGCGCTGGCGCAGCTTGACGTTGTGGGCTTTGGAGCCCGTAAAATACAGGAGCGCCGCCCCGAGCTGCGACGGCTGCACCACCCGCACGTCGACCTGAATGCCGCGCTGGGTGACGATGCTGGTCTTGGTCTCACCGCGCGCCAGCACCCGGTCGACGGCGCCGAGCGCGACGACGGCGTTCATCACCGCCGCCGCGTCGCGCGCGGCGACCACGATGTCGATGTCGCCGACGGTCTCCGAGAAGCGCCGCAGCGAGCCGCAATAGCTGGCGTGGGTGACGCCCGGGACCTCGCGCAGCGCGGCGACGATCCGCGACGCGTGGGGCAGCGCGACCGAAATCGGCGTGCGGTCGAGCGCGCCCTCTTGCTCGAGCCGCGCGATCGCTTGCAAGAGCTTGTGCTCCGACTTCTCGCCGAAGCCCTTCAAGCTGCGCAGGCGTTGCTCCGCCAGCGCGCCCCGCAAGTCGTCGAGCGACTGCACGCCCAGCTCGGCTTGAAGCCGCCGAACTGCCTTGGGACCGAGGCCCTGGAGTCGCAGCAGCGCGAGCAGGCTGCGCGGGTATTTTTGACGGAGCTGCTCGAGCTTCGTCACCCGGCCCGTCTCGAGCAGCTCGCGGATCTTCTCCGACGTGCTCTTGCCGACGCCGCGGATCTTCTGCAGGTCCTTCAACGAGAGTCGGCCCAGATCGGTGGCTTCGGTGGCGATCGCTTGCGTGGCATTTTCGTACGCGCGGACACGGAACGACTGCGGGTCGCCCTCTTCCAGCAAGGTCAGCTCGGTCAAGGCCCGCAGCATGTCGAGCACGTCTTGCTTGGTGTCGGGCACGGGCGAATGTTTAGCTGAAACGCGGGCGGTAGCCAGCTACGCTGGCGGCGTGAGCGAGAGTTCGAGCGTCGAGCTACTGCTGGTCGGCGGACGCGAGGTCCGGGTCACCCACCCGGACAAACCGTATTTCTGGAAGCAGCAAGAGCTGAGCAAGCTCGACGTCGTCCGCTACTACCTGGCGGTGGCAGACGGCGCCGTGTTCGGCATCGCGGATCGGCCGCTGGTGCTCAAGCGCTTCGTGAACGGGGCCGAAGCGGCGCCGTTCTTTCAAAAGCGTGCGCCGGAGCAGCGACCCGAGTGGCTGCGCACCGTCACGTTGTCTTTTCCGTCCGGCCGCACCGCGGAAGAGGTGGTGGTCGACGACGCGGCGGGTCTGGCTTGGGTCGTGAACCTCGGGTGCGTCGAGCTACATCCACATCCGGTGCGCGCCGGCGATCTCGAGCATCCCGACGAGCTCCGCGTCGATCTCGATCCCGGCCCTGGCGTGAGCTGGGACGACGTGCGCCGCGTCGCGCTCGAGGTCCGGGCCCTGCTCGACGAGCAAGGCTTGCGCGGCTACGCGAAGACCAGCGGCTCGCGCGGCATGCACGTCAACGTGCGCATCCAGCCGCGCTGGTCGTTCACGGAGGTGCGGCGCGCGGCGCTGGCTCTGTCGCGCGAGATCGAGCGGCGCGTGCCGCAGCTCGCGACCTCCAAATGGTGGAAAGAGGAGCGCCACGGCGTGTTCCTCGACTACAACCAAAACGCCAAGGATCGCACCACGTGCTCGGCTTACTCGGTGCGTCCGCTGCCCGACGCGCGCGTTTCGGCCCCGCTCGAGTGGAGCGAGGTGCCGGACTGCGATCCCGCCGACTTCACCCTCCACACCTTACCGCGCCGCTTCGCGGAGCGCGGCGATCCGCACGCGGACATGAACCACCACCCGGGCACGCTCGACGGTCTGCTCGAGCTGGCCGCGCGCGACGAAGCGGGCGGCCTGGGCGACGCCCCGTGGCCGCCGCACTTCCGCAAAATGCCGGGCGAAGCGGCGCGGGTTACACCGTCGCGCGCCAAAGCGCCGGCCAACAACGTGCCGGCCGACGAAGCGCCGACCGCGGCGAAGAAGGCGAGCAAGTCGCGGCGGGTCAAGATGCCGCTCTTGACCGTCGCCAACTCGACCGACAAGGAAGCAGCGCTGGCGGGGCTCGAGCGCTGGAAGGCGAAGTACCCGGCCGCGGCGGCGCTGCTGGCCGTCGACGACGTGCTGGTCGACACGATGCGCGGCCGCTCCTCGACCTGGACGCGCGTGCGAGTGAACCTGCGCCATGTGCCCGAGGCCGAGCGCCCCCAGCAAGAGACGCCCGATCCCGACGAGGCGCCGTCGTTCGGCCGCCCCAAGCGCGCCGCCCCGTAGCGCGGCTCAGCCCGGCGCGTGCGCGCGGCGCCGAGCCGCTCGCACGGGCTCGTAGTCCAGCTCCGCCCCGTCGCGCGCGGCCTGCAGCATGAGCGCGCCACGCGCCATGTCGCCGAGGCCGGCGAAGCGCGCGGGATAGAGCAGCCGAGAGTCGAACACTTCGAGCAGCGGCACGACGTATTTGTTGCTGGCCACGCTTCCGAGCAAGACGAAGCGCGCTGCGTCGTCCGACGCGTCGAGCAGCTCCGTCGCGTGGCGCACGAGCGGCGCCGTAAAGTGCGGGTTGTGCTCGCTCACCGACACGCGCTGCCACCCTTCCAGGCGCTCGCGCGTGATCGGCGCCTCCGGTGAGCACAGGCCCCCGCCCGGCGTCATCACGCAAGCGGCGCCAAATGCGCGCGCGTACGCGATCTTTCCGCGAAAATACAGGCTGCTCACGAAGCCGTACAGCTCGCCCAGCGGCGCGCCCGACTCCGACGAAAGGGAGCGCGCAAGCGCGAGCTTGGAGCGCGGCTCGAGCAGCATCGCGCCGCGCTTGCCGCCGAGGTTGGCGGGTGAAAGCAGGAAGATGGTGCGAGCGTTCACCGCTTCAACCTGGCACGGGCGCGTGAAGCGGGCACGCCGCGGGTCCCTTCGCCACACCGCCGCGCTTTGACGCGCGGTCGCGCCCTCATTGCTCGCGGCGCGGCTCGAGGCGGGCGAGCAGGGTCAAGATCAGGAAAGCGAAGCCGGTGGTCATGCCCGCCAGCACGTAGGCGCCGACGCCCGCCGCCGCCCCGAGCGCCCCTGCGACCCAAACGCTGGCGGCGGTAGTGATGCCGGAGACGCGTCCACGATTTTGGATGATCGCGCCCGCCCCCAAGAAGCCGATGCCGCCGATCACGCCTTGCAGCACGCGCGTTGGGTCGAAGCCCTCACCGGTCCGGGGCGCGAGGTGCGCTCCGACCTCGAAGCCGAGCAGCGTGAAGCTGGCGGAGCCGAGCGCGACCAACATGTGCGTGCGCAGCCCCGCCGGTTTGTCTTGGCGCTGGCGGTCCCAACCAATCAAGCCGCCAATCAGTACGGCCACGAGCAGCCGCAGCGAGACTTCGGCGATCGAGGCACCTTGAGTGAGGCTGGTGGCCATACCACTCGCCTCAGCAATTTGCGTACCGGCGCCCCCCCACCGCGAACCGCGCCTCGAGCGAGCTCAAGGACACGCCCCCGGCTGCGGTACCGGGCTCGCGGTAGTCAGCCAGGCTCCGGCGCACGAGCCCGCGTCGTAGCCTGTCACCTCCTCGATCACGTCGAGCATGTCTTGCATGCCGGCAGCTCGCCCGCCGAACCGCTCGTAGAACGTGCGCAGCGCTTCGTCGAGCTCGGCGCGGCCGACCTTCAGCTCGACGCCGCGGTAGAAGAACGCGCCCTTGATGTAAGGGTTGCGAGAGAACAGCCCGCTTTGCAACACGTCGATCGCGTCGCACGTTGGGAGCCAGGCGACGTGGCTGGTGCCGAGGGCGGTAAAGTCGTCGAGCTCGTCCGCGTAGCCTTGCCAGACGACGTCCGAGACGCCCGTGCCCGCCGTGGCTTCCAGCGCTCGCGCCGCGAGATAGGTGGCGGTGCCTTCGGAGAGCACGAGATCCTCCCAGCAAGCGAGCCTTACCCCGTCGCCGAACCAGCCGTGCGCCGCTTCGTGCACCTGCGTCACCTCGTCGGCCATCGTGTCGCGGGCGACCTGCCAGAACGGATGATGCTCCATCCCTCCGCCCATCCACGGCATCGAAACCGTGCCGACGTGCGAGCCGAAGCGATAGGGTCCGAGGTTCTGCTCGAGCCAGTCGAACGCGGCCGCCAGGTGTGCGCTGCCGGTCTCGGCATCGGCTCGACCGCCGGGCGTGTACCACACCGACACGCTCGTGCCGTCGGTGGTTTCGCCGAGCGGCAGCTCGGTGTACTGGCCGATGGCCCACGAGGCCATGTACGGAGGCGCGTCGCTCGCGATCTCGGCTGCAAAAACCGCGGTGTTGGGCGCCGACACGCCCTCCAGGCTCAAATGAAACTGCGTGCCGTCACGCGGGCTCGAGTGACACGGAAAGACGTTGCCGCAATAGTACGGCCACGTGAACACGAAGCCCTGAGTCGAAATGCCGTCCAAGCTTTCGTGGAAGTGCCAGGCGTAGTCGATCTGCACGACGAGCGGCGCCGTGGACGCCGGCACGTCGATGTCGAGCACCGCGCCGCGATCGCGGAAACGCAGCGGCGCGCCGTCGCTCGTGACCGCCTCGATGTCGAGGTCGCCAATTTCGAACGACGCACCGGCGGAGTCCGACGCCGCCAGCGTGATGCTCGCGGTCCCGATCTGCGCGCCGAGATCGATAGCGAGCGTCGTGTCCAGAATCTCGCGCGATGGATCGCCGACCACGGCTTCGCCCGCGGCGCCCGCCTCGGAGCCGCCCGCCTCGCCTTGGCCGGCGGCGCCACCGTTGCCGTCGCGCCCGGCGTCTCCGCCGGTGGCGTCACCTGCTTCGTTGGCGTCGCCAGCTTGGCCGGCGTCGGTTGCCGCGCCGGCACCGCCCGCGGCGCTCTTCTCGCCCGCCGCACCGCCTTCGCCCGCAGCTTGTTCGGGCGCACCCGCCGTCGGCGTGACCGTGTCATCACCACAGCCCGCGGCCCACACCAGCAAGACCAGCCACGGCGCCGCCCGCCTCGCACTTCTGTTCATCTCACGATGATAGGGACCGCCGGCGACCAGATCCAGGCGCGCGCGCCTGCAGGCGCGCGACGCCAACGTCACCGTGTCGCGGCGAGACGCTGCGGGGTAATTCGCGACGCTCATCGCGACGCCGAGCCCGCGATTCGCGACACCATGCCCCAGCCGCCCCACGCGCCCGTCCGCGCGGACGGGCACGTTACGGGCACGCCCGAGCGCTCCCAATTTAGGCACACGCCCTAGCCCGCGACGGTCAGGTCCACGCTGGCTGATCGACAGACGCCGCAGTCGGGGCCGTTCGGCTCGCTCTCGCGGTACTTCAACGTCGGACTGTCTGCGAATACCTCGCCGCCATCGCGAGACAACGTGACGCTCAGCGCTTTTGGCGCGCCCGTCAACAGAACACGCAGCGTCGTCGTCGCGAGCTGTACCCTGACGCCCTCACCGCAGGTCGCCGAGCTGCTCGCATCATCAGGCAGCCGAAACTCGCACTGTTCGTCTCGCCCATCGATCGTGAGATCCAATGTGTATTCGCCCTCCTGCCAAGATCCCGACTCCGACGTTAGAGTCGCCGAGACCCCGGCGCCGCACCCAAATCGGTACAGCTGTGCTCGCACCCTGTACCCGCGAGCGCCATGAGCGCTAGTCCGCCTATCCCAAGCCTCCACCTATTCATGGCGGTGACCGTAGCACGAACACGGTGCGCATCCAGGCTGCCAAGGGCTGCACACGCGAGCGTCTCGCGCGGCGCAGGGACCTCCGACTCAGGCGGCTGCGTCGCGTGCTGGCCGCCGAGCGACACCTGCCTCCGCAACGAAAGCTTCTGCAATCGGGCCGCGGCGCGGCAGCCCAACCCTCAAACGCGCATCGGCGGAGGCGGGAGGCTGCGGCGGGGCAAAAATTTGCGGTCGAAGATCCGGACGCGCCGGACCAGCAGATCGAGCAAAAATACGGCGATCGCCGCGAAAACGAAGTTGGACCAGAGCGGCCGGTAGTAGACGATCTTTTCGCCCTGGGCATCGAACACCTTCGACGCCTCCGGGTCGACGGAGCCGCCGGCAGCGGCGGCGGCGTGAGCCTGGAGCTCGACGTCCGGCTCGAAGCGACCGTACTCGCGCGGATACGGGTTGCTGACGTGGCCGAAGCTCTGCGCAAACGGTTGGAGGCTGCCGTCGGGCAGGATGCGCGCGTGCTCGGCGCGCAGCAGGAACGAGCCGTAGTCGTCGAGGCGGAGCTCGGCTTCGTAGCGCCCGGGCGCGGTGCGGCGCAGCGGCACCTCGCGCTGCTCGCCTTTGCCTTTGCTGGTGGCGGGTCCGGTGACGATGAGCTTCGATTCGAGCTGGTTGTCGAAGCGCTCGTCGGCGGTGAACGCGTCGACGACGGCGTGCACGGTATTTTCGCGCATTTCTACCTGCATCGGCAGCTCTTGCCGGCGCTTGATGCGCATGTGCTCGCGCACGAGCTGGCCCCAAAACTTGGAGAAGCCGCCCCAGCGCAGCCAATCGACGGCCCAGTTGTTCTTGACGTCGCTCGTCCACGCTACCGCCCAGCCGAGGCCGGCGCGCCAGCGCGCCAGGATCGGATCACCGCGGTCGCTCTGCAAGATCAGCTGGGCGGGGGCGGGCTTGAGCTGCGTCGCGACGTAGCCGTGCAGCAACGGCGCCGAGCTGACGGCGATGCCCTTGAGGAAGTCGGCGTTGCCGGCTTGCTGGACGGGAAACCACTCTTCGACCGCGGCCTGCTGCGCGATGAGCTCGGTCTCACGCGTGAAGATCTTGGGCAAGCTGTTGGGATCGGGCACGAGGTGAAAGCGGCCGCCGCCGGCGTCGGCCACGCTTCGCAACAGCTCGTTGTTCACGCCCTCGCCCAGGCCGACGGTCGTGACGGTGATGGCTTCCGCCAGCATGCCGGTCGCGAGATCTTTGATGCCCTGCGTCGGCGCTTGCCCGTCGGTCAGCAAGACCACGTGCTTTTTGCGGGCCTGCACCACCGACAGGTCTTGATAGGCCATGTCGAGGCTGGAGAAGATCTCGGTGCCGCCGCCGGGTTGAATGCGCGCGATGTCGTTTTGGATGCGCGAGCGGTAGCGGGCCGGCTGCATCTTGACGTAGCGCGTGGGGGTGGAGTCGAACGCGATGACCTCGATCAGGTCGTCACCCTGCAGGGTTTCGACGGTCGCGCGGCAGGCGGCCTTCGCCATCTCCATCGGGAGCCCTGTCATCGAGCCGGAGCGGTCGATGACGAGCGCCATCGCGACGCCCGGCATTTCTTTGCGCCGCTCGGCGTCCATGCGCACCGGCAGCAGGCGCTCGAGCGTGCTGTGACCCCAGCCGCCGAGGCCGTAGCCGGCCTCGCCACCCGCGAACAAGAAGCCGCCGCCCAGGTCGCGCACGTACTTCTCGATCAGATCCTGCCCCGCCTCGCTGACCGCCTCGCGCGGCACGTCCGACAAGATCATGAAATCGTAGCGCTCGAGCTCGCGCAGCGAGCCCGGCATCGCGCTCGCGGGCCGCAAATCGACCTCGAACTGCTGCGCCGACAGCGCGCTCACCAGGTAGCTGCCGCGCTGCGGCTGACCTTCGATGTACAGGACCTGAGGGCGGCCGGGCACGTCGAGCGTGACGTCCATGGCGTTGTTTTGCGCGAAGCGATCGTCGGCGATGTCGGAGAGCTTGAGCGCGTACGTCACCTCGCCGCCGACTCGCACCACGCTCTTGAACTTGAGCTCGTTGTCGCCGGCTTCGAGCTCGACGTCGCGCACGCCGTCGAGGCCGTTCAGGGTCTCGCCCTGGAACAGCCGCGCTTTCGCCGTCGTCGGGCGGCTGGCGTAAACCTCGGCCGTGACGTCGAAGGGCTGGCCGATGTCGACCTTGTCCGGCAAACGCAGCGCCCGCACCGCGACCTCGCCCGGCGGGGGATCGCGGAATGGGTGGACGTAGAGCCGCGCCCCGAAGCGCTTCGCGTGGTTGGCCTCCGACAACAAGCTGCCTTCGGTCTCGAGCCCGTCGGACAAGAGCACCACCCGCTTGAGGTAGCCGGGCGGAAACAGGCCGTACGCGAGCTGCAGCGCCGATTGAATGTTGCTACCGGCCTGGGTGGGCGCGGCACCGGGCCGGTCTTTCCAGCGCAAATCTGCGGTCTTTGGCAGCGCCAGCTTGCCGTCGGCCTCGATCGGCACCGCCCGCGGGCGCGCCGCGAACGCGACGAGCTTGAGCGTGTCGGTCTCGCCCTTGGCCTCGTATAGCCGCTCGAGCTCGCCGCGCGCCTTGTCGAGCGTGGCGTCGGCGACGGATTCGCTCACGTCGAGCAGCACGACGGTTGCCACGCGGTGCGTCTCGTCGGAGCGGACGAGACGTGACAGACCCAGGCCCAGCAAGACCATGAAGGCGATGCGTAAGATCACCGACAGCAGGCGCTGCTGCCAGGGCAGATCGGCCAGTGACTTGCCGAGCACGTACAGCAGAATCGGCGCGAGCAGCACCACCGCCAGCGCGCGCGGCTCGAGGAGCTCGTACTTGATGCCGTCACGCTGCCAGCGAAACGCGTCCGCGGGCGCTCGCAGCACGAAGCGGTAGAGCGAGAGGCCCAAGCCGGCGAGCAGCAAGCCCAGGCTGCCGAGCCAGAGCAGACGCCGGGCACTGTCGCTCATACCGTCACCCGGCGGTGGTACGTGATCCACTCCAGCAGCGACACCGCGATCACGGCCAGGAGCAGGTAGATCCAGATATCGCTCCGATAGCTGACGGCTGAAACAGGCAACGCGCTCGCCTTCTTACCGCCGAAAGTGAGCTCTTTTTGCGGTGCGATGCGGCTCTCTTCCAGATCGGACAGGTTGGCCGCGAACTCGCCGAGCGGCGCGTCGTCGGCGCCGCCACTCAGTTTGTAGAAGCCGGCTAGCTGGCCGCGAAACACAGCTCGGCCGTCGCTCACGGGCACCGTGTGCTTGGCGCCGCCCGGCTCGAGCAGATTGACGGTGGCGAGCGACGCCGGCACCGGGATGCGCCACACGTCGCCGGTGCGATACGACGAGACGTACCCGGTGTCTTCTTCGATGAACGTGTTGATGGTGTTGAGCACGAACAGCGGCCAGGCGATGCGCAGCACGAAATCGCTGTCGCGCGGATCGAAGCCCAGGGCCACGAAGCGGTGACCGTGGCGCGCGCCGCCGACCAGGATCGGGCCGTGCTCGCTAGCTCCGATCACCTTGTCGCCGGGGCCCGGCTTGAACGCGTGGCCCTTCGCGACCTGCACGTCGCCCATCGACAAGAAGCGCAGCACCGGGCTCTTGCGCTCCCACGTGTCGAAACCGAAGTCGACGAGCGGCGGGCCGAGCGGCACGGGCGTGCCCTCGGCGGGGGGATTCAGGTACAGGGCGGCGCCGACGTCGTCGGGCAGGGTCGGGGCCACGCCGTCGAAGATGGCGACGTCGAACTTGCCGGCGGGTAGCGGCGCCCCGGGCGCGACCTGCGCCACGTCGAGGTACTCGTCGAGCAGCAGCGTGGCTTCGAGGTAAGTATTGCCCGGAGACACGAGCAAGATGCGCGCGCGACGCCGCTCGGGCAAGAGGGCGTAAGCGACGTCGTCGGCCGGCTGCTCGTCGGCGCCGGCGGCGGCCTTGATCCGCGCCGTGAGGGTGCGGCTCGCGCCGGCCAGATCCTGGTAGTAGCGGGGCAGGCGCTCGCTCGGCCCGAGCTTGAGCCGCGTCACGTCGACGATCACGCCGTCACCCGACAGCTCGAGCTCCACGTCGACCGGCTCGTCGTCGAGGTTGGCGACCTCGAGCATGACCTCGTAGCGTGCCTTGTCGAGCGGGTAGCGGCGCACCGAAAACTCGCTGATGCTGAGGTTCTTGCCGCTCTTGCCGATCGGCACGAAGCGCGGCTCGGCACCTTCGAGGTTGACGCGGGCGGCCGGCAGCGCGCTCTTTGCGTACGCGCCGTCACCGATCACTACCAGCTCGGCGTGGGGCAGCCCGCGCAGGCTGTCGCGACCGAAGAACAGCGCCGCCTCGAGATCGGCGTGGGTGTCGCTCGCCGTGACCTGAGCGATCGCCTGCAGCAGCTCGGCGCGATCGCCGCTCATCGACGAGCGGGGCGTGGGCACGCTGCCCATTTGTACGACGATCGCCCGATCGGAGGCGCCCAGGCCGCGCACGATCTTCTCCGCTTCTGCCTTGGCGGCGGCGAGCCGGGTCGGCTTCACGTCGATCGCCTTCATCGACGCGCTGGCGTCGATCAGCAGCACGAGGTGCCGGCCTTCGCGCAGGTCTTCTTTCGGCTTCGGATCCCCGAGCGCGAGCACCAGCAACGCCAGCAGCCCCAGCTGCAGCAGCAACGACAGCAAGCGCCGCAGCTTGGAGAACAGCTCCGTCGCTTGCTTGTCCTTCAGCACGCTGTCCCAGATCCGCGAGAACGGAACCGGCACGGCGCGGCGCCGCAGCTTGAGAATGTAAAATACGACGATCAGGGCCGCGCCCGCCCCGAAGATGCCGAGCAGGGTGCCCAGCGGCAATCCGCCCAGGCCGATCAACGCAAGAACCCTCCGCGGCGGAACACGCGCAGCACGAGCTCGTCGAAGGGCATGGCGACGTCGGCGGCAAAGTAGGCGACCTGGCGCGAGGTGCAGAAGCGCTCGATCGATTTTTGATAGTCGTCGAACGCGCGCGCCATGTCCTCGAGCAAGCTGTCGGTGACGGTGACCTCGCGCTCCTCACCGGTTTCGCAGTCGTAGAGCCGCACGTCGCCTTTCAGCTCCGGACGCGCCTCCTTCTGATCGACGACGTGCAGCACGAACGGCTCGAACTTGTTGAAGCGCAGCGTGTTGATGCCGCGCTCGAAGCCGGCCGGATCGTACAGATCGCTGATCAGCACCGCCAGGCCGCGACGCTTGTGCTGCGCCACGAACGTCTTCATCGCGTCGCCGAGGTCGGTCGTGCCGCCCGGGGTGAGCTCGCTCAAGAACTCGAACACCTTGAAGATGCGGCCCTTGCCGCGGGTGGTCGGCATCCGCGCGACGACGGCGTCCGTCGCCGACACGATCGTCACCCGATCCAGGTTGGCGAGCCCGACGTAAGCCAGCGCCGCCGCCAAGCGTCGGGCTTGATCGAATTTGCGCCCGTCGCCGAAGCTCATCGAGCTCGACGCGTCGACGATGAAGTAGATGCTCAGGTCTTCTTCTTCTTCGTAGAGCCGCACGAGCAGCCGCCCGAAGCGCTGGTAGATGCTCCAGTCTACGGAGCGGAAGTCGTCACCGGCGGTGTAGTCGCGGTGATCGGCGAACTCGACGCCGCTGCCCTTCTTCTTGCTGCGCCGGTCGGCCCGCATCCGCCCCGCGAAGATGCGCCGGCTGACGATCGCGAGCGACTCCAGCTTCTTCTGAAAGTCGTCGTCGAACAGCTCGGCGCGGCGCGCCTCCGCGCGGCGCGGGGCGCTCTTGGGCCGGATCAGATCGAGCAGCCCCACCTGGCTAGGCCTTCGATTCGGGCAGCTTCTTCAGGATTTCTTGCAAAATCGTGTCTTCGGCCACGCCCTCGGCCTCGCCTTCGAAGCTGCGCAAGATTCGGTGGCGCAGCGCCGGCAGCGTGCTCTGCCGCACGTCGTCGAGCGACGCCGCGAAGCGACCGGAGAACAACGCGCGGATCTTGGCCGCCAGCAGCACCGCCTGCACGCCGCGGGGGGAGGCGCCGGTGCGCACGAAGCGCTTCACCAGCTCGGTCGCTTCGGCGTTGCCAGGGTGAGTGGCGAGCACGACCCGGATCGCGAAGTCTTGCACGTGCTTGGCGACCGGCACGCGGCGCACCAGCTTTTGCATGCCGAGCACCTCGTCTTTCGTCAACACCGGATTGACCTTCACGTCGTGATCGGTGGTCGTGCGATCGATGATCGTGTGCAGCTCTTCGCGCGACGGGAACGGCACCATCAGCTTGAAGAAGAAGCGATCGAGCTGGGCTTCGGGCAGCGGGTACGTGCCCTCCATTTCGAGCGGATTCTGCGTGGCCAGCACGAAATAGGGCTCCTCGAGCTGGTAGGTGGTGCGACCGACCGTCACGCGGTGCTCTTGCATCGCCTCGAGCAGCGCGCTCTGCGTCTTGGGGGTCGCGCGGTTCACCTCGTCGGCGAGCACGATGTTGGCGAACACCGGCCCCTTGCGGAACTCGAATTTGGTGGACCCGCCCTGCGCGCTCTCTTCGACCACCACCGTGCCGATGATGTCGGCCGGCATCAGGTCGGGGGTGAACTGAACGCGCGAGAACTCGAGCGCCAGCGCTTCCGCCAGCGTGCGCACGAGCATGGTCTTGCCCAGACCGGGGACGCCTTCGAGCAGCGCATGCGAGCCGGCCAGCACGCACGTGATCACGCCGTCGACCACCTCGCGGTTGCCGACGATCACGCGACCTATCTCTTCGCGTAGCGCGCCGACCTGCTTCTGAAAGGCCTGCACGTCCTCGCGGGCTTGTTCGACTTCGCTCATGTAGGGCTCCAGAGTTAGCAGCTGTGGCGGGTCAGTCGCGCGGCCGAATCAGCTGAAAGTAACGCCTCACGTAAAAACGATAGCCGGGCGGGATCTCCTCCTGCGTCATCACCTGCTCGGCCACGGTCTGGTAGTCGGTGAACACCTTCTGGTAGCCGCGGCCCACGAAGCCGCGCTCGGCGGCGCCGTAAATCACCTCCGCCGACGCGGCGCCCTGACCGCTGTCGACGCCGGCGGCCGTGACATCTTGGGTCTTGCCGTCGAGCTTCGTCGGGTCGCCGGCGAGCTTGTCGTCGTGGCCCGAGCCGTAGCTTTTGCCCGATGCGGGGTCGCTGCCCTGGCCGTCGCCTTGACCCTCTCGACCGGCGCCGGGGCTGGAGCCGGGCATCGGCACGTCGATGCTGGGTCCTTCACCCGCGCCGTGCGACAGCCGCAGCTGCCCCGGTTTGCTGCCTTGGCCGGGTTTGCTGCCCTGGCCGGGCTGTTGCTTGCCGCCGCGCGCGCGCTCGCCGAAGCGCTGCATGCGATCCATCTGATCTTTACCAGCCTTGCCTTGCTGGCGCAGGACCTCGCGCAGCTCTTGCAGGCGCTTGAGCATCTCCTTCTTCTGCTCGTCGGTCAGCTGCTGCTTGCTCATGCGGTTGACGTCCTCGGCGGCTGACTCAAGGCTCTTGCCGGCGGCCTGCGCGTCTTGCATCAGCTGGCGCGCGGCTTCTTGGAGCTGCTTGTCGAGCTCGGAGAGCTTTTGCCGCGTGACGTCGGCGCGCTGCTTGTCGCGGTCGAGCCGCTCGAGCTTGCGCTTGTTTTCGGCCAGCTTTTGCTCGGTTTTGGCGGCGTTATCGCCGGGCTTCTGCTTCTTTTTGAGCAGGCTCTCCTGCTCTTCTTGCAACTCTTTGCGGCGCTGCTCGATGCCGGCCTGATGGTCGCTCGAGGCGGCGCCGGCTTTTTGCAGCGCGCTCCGCAGCTTGTCGAGCTCGGCCTTGCTCGGCGGGTTTTGCTTCTTCTTCAGGCGCTCGGCCAGCTCTCGCAAGGCTTGCTCGGCGTCGGCGAGGCGCTTCTCGCTCAGCGCCTGGGCGGCGGGCTTGGTGAGGCCGCTCTTCTCGAGCTCGCGCGCCAGCTCTTTCAAGCCGTCGTCGAGCGCCTCGCGCTCGAGCTCGCTCGATTCGGACAGCTCGCGCTCGAGCGAGCCGAGGCGCTCGAACACCTCACGCCGATCCATGCGGTGGGCGGCGATGTCCTCGACGAGCTGGTTGAAGCGCCTCGCCGCCGCCGACACCTGCGGATCGTCGGTAGACTTGGCGAGCTGCTCACCGATTTCGCGGAACAGCTCGACGTCGTCGGCGCTGAGCAGCATCGGCTGCACCTTGACGAGCGGCGCCGGCACGACGCGCAGCACCCGCACCTCGAGCGCCCACAGCCCAGCGAGCCCGAGCAAGAGGGCGGCGCTGTAAGCGAGCTCGCGGGGGATCGCGATCGGCGCCGCACGAGACGGCTCGAGCTTGCCGACCTGCGCTGCCGCGTCGGAGATCGCCGCTTGCATCAGCGGAGTGCGCTCCTGCTCCGGCACGGCGGAGAAAGCCAGCGCGTTGGCGATGCTGTCGTTCAAGCCGTGGTGGCGATCGAGCAGCAGCGCCCCCTCGAACGGCGCGCGCCGCGCGAGCGCTGCGCGAACCGCAGCCACCGCCACCACCCCCAGCGGTACGAGCCCGCCCCACAGCCACGGTCGGGCCTGGGCCATGCCGAGCGGAAGCAGCTTCGCCATGCCCACGACCAGCGCCGCATAGCCTAGCGGCAACGGGAGGCAAGCGGACGCCGCCGTCAGGGCTCGGCGGAGGCGGAGCCGGCGGTCGGTGCGACGGGCGGCGCGCTCGAGCCGGCTGATGGGGTTCGCTTGGCTCATGGTCCCTAGCAGACGTTGGACCCGCACCCGGGCTTGGTGCAAATCCGCGGATTGCCACAGGAGTAAAGCATCTCGGCGCGCCCAGCGCATGCTCAACGCGATCTACGCCGCCGCTGTTCCGGCTCGCCTATTTTCGGCTCCAATCGACGAAATCGACGCCGAGCGTGAACGAGCCGCCTACATCGTTGGCCTGCAGCGTGCCGTGCGAGCGCAGCCGCAGCGGAGAGAGACGGAAATGAGCGTCGACGCCTACCCACAGCCCGACCAAGCCAAATGAGTTGGCGAGCCGCAGCCCGACGTCGGTCACGGGGACGACTGCCGCCTGGCCGGAGTTGCCTTCCGGATACTCGACCATCCACTCGGCACCGAACCGCACCACGCCGCCGAAGCGCGCGGCGGGATCGAACGGAGCGCCGTACGCGAGCGCAGCCTGAAAATCCATGAACGACACGTGCCGGCCAGCGACGGAGAAACGGATCGCTTCGCGCGCGCCGAGCAGCACCGGTCCGACGCCGGCCGCGAAATCGAAGGCGGGCCCGATCGCGGTGGCGATGCTGTGCGACGGAAGCTCAGTCTCGATGCCGAGCGAGATGCCCCCGCCCCGGGCGTCCGACGCCCGCACCGCGACGCGATCGGCCGGCTGCGCCGTCGGCGGCAGCGGCGGCGCGGTTCCGCTACCACGCTGGAGCGGTGGCAGCTCGTCGGGTGCGCTCGCGTCGCTCTCATCCGGCTTGACCGTCGCTTCGACGGCTGGGTCGTCGTCGTGCAGCTCGGCCTCGATGATGTCGACTACCTCGTCGACGATCGGAGTACGCCCGGTCACGACCAGGCGCTTGCCGTTCCACTCGACCCAAGCCGAGGTCGCGGTGCAGACCACGGCCGGTAGCGGGCGCTCGCCCGGCTCACCCCGCAGCAGCAGCAGCACCCGCGCGTCGAGCTCTTCGTAAGCGTCGGTGGAGAGCCGCGCACAACGATTGTCGACGTGAGCGGTTTGGGCCCGTGCCACGCTCGACCACATGCCGAGACAGGCGCACGCAAGACAAGCCCATGTTTTAACTGAACATTTCGCTAGCGCACGCGAAGAACCCGCCACTTTCGCGGCATTTTGCCAGAAAACGCCAGCCGCGATCCAAAAACAAAAATCGTCACCGGCACTGCTAAAGTTCGATCCGACCGGCGACTAACACCCAGCAAGGAACCGCGCCCCGGGGATGGACCAGTCATTCGCCAACACCGCCCTCGAGCTGACGGCGCCGGCTCTGCCGCTGGAGCAGCCGCTCGCGCGTGAAGGCTCGGACGAGCTACTGGCGCTGCTGTACCGGCAGATGCGCTCGCTGGCGGGGCCGCGCCAAGATTTGGACGACCTGGTGCAAGCCGCCGCCGAGCGCGCGCTCAAAGCGCTGCCGCGCTTCGAAGGGCGCTGCGCTCTGTCCACGTTCACCTACGGCATCGTGTACCGCACGCTGCTCGATCATCAGCGGTGGTACCGCCGCTTTCAACGCCGCTTCTCGCTCGATTCGCGCGACGAGCCTGACGACCTGGTTTCTTCGCGCTCGTCGGAGACCGATCTGCGCGAGCTGACACGCGCTCGCCGGCTGTATGCCGCGCTCGACACCTTGCCCCAAGAAAAGCGCGCGACGTTGATCCTACACGATCTGGAGGGCATCGAGGTCGCGGAGGTGGCGCTGATCTCCGGCGCCAACGAGCGGACGGTGCGTTCGCGGCTGCGCGACGCGCACAAGAAGCTCGCGGAAATTTTGCGCCAAGATCCGCTGTTCGATCCGGAGGTGCCGGCATGAGCGCCGCCGATCTGGCCCGCTTCGAGCTCGCCAAGCGCGCGTACCAGGCGACGCAGCCGACGGCGGCGGAGGTGCAGACAGGCGTGCGCCGAGCGCGGCTGGCTCGACGCAGGCCGCGCCGAAATTGGTTCAGCAAGGGCCTGGTGCTCGTCGTCCTGGCCGTGGGCGGCATGGCCTACGCGAAGCCGCACGCAGTAGGCGAGCTCGTCGAGCGCGTGCTGCCCTCGCACGACGCTGATTCGAGCAAGCGCGCGCATCAGCGACCCGCGCCGCCACCCACGCCGGCGATCCCGGCGGTGCACGCGGCGATCCCCGCTCCGGCGCCAAACGCGGGGCCGCCGATCGGGCCGAAGAACGCGCCAAAGCCGGCGCCGCGCGCGGTGGTGGGTAAACACGCCGAAGGCGCGCGGCTCGCGCCGGCGCCCGCTCCGTCTATCGGCGGCAGCCCCGAAGCCGGCGTCTCGGATTGGGGTCGCGTCGGACGCGCGCTGGCCCGCGGTGACGACGAAAGCGCGCTGTCGGCGCTGCGACAGCTATCGGAGAGCGACGACCGAAGCACGCGCGACAAGGCCGACCTGGGGCGCGCTCAGCTGTTCATGGCCCACGGGCAGTCGGAGCAAGCCTGTGCGCTCTTGCGCTCGCTGCTCAATCGCGGCGCGTCCGCTCGCATCGAGCGGCAAGCACAGGCTTCGTTGAAGAGCTGCGCGCGCTGACAGAGCGAGCGGCGGCGGTAGCGAGCCGCGCTCTCGCCGATCAAGGCGGCGGGGGCAACGGCAGCGTTACCCCCGCTGGCCTCGGCGTCGCCGGCGCCAGTAATAATGGCCCCCCCCACCCCGAACCGTGACCCCGAACGCTCCGTCGCTTCACCCAGAGTTAGTCGCGCGGGCCGAGCGCGATGAGCGCAAGCGGCCAGCTATTCGACGATGTTCCAGCCGCAACCGGCGTTGACGGTCGGAAGTGACGGACAGCTCGCGCGGCCGGGATCGAAGCCGCCCGTCACCTGTGAGTCGACGAAGCAGGTACAACCGAGCTGGCCCTGTGAGCCCTCGACGCAGACCCAGTTGTAATCGTGCTCGTCGCTGCACCCCTGGCGGCCCTCTTCGCAGGTCACCGAGCTGGGCGAGCCGCCCGCCGAGGTTCCGGCGCTGCCGACGCCGTAGCCCTCGTCGCAGCTGACAGAGACGCCGCCGCCGCTGCCGGTGCCGCCGCTGGTCATGCCGGCAGCGCCAGAGGGCGGAATGCCGCTCGTCGCGCTCCCGGCGCTGCCGGTCGCGCCACCGGCTCCAGAGGGCGACCCGACGCCCCCGGTCGGCGGGTCGTCGTCGTCATGAGGACAATGTCGTTCCTCGGCGTCGGATAGCCGGCACGACCGCTTGTCGCCCAATTGTTCGCAGGTCAGCCCGTCGAGGCAGCTCGAGAAGCGGAGCCCGACGGTGGCGCACTCGTCGCCGCCGCCGGTGTAGCGCTGCATCTCGTGCTGGCAATCACTGACGCAGTCGACGCCACCGCCATTGCACGTGCACACGTCTCCCGAGCAGTCGCACTCCTCGCCGCCGGCGCAGGTGCTCAGGCGATCGCAAATGCGCTCACACCACGACGGCACGGCTTCTTCGAGCTGCTCGGCCTTGGTTTTGTCGGCGCCGGCGACGGTGTTTTTCCCGGCGCAGCCTAGACACAGCGAGAACATCAAGCCCCATGGACGAAGGTTCATGCCGTGAGTGAGTCCCCGCGCGCCCGACCTTGCTTCACGAAATCGCATCAAGGTACCAAACTTTCTCCGAGCAGCGCCCGCACGCGCTCGGTGTAAAGGCCCGCGCTCGGACCATCGAGCAAGCCACGCGCGAGCGTGCGCGCCTCCGCGTCGCGGCCCAGCCGATGCAGAGCCTCGATTTGAATCAGCGCCCGCTCCGACGCCAGTTGTCCGCGGGGAAAGCCGGCGGCGTGCTCGGCCGCGATCGACAGCGCGAGCGCCGGCGCCGAGCGCATCTGCCGCCGGGCGCGCTCGAGCAATCCCGCCTCGGCCGACAACGTGCTGCTCCCCGCCGCCGCCGGTGCGAGCGGCAACAACGGCGCCGGGTTCAACAGCGGCGCCGGCGGCTCGGTCGCAGCGTCGGGCGGCAGCGCCGCCGCGGGCGCCGACGCATCGATCACGCGCGGACGGGCAGGGGCGACCGGGATCGGCCTCGCGACGGAAGCGTCGACCGGGGACTTCGGCGCCGACGATTGGACGACGCCAATCGACTGCGCCACTACTCCCGCGCCGAGCACCACGCCCAGCGCCGCCGCCGCCGATTTTACGAACAACCAGCTCGCCGCGGCCGCCGGCACCGCCGAGCTGCGCAAGACCTTGGCGCCCAAGCGCCGGCGCGTCATCGGATCGAGCGGACGCGCGGCGGGCGCCCCGCGCAGCAGCTCGCGCAGCGCTGCGTCGGCGCTCGGATCGTCTACCCAGCGGCGCGGACCGCTCACCGGCCGTCCCAATCTGCGGAGCTTCGCAGGCGAGCGGCCGCCTTTTTGACCTGCTTGCGCGCCAGGTGCAGCCGCGAATGAACGGTGCCGACCGGCACCGACGTCAGCTCCGCGATCTCTTCGCATGACATGCCTTCGATCTCGAACAGCACGAAGGTGGCGCGCCGCTCGGGGCTCAGCTTGTCGAGCAACCGCTCGAGCCGAGCGCGCGCTTGCTCGCCGGCGTAGCGGAGCTCGGGCGTGTCGGGGTCGATGCGCTCGGGCGGCTCAGCATGCAGAAGCTCCAGGCGCAGGTAGGCGCGGCGCCGGTGGCGCTGCACCAGGTGCAGACAAATCCCAAACAGCCAGGTCGTCAGCTTGCAGCGGCCGTCGAACGTCGACAGCTTGCGGTGCACGACGACGAACACCTCCTGTCCCAGATCCTCGAGGTCAGCGTGACGGGCGCCCAAATGCTGCAGCGAGCGCCAGACGAAGTCGGCGTGGCGCTCGTACACCTGCTCCACTCCGAGCAGGCTCGCTTCGTCCGCTGCCAGGGCGCTCATCATCATCAACGGGGCCGGCGCCGTGAGCTCCACCTGCGTGAATCCCCCCACGCGCCTGCTACCTTCACGAAAACGTCCGCGCGCTGTCGATCGGCAGGCACCATGACGAATACATCATGTATTACATGCAGTTGGGGCTGCCACCGCCGCTGCCCTCCTTGCAGAAGCTGCTGGGCGTCGCTCGGTGCCAGTGGCCGGCTCGCTCACGGCAGCATCATTCCCACGCCGAAGAAGCCACGGCCCGCCACCGATGGCTCTTGCCACACCGGCTCGGCCTGACCTCGAACCAACAGCTCGCGGCGCCACAGCGGAACGAAGCACGAGCCGCCCAGCTCGATGGACAGCGCGCGCGTCACGCCGACGTGCAGCGACGCGTCCGCCTGCAACGCTACCAGCACGAAGTCGCCCGGATCGGTCACGGGCGCCGGCTGCCGCACCGCCACGTGCAGCGCGCCCAGCGCTGGCCCCGCGCCGAGCGCCAAGCGAAAGCGGTCGGAGCTCCAGGCGCGATACGTGACGAGGCCGGCTGCCCGCGTCAGGCTGACGTCGAGCGCGCCGATGCCGGCCCGCGCCGGCTGCGACGCTGAATAGGCCGCGCTGAGCAGGAAGCCCCAACGCGCGGCCGGCCGCACCTTGAAGGACAGCTCCACGCCCGGTGACGCCGCCGGTACCAGGCCCGCGCTGAGCTCGGCGCGGAGCCCGAGCTCGGCCAGGTCGGACGGCGCCGGCGGGTGATCGGCGAGCGAGCTGCGACCGCCGAGCGCGGGTGCAGCGCTTGGCGGAGAGGCCGGCGCCACCGGCGGCGGGACGGCGGCAGGCGTGGGCGCCGCCGCCTGGGGCGGCGGCGCGGGCGGCGCGAACGCGGCCGCGCTGCTGGCCGGAGCGGGCTCGCGCGCGGCCGCGTCCGGATCGATCACGAGCGCGATCGCCAGCGCCGTCGCGTTGACCAGCGCGGTGCAGCCCGGCTCGTCACTCTGCAGGGTGCGATGACCGACGGCCTGACCGGCGGCGTCGCGCACGAACACGTCGCTGCGATGGGTCGGGCCGAAGCGGGTGAGCTCGACCTCGAAGGCGCGGTCCGCCGTCACGTCGAACACGCGCCGACCCAGGCGCCGCTCGATCTCGGCCATCACCACCCGACCGCTCGGACACTCCTCGGCGCCTTCGGCGCGCACCCACGACAGCGCGTACGTCGGCGGCGCCGGCGCTTGGGCGCGCGCGCCGCCCGTCCCCAACAGAGCCGCTACCGCCCAACCGACCCGGCCCATCGCTCGCAGCCTATCAGCGCCGGGCCGGCGCACGGCAGCTACCGGGCGTGGCCTGGGCCAACGCGGCGGCGCGGCGCGCCTGGGCGGGCGCCTTCCTGTCGCTGAGCGGCGCGAGTAGCTGCGGCAAATTGCCGGGCCGGAGCCGGCCGAGCGCGAGCGCCGACGCTGTCGCGATCAGCTGCGCTTCCGGGCTCGCCATCGGATCGGCCAGCTTCTTGGTGAACGCGGCCAGCTCGTCGATGGAGTCTTCGTCGCACAATAGGCCGAGCGTGCGGGCGGCCTCGGCGCGCACCTCCGGCCACTCTTCGGCGTCGACCAGCCGATCGCGGACGCGACCGGCGGCGGCGCGCACGTTGCGCTCTCCGACGGCGCGGATGCTGCGCGCGCGCACCAACGACGAATCGTCGCCGAGCGCGGCCGTCAGCGACTCGTCGAGCGCGCGACCGGGCGGATGCTTGGCCAGCGCGTCAGCGGCGGCCGCGCGCACGAGCGGCCACGGATCGTCTTTCAGCCGCTCGCCGAGCGCCTTGCCGGCGAACGCGGCGTCGGGCGTGGCGAGCGCCTGCACCGCTGCTTCGCGCACGCGCAGCTCGCGATCGCCGAGCGCTTGCAAGAGCTCGTTTTGAAAGGGCTTCGGCTCGCGCACCAAGCCGAGCGCGCCCGCGCGCACGTGCGGATCGGGATCGGCGCGCAAGCTCGCGCGAAACGCCGCCAGCGCGGCCGAGCTCTGCCGGCTGAGCGCGGCGGTCGGGCCGAGCAGCAGGTACCGCGTGCGAAATCCCGTATCTTTGGCGAGGCGGGCGAGCGCTTGCTCGGCTTCGGGCCGAAACAGCGGCGCTTGCTCGCCGAGCGCGCGCAGCAGATCGATCAGGGCGACGGGCGGCGTCTTCGGATCCGCGAGCGCGGCGCGCACCGCCGATTGGGCGGCGCCGGCGCGGGCGATTTGGCCGAGCGCGCTGCGCAGCAAGCGCCGGCGCAGCACCGTCTTTTCGTCCATCAGCGGTAGAAACGCGCTCAAGGCGCGGGCGGGATCCGTGAGCGTGAGCTGCGCGACGAGCAGCGGCATCAGCCGCTTGTCGGTCTTGTCGGTCTTGGCCAGCGCTTGCGCGAGCGCTTCGCCCGCGGCCGCGCCGCAGCGCGCGAGGCGGCTCTGAGCGTGGCGCGCCTGCGCGTCGAGCTTGCCGGTCAGGGCGCTCACGAACGCGGGCGCGCTCACCTCGCACGGGGCCTGATCGAGCACGTCGAGCGCGACGCGCTTGCCGCCTTCGTCGAGCCGGTCGAAGGCGGCGGCGACGGCCGTGAACGCGGCCGGCCCGCCGGCGATCAGCAGGCTCTTGGCGGCCTCCGCGCGCTGACCACCGCCGGCCAGCGCCGCCACCAGCTCCGGCAATTGGCTCGCCGACAGCTCGCTCAGCACCGAGAGCTCCGCGATGCTGACCTGCGCCGTCTTCGACTCGCTGAACGCGGCGTCGAGCACCAGCGCGAGACAGCTCGATTGCAGCGGCGGCTCGAGCGCGACGCTGTAGCGGGCGCCCGGGCTCTGCCAAGCGTCTTCGGGCAGCGACACTTGCACGACGTCGTGCGGGCCCACGAGGAAGAGACTGGCCGGCGCGGCGCCGTCGGCCATGCTCTTGAGCTTCGGTCGGATCGTCAGCTCGAGCCCGGAGATCGGCAGCTCGGGCGGGGCGTGCATGATCACGAACTCGCCCTTGCCGTCGCCGCCGACGTTCTCCGACCACGTCGTCTCGGGATCGCCGTCGGTCAGCGCTTGGGGAGCGCCGAGCGCGGTGGAAGCGGCCAGCACCGTCAGCACCGAGCGTGCGGCGTGGCTCGGCCGATCTTCGGCGATGCGCACTGCTTTGACGGAGCGCGCCGCGTCGCGCTCTTTGACGCTCAAGCGCTGCACCTTGGCCGCGTGCAGCTCGAGGTCTTGGGGGCTCAGCAGCTGCGGCGCCAAGATCGTCGGGCGGCCGCACAGCGACACGCCCTCATTTTGCTCGCCGACCAGCACGCGGCGCGAGCCGTCGGCGGTAGGCTCCGAGATTTGCACCATCGGCCCGGAGCGGGTGCCTTCTTGGCCGTTGATCGGGCCGACCAGCCCCGCGAACAGCACCTTCGGCGCCGAGCCCGCGAGCGGGGCCGCGACGACGGCTTGGAAGGTTTGCTGAGCGTCGCCGACCGTCAGCACGATCGCGCGCCGCCCGGAGCCGAGCGCAACGACCTCGGCGCGCGCCGGCTTGTCGCGTAGCGCCGCCGGCACGCCGAGCGACACCGCGCCCGCGCTACACGGCGCCGCTGCGCACACCGCCGCCTGCACGTCGCCCTTGACCGACATCACGCTGAGCACCGCCTGGCCGCCGCCCGCGGCCGCGTGCACGGCGAGCCCCGGCGCCGCCGCTGCGACGGCCGGCGCCGCGCAGATCCCCCCAAAAATCAGGGCCTTGAACCACGACGCCGGAAGCGGAAGCCTTGCCACGCGCGCAGTCTACCCAAGCTTGCCGACGGCGCCGCTGTCATCTGGCACCCGCGAGCGAAGTAATGGTAGAGACCGGCCCATGAAGCAGCAGCGGTCGTGGAGTCTGGTCACGGGAGCGAACGGCTTTTTGGGCGCCACGCTGGTGCGAAAGCTGCTGGAGCGCGGCGAGCACGTGAAGGCGTTCGTGCGTCCGGAGACCGACTTGAGCGCGCTCGAAGGCTTGCCGCAAGACCGCATGTTGCTCTCGGTCGGTAACGTGCTCTCCGAGGGCAGCGTCTATCGCGCCCTCACCGACGTGAAGCGCGTATACCACACCGCCGCAAACTTCAAGCTGTGGGACAAGGACCCGAAGCGCATCATCGAGCCGTCCACGACCGGCACCCGTCACGTGCTGCGCGCGGCCAAGGCCCGCGGCGTCGAGAAGGTCGTCGTCACCAGCAGCGTGGCCGTGCTCGGCACCACCCAAGACGAAGAGATGGACGAGACGCACGAGCTCAACCTCGGCGATCCGGAGCTGTACGTGCGGGCCAAGGTCGAGGCAGCCCAGGTCGTGAGCGACGCCCTCGAAGACGGCCAGCAGATCGTGAGCGTGCTGCCGGGAACGATGGCTGGCCCCGGCGACCGCAAGCCGACGCCGAACGGACAGCTGCTGCTGCGCTACCTGAAATACCCGCCCTCGTTTCCGTTTCCGGTCGTGCCGGGCGGCCTCAACATCGTCGACGTGGAAGACGTCGCGCTCGGTCACATCGCGGCCATGGACCAGGGCGTGAGCGGTGAGAGCTACATCCTGGGCGGCGACAACCTCACGTTCCAACAGATCTTCGAGACGCTGGCCGACATCACCGGCCTCGCCGAGCCGAGCAAGCCGAACGCCTTCTACGCGCAGCTGATGCGGTTCATGGGCGGCGAAAAGCTCATGACGAGCCGCATCATCCGCGACTACGTCGGCAGCAACGTGTGGGTCACGAGCGCCAAGGCCGAAGCCCAGCTCGGTTACCGCCACCGGAGCGCGCGCGAGGCGCTGGCCCGCTCGGTGCGTTGGTTCCTCGACAACGGCTACGTCTGGGAGCGCGCCGCCAGCCGCGTGCGTCTGGAGCTACGGCCGGTTTGAGCGAGCGCGACCCCGGCTGCGGGTCGGGTACGTTGGCCCTCGGCTTGATTTGCTCGGTGCCGGCGGCGCTGCCGGCGTGGCTGCGGGTCGCGCCGGTGCTGCCAGCCGTGCCCGCCGCCATCGCCCTCGTGGGAGCGGCGTCGCTGGTGATCGTGCCGTTGGGCTCGTGGATAAGACGAGCGGCCTCGGCCGGGCTGCCGTTCCCGGATCGCGCGCTGCTCAGTGGGGCAGCTTTGTCAGCGCTGCCCCTTGCGCTTTTCGGGGGCGTGCTCAAATCGACGACACACCATCGTCCCCTCGGCGGCGCAACCTTCGCGGTGGCGGCGCTTTGCTTGCTCGCGCTGTGCATCGCGCTGTCCTTCCGGCTTCTCCGGCGAAGGGCGCCCGCTGCGGGCGGCGGCGGCGCCTCATCTGCTTGGCAAAGCCTTTTTACCCTTGGTTGTGGCTCGTCGCTGGTTTCCGCCGTCGCCTTGGGTCTGGTGAAGGCGGGCCGCCCCAGCCTGGTCGACTTCCTGGCGCTGGCCGGCGCCGCGACCGCGGTCGGGCTGCTCGAGCCGCCGCGGTGGCTAGCGCGACGGAAGCGGTGGCCACTACTGCTCGGGTGGGTAGCTCTGGTCGGTTGCGCGCTGTTCTCGCTCAAGAGCCCACAGCTGGCGCGCTCGCTGACCTACAGGGCGCCGGTGTCATTCGCGCCGCTGTCCTGGCTTGGCGACGGCTCCTGACCGCATCATATTTGGTGAGGATGCGCCTCTCCGGACTGCTGCTGGTGTGGCTCGCGGCGGTGTGGCCGCAAGCGGCTTGGGCAGCACCGTCCGCGAGCGAGCCGGCGGTTCGCACCGGCACGACGGTGGTGCAAAGCAGCAACGGCGCCGAACCGAGCGCGGTCGAGGCGCGTAAAGAAGCGCCCGCCGATGCGCCGCGAAGTCACGGCGGCACGCTGCGTTTGCCCGGCGTGCCCGCCGGCTTCAACACCTACGATGGCGGGTGGATCAAGTTCGTTTACCATCCTTCGATTCGTGAGCGCGTCCAGCCGCTGATCGCCGACGCCGCCGCGACCCGCACCGCGCTCACGGAGTGGGTCGGTCAACCCGTGCTGTCCGAGGTGCGCGTCGTCGTCGCGCGCACACCGGGCGAGATGGCGGCGCTCGCGCCCCCGAACGCCCCGTATCCTGACTACGCCGCCGGCGTCGCCTACCCCGAAATCGGCTTGGTGCTGCTCACGATCAAGCCCGTGCACCCCAATTCGCAGCAAGATCTGGGCGAGGTATTTCGCCACGAGCTCGCCCACGTCGCGCTGGAAGACGCGGTCAACGGCCGGCCGATCCCGCGCTGGTTCAACGAAGGCTTCGCGGTGCTGGCCTCCGGCGAGACGTCTTTTCCGCGTATGCGCGCGCTGTTCTCCGCCACCATCTCCGACAACTTGCTGTCGCTCGGCCAGCTCGAGCGTTCGTTCCCGATGCAAGAATGGGAGGCCGAGATCGCGTACGCCGAGGCGGCCGACGTCGTGCGTTTCTTGGTGCGCCGCGAAGAGAAGCATCGCTTCCGCGGATTGATCTCGCGCCTGCGCGACGGCGAGACCATGGACGCCGCGCTGCTCAACTCGTACGGCGCCGAGACGGCGACGCTCGAGAACGAATGGCGCGACGAGGTCGCGCGCCGCTACACCTTCTATCCGGTGCTGTTCTCCGGCAGCGTGATCTGGGCCGGCACGCTCGGCCTGTTTGCGCTCGGATGGCGCAAGAAGCGCCTCAAAGCCGCGGCCACGCTCGCGCGCTGGGAAAAAGAAGAAGCCGCCGAAGACGAAGCGCGTCGCCACGTCATCTTACGCGCCGACCCGAGCGTGGCGCCGCGCGTTCATATCGTGCTCGCGCGAAGCCAGACCGACGACGCCGCCGCGTCGATTCCGCCGCCCGCGCTGCAGCGCCTGCCCGAGATCGAGGTGCCCAAAGTCGAGCACGACGGCCAGTGGCACACACTGCACTGAACGCGCCGACGCGCCCGCACGCCGACGTCGCGAGCCCGCGTTCATTCACGTCGATCTGCGGATCGAATGGCGGGTTCGGCGCCGGCGCGCCAGCCTCGCGTGTTATGACGCGCGCATGTCGAGCACCCTGGGTCAGCGCCGGTTGAGCCGCTTCGCGAAAGAGGCGTCGCTGTTGCTGGTGAGCGCCTCGTTCGTCTGTCTTGCTTGCACGACCCCCGACCGCAAGGTGGGAGACGAGCGCGACGACGCCGCGGGTAGCCCGAGTGACGGCGGCGGCCCCCTCGATCACGCCGGCGCGGCGAGCACGGAGGGTGGGAGCGGCGGTCACGGCGGCGGCGGCGCGGGCCGTAACGGCGCCGCCGGCGCGACCGACGGTGGCGACGCGGGCGACGGTGGCGACGCGGGCGCGGGGAGCTCGCCGAGCTCCAGCGGAGGCGCGGATGCCGGCGCCGAATGTCCGCCGCTCGACGAGCCTACCGACGGCGCGATCGATACCGCCGAAACGACTCCCGGCACGGTGGTGACCTACTCGTGCCGAATCGGCTACCAGATCTCGGGCTCCACGACCCGCGCTTGCGATCCGACGGGAGCGTGGACGGGGGGCGAGCCGGCGTGCGTGCGCAACAGCTGCGCGGGCGGCCTCGACGGCGCTGATCTGGACTGCGGCGGGGTCGGCCAAGATTGCTGCGCCAGGCTCACAGTCCCCGCCGGCAGCTTCAATCGCGGCAACGACGCCGCCAATCCGGCCAAGGTCAGCGCGTTCAGTCTGGACAAGCTCGAGGTCACGGTGGGTCGCTTCCGTGCCTTCGTGGAAGCCGGCTTCGGCACTCAGGCCAAGCCACCGACAGGAGCCGGCTGGGACTCGAGCTTCGATTCTGCGCTCCAGCCGGACACGCAATCGCTCGCGAGCGCGCTCGAGAGCGCCATCGAGTCGACCTGGACGGCCGACAACGACTACCTGCCCATGAACCAGGTCACGTGGCACGAAGCGCTCGCCTTCTGCTTGTGGGACGGCGGTCGCTTACCGACGGCCTTGGAGTGGGACTACGCGGCCACCGGTGGCAGCGATCAACGCAAGTATCCGTGGGGAAATACCAACCCCGCCGCCGACACGAAGCTGGCTGTGTATGGCTGCTTCTTCGGCGACGGCGTCACGTGCGGCGAGCTCGGGCACATCGCGCCCGTCGGATGGGCCGAGGGTGACAAGGCGCGCTGGGGACAGCGGGACATGGGCGGCAGCTTGTCGGAGCTCACTCGCGACTTTACCGGCAACTACCCCTCGACGCCCGCCCTCTGCAACGACTGCGTCACGCTCGACGCCGTGCAAGCGCCGGAGATGATCGTCATGGGGGGCGACTTCACCGGCGACGCGGCGAGGATGGTGTCGCCGGCGTCGAGCCACACCGTCGCCGTCTTTCGCAACTACAACGTGGGCTTTCGCTGCGCCGGCGCTCCATGACGCGGGCGACGTCGCTTCACGTCAAGTAGGGCAGCAGGTCGTTCAAGCTGCTGACGGCTGAATCCTTGTAAGCCTTGTAACCCGGGTACCAGGTCTCGTCGCCCAGGTGCAAGCGGCCGTAGCCGCCGTTGCCGTCGACGTTGAACTCGGCGGGATCGAGGCCCATCGCCTGCAGCACGTTGCCGAGGTACTGATTGTAGAGGATGCCGGGCGTCGGCTTGCCGTTCGAGCTTTTGCCGGTCTTTTGCCGATAATCGATGTAGTTGCCGGTCTCGAAGAACTTGCCGGCGCTGCCGGCGGTGATGATCGGCATCTCGATCTGGGTGTGCGTCTCGGAGCCCGCTTCTTGGCTCCACTGCAGCAGGGAATGGTCGAGTAGGGTCGTGCCGTCGCCGATGTCGACGGCATCGAGCTTGCTCGCCAGATCGAGGAACACGCCTTCGAAGAAGGTGCGGCCGGCCGCGACCAGCATCTGCTCCTTGTCGTCGCGATCGCCCTGGCTGGCGCTCTCGTCGAACGCGCCGTGCGCGATGTCGCCGTGCCAGTCGCCGGTGTAGTCACTGAACGAATACTCGGTGGTGGCGTCGCCACCCGACAGCGTCACGATGCGCGAGGTGCCGCACGCGAAGGCGGCCACGATGATGTCGTTGAACACGCGCACGTACGCGGCTTGGGCCTGCGCGTCGCCGCGCTTGCTGCCGGCCGCGGTCGGCTCCGTCACGTCGCCGCAGGTGACGGCGGGCACGACGTTGAGCTTGCGCTCGAGCTCGGCCAGGCGCGCCAGGTGCTCTTCGAGCCGCACCTTGTCGGCGGCCGACAAGCGACGATTGGAGTCACGCAGACGCCGGTAGTCTTCGATCACCAGATCGACGATCGGCTTTTGGGCCATGCTCGGCTCGTTGCCCCCGCTGCCGGCGCGAAAGATCGACTTGAACAGCGATTTCTGGTCATTGTTGGGCGAAATCGTGGTCACGCCGCCCTGCTGCCCTTCCCACGACATGCCTTCGCGGCCGATCACCAGGCTGCGCTCCATGATGCCCGACGCATCGGCGTAGAACTTGTCGGAGCTGGCTAGAACTTGATCGATGGTCGGCAGGAGCGGCAGCGAATCGCCCTGGTCCGACTTGCCGTAGTTGCCGAGGTGGCCACCGCCGTGGTGGCCCATGTAAAACGAGATATCGAAGCCGCGCAGCACGTTGAGCTTGCTGACGAGCTTGGCCGTGAGCAGCGAGCTCTTGGCCGACAGCACCGCTGACAGCACGGCCGTGTCTCCGGACATCGTCGGCGCGAGAGCTCCACGGCGCACGGTATGGCCGGCGGGAGCTTGCATCGAATCTTTCAGAGCCGCGTCGCCCGGATACATGTGCTCCTGCCACAGCCCGCCGTCACAGGTACCGAAGGCCACGAATTGCTTCGGGTGGGCGAGCGCCTGAGCTTTGGCTTCTTCGGCCCGGCCCAGCAGCGAATACAACATCGGCACTCCGAGCGTGAAGCCGGCCGCCCCGCGCAGCACCATGCGTCGATTGAGCTTTTTCGACATCGCTTCTTCTGCTTTCTAAAACGTGCGTTCCCGGAAGCTGCGATCGAGCGCGATCGCCTTCAAAACCTCGTCCAAGCCGGCGTTGGCTTGCAGCTTGTCTTTGAGCGCGGCGAGGGTGCAGCCGTCCAGCGTCGGCAGCTCCACTCTCGAAAACGTGAAGCGGAAGTACTGGCGGGCGAAGCAGGCGTAAGGTTTGTCGCTTGCAAGGATCATCCGCGTCAGATCCGTGGCGCCGCTCGACGTCGCGGTGTCGCCCGCGTCTACCTTGGGCACCGACGTCGTGTCGACGGTGGCGGCGCCGACTTGCTTGCCTTTGGCGTCGAACAACCGCTGCTCGGTGCGCAACCGCCCGAGCGCGTCGAAGTTCTCGGTCGCGAAGCCCAGGTCGTTGATCAGCTGGGTGTGACAGCCGGCGCAGGTGCCGCTGCCGGTCTTGCCCTCCACCGCCTTGCGAGTCGAGACCGCGGTGTCGCTCAGCGGCGGCGGCGAGTTGGCGACGTCGGCCGGCGGCGGCGGCACGTCGTCGCACAAGATCGCTTTGCGGATCAGTACGCCCTTGATGATCGGTCGCGTGTCGCTCAAGCCGGTCGCGAGCAAGGCCGCGCGCGTCAGCAAACCCGCGCGAGCCGACTCCGAGAACACCGGCGGCTCGTCGCCGTCCCACACCGGAGTTTCGTAGAGCTCGGCCAGATCGTCGGTCTTGGCAAAAGAGCGGTTACTGCCGAAAAAATCCGCGAAAGAGCCGCCGTTCTTCACGTAATACAGCGAGGCGTCCGCCACCTCGCGCTGCATGCGCTGCTTGAGCTCGGCCGCCGGCTCGAAGCCGTCCAGGAAGGCGCTGTAGACGGGCTCGGCGGCGCGCGCGTCCAGCTCTTCGAGCTTGGGATTTTCGAGCCACTGGCTGATGAATTCGACGATGCCGCGCTCGGCCTTGGCGTCGCTGAGCACGCGCTCGAGCTGCTCGTCGAAGCCCTGATCGGTGAGCAGGTCACCGGAGCGCGCGGCATCGAGCAGCTCCGTGTCCGGCGCCGTCTGCCAAAACTGATACGAGAGGCGCGCCGCCAGCTCGAAGCCCGAGAGCTTGGCGCGCGCGTCCGTATCGCTCACGCCGTGCTCGACCGCGTACATCATGTAGGGAGACGTCAAGAGCAGCGCCACCACGTCCGCGTAGCCGCTGGCCGCGTACGGGGCCGAGCCCGCCGCCTTGCGATAGAACGCCACGTCGCCGTCGTCGAGCGGGCGCCGCTGTACTCGCTCTCCGAAGCGCTCGATGAACGCGTCGATGCAAGCCTTGTCGTTGGCTTTCGTGGCGCAGTCACCGGCCAGCTCCGCGAGCCGCGTCGACGAGCCGGTGAGCGCCGCCCCGATCTGCCGCGCCAGCGCGTATTCGTCGTCGACCAAGCGCTGCTGCACGGTTTGATCGAGCCGATCGAAGCGCGCAAATACGGTATCGGGGCCCTGCCGCGAATCCGCCGGCAAGGAGCTCACGTCAGCTTCGGCCTCCTTCAAGACCGCGCTGCCGGATCTGGGCATCGCGAAGCCGATCAGGTCTTTGAGCGTGTTCTTCAGCTGCGTGCCGCTGAGCCGCCGGAGCGGCAACGACGGCGGGACCGCGTCGGGCGAGCACGTGAACGTCGGCGTGTGCAGATCGGGCGGCGCTCCGTCGCCGGCGGTGCCCGTCGCGCCGGCCCCCGACGACGTTCCGCCGGTGGCGTTGCTGCTGCCGCCGCTGCTGCTGCCGGCCGCGCTCGCGGGCGCCCCCAGCGCTGCATTCCCGGCTTCGGACGTGGTGGAGCAGCCGAGCGCCCACGACGAAAGGCCCAGCAGGAGCACCGACCAGCTCGAATCGAGTCGTTGATTCATGACGCTTGTCCTCCGTCGCGGCTCACGGCGCGACGCGCCCCACGCCGAACGAATACTCGGTGAAAAGGTTGTTATCGAACTGGTCCTGGTACGTCTTGTCGAACTTCGAGCCGTCGGTGGAGCGCCGGATCACGCCTCCCCATTCGGTGGTGAGCAGCACGCCGTCGGTGTAGAAGCTCGCGCACTCGGTCTTCGGCTTCAGCTCGCCGGCGCACAGGTGGGCCTTGGTGATCGAAATCTTGGTCCAGCTCGCGCCGTCGTCGGATACGAACGAGGGCCCGTCGTCACCGGAGCAGGCGAACTGCTGCTCGGCCTCGTCCCAGATCAGGTACGGGTGCCCGCCGACGTTCGGCGTCGGCCCCA
>Ga0164241_10000581_pt1 | contig 62587 bp, 50 predicted proteins | sample OricomyardsoilBY_FD_108780 | JGI IMG/M metagenome (GOLD analysis project Ga0164241, IMG submission 108780) | Backyard soil microbial communities from Emeryville, California, USA - Original compost - Back yard soil (BY) | ecosystem: Environmental > Terrestrial > Soil > Unclassified | place: USA...
AGATGATGAAGAACGTCGTCCACGCCTCGGACAGCGACGAGAACGCGAAGCTCGAGCTTGCGCGCTTCTTCAGCGCCGACGAGCTGTTCAGCGTTTGAGTGTTTTGCGCACTTGACGGCCCGCTGTTCGGTGCGCTTTTTGGACCTCTCAACTTTTTGCCCTTATCGTCTAGCGGCTAGGACAGGAGATTCTCATTCTTCAAACCGGGGTTCGATTCCCCGTGAGGGCACCATCTTTAGAGGGAGACTATTTACCTCAGAACAAACTCAGAAAAAAGGCCTGCGAAAGCGGGCCTTTTTTGCGTCTGGACCAATGAACCCACGAGCCAACCATAGCGAGGCGCGTGGCACATGCAACCTGCGCGGCGTGTTGGATAATCGGCACTGAGCAGCTTCTCGGCTACGAACCTTCCATTGTTGCAGGAGTGAAGCTCGCCTACGTCTGACTAAACATCCCAGTGGCTTGCCCGCCTCGTACCACTTGTCCTTGGTTAACCCCAGGAGCGCCCGTTGCCTCTTTCATCAGCGATGGACCCGTGTTGAATTGAAGAAATCCGCAATGCCCAGCCGATCGTGGTGCAATTCTGGCCTGGCTCAGTGAGCCAATCCGATTGGTCGAGTTCCACAGAACAGGACAAACGCGGAACTGGCGGGAGGGCGGGGCCAGACCGTGAAGGAGTGGGAGAGGAGGTGAATTTGCAGCTCTGGCCATCATGGCTGGACGTCGCTCACTCACTCCTCTCGAAGAACGAAGGCTCATCGCGGTCACGCGGAGTATGCGTCCGCGCGATGGCTGCCTGGTCACCTGTCAGTGGATGACGGGATTCCGGATCAGCGAAGTGCTTCGTATCACGGTCGGCACAGTGCTCAAGGCTGGTGAAATCGTCACGAAGATCGGGCTCGCGCCGTGCCAGATGAAGGGCGGTTACGGCAAGACTCGCTGGGTGCCGGTGGTGCCGGACCTAAAGCGTGCGATCGAGCGTCAGCTCACCTGGCTTCGCCTTCGCTATAAACTGACGCCGGACATCCCGCTCTTCCCGTTGCGTGAGGCCGGCGAGGGCGGAGGCTTCAAACCGTTGTCGCGTGACATGGTCCGCCACATCGTGAAAGGTGCATTTGCGAAGGCTAGTATCGAGGATGACGGACGCCTTGGGACCCACTCTTTGAGAAAGACGTGGGCTAGGAACGTGTACCGGTCCTCCGGTAACGATATCCTCCTCCTGTCCGCCGCACTTAATCACACTTCGATTGAAACCACACAGCGTTATCTCTCTGTGGACGATGACGAATTGATGATCGCGATGCGGAAGTGCGACTTCACTCGCGGTCCGCGCCAGAAGCGCGCCGACGCTTCGCTTGTTTCGCTGCCTATCCCGAAGGCCATGGATCCGGCCGCGTAACAAAGGTAACGAATGGGGGGGAACGTATCATTCGCGCGTTCGTTGCGCAGGAGAACGAATCGATCAGCGACAATATCTCCGCCGCGTACTACTGGTGCCGTTTAAGGAGATTCGCGCTCCAGAAGCGCGGGCTGAACTTATCTACTTGGTCGTCTGTTACGGCCTGTCCGAATGACGGTCTATTCCTTCAATGGGACTTTGGGTGGGTTTGGCGTCCGGCAGGAAGGTCATCGGAGACAGGCTGACAAGGCAGCGAGGATCAGCTCAACGTTGCGTGGGGTGGCTCCGTGCCCCATGAGCCCGATGCGCCACGCCTTGCCGACGAGCGGCCCGAGGCCTCCGCCGATTTCGATGCCATACTCTGTGAGTAACCGGCTGCGGACCTTGGCTTCGTCGACGCCCGGCGGAGTGTGGACACAATTCAGCGTGTGCAGGCTGCTTTGCGGAATGTAAGTCAGCCCGAGAGCCTCCAATCCCCGGCGAAGGCGAAGGTGCATTCCGCGATGGCGTTGGAGGCGAGCCTCGAGTCCCTCCTCCAGCACGATGCGCAAGGCCTCGTGTAACGCGTAGGTCATGTTGACGGGGGCGGTATGATGATAGACACGCCCACCGCCACCGCCGGTGTAGTATTTCCGGAGCATCGCAATGTCCAGGTACCAGGATTGCGGTTTGGTCCGGCGCGCATCGAACCGAGCCAAGGCCCGCTCGCCGAAGCTTACGGGAGAGAGCCCCGGCGGACAGCTGAGGCATTTCTGCGTGCCACTATAGATCGCATCGATTCCCCAGTCGTCCACCTTCAACTCATGTCCGCCCAAGCTGGTGACGGCGTCGACGATGAGCAGAGCGCCGCGGTCGTGAATGATTTTGGCCAGTCCTTCCAGCGACTGCAGGGCGCCTGTGCTGGTTTCGGCGTGGACGATGCCAACCAGCTTGACGGCGGGATGTGCGACCAAGGCGTCGGCGATTTGGGCCGTGCTGAAAATCTGGCCGAACGGCACCTCAAGGTAATGCACTTTGGCACCGCAGCGTTCCATGACGTCCTTCATGCGGCCGCCGAACACCCCATTGCTGCAGACCAGCACCTCGTCGCCCGGTTCGATCAGGTTCACGGCGACGCACTCCATGCCGGCCATGCCGGTACCGCTGACCGGAAAGGTAAGCGCGTTCCGGGTGCGGAAGACCGTGCGCAACATCTCGCAGGTCTCGTCCATGATGGCGAGGTAAGCAGGGTCGAGATGCCCGAGAGTGGGTGAGGCCAGCGCAGCCAGGACGCGGGCGGGAACGGGGCTGGGGCCGGGGCCCAGGAGGATACGTTCGGGAATGTTCATGATGAAATGAATGGACGCCGGTGGCTCAGTCTTTTCTCGGCTCCCAGATGACGGAGCGGGTGACGGCGGAGAGGTCCCTGCATCCAAGCATCGCCAGCGCCATGCGAAGTTCGCGCAGGAGGATCTTTTGTACATGGGCCACGCCTTCCGCTCCGCCGGCAGCGAGGCCGTGCAGGTAGGGCCGGCCGATCAACACCGCCTTGGCGCCGAGGGCGAGGGCCTTGACGACATCGGTGCCGCGCCGCACGCCGCCATCGATCAACACCGAAATGCGGCCGGCGACCGCCGCCACGATTTCGGGCAAGACCTCGATGGTAGCTGGCACGGTGTCGAGCTGCCGGCCGCCGTGGTTGGAAACGATAATGCCCGCGGCGCCGATTTTCACGGCGATCTCGGCGTCTTCAGCGCACATTATGCCTTTCAGCACCACGGGAATTTTAGCGTAGGCGATCAGTTGCTCCGCTTCGGACCAGACAAATCGCATGGGCACGACGCGTTCCAGCGTGAACATGCCGGGCTCCCGGCGGCGGACGATATGGGGAAGGCCCACGCCGGGCGGTAGTTTGAATTTCGCTTTTTCCTCCCGGCTGCGCGCGCCTGGAACGGGAGCGTCCACGGTGAGGCAAAATACTTTCGCGCCCGCGGCCTCGGCCCGGCGCATGAGGTCCTTGGTCAACTCGAGGTCGTACTGCACGTAGATCTGGAACCACAGAGGGCTCTGCGTTGCCTTGGCGACTTCCTCGACGCTGGTGTTGGCCAGCGTGCTAAGCACGTAGGTGGTTCCCGTCGCGCTGGCCCCGCGCGCTACGGCGAGTTCGCCTTCGGGGTGGAGGATGCGGTTGGACGACGTCGGTGCGAAGAGAATGGGGCAGGGCATGTCGCAGCCGAACAGACTGGTGCTGGTGTCGAGGCGACCCAAGTCGGTCAGCACCCGCTGGTGCAGGCGGATGTCGCGGTATTTTTCCTGATTCCAGCGTACGGTGATCTCGTCCCCGGCGCCGCCCTGGATAAAATCAAAAAAATCGCTTGGCATTACGGCGCGCGCGACTTCCTCGGCATCAGCCAACGTAACGATGTCTCCCAACTTGGGCTGGGGAATGAGCGGAACAGTCGGCGCGGTCGAGGCGCGGGCCATCTGTCCGGGAACGAGGGACAGGCCCGCGAGCAAGGCGGAACGGCGCAGGAAGGTGCGGCGATCGGATGGATTCATGGGGAAGGGATTGAGGCTTGGGCAAGTCACTCTTCGTCGGCTAGCAGCAGTGCGTGCCAGCCTTCGCGGTGGTGAAAGAAGGCGAGGGGCAGGGACGCCGTGGAGGACAGCACAGAGTGATCACCACGGCAGTGGTAGCGGCAGACTGCCGTGTGCAGCAATTGGCCAGCCTGTAGACACGGTAGGCCGAGACGGCTGGCGGGGATATACGCTTGAAAGGACCAGAACCCAGATTGGACCTGGGTCTGGCTTTGCACCCAACCCGGATGGTCAATCATGAACTCTGCCAGCGATGCGTCCTTGTTCCGGACGCGCGCAAGACCGTCGGCGGACCAGAGCAATTGCAACCGCGCGTTCTCCGGCGTGATGTGCAGTTCGAGGTAGGAGGCGCCGCGTTGTGTCTCCAGGAAGATCTCCCCGACGTCGCCCAACTCCCAAGTACGCTGGTTCAACTGCCGAGCAGAATTCCGCGCGTCGGTTCCGATGAAAACGGTTTCATAGTGCAATCCCGTCTCGTGCCAGCGCACGCGGGCCCAGCCGGATTGGAAATTCGGTTCGGGCGTGCCCGCCCGCCAAGACTGGCCCAGCGCCATCCAGCTTTGGTCGACCGCGGCCGGGTTGGCCAGAGGCTCGTTCTTTCGGGAATCACGCAGCCGTCGGGCCGCCCAGATGGGCTGATTGGAAGCAGGCACGGACATGACAGAGCAGCAGAAAGATTTCGGTTAACGGCACGGATCATCGGTATCCCAGCGCTTAATTTCGTCCCGCCATTCGGGCGCGAAGGTGAGTTTTTCCGCGGCCAGCGCGTTGGCGAGATGAGCTTTGGTGCGGGCACCAACCAGCACAGTGGTGACCAGCGGGTTTTGAAAGACCCACGCCATGGCGAGCTCGAGAGGGAGCACGCCGGCCTGTCGGGCGAGCTGATGCAGCCAGGCGACGCGTTGGAAATTTCGGTCGGTGAAATACAAGTCGGCGTGCGCGGGAATGACATCAAACCGGGTTCCCTTTGGAATCGAGGTGCGGTCGGGCGTATATTTTCCGGAGAGGAAACCCGCGGCCAGCGGGCTGAAAGCTTGAAAGCCGATTTTCTCCCGCTCGACGATTTTGAAGATCTCGTCTTGGGCCTTCACCAAGCTATAACCCAACTGCACGATCTCGAAACGCCGCAACCCGGCACTCCTACTGTCATCCAGGGCGGCTTGCAGTTGGGCGGCGGTGTAGTTGCTGCAGCCACCGCTCCGGGCGAGGCCGGTCTGAGTCACCGCGTCCATCGCCCGATTGGCTTCGTCGACCGGCGTATTGGGGTCGTAGGAATGATAGAGGTATTGGTCCACATGGTCGGTCTGCAAACGCTGCAGGCTCGCTTCCAGCGAGGCGCGGACTTGGGCGCATTGGAAATTCCGACTCGTCTTGGTGACGATACTGATCCGATCGCGGCCACCACGCGACTTCAGCCAGCGACCAATGATTTTTTCCGACGAGTGCATCTCATGCGAAACCTCGCGGGTATCGTCGATACCTAGCAACCGCTTGCGGGTTTCCCGCGCCTGGCCGCCCCCATAAGCCTCGGCGGTGTCGAAGAGCGTGATCCCATGGTCCACCGCATAGTCCATGAGGGCGAACGCGCTGGCTTCGGAGATTTCCCGCCCGAAGGTCGTGCAACCGAGCCCGATGCGACTGGATTTGGCGGAAGCGGGCTGGACGGAGGGCATGGCTGGAGGCGGGGTCAGTGCAGCAGGGCGTCGACCGGCCAGCGCAGTGCTTCGGCCCATTGGGCATAGCCGTGGGCATTGAGATGCAAAAGATCGGGCATGATCTCCCGGGAAATCGTGCCGTCGGCTCCGAGGAACTGCGCGGAGGGATCGAAAAAGGTCACTGCATTGCCATCGGCGAGCCGCGCCAATTTTGCGTTCGTTTCGTCCACCTCGCGGCGGATCGGCTGGGAGGGCGCGTCGCGCGGGAGAATCGCATGCAGAAGGATCCGCGCCTCCGGTAACCGACGACGCATTGTCTGCAAGATCGCGGCCACGCCTGCGGTCGTTTCGTCAGGTGAGTTTTTCGGCGTCAGGCTGTTTTCGCCGAGCCCGGGCGTGAGATTGTTAGTACCGATGAGGAGCACCACGACCTTGGGGTGGAGACCGTCGAGTTCACCTCGTTCGATCCGCCAGAGCACCTGTTGGGTCCGGTCGCCGCTGATGCCAAAGTTGGCCGCCTTCAAGGGTGCGAAATGCTCGTCCCAACTCGCGCGGCCGCGGTCGCGCCAATAGTCCGTCAACGAATCCCCGAAGAAAACCACGTCGATACCGCCTCGCCGGGCGAGTTCACGAAATTCCTCGTGGCGCTTCATCCAAGCTGCGCGCTGCTCCGGCGAATAATCCGGCCGAATCGCGGGATGGATGGCGCTGTTGACGGGGGAGTAAACCGGCGGATGCATGATGAATCGCTCCGCCCGATCGCACTCAATGGGCAGTCCAGCCGCCGTCGACTACCAAGCTATGGCCGGTGACATAGGAGGCGCTGTCGGAAAGCAGGAAAAGCGTGGGTCCGACAATCTCCGTGTTTCGGCCGATGCGGTTCAGCGCGGTTTTGGCACCGAGGCGCTCGACGAAGGCGGGATCGCCGCCCTGTCCGGCGGGCTTCGGAAACGGGCCAGGCGTGACACAGTTGAAGCGGATGCCAGCCGGTCCGTAGTGGACGGCCAGATAGCGGGTGAGCTGCAGCAAGGCGGCCTTGGCCGCGCCGTAGTCGACGGGATTGGGGATCATCGGCGGCAGGTAGATCCGCGGGTCGGGAGCCACCAGGCCATACATACTCGAGAAAAGGACGATGCTTCCTGAGCCGCGGGATTTCATGCGCTCCGCCAGCGCGCGGGCCAATACGAACGAGGGCGTGACTCCGCCGTCCATCGTTTTTTGAAATTCCCCGATAGGCAGGTCCTCGAGGCGGAGGCCTCGCGACGTGCGGGTGGCCAAATGAGCCACGCCGTCGGGCACGCCGTGCTCCGCCGTGAGCCGGTCGACCAGCGCCGGCAAATTGGGGCCGTCGTTGATGTCGAGCGCCAATGGGATGGTGCGTTGGAGTTTTTCCTCCCGCACCAGTCGCTCGGCCTGGCCGGGCAGGTCAATGCACAGTACCTTCGCGCCGCAGCGGTCGAGCTCGACGGTGATGGGCGAGCCCAGGTGGCCGGCGCCACCCGTCACCCAGAAGGTTTGATTTTCGAAGGAGTGCCAGGGTTTGCTCATGGAAATTGTTTGCGGAGCCAGACGGCGGAATTTTCCGCGGTGCCCACGGGCAGGCTGTGGCCACGCGGTTCGGCCAGCACATGGAGCTCGACGCGGGCGGGCTGCCCTTGCTCGAGCGACGCTGCCGTCACTTGGCGGGCGAACTGGATGGCGAGGTCGGTGCCCACGCGGAGATCGCGGTCGCCGATGGTGATCCAGAGCGCGCGACCGGCCAGCGCTGAAATCCGGGTGCGGAGAGCGAGACTAACCACCAGTGGATTGGTTTCGGTGCCCTTGAACTCGGTGAGTGCGGCAAGGTCGGTCACAGGCGCGTAGGCCGCCACCGCGCGCACACGCGCGTCGGCCGCGGCGAAGTGAAGTGCGATGAAGCCGCCGCGCGAAGTGCCCGCGGCGGCGATGCGTTGGGGATCGGCAAGTCCGCTGGCGATGAGTTCATCCAGCACTTGACTGAGACGGGCAGTGACCGCAGGCACGAGCGTGTCGCCGCGGTCGATGCGTTCGCGCCAGCCGGCGAGCCCGCTGCGTTGCCCGGGCTGGATGTCGGGGCCATGGGCGGGCAAGTCGATGGCAACGCAGAGCCAGCCCTCGGGGGCGAGAAAGTTCCCGGCTTGGCGGAAGTGCGTTGACCCCAGCGTCTCTTCGATGGAATTCGCGATGAGGATCAGGGTGGGTGCAGACGGTTTGGCCGGGCGGGACCAGATTCCGTAGCGAACCCCGGTTTTGGTTTCGTACAACTGGATGCCGGCGGGAGTGGCGTCGGCGGCGCCGGCCGCCGCGGCCAGCAATAGGGAAAACAAAACAACACTAACGAAGCGGCCTGAGCCGGGGAGTTTCATGGCGGAACCGACGCGCTTATTTCGCGGTGTAACCGCCGTCGACCGGCAGATTGATTCCAGTGATGTAGGAAGAGGCATCGCTGAGCAGAAAAACCACTGCGCCGCCGACCTCCGGGGTGTTCGCCATGCGGCCGAGCGCGGTCATCTTGCCATAACGCTCAATGAATTCAGGTGCCTGAGGTTTCTCGGGATTGTAGATGCCGCCCGGGGAAACCACATTCACGCGTACCCCGCGGGCTCCATAATGCGCCGCGAGGTAGCGGGTGAGATTGATCATGCCGCCCTTGTGGAAAAAATAATCGGGCGAAGGAAGCGGCATGATGTCTTCGTAGAGCGCAGGACTCAGGCCCACCGAGCCCATGTGGGAGGCGATGTTGACGATACTGCCGCTGCCTTGGCGGGCCATCGCGTCGCCGAAGGCGCGCACGGTGGCGAAGAAGCCGGTGGCGTTGGTGGCCATCGAGGATTCCCAGCCGGCGAGCGGACCGGCGAAACCCTTCATCGCCCGATGCACGGCGTTGAAAACGATGCCATCGACGCGTCCATGCTGCTGCACGACCCGCTCGCGCAGGGCGTGGAGGGAGTCCTCAATTCCGATGTCGACCTCTTCCACCTGCACTTTGCGGCCGGCGGTTTGTTCGCTGGTGGCGAGCGCTTCGAGCGCAACGCGGTTGCGCGAAGCCACCACCAGCGTGGCGCCGGCGCCGGCGAGGGCGGTGACCAGCGCGCGGCCGAGGAGGCCGGTGCCACCGAACTGGATGACGACCTTGCCGTCGAGGGAGAACGAAGGGGCGTCAGGCATAAGGGGAACGGGCGGGAGGCTTGCTGCCGGCGGGCAGTGCGTCGATGTGGCCGCGCATGATTTCGAGACGCTGTTTGACGCCCTTGCTGACCATTACCACGTCGGCGCCGATGTTGATGACGCGGTAGCCTTCCGCGATCAATTCCGAGAATGGCGCGATCAGGCCGGCCGTCATGGCGAACTTCCCGTGCTTGACGGCAGCTGCCGCGACGCGCTTGCGAGCGGCAACCACTTCGGGATCGGTCAGGTCGCCGACCTTGCCGATGCGATGGCTGAAGTCACCGGGACCGAACAGCAAGCCGTCGAACCCGGGCACCGCAGCGATTTTCTCCACCTGCTCGAGCGCTTCGGGCGATTCGATCTGCAGGATCACGAGCCTCTCCTCGTTCGAGTTCTTGATGTAATCCTCGGTCGAGATCAGGCAAAACTGGCCGTCGACGTTGCCGCCGTCGAGGGCGCGCTTGCCCTGCGGATGGAAACGGACCCATTCGACGATCTGCCGGGCCTCGGCTTCGCTTGCCACGTGGGGCACGATGATGCCGGTGGCGCCGGCCTCGAACGGGCGGATATAGTCGCTATAACTGCCGCGGCCAACCCGCACGAAGGTGTCGACATCGTGGACGCGCGCCGCCCGGATTTGGCTTTCGAGATTCAGCCAGTCGTTGGGCACATGCTCGGTGCAAAGCCACACCGCATCGAGGCCGGACATGCAGGCGATCTCGATGACCCGCGGATCCGAAAGATTGATTTTCAGAACGGTGGGAAGGTGGCCTTCGCGCAAAAGTTTTTTGACGCGACTGGTTTGAGTTTTCATGGGTTGAGGGAGGAAAGGATTTCGGCGATTTCGACGCGGCGTGATTGCTCGGCTCGGCTGCGGAGACCCGCGATCAGCACCGCCATCAGTTCGACGGTCTCGGCAAAAGCATAGGATGCCCGGCCCGTGCGCGCGAAATCGATGAAGCTGATCATCTGGCCGCGGAAGTTCTGGTAGGTGGTGTTGCCGAAGCGCAGGGAACTCTGGCCGGCGGTGCCGCAAAGCTGCACGGCACCGAAGGCGCCGGCTGCGTCGTAGATCACTGGCACGGTGACCTGCACGCCACTGCGATGGAGCAGATGGGCGACCTCGAAATCCGGCTGGGTCTCCATCCGGATGGAGGTAATGCCGGAGCCGGTCAGGCAGAAGAGCGGCTCGAGCAGATGAATGCCGTAACGTTCCCAAGTTTTGGTGGTGACGCCCGACAACCAGCGGAGCTCTCCGAGGGCGGGCAAACCGGCGCGGCACGCCGCCAACTGCGGGGAATAGCGCAGTCCGGAAGAGGACATGATTTTGGCCCCGGCGTTTTGCCATGCGGTAAAGATGCGCAGTTCCTCAAGGGAAGTGGCCAGCGGTTTGTCGATGAACACCGGCAATCCGGCTTCGACGAAAGGCCGGGCCCGGCGCACATGGTCAAACCCATCGTCGGTTGAAATGACCACCGCATCGACCTGGCCGATCACTTCCTCGGGCCGCCCAACCACGTGGGGGATAAGCGAAGCGGCGGCGACCGCGCTGGCATCGGCGGGATTGTCGGTCCAGATATGGGTAACCTGCGCATCCGGTACGCGCACGCTGCCCACCGGTTCAGCGCCGAGGTATTTCGGGATGACCGGGTAGGGGCACGCGCCCATCGCGACAGGATTGTAGCCGTTGATGATCGCCGACCAGGAGTAGGGGTGGCCATTGCCCTCGATCATGCCCACCATCGCCAAGCGCAGGGGAGGGGCGCCCGAAGGCACGGCCGAAGGAATGCTGCTGGGGCTGGCCTCAAGCATGGAGATCACGGCAATGGACGCGCGCGTCCGCCTTGGCGGAGGCGAGGGCGGCCAGGTTGAAACGGAGGGTTTGCGCAGCGGCTTCCAACGTGCAAAGCCGGGCCGGCTGGCCTTCGATCTGGTCGAGGAACGCATTGGCCTGGGCAATGAAATGGGCGTCCTGGTCTGGCACCCGCATTTCGTGCCAAATCCACGTGAGATCGGTTTCCCGGAGCACGCCCCAGCGCTGGTTGTGGAACTCCACACGGACGCTGCCACGCTCCGCGTTGAACTGGATGGCGTTCTCCTTGGGCGACTGGAACTGGTTCATCGCATAGCTCGTCAGTACGCCGGCGTTGCGCGCGCTCACATGCACGGTGTCCTCCACCTCCACTCCGGGAAGAACCTGGTGGGCGCAGTCGCAGAAGACGCTGTCCGTCGGTCCCAATACGCTCTCGATCCAATTGGCCGAGTGGGTGAGGGCGTCCTGGATGGCGCCGCCGCCCATGCGATGGTCGCGGTAATAAGTTTTGGCGTAGGCGGGACGCAGACGGTGAAAGGGCTGCCCTGAAACCATCACCGCTTGCCGGACCGGGCCCAGTTCTCCGCTCCGGATGAATTCCCGGGCGGCCACCAAGAAAGGATAGACATGGAAAACATATGCGACCGCGGTGGCGGTACCGGCTTGCCGACCAGCCGCCAGCAAGGCGTCAACGTCCTGCAGCGAATTGGACAGCGGTTTTTCGATCAACACGTGCATGCCGCGCTTCAGGGCCAAGCGGGCCATCGGTACATGCAAAGGTGCCGGAGTACATATCACCACGGCCTGGTAGCGGCCGCTGTTGACGGCGGCTTCCCAATCGCTGATCCCGGGCACATTGTATTCGGTGGATACACTAGCCAAAAGGGAAGCGTTTGCGTCACAGGCCGTGACGTCGACACGTGCGGTCTGCTTGAAGCATCGCAAATGACGCTCGCCAATGCTGCCGCAACCGATAATCAACACCGGATGCCTGCCGGCCTCAACTGCTCGCAAATTTTCGGAACTGGAACTCAAAGGGAACGTAAAATTTGAAGTTGAAAAATCGGGTATACACGCGTATTTCTATAGCAGCATGAAGAATGTCAACTCCGATATCGCCTACACCTACATCCGGAAGCGCATCCTGAACGGTCATTTTCGACCGGGGCAGCCCCTCATGACCAAGGAGCTCTCCGCGGAGATTGGGGTCAGCCGGACGCCCGTGCGTGATGCGCTGCGGCAGTTGGAGACCGACGGTCTGGTGAGTATCCGCGCGCGGTTGGGCGCGAGCGTGAAGAACATGGACTTCAAGGAATATCGCGAAGCCTGCGGCTTGCGCCTCGCCCTTGAGTCTTATGCGGCCGGGCTCGCGGCGCAGAACCGCACGAGCGACGAGTTGCGGGATATGGGGCTGGCGGTTGCCGCCATGCGGCGGCTCTCGGAGCGGCTGATCGCCGCGAAGGAAGACGACCGCGCCGTTCTCGACGAAATGATTCGCGAAGACGTGCGCTTTCACATCGGCATCATTGGCGCCGCGAAAAGCGATCTGTTGAAGAAGGAAGTTCTGCGCCTCCACATCATCAATCGCGTGGTCTCCGGGCCGGGGCCGGCGGCGGGCAACGGCAAGGCGCTCGAGAAGGCGGCCAAGGACGCCCACCGCAAGGCGATCCAAGCCAGTCATGAGGAGATTTTCCAAGCGATCGAAAAGGGCGACGCCGCAGCCGCGAAAAATGCCATGGAGCGGCATATCCAGGATATCATCGACAACAATATCCGGTTGATGGCGGGGGATGACCAAGTGGCGATTTCGCGGGAGCTGACCGAAGAAGAGTTGAGCTACACCGCGTAGCCGAAGCGTCCGCCCCGGTGGACGACATTTTTTCAGGGACGACAAGGCGCTTCACGCGGGAGCTGCGCCTGCATCCAGGAGCGGAGTATACATGATTGGAGCAGCGCGGGCGCTTGCTCCGTGAAAGCCTTTCGCGACTTCGCTCTGCCGTCTCGATTTCGCGCCGTCAAGTTATACAAAAAATACTCGAGTATACTTTAATTCTTGACTACCCTCTGATCGTTCGAGCAAAGACTGCGGCAGATGAAACGCCCCCTGATCCCCCGGATGGCCGCATTGGCGGTGTTGGTGGCGAGCAGAGTGGCGGCGTGGTGCTCGATAATTCGGGATTTCCGGAGATGGTCGCGTAGTGCGGCACTGCCGACTTGGGCGAACTCGCCCAGCTCATTCGCGGGCGGACCCACGGGGGCGTGGAAACCCCGACCCGGGCCAAATCGCATGGCATCTATGCCGAGTAGTTCATGGTCCTGTTAATCCGTTTTCTTTTCATGACCGCATTCATCGGCTCCGCCACCGCGTCGGGCTCCGGCCCGACCCATTCTCCCGACCTGAACGGTTGGAAAATTCTCGCGCCCTTGCCCGACCCGGTCGGTTTTGGCGGCATGCTCGCCGGCGTCCTCAAGGGACGGCTGGTGGCGGGTGGCGGCTCGCAGTTTCACGACAAGCCGGCGTGGCTGAAGGGGACGAAGATCTACAGCGATCGCATTTTCACTCTGGCCGATCTGGCCGGGCCGTGGACCGAGCATGCGATGCGGCTGCCCTTCAAGGCCGGGCACTACGCCAGCGCCTATACCGCCGAGGCCATCTACGTCGCGGGCGGCCTCGATTCGGCCGGATGCGTCAGCCAAACTTGGGAAATGCGTGCGGCTGATGACGGCTTCGCCTTCAAGCAGTTGCCCGATCTTCCCAAAACTGTCGGCTACGCGGCGGCGGCGGTCGCGCAGGGGCGGCTCTACGTGTTTGGTGGGCAAAACAACCTGACCGTCCGCGTGGCGAGCACCGAGGTTTGGTCACTGGAGCTCACTGGAAATTCCACTTGGCGGCGCGAACCGGATTTGCCCGGCCCGGGAGTTTTTCTCGCCGCGGCGGCGGCCTCGGGCGGCAACCTTTATCTTTTCGGCGGCGTGCATCTCGACGCGGAGGGCAAGGCCATCCAGTCCCGCCAAGTACTGCGCTTTGACCTCGCGAACAGCCAGTGGTCGCGGCTGGCCGATCTGCCTGAGGCCCGCGTCGCCGCAGCCACGCCTTGCCCGTTGGTGCGGGAAACGAAGGCATTTCTCATTGGCGGTTACGATAAATCCTTCCCGGGTGCGCCGCGGGAGCATCCCGGGTTCCCCCGCGGCACTTTTCTCTACGATCTGCAATCGCAGCGCAGCGAGGACGGCCCGCCACTACCGAAGGTGGAGGTGACAGATCGTGACCGTCCCGGCGATTCCGGTCCCGCCCCGATGGTCGCGGCTCCCGCGGTGGTGTGGCGAAATCACGCCATTGTCATCAGCGGCGAGGTGCGCGCCTCGGCGCGCACTCCGGCCGTGCTGGCCTGGCCGCTCGACGTTCCGCCGGTCGCGGCCCATCGGTAACCGGTTTCTTTCCATGAAAATTATTGATGTCCGCACCGTCCTCTTAACCGGGCCGTCGACCAACGACCCGTACATTCACGAAATCCGCCAGCGACGGAGCGCCGCTTTCATCGAAATCATCACTGACACCAAGCACGTCGGCCTCGGCGAGACCTACGCCGGTTACTTTTGTCCGGAGGCGGTGCCGGCCATCGTCGAGTTCTTCAAACCCATCCTCGTCGGGCAGACGGTGGAGAACATCCCTGAGTTGTGGCAGCGGATGTACCACTGCGGCAATTTTTGGTGCCGGGTTGGCCTTGGCGCGATCGTGCTCAACGGGATCGAGGCCGCGCTGTGGGATCTGAAGGGCAAGCAGCTCGACCAACCCGTCCATGCCTTGCTCGGTGGCGCCAAGTTTGACAAGCTGCTCTGTTACGCCAGCGGCGGCCCGAGCAACTACCCGAAGGAACGGTTCGCGAAGAAGCTCGATTTCTACCTCTCGCTCGGCTTTCGCGCCCTCAAAGTAGGCGCGGGCAGCCGCTCTCCGGATGGAAAATTCATCGGTCGGACTCCGGCCGAGGCGGCCGATTTCGAGGCGGACAAGTTCGCCTTCATGCGCCAGCACGCGGGTGCGGACGTGGGCCTCGCGATGGATGCGCACATGGGCAACCACGCAACCTTCACCTGGACGCTGGAGATTGCCATCGCCGTCGCGAAGGCTCTGGAGCCCTACCATCTGCTCTTCCTCGAGGAGCCGTTGCACTACACGGATCCGTGGGGCTATGCCGAGCTGTGCAAGGCAACGACGACCCCGATTGCGGGCGGCGAATGCCTCACGGCGTCCTATGAATGGCGTGTGTTTGCCGACCAGGACTCGTTCGACATCGGCCAACCTGATGCGTCGTTCACCGGTGGGCTCGGCGAGTTCATGAAGGTTTCGCAAATGCTGGAAAAGCGCGGTCGCAAGGTGGCGACGCATGCCTGGGGCGCCGGCGGGTCGCTGATGCAGAACATCCATGCCGGGTTCGCCACCCCCAACCTTTGCATCCTCGAAATGCCTCCGGCCTACGGCGGCCTGCACACGGACGTGATCGACGGTGGTCTGGTCGTCAAGGATGGCTACGTGCTTCCGCCCGACCGCCCGGGGCTGGGCATCGTGCTCACCGACGAGATCAAGCGCCGTTATCCCTTCGTGCCCGGTAGCGGTGAATTCAACGGTGTCCCCGGAAAAATCCTCCTGCCCTGAACCAATGAAACTGCTCATCGATGTGCCGGTGGAGGAAAGCGTCCTCGCGCGTCTGCGCGCGGACCATGCCTGCGAAATCGAATGCCTCGTGCCGCCGGCCGAAAAGGCGAGGGAGGTCGATCCTTCGAAACTGAAAGACGTGGACGTTCTCTTCTGCTCGATCCCGCCGAAGAATCTGGCCGACATGAACGGTCTGAAGTGGATCCAAATCGCTTCCGCCGGTTACACGCAGCTGTTTGGCCTGGACCTGCCAGCCAAAGGCGTGCGCGCGACCAACGCGTTGGGTTGCTTTGACGTCCCGATCGCGGAGTGGAACGTCGCCATGATGGTGAATCTCGCCCGTGATTTTCGGCAGCTGGTGCGCAACCAGGAGGCCACGGTCTGGGATCGTTCGGCCGTGTTTCAGCGCGAAATCCGCGGGCTGACCGTGGGCATTTGGGGCTACGGTGGCATCGGCCGCGAGACGGCACGGCTCGCCAAACACATGGGCTTGCGCGTGCACGTGCTGACCCGTCGCGGCACCGGCCCGCGCGGTAATGTCTATTCCGTGGCCGGGACGGGCGACCCCGAGGGCACGCTGCCTGACCGCGTGTACAAGGCTGGCGAGGAAACGGCGTTCCTTGCGGAACTGGACTTCCTCATTGTCGCCCTGCCTCTGACGAAGGCCACCGAGGGCCTGATCGGTGAACGGGAGCTGCAGGCGCTGCCTCGCACCGCCCATGTGCTCAACCCGGCTCGCGGCCCGATCATCCAGGAGGCCGCGCTCTTGCGCGCGCTGAATGAAAAATGGATCGCCGGTGCCGCGCTGGACACGCACTACAAATACCCGATGCCGCCGGAGCATCCGCTCTGGAAATTCCCGAACGTCATCTTCACGCCGCACATCTCCGGCTCCAGCCTGAGCCCGCGTTTCAAGGACCGCCTGTGGGAGATTTTCGCGCAGAACCTCGCGCGCTATTCCCGCGGCCAGCCGCTGCTCAACGAACTCACCCCGGCGCAACTCGCCGGTGCTTGAGCGCTTAGGTTGCCGTCACCTCGCACCTCATGAAAAATTTGTCTGTCCGCTGGGTATTCGCCGGCGTGCTGGCGTTCGCGGCCTCGCCCGCATTCGTCCATGCCGCTTCCGTTGAGACGGTGGCGGCCGCCGTCCCGCAGGACCGCGTCTTGTTTCCCTTCGACGATCACAGCATTCCCTTCAACAAGGGCGTGTTGTTGACGCTGATACCCGGCCGCAAATCGGTGGTAACCGATCCGCAACACCCGAACAAGCCAGTGGTCGGGCTCGGCAAGGCGGGGGATCCCGATGAGCGTCGCGTCTATTTTGCCGGCACGGTCATCAAGGTCGGAGACGAATACCGCATGTGGTATAGCGGCTACGATCGCGAGGCTCACCGGCATCTTTGCTATGCGGTGTCCAGGGACGGCATCAATTGGGAGAAACCCAAACTCGGTTTGGTGCCTTACAAAGGTGGCACGGCCAACAACCTGGTCTCCCTTGGCGACGGCCAGGAATTGCGGGGCTCGCTTTTCCTGGTGCTGCACGATCCCGGGGACCCGGATCCGCAGAAGCGGTTCAAGCTGATGTGGGAGATGGATCCCACCAACCAGGTCAAGGCGGCCTTCAGCCCCGACGGCTTGCGCTGGACGATTGCGGCCGAAGGAAAGTTTCTGATCAACGCGGAGCCCAGCGGCCTGGTCAAACACAACGGGCTCTACTACATCAACGGTCACTCGGGTGCCATTCGCCATCCCGTGGCTGGCGCCCAAAAGCGGACGATGCAGACTTTCGTGTCGTCCGACTTCGTAAACTGGACGACAGCGGCGCATATGAGTTTCCGCCGCGACAACATCCCGCCGCGGCCGATTCTGGATTTCGAATCTCACAAAGGTGAGCAGCTACACACGGGGGCCAGCATCTGGAATCGCGGCAACGTGTTCCTGGGATTCTACGGCCAATGGCACAACGAGACGAATGACCGCCGGACCTGCGTGGTCGACATCGGCCTGGTCGTGAGCCCGGACGCGCTGCACTTCAAGGAGCCCATTCCGGACTTCAAACTCGTGCCTTCCTTTGAGGAAACCGATCGGGCGGAGCCGCGCCTGACGCAGGGGCAGGGATTCGAGAACATCGGCGACCGAACCCTATTCTGGTATGGCATCTGGACGGAGGGAAATCGTGACGGTCCGACGGGAGTGCGAGTCGCCACCTGGCCGCGCGACCGGCTCGGTCATTTCCGTCCGGCGCCTGGCATTTCTGACCCCCATTGCCTGACCAGCCCACAGCCAATCGCCGAAACCGGCGGCCGCATCTATGTGAATGCCGACGGACTCTCCGCGACCAACTACCTTAAAGTCGAACTGCTCGACGAGCGCCTGCGTCCGATTCCGGGTTACTCCGGCGACGATTGCCTGCCGGTCACGAAGGCCGGCTTCCGCACACCCGTGGCCTGGAAGAGCGGGGACGTGGTCAAAAGCAACGGCCGGCCCGTGCGCATCCGGGTGTCATGGGAAGGCGACCGTCCAGACTCCCGGCTGTATGCCCTTTATGTCGAGTGAGGCCGGTCGCGGCCGGTCAAAGCCCACCCCTGAATTCTGCAACTGAAAACACCCCAAAATGAACCTGCCCCTTGTTGAACATTCCCGCCGCTGGCTCCGCCACTTGGCTTGCGCCTCGCTCCTTTGCACCGCTCTCTCCGCCCGGTCGGGCGAACTCGATGGCGGCACCTTCAAGCCGGTCATCAACGAACTCGATGGCCAGACACTCTTCGCTTTCGACAACGTCTCAATTCCGTTCACCCGCAGCCTGAAAATCGAAATGAATCAGCCGGTGAAGTATTCCGGGAATCCTGTGCTCGCTCGCGGCAAGCCAGGAGAAACCGATTCCTGGGCCATCCATTTTTATGGATCGGTGATCCGAGAAAAGTCCGGAAAATTCCGGATGTGGTATGTCGGCACGGGCGACGAGCGCGGCCAGAATGTGCATCACGACACTTCGCTCTGGCGGGTGCTCTACGCCGAGAGTGATGACGGCGTCAACTGGGTGCGCCCGAAGCTGGGCCTGGTGGACTATCGCGGCAGCAAGGAGAACAACATCGTCAAACTCGATCCCTTCATGGGGACCATCAACATCAAGGTCCTTCATGAACCCGAGGATCCGGATCCGTCCCGGCGCTACAAAATGGTCATTCATGCCCATTGGATGAAGGACAAGGCGCGCCACGGCACCTTGGCGCCCTACGCCAGCGCCGACGGCCTGACTTGGAAGCTGCTTGTTGATGTCAAGCCGGACGCTCACACCGAGATGCCGCGCAATCAGCTCGTGCTTCCCGATGTTCACTTCGAGCCGGCTGGCGGGTTGTACAAGTGGGACGGCATGTATTTTGCCTCAGGGCAGAATCCAATTCCCGCCGCGCGCCCGTATCATGCCCGCATTGCGCGCGCTTACCGTTCGAGCGATTTCGTCACGTGGTCGCAAACCTCCAACATCAACTTCGTGCGCCATACGCAGCATATCGCCGAGTACGGGCGGAACAACGAAGGCAAGCAGACCCACGAGGGCATCAGCGTCTGGAATCGCGGGAACGTGTTGCTCGGCATGTTCGGCCAGTGGGAGGGCGCCAAAGTATGGCCCGAGATCACGATCAACCAGGGCTTCGTCATCAGTAACGACGGCCTGAACTTCCGCGAACCCGCGCAGGAATGGACCTTCCTGAAGATCGGCCCCGACGGTACTTGGGATGAGGGCGGCCTCATGCAAGGGCAGGGCTTTGAAAACGTCGGCGACAAAACCTATATCTACTACGGCAGTGGCGATCTGCGCACGTGGACTGCGTACAAGAAACCGATCCCGCCGCGGGGCAGCGTGGGCATTGCGACGGTACCACGCGACCGGTTCGGTGACCTGCGGGTCTATGATACCGGCGAGGGCGCCAGCGAGTTCGTCACGAACGATGTCCAGGGCAAGGCGGCCCGCCGTCTCTTCATTAACGCTGACGGCCTCGGCGCCGATGCGGTGTTGCGAGTGGAGCTCTTGGGGCACGACGAGAAACCCCTGAAGGGCTATTCGGGGAAAGATGCCGCCGTCGTTAGTCAGAGCGGATTCCAGGTTCCGGTGGCCTGGAACGGCAAAGACGCGCTCAAGCGCTTGCCGGAGCGGTTCAAGATCAAGGTTACTTTCGATGGCGCGAAGAAGACGGATATCCGCTTCAGCGCGCTTTACGTGCAGGGAGCAGCCAAGTAAGCCGGACGCGTTTCGCCCCATGCAAATCAACCACGCCGGCGCGTGACCGCCGGCGTGGAGCAGGGCCGGCACCCACGCCTCCTCATGACCGAGTCTTTTCGCGCTGGTCCGCTGGCCGCCACCCCCCTGGCGACCAGCGCGCGACGCAAGGCATTCCTGCGGTTGCTGCCGTGGTTGCTCGGGCTCTATGTGATCGCCTACGTCGATCGCGTGAACGTCTCCTACGCGACCTTGGAGATGAGTGCGGACCTCGGCTTTTCGCCGGCGGTCTACGGCTTCGGGGCGGGCATTTTCTTCGTCGGCTATTTTCTGCTCGAGGTACCAGGGGCGATCGTTGCGCAGCGCTGGAGTGTGCGGCGCTGGCTGTGTCGCATCATGGTGAGCTGGGGTGTGGTCGGTGTGGTGATGGGTTTCATGCAAACTGAAACGCAATTTTACTGGCTGCGTTTTTTGCTCGGTGCCGCCGAGGCGGGATTCTTCCCTGCCATCCTGGTGTATCTCAACAAATGGTTTGTCGCGGAGGACCGGGCGAAAGCGATTGCCTGGTTCATGTCGGCCATCCCGCTGGCCTACATCGTGGGCGGACCGGTGTCGGGTTTGCTGATGAAGCTCGACTGGCTCGGCCTGAATGGTTGGCGCTGGCTTTTCATCCTCGAGGGACTGCCGGCGATCGGGCTGGGTATGGCGACGCTTTGGATGCTGCCGGAGAATCCGGCGGACGCACGCTGGTTGACGGCGGGCGAGAAAGCGTGGCTTCAGGAGCGGCTGGCCTGCGAGCGGGCGGAACGTACCAAGGCTGACGGTGGCATCTCTTCGTTCTGGCGCGCATTTCGGGACCCGCGCGTGTTGCTGTTTGCCCTGGCCTATTTCTTTGGGCTCGTGGCTTCGAACGGCCTGGGCTTCTGGCTGCCGACGATGGTGAAGTCGCTGTCCGGTTTGTCGACGCTGACGGTTACGCTCCTGGTCTCGCTGCCGTATTCCCTCGGGTTCATCGCCAAACTCGTCGCCGGATGGTCCAGCGATCGCTCCGGTGACCGGCGTTGGCACACTCTCGGATTGCTGGCCTTGGGGACGATCGGACTTGCGGGAGGCGCGCTCACCCAGGGATCGCCTTTTCTGGCGCTTGTCTTCATCTGCATCGCGGTGATCGGCCTGACGGGGTATTCGCCAAGTTTTTGGGCGTGTGCGCTGGGCATGCTGGGCGGAACCGCTGGCGCGGCGGCGATCGGCCTGATCAATTCGATCGGCAATCTCGGCAGCTTCGCCGGCCCTTACTTGATGGGGTGGGCGCGCCAGTCCAGCGATGCGTTCACCGCCGGAGTCCTGCTTCTGGCGGGATCGGCCATTGTTGCCGCGGTGCTCGTCTTCATGGGCACGCCCAAACGCGGGGCGGCGTAATTTTCAACTCACCCTCCATGAAACACTCCGTCTCTTCATCTTTTCATGCGATCGGCCTCCTGCTGATCAGCTTTCTGCTCGTAACGCCGCTGTTGGCCCAGCGCCGCCCCGTGGAAGCCCGGCATGGCATGGTGTCGTCGGTCCATGAGCTCGGTTCCGCCGCGGGGGTTGAGATTTTAAAGAAGGGCGGCAACGCCGTCGACGCCGCGGTGGCCACGGGTTTTGCGCTGGCCTCAACTTATCCCAGCGCCGGTAATCTGGCCGGCGGTGGTTTCATGCTCATCCACCTGGCCGACGGCAACCGGCAGATCATGATCGATTACCGGGAAGCTGCGCCGGCACTCGCGTCCCGCGACATGTATCTGGCGCCGGATGGCAGTGTCATGACCGACTTGGGTTCGGCCCGGGTCGGCTGGCGTGCCAGTGGAGTCCCCGGCACGGTGGCCGGCTTGGCCGAGGCCTTCGCCAAATATGGTTCGGGCAAAGTGACATGGGCCGAGGTCATCGAACCGGCACGCCGGTTGGCGGAGGGGCATGTTCTCACCCAGGGTGCGGTCGCGAATCTTCGCGCGGCCGCACCCCTGCTGTCGCGCTTCGAGGAATCCAAGCGCATCTACCTTAACTCCGGCGCGGGCTGGCAAGCCGGCGACACCTGGCGACAGCCCGAACTCGCGGCGACGCTCGCGCGCCTGCAAACCAACGGCCCTCGTGAGTTCTACGAGGGCGTGACTGCGGAACGCATCGCCGCCGCGATGGAGAAGAACGGGGGCACCCTTCGCCTGCCTGATCTCAAAAATTACCGCGCCATCGAGCGCGTGCCTTTGCGGCTAATCTATCGCGGCCACGAGATTGTTTCACTCGCTCCGCCGAGTTCCGGGGGCATCGCGCTGCTGCAGATGCTCGCCATGATCGAGCCGTTTGACGTTCGCGCGCTGGGCCAGGATTCCGCGGCGAAATACCATCTTTTCCATGAGGTGATGCGCCGGGCTTTTCGCGACCGGATCGAATATCTCGGGGATCCCGGCTTTGTCGACGTGCCGGTAGCACGATTGCTGGCCCCATCCTACCTCAAATCGCGGATGGCCACCTTCGATCCGTTGAGAGCGACGCCCAGTGACACGGTCAAACCGGGCCTGGACGCACCGCATGAGTCCCGCGAGACCACGCACTACTCGGTGGTGGATGCCGAGGGCAACGCCGTGAGCAACACCTACACGTTGCGCAACAGTTTCGGCAGCGGGGTCACAATTCCCGGCACCGGCTTGTTGATGAATAATATCATGGACGACCTCGCGTCGAAGGTGGGTGCGCCCAACGCTCTCGGATTGATCCAAGGGCCGGCCAACGCCATCGAGCCCGGCAAGCGAGCCGTTTCCTCCATTTCTGCCACCATGGTTTTCAAGGATGGCAAGCTGCTGCTGGTGACCGGCAGTCCGGGCGGCCCCACCATCATCAACACGGTCTTCCAAGTGATCACCAATGTCATCGATTTCCAGATGCCGGTCATGCAAGCGGTCGAGGCGCCCCGCGTGCACCACCAATGGATGCCCGACCATCTGGAATATGAACGTTTCGGGATGTCCACCGACACCGTCGCTGCGCTCCGCGCCATGGGACACATGCCATCGGAACGCCCCACTTATCAAGGCGAGGCCGAGACGATCATGATCGATCCGGTTTCCGGGCTCCGTCTCGGGGCCTCGGATCCGCGACAAGCGGACACCAAGTCAATCGGCTACTGAATGCTTCCCTCCTTGAGGTTTAACCGACTCCTTTCCCGCCTCAGGCGCGGTGCGCCACTCGCGGTATTCTGCCTGATCGCGATCGGGCCCGGCCTTCGGGCCGCAGCGCCGGTCGCCGCCACCCCCGCGAGCAAGGGGATTCCGCCCACCTTGGTGAGCGTTCGCTATGGTTCCCACGAGCGAAACGTCCTGAACTTCTGGCAGGCGGAGTCGTCGAGCCCGACGCCTGTCATTTTCCGGATTCACGGAGGCGGCTGGTACCTCGGTGATGTTCACGCGACGGAGAACCCAGCCGAGTGGCTGGAGCGCGGCATTTCGGTGGTGTCGATCCGCTACCGGCTGACCGACACGGACATTTTGCCGGCGCCGCTCCACGATGCGGCCCGGGCTTTGCAGTTTGTCCGGCACAGGGCGAAGGAGTGGAACATTGATCCGCGACGCATCATTTGCACGGGCAGCTCAGCGGGAGGCTGTTCCGCGCTTTGGCTCGCGCTGCACGACGACCTCGCGAATCCGCTCAGCGCGGACCCGGTTGCTCGTGAGTCAACCAAGCCGCTCGCGGCCGTGGCGCTCATTCCGCAGACCAATTTGGATCCGGCTTGGATCAGGGACAATATTGGTCCCGCGGCGAACCGCCACCCGATGATCTTCCAGTCGTTCGGCGCTAAGAGTGCGCAGGAGATGTTGGACGATCCCGTGCGCTTCGGGGCCGCCATCGGGGAATTTTCTCCGCTCGGTCTCGTGGACAAAAGTGATCCGCCGTTGTATCTCGAATCGGGCGACGATCTCACGGTGCCGGCAAAGAATCCCTCGCACGGCATCCATCATCCGGTGTTCTGTGCCAAGCTCAAGGAACGGGCTGACGCCGTCGGCTTGGAATGCCATTGGATCGTACGGAGCGGTGCCGTACCGCATCCTAGTGTCCGCGAATTTGTCGAGCCATTGTTCAACGGCACCGGCCGCTAGTTCCGGGCTCGCGGCAAATGGCGCGGGCCGGATTCAGCCGGCAGGCGAATTCTCGAAAGCGCGGGCCCGAGCCATGTCCCGGCCCATAAAAAAATAGTAGAGGCCGAGCAGCACCAGCCCCGCGATCGCGTAGAGAAAGGACGAGGCGCCGAAAATCACGTTCAAGCCCAGCTGCTGCTTGAACAATCCGGCGAGCATTACCCCGACGCCGCCTGCGGCCGAACCGCAGGTGTTGAAGATTCCCACGGCGGTGGACCGGAACGGCGCCGGCACCACCTCGCAGATGATGGCGTGCTCGCTTGGGACGCCCAAGGCGCGGATCAGCGACGAAACGATCAGCATGGTGGCGACCAGCGTGAAGGTGGGAGCCCCGATGAAGAAAAAAAGGAACGGGCAACTCACCAAAAACGACAGGGCTTTAACCAGCACGCGACCGCGAGGATTTCTCCGCGCCACCCGGTCGGAGATCCAGCCGCCAAAGCCGGTGCCGAGCAAAACCGGGGCTTTGTAGAGCGCTACCCCGGCCAAACCCGCCGCGCCGAGTTTCATTCCGTAATTCTCCGTGAAGAAAAGCGGCAGCCAGCTCAGAAAGACCCACGAGGCCACGCCCGCCACCATCGCGCTCACCAGCATGCAATGGAAGGAGGGGGTGCGGAGGAGATATCCCCACGCCTTCAAGGCAGAGCCAGCGGGGGCGGCCGAGGCTAGTGCGGTGGCTTTGGGAGCCGGCCGGTCGGAAAGGAAGAACCGGGAACTGGCGGCGAGCGCGATGCCCATGGCGCCCAAGATCCAGAACCCGGGGCGCCAGCCGTAGTGCTCGGCTAGCATGCCGGCAAAAGCACCCCCGAGCAAAACACCCAGGTTCAACCCGAGCAGGTGGAAACCCATGGCCTTGCCACGGGTCGCCTGCCCATGATGCTCGCCCAGTAGGGCGACCGCCGCCGGCAGGTAAAAGCTCTCCACCGCGCCGAGCGCGACCCGCAAGACGAGCAAACTGGCCATGTTCGTCACCAAACCGGTGACCAAAGTGACCAAGCTCCAGATCAGGATGCTCCAGAAAACAATCCGGCTCCGGGAGAACTTGTCGGCGAGGTTTCCGGCAAACGGAGAGGCGATGGCGTAACTCCACAGGAAAAGCAGGCCGGCCAGTCCAATTTGAGCATCAGTCGCACCCAAATCCGCGCGGAGCGGCGGGATGACGGAGGAAAGTGCGGTGCGATCCGCGTAATTGAGACCCGCGGCGACAAAAAGGAAAACGGCCACTCGCCAAGGTTCGGATAGGATAAGGGAACGGCGGGTCAAAAGGGGGAAGGGGCTTGAACTTACCTTGTCCGTAGCGGCCACAAGCAAGCGAACGGTTCCGAGGGCAGCGCGCTGATACGTATGTATACAAAGTAGGAAATGGCGGTTGATTCGTCAAGGGCCTTTTTGTGCGATCTGATGGGGAGGTGCGACGGGCGACAATTCCCTCCCGTGGTCGCGAGTGGTTGCCATCACGCAGAAGTGAGACTGTACCTTACCTTGATTCACAGAGAGAGAAAACGGCGAAAGAATTATGTCAGGCCACGGCCGATACCGGGATCGATGAGGTGTGGGTCTCGGATGTATTCAAAAATTCACAAAATAATTGACAGGGAACACACGATAATACCAATGTATACGTAATTGCTGAACGCGGATAATTTCTTTCGTTTCCTGCGCCCCAGCTTTTGTCAGCGAAAAATGAAAAAAACGGGCCACATGCTTCTCCCAATGGAAGGAAGCTTCGCGCTGACTTTTCCCCGAGGGCGCGGCGATCGGCCGTTCCCCGATGGTTCTTTCTCCTTTCATTTGCACCCCAACCTCGCACCCAGAAAATCATGCTACCCAAGAAACCTGCATTCCTTCGCGGCGGAAATAAATTCGGCGCCTTCGTCTGTGTCTTCCTCAGCGTTTTTACCCTGACTTGGGGCCAGGCGGCAGGGACCGGCGTCGTTCGGGGCCGCGTGCTCAATGAGTCGACCGGTAATTATCTGTCGTCCGCGCTGGTGGCGGTCAAAGGCACGGAAATCCAAGCTTACACCAACAACAATGGTGAATATCAATTGAGCAATGTCCCAGCCGGTGAGGTGGTGATCGTCTCAAGCTATATTGGCATGGAGGATGTGGTCGCCACCGCCCAGGTGACAGCCGATCAGGCCATCACGCAGGACTTCGCTTTGGAGGCGATTGAAGAAAGCGCCCACTTGGGCGACAGCGGAAAAGTGATCAAGCTCGATACCATGTCGATCCGGGCCAAGGACCTGAGTGCCCAGGCGGTCGCGGCGACGGTGAAGCGCAATGCCGGCAACATCAAAGACGTCATCGTCATGGATGAATTCGCCGACCAAGCCGACGGCAACATTGGCGAGTTCATTAAGTTTACTCCCGGTCTCGATATTCAATACAACCCGTTCAATGCGGCATCGGTGACCATTCGTGGCATGCCGGCTACTGGCACGCTGGTGCAGTTTGACGGCATGCCCACGGCCCCTGCGGCCGGCGGCAACACTCGTTCGTTCGACTTGAACACGGCAGCGAACGCCAACATCGAACGCATCGAGGTGACCAAGTCCCCCACACCCGATTTGCCCGCCAACTCCGTGGGCGGCGCCATCAACGTCATTTCGAAGAGTGGGTTCAGCCGGGCGAAACCTCTCTTCAGTTACAACCTGTACCTCACCTACAACGCCATCGAGGGTGAGTTCAGTCCCAGCTTCAGCAAGGCTGCGGGGCCTGATGATCTCTCCACGGTCGCGCCGGTGCAGTTCGCCTACGACCTTTCCTATATTCTGCCGGTAAACAAGAAACTGGCTTTCACGTTGGCCCTCACGCGGGCGCCGCGCTTCAACCAGGTCGAGTATCGTTCACCGGGCTGGAATAAAAACACCGGCATTCTCAACAACTACCAGTTCAACGAGCTGCTCTCGAACGTCGATCTGCTCACCGCCAAGGCGACGGTGGATTGGCGCATTGCCGACAAAAGCACGCTGCAGGTAAGCTTTCACAAGACGGACCGCAAAAGTCTTACCCGCCAGAACTTCGACCAGTTTACGCCTGGCGCCGGCTCCACTGGTGACGCCAATTTCATCCAGGGAGCGGCCAACGGTGTCGGCAATGTCGCCCAGAACCTCAGCGGCAACCAGCAGTATCGCAGTTTGGACCTGGCCTCCGTCAAATACACCTACGAGGGCTCGGTCTGGAAGTTCGATGCCTTCGCCTCTTATTCGGAGGGTGGGTTTGACGTCGAGGACATGGATGACGGTTTCTTCGGGACCGTTGCCAGCAATTATACGGGCTTGGTGGTGGGGGCAACCGGGTTGAGCGACTTGTCGGGTCGCGGCATTCCTGACATCACGGTCACGAAGGGCGGGGTGGCGGTTGATCCGTGGGATGCCAGCCACAATTCCATCAACACGGTCACCAGCGCCGCGTCCACCGTCAGCAACGAAGTCACCAGCGTGGGAGCAAACCTCGGTCGCGATCTCAACTTTGCCGTGCCGACCCGCTTGAAGGTGGGTGCCTATCAGGAGATCATGAAGCGCGACAACACGGGCGGCGTCAAAACCTGGACCTTTACTCCTCCCGGTGGCGCTGCGGCCAAAGTGGCATCGAATCACGATGTGTTTGCGGATGCTTTCTCGCAGCGGGCCCAAATAACCGACGTGGATGGCAAGTCATTCGACTCGCGCTACCTCAGTCTGGCCAAGCTCTATGATCTCTATCTGAAGAATCCCACGTGGTTCGTGCTGAACGAAGCGACCGCTTACACCAACATGGTCAATACCTCGATCGACCTGACGGAGACTCTCACCGCCGCGTATGCCCGCATGGATCACCGGTTCATGAACAACAAGCTCTGGTTGGTCTATGGCGTCCGCTACGAACACACCGAGGACGATGGAGCCGGTCCGCTCAGCGACCCCGGTGCCACCTACCAGAAGGACGCGAACGGCAACTTCATCCGCAATGCCAACGGCCAGCTGATCAAGATCACGACCAATGCGCTCGCCAACGCGAAACTGCAGTACACGGAGCGGGGAGCGAAGAAAAAGACCAGCTACGACGGGTTCTACCCGAGCATCAACGCCAGCTACTCCTTCTCGGAGCACATGGTCGCGCGCGCTTCGTATGCACGTACCATCGGTCGCCCTGACCTGGATGAAATCATCCCGAGCATCAGCGTCGTCGATCCCAATTCCTCCGCCACGAAAGCCATCACCGTGGTTGACGGCTCGTTGAAGCCTTGGACCTCGGACAGTTTCGACGCCACCTTCGAGGTCTACGACGTCAAGGGTGCCACCGCTTCGGTGAGCGTGTTCCAAAAAAACATGACGGACTTCTTTTCGACGGACGAGTCTCAGGTCACCCCGGAGGAGCTGGAAGAATTCGGTCTCCCGGACGACTACGCGGACTACACCGTCCGGCGGAAGAGCAATAGCGGAGATGCCAAGATTCAAGGCTTCGAGCTCAGCTATCGGCAGAATCTGGGTTTCCTGCCGTATGTGGGCCGCAACCTGCAGTTCTTTGCCAACGCGACCACGCTCTCCTTGTCCGGCGAGAATTCGGACGATTTCGAGGAATACTCGCCCCATAACTTCAACGCCGGCCTCAGCTATATCAATCGACGTTTCGTCGCGAAGGTGAACATGACCCACAATGGTTTGGTGCGTCGCTCCCGGTCGGGGTCGAGTGCCACGCAGACAACCGATGCCTTCAACTGGCGCGAGTCGGCCAACCGCTGGGACCTTTCGCTGGAATATCGCATCACCAAGCGCTTCTCGGTGTACTACGCCGGGCGCAATATTTTCGCCGCGCCCGTTCGCCTGCAGAGCGGCAGCAGCGAAACCCTCGGTTATCTTCGCCCGGCCAACTACCAGTTTGTCGCGGCGAATCACACGCTGGGCATCAAGGGCACCTTCTAAGCGCTCTTCGCCGCCACGGCGCCAACTCGGTCCGGCTGCCGTTCCTGTTCCACCTGTCCGCCCGCGCGCGATGAACCTGCCGATCTCCCCAGGCGCCGTGCCGGGCCCATGCGCGGCCTGAGTTCCGGGCCGGCTTCATTCCCTGCTTTATGCCAACCCTGCTGCGCTCCCTGATCACCTTGCTCGCCGTCGGTTTGACCGCTCACGCGGATCCCACCGTCCCCCTTGAGCTAGGTGATCGCCGGGAGTTGTTCGTCGACTCGTTCCTGATCGCCCAACTGGACAACGTCAGCTTGCAACTGGCGAAACCGCAGCGCGCGGAAGTCGTGCTGAAGTTCGACCAGCCTTGGGAATACGCCTCCGGGTTTGTGACCGTGCTGCAAGATGGCGGGACTTATCGCCTCTATCACCGCGGCGGCAGTCGGGACTCCTCCGGAAAATACGACGATTCCGCAGAGGTCACCGCCTATGCCGAAAGCCGCGACGGGATCCATTGGGAGAAGCCAAATCTTGACCTGCCGGCGCGTGACCGGACCAAGGGTGGGAATATCATCTTGGGCGCCGGCCAATATCGCGTCTCTCATAATTTCTCCCCGATGATTGATGGTCGGACGGGCGTGCCGCCGGAGGAGCGTTTCAAGGCGGTGGGTGGTAAGGGCCCGACCGGAAAGCCGGGCGGTCTTTATCGCTACGTCTCGGGCGATGGCATCCACTGGAAGCTCCATTCCGCGGAACCGCTGTTCGTAGGTTACGCGCTGGATTCGTTGAATGTGCTCACCTGGCTGCCCCAGGAACAGTGCTATGCGGTTTACCTGCGCACTTGGAGCGAGGGAGGCACACCGGAACAGCCAAAATTCAAAGGCATTCGCACCATCAGTCGCTCCACCTCGAAAGATTTTGTGCATTGGACAAAGCCCGAGGCGATGACCTTTGGAGACGCCCCGCTGGAGCATCTTTATACGAACAACACCCAGCCCTATTTCCGCGCGCCCCATCTGCTCGTAGCGCTGCCGTTCCGTTATTGGCCTGATCGCCAAGTCTATTCGAACGAGCAACAGAAAGCGTGGAACGTGTCGCCGACGCAGATGAAAGGACTGACCGATGCGGTGTTCATGACCTCCCGCGGAGGCACGCGTTACGACCGCACGTTCCTGGAATCCTTCATCCGTCCGGGTCTGGACGAACGGGCCTGGCATGCGCGCGAAACCCAGCCCTCCAATGGCATCGTGCAAACGGGTCCGTGTGAGATGTCCTTCTACGTGATAAATCACTACACCCTGCCGAGCGCGCATCTCACGCGTTACGTGTTGCGGCTCGATGGGTTTGCCTCGGCCCATGCCGGCTACACGCCCGGCACCTTGCTCACGAAGCCGTTCACTTTTTCGGGCGCGCAATTGACGCTGAATTTCTCGACCTCCGCGGCGGGCAACATCCTGGTCGAAATCCTCGACGAAAACCAGCAGGTGCTGGCGACGAGTATCGGGTTGATTGGGGATGAAATTGAACGCGTGGTGACGTGGAAGCCGGATTTCCATCTCGCCTCCTTGGCGGGAAAACCGATCCAGCTCCGTTTCACCCTGAAGGACGCCGACCTCTATGCCCTGCGCTTTGTCCCCTGAACCTCGACCGTATGATCTCATCTCGTTTTAAAATTTCCTTCCCGTTTCCGCCGTTTGCCGTCCTGTGCTTGCTCCTGAGCACAGCCGGTCTGCGGGCCGGGCCGCTCGACGGCGGCACGTTTAAGCCGGTCATCGATGAGACGCAGGGCGAGACCCTGTTCGCGTTCGACAGTGTTTCCATTCCTTTCACCCGCAGTCTGGAGCTGGTGATGCAGCAACCGGAAAAGTATCCGGGTAATCCGATCGTGGCCCGCGGCCCGAAAGGCGAACCGGATCACTGGGGCGTGCAGTTTTACGGCTCAATCATCCGTGAGCAGGGCAAGTTTCGCCTGTGGTACGCCGCCTTCGATGGCGCCCGCGGCGAATCGACGACCCCGAACTCGGCGTGGTGGCGCCCTGCGTATGCTGAAAGCGCGGACGGCGTTCAGTGGGTCAAACCCAAGCTCGGCCTCGTCGAGTATCGGGGCAACAAGGACAACAACCTGCTGTCCGTCGATCCGGCCGTCGGCATCCTCAACCTGAAGGTGCTGCATGAGCCGACAGATCCGGATCCTTCCCGCCAGTACAAGATGATCGGGCATGTCTTCTGGATGAAAGGGAAAACCCGCCACGGCACGCTGGTGCCTTATGTGAGCGCGGACGGTCTGACTTGGAAATCCACGATCGACTTCAAACCGGTGGATTCGGAGATCATGATCAACGATCTGATTCTGCCACCGATGCATTTCGAGCCGGCCGGTGGCTTCTACAAGTGGGATGGGATGTATTATAGCTCGGGTCAAAGCCCGTATGACGGTACCCGCCCGACGCACAGTCGCGTGGTCCGCAGTTTCCGGTCTCGCGACCTGATCACTTGGTCCCAGACCGCACATATGAGTTTCCTTCACCCGGAACAGCTCAAGGTCCTGCCGGCCGGCAACGACGGCAAGCAAACCCACGAGGGCGTGAGTGTCTGGCATCGCGGCAATGTGCTGGTCGGTCTGACCGGCATCTGGAACGGGGCGAAGACCTGGCCAAATGTCACGATCGACCTCGGCCTGGTGATCAGCAACGACGGCCTGACCTTCCGCGAACCCACGAACGATCCCGCTTTCATTTCCCGCGGTCCCGACGGCACGTGGGACCAAGGCGGGTTGATGCAAGGCCAGGGCTTTGAGAACGTGGGCGATAAAACCTATATCTATTACGGCGCGGCCGACCCGCGCACGTGGACGCCGTCGGACAAACCGATCCCGCCGCGGGGCGGGGTGGGTTTGGTGACACTGCCCCGGGACCGGTTTGGTGCCCTGCGCGTTCGTGACTATGGTGAAGGCGCCAGCGAATTCGTCACGAACGACATCCCCGTTAAATCGAAGGCAGCGCGCCGCTTCTTCCTGAATGCCGATGGTCTCGCGGCTGACGCCCTCCTGAAGGTGGAATTGCTCTCTCATGATGAGCAGCCGCTCGAGGGCTACTCGGGCGCGGATGCCGCCTTGGTCACACAAAGCGGTTTCCAAATTCCGGTCTTGTGGCAGGGCAACGAGGCCGTCAACGGGCTGCCGGAACGCTTCCGGGTCAAGGTCACGTTCGAGGGTGTCCGGAAATCGGACATCCGTTTCAGCGCTCTTTATGTGCAGGACACCGCAGAGTAACGCACCGCTTCATTTCTTTCCCATGTCCACCCACTGCCGCACCATTTTCGGAAGGTTGTTCATCCTCCTTTTGTTGGGAACGACCGGTCGGGCCGAACCCGCCAGCGACTTGGATGCCCGGCTGGCGCGGATGCCCCGGCCCTGGACCGAACCGATCCACCGCCTGACGTGGCCGGAGTATGAGGCTACGTTGAAATATTGGACAGCGGAGCACCCCACGCTTATTAACCTGCAGAAGCGCGGTGAGTCGCACGAAGGTCAGCCCGTGTATCTGCTGAAGATCACCGATTCGACGGTGCCCGATGCCGACAAGCAGGTGGTGATGGTATCCGCCTTGCATGCGGGGCCGGAACGTTCGGGTGCCACCACCGTTTTGCAGCTTGCTGAGTGGCTGCTGGGCGACACGGCGACCGCCCGCGAAACGCGGCGCAAACAAATCGTGTTGCTAATGCCGATCCTGAATCCGCATGCCTTTTTTAAAACCGATCGCTTCGGCAACAAGGAAGGGATCGACCTCTATGATCCCCAACAGAAGTGGTGGAATCTGGAAACGCTGACGCTTGCGGATCCGAAGAAAACGCCCGAACTAGCGGCGTTCCTGTCGGTGATGGACGAGTATCGTCCCGAAATGCATCTCGATTTGCACGGCACCGGCCTCCAAGGCTACAAGCCCGAGGAATTGCCCGAGGGTCGCGAGCAACGCCAGGGCATGACGATGTTTGAGGTGAGCGCCTGCTCCTATTCCAACTGCGGCGTGCGGCCTTGGGATCCGCGCGTGACGGAAGCCATGGTTCAGGCCGGGGTGGCGGCGGGCTATGGCTCCGACCGCACGGAAGCCGACGGGCAGCGGGTATTCTGGCATCCCGATCTTGATTCGATGAAGGAACGCCTGTGGATCGCGCCGCGGCCGGGCCGCTTTCGCTCCATGTTCTACAGCTATATGAAATACCACACCATGATCTCGACGACCGAGATCGGTTGGGAGCAAAGCGGCGTCGCGCGCGTGGTGGGGATTCTCGCACTTGGGAACAAGCCATGGGTCGACGAAAAATTTTCCGGGTATCCCGTGACCCGCGTCAGGCCGCGCGCCGGGCGTTTCGTCACCGCCTACGGCAACAATGCCACTGAACGTCGCGAGAGCCGGGTCGAACTCTGGCAGGCGCAGGGCAAATTTGCGGATGGGGTGTTCTATGCCGAATTTGCCGGGCGCACGAGTTATGTCGTGGCGGTGACCGATCGCGGCATCGCAGCGCTCGATACCGACAAAGCGAAGTTTGTCGCCAAGCTGCGCCAGTTGCCCGGTATGAATGCAGATGCCATCGAACGCTATCTCAGCGCCGGTCCGGAAATCCGCCTGTCCGGTGAACACGAAGCGCGGGGAAGCACGACGCGGATTAAAAATGGCATCGGATTCCGTTTGCGGATCCCGTATCGCGCGCCGGAGATGCTCGACGTGGCGGTCAACGGCCATTCGCTGCGGGAAAGCGCGACGGACGGGTATCAAGCTTTCTACGCCGATGGCTACACGCACCTGCAGATCAATGTGCCGCCGGAAAAAACCCGGGAGGCTGACCTCTTTGTCGTGACTTGCGCTTACGATCCCAAGGAGAAGCGCAGCTACGGATTTGAGCCACCCGCCGCCGTGCGCGCGGAGTTGCAATCCGAAAATAGACCAAGACCATGACGATCTCCCGCCGCGAAATGCTTAAACGCGGCGCCACCGCGGCCACCCTGGTGGCGGTGGCGCCGGTCCTGACCTTCGCGCAGAAGGAGGCCCCCGACACGGGGAGCGAACGCGAATGGCCCGTCCGCCGCCGCGAAATCGAACAGCGGTGGCTTGATTTGCTCGGCGCTTTCCCGACGGAGGCGCCGCCCTTGGAGCCCGTGATTCGAAAGGTGACGTTTGGCCCCGACTGCCCGTCCGCCCGACTGACGGCTCGGCAACTGGGAGCGCTCAAGGCACAGTTGGCTGAAGAGGACGGGGGCATCGAACGTTACCACATAAGTTTTTCGACCGAGCAGAATGACCGCGTGACGGGATGGCTACTGGTACCGCAGGGTGCGCGGCAGAACCCGGCGCCGGCCATGATCTGCATTCACAGCACGACCCAAGGCTCCGGGAAGGATGCCACCATCGGGCTTTCCGGCCGCACCCCGGACGATCCTCCGGATACCAGCGAGGGCGGCCGCTCTTACGGACTGCATCTGGCGCGTTACGGCTATGTGACTTTGAGTATCGATTTGCTGACGGACGGCGAACGCATCGCAGCCGGAACGCGGCTGCACGATTCGCTGCCTTTCTACGCGCGACACCCGGGATGGTCCATCGTGGGCAAAAACGCCTGGGACATTCAACGCAGCGTGGATTTCCTCGAGACCCTGGGTTACGTCGATTCCCGGCACATCGGTTGCGTCGGCCTTTCGTTGGGTGGACACACCGCCGTGTTCGCCGGGGCGTTCGAGCCCAGAATCGCGGCCACCATCAGCATCGGCGGGGTCCTCGACTGGCACCGTCCTGGCGATCATTGGTCGCGCAGCAAAGGATACATCTACATCAAGAAGTTCCGGCCCTACGTCGACGACCCCGTCCTGCCCGTGGCGGCGGATTTTGACGGATTGATGATGCTGGTCGCCCCGCGGCCGATGCTGATCCTGTCCTCGGAATGGGAATTCTATAATCGCCGCAACCTGCTGGACAAATGCCTCTCGGTCGCGCGGGTCTATCGCGATTGGAAAGATGATGCGAGCCTGCCCAGTGTGCTCGCCGCCCGGCGAAACCGGCGAAGCTTTGAAAAAACCCTGAGTTACTACAAGGAGCGCTACGGCACCGCGCCGGACCAGATGGAAACCGAGCTGCGCAGCATTGGCGCCGGCGATTGCTTCGGGTGGTTTTCCTATCCCGGCGGTCACAGTTTCCCGCCGGTGGTGAGGCAGTACAGCTTTGCCTGGCTCGATCGCTGGCTCGACCGGGATCAGCGGTGGGATGGACGCTTCGCGCGTTCCTGAGATCCCGTCATTTCACGCCGTCCCGCTCTGCGCAGTGCTGAAGCCCATCGACGAAAGGAATTTCATTTCATGATTCAATCGCCCCAAGACCCCCTTCCGATTCTGGCCACCGCGGTCGTGCCGTGGACGGCCGACTTTCGCTTCGATGCCGAGACATTCCGGCGGCAGGTGCGCACGATCGCTCGGAACTTGACGCGCCATATTTATATCTTCGGCACCGCCGGCGAGGGCTATGCGGTCACGGAGGCGCAGTTCAGGGAGATCGCGACGTGTTTCTCGGAGATTTCGGAGGAAGAAAACGTGACGCCGATGCTCGGCGTCATTTCGCTCTCCCTCCCGACCATCGCGCAGCGCATCGCGTGGGGCCATTCGCTTGGTTACCGCAATTTCCAGCTTTCGCTGCCTGCGTGGGGCGCCTTGAACGACCGGGAACTCGACACGTTCTTCGCCGAAACCTGCGGCCGCTTTCCCGACTCTCATTTTCACCACTACAATCTGGCGCGTTCCAATCGCGTGCTGACGGCGGTTGATTATCGCCGGCTGGCCGATGCCCATCCGAATTTCGTCGCCGTGAAGGCCAGCGTGTCCGATCCCGCGATCATCCGCGACTTCATGGCGCTCGCCCCCCGGCTCCAGTTTTTTTTCACAGAGCGTGGCTATGTCGAGGCGCGCAAGCTGGGCCCATGCGGTTTCCTGATCTCGCTCGCTTCCGTGAACCCGGCGCAGGCGAAGGCCTTCGTGGCGGGCGACGACGCCTTCCGCCTGCAGGCGTTCGAGGGGGTCGCGGCCATGGGAAAAAAGCTGAAGGAAATCCACGGGGGCTGCTACCACATCGATGGCGCGTTCGACAAAATGCTCTTTCGCGTGAGCGACCCGACTTTTCCGCTGCGATTGCTCCCGCCTTACGAGTTCGCCAGCGAGGCCGACTTCGATGCTTTTCGTGCGGCCATTCCTCCGGAGTGGCGGCAGCGAGCGTGACCGTCGGCCGAACCCGGCGCGGCGCTTCGGGCATTCCTTCCCGCAACCTTCACCCTGTCGTCCCATGAAAATGTCACGTCGCAAGATGCTCTCGCTCGGCGTACCCGCGCTCGCCGGGGCCGTGCTGGCGCCATCGGTGGGCCAGGCGGCGGAAACGGCGCCGACCGCAGCGGGTGTTCCGACCGGAGCTGCGTGGCCCGCGCGGCGCGAGAAGATCGAGCGGGGCTGGCTCGCCCTCCTCGGTGAGTTTCCGCGCGAAATTCCGCCGCTGCAGCCGGTCGTGAAGGAAGTTGCGCGGGAGAACGGCATCACCCGGTATCACGTCAGTTTCCAGTCGGAGGCGGACGATCGCGTCACCGCCTGGCTGCTCGTCCCGGACGGCGTGCGGAGCCAGCGCACACCTGCAATCATCTGCCTGCACAGCACCACGTGGGGCACAGCCAAGGACAGCACCATCGGTCTTGCCGGCATCATTCCAGGCGATCCCCCCGGGAAATGGCGGGAGCGCTATCGCAACCCGGATCCGGGGCAGGCGTACGGACGCGACTTGGCCGAGCACGGATTTGTCACCCTGAGCATTGATTTCCTCACGGACGGAGAGCGCGTCCAGCCGGGCGAAAAATTGATGGATACGCGCCCGTTTTATCGGCGTCACCCCGAGTGGTCGATGGTCGGCAAGAACATCTGGGATATCCGGCGCAGCGTCGATTTCCTCCAGTCGCTCGAATTTGTCGATGGCAGTCAGATCGGTTGTACGGGCTGGTCACTCGGCGGTCACATGACCATCTTCGCCGCCGCCTTCGAGCCGCGGATCGCCGCCGCCGTCAATATTGGAGGCGTGCTCGACTGGCACCGACGGACCAACGCCTGGGCACGCCCCGATGATCATCCGAACAGCCCTGAACTCGAGCGGCGCTTCGGCTTCAAGCCCAACAGTGGCCCCTACATCTACATCAAGAAGTTCCGTCCCTATATCGCCGACCAGTCGCTGCCGCTGCCCGCGGACTTCGATGGCCTGATGATGATGGTGGCCCCAAGACCGATGCTGATTCTTTCCACGGAGTGGGAGTTCTACAGCCACAAGATCACCCCGAAGTGTCTGGCCGCCGCCCAGGTTTATGCGAACTGGCGCGACAGCGACGGCCTGCCGAGTGTCGTCGCGGCCAGAAAAAACCGGCGTGGTTACGACCGGACGATTGCCTATTACGAATATCACAACAAGGTGCCCGCCGAGCGCATCCCGGGCATGCTCAGCGAGGTCGGTGCGCTCGATTGTTTTAGCTGGTTCTCCTATCCAGGCGGCCACGGGCTGCCGCTGGCCGCGCGAGGCTTGAGCCAATCCTGGTTCGATCGCTGGCTCGGCCGCGCGCCGGTGGCCTGAATCACGACCGCAAGCCGTGTCCACCTTCCATAGATTCATCGCCCGGGGGTTGTGGTTGACGCTGTTCCTCTCGTCATTCCTCACGCTGTCGGCCGGCCCCTGGCGGGTCCGTTTATATGCTCCGGAAACGCCGGTGACGACCTTGTCTGGGCTGCCTGGGCTGTTGCGTGAAGCCGGCTTTGCCGTGGACAGGTGGGATGGGGAAGCGGTCCCGCCGGCGGGAGAAGCGGAGGTGATCGTGCTGGCGAGTTTCTCGAACTTAGCCGCGAGTTATCCGGAATTCATCAAACGGAATGCCGCGGGCCTGCGTCGATTTGTGGAGGACGGCGGCGTGCTGCTTCAGCTGGCGCAGCGGGAGGAATCGCAGCTTTCGCTGCCTTTTTTATCGGAAGGTACGCGCGCCAGCCGGGGCGATGCCGCGTTGGGCGACGTGCGCGTGATCCGAGCGGACCACCCGCTCATGAAAGGGTTGGCCGATGAGACGGGACGAGTGGCGCTTCCACGGCATTTGGATCGTCCACCGAGCTGGCACACCTTCATGGAGCAGGAGGGTGGGGCGGTGCTGATGGGGGCGGCCACGGCGGATGACCCGGCATTCATCGAAGTGGCCGGCGGCCGCGGACGCTTTCTGCTCACGTCCCTATTTTTCGACCGCCTCTATTCTGCGGACGGCAAACTCGCCGCACCGGTTGAATACGAAACGTTGGCCCGCAAGTTCGCGGGAAACCTGGCGGCCTATGTCGCCGCCGTGCAGGCGGGACGGGCGACACCCGTGGAGCCGACCCCGAAACCGACTCCGCTTCCCTTCGTGCCCGGCTCGTGGACGATCGTCGTGCTGCCGGATACCCAGTACTATTCCAGAAGCTACCCCGATGTTTTCGAGGCCCAGACGAAGTGGATCGCGCAGCAGGTGCAGGAGCGGCGCATCAACTATGTGCTCCACTTGGGTGACATCACGGCCGACAACCTGGCACCGCAATGGCAGGCGGCGAAGCGCGCCATGGCGCACCTGGATGGCGTGGTCCCTTATGCGCTGGTGGGTGGCAATCATGACTACGGTCCCAAGGGAAACTCGGCCAATCGGGAAAGTTTCTTCAACGACTATTTCCCGCTTTCGCAGTACGTCGCCTGGCCGACCTTCGGCGGCGCCATGGAGCCGGGGAGGATTGATAACACCTACCATCTATTCGAGGGCGGCGGGAAAAAATGGATCGTCGTTGCCTTGGAATGGGCGCCGCGTGACGAGGTCGTGGCTTGGGCCGACCGCGTGTTGACGGAGCACGCCGATCGTCTGGGGATTCTGATCACGCATGCGTACATGTCGTCGAACGATACCCGCTTCGACTGGGCCAACTATGGCCGGAAGCAGCCGGCGAGTCCCCACTACTACGGACTCACCCATGCACCGGCCACGGGGAACGATGGGGAGGAACTGTGGCAAAAGCTCGTCAGCCGCCACGCGAACATGGTCCTGACGATAAACGGGCATACGTTGGAGGACGGCGTCGCGCGCTTGTCCAGCGTCGGCACGCACGGGAACACCGTGCATCAGATGCTCGTGAATTATCAGCGCATGCGACCGAAGCAGGGCAACGGCTTCCTGCGCTTGCTGGAGTTCCTGCCTGATGGGGAGACGATTCAGGTGCGGAGCTATTCGCCGGTGCTGGATAGGTACAAGACCGACGTGCAAAACCAGTTTAGGCTTCGAATGGATCCTGGCGTCCGCCCATGAAACGTCCCGCGCATCAGGATCGCATTAGGGGAAGGCCTGGGTCGGGTTTTATGTCCGTGATCGGCCGCTGTGTTTCGCCTGGATTTTTCCCATGAACATTCGCCATTTGCTGGGTGTCGTTGTCCTATCTCTGGTCCTTCCCAGCTCCTCGAGCCTGGCTGGCCCGCCTCCGGGTTCGAACTATGAGTTCTATGAGCGGTTCATCGCCATCGATGCCAGTTGCGCCTGGCCGAACCTGAGCCGGTTGCCAGACGGCCGGATCGCCGCCCTTATCTGGCCGTACACCAATCATGGCGCAAGGGAAGGGTCGGCCGAATGCTGGGTTAGCGCGGATAACGGATCCAGCTGGCAGAAATCTGGCGTGCCCGTGCCGCATGCTTCCGGCACCAATCGCATGAACGTCGCGGCCGGCGAAGTGGACGGAAAGCTCGTCGCCGCCGTGGGGGGATGGGACCGGCGCCGTCCCTACACGCCGGGCCCGAGCCTCGGGCCCGACAAGGAGGGCGCCGTCACGCTGACGCCGGTCGCCAGCGTCTCGCATGATGCGGGCGCGTCGTGGCACCCGTTTCCCGACCTCCAATTGCCCAAACGTGCCGACGGGAAGGGACTCGTGCCCTACGGTCGGATCGCGAAGCACTCCGACGGCGAAATCGGAATGTGTCTTTATGGTGACGGGGTGTATTTCTACACGAGCCCGGATGGGGGCGCGACATGGACGCGGCGCGGAACCATCGTGAACGGTAAGACCCACAATGAAACGACCTGGGTGCAGTTGGCCAACGGGGATCTTTTTGCCGCCGCGCGCACGTATGGCGACATGCGGCTCGATGCCTATCGTTCAACGGATGGAGGTCGCACTTGGAAGGCGGAAGGGCCCCTGACCCTGGGGCGCCAGCATCCCGCTGATCTGCTCAAACTGCCCGACGGCCGCGTCCTCCTTTCCTATGGGTCTCGCACGCCCGGGCTCTATGGAATCTGGGTGCAGATGGGAAACCCGGAACTCACGGCGTGGTCTGCGCCGATGCTCTTGGTTGACTTGGAAGGCTCCTCGGAATTCCAACGCAAACCGGTGCCATCCAGCGACGGCGGTTATCCTTCCACGGTGTTGACCGCGGATGGCACCTTCGTGACCGCTTACTACAGCCGCGGAGTGCCGGCCCACCAACGCTATCACATGGGCATTGTCCGTTGGCGGCCGGCCGCGAATGCCCTGCCTATTCCAAAGCTTCCCGCCCGATGAAAATCGCGATTATTGGCGGCGGGTTGGTCGGGCTCGCCACGGCGTTCAAGCTGCGCCAATCGCAACCCACGGCGCGGATTACCCTGCTGGAAAAGGAACCGGATTTCGGCCTGCACCAAAGCACGCACAACAGCGGCGTGTTGCATGCGGGGCTGTACTACAAACCAGGAACGATTCGAGCGCGTCTCGCCGTTGAAGGTATTCGGGAAATGACGGCGTTCTGCCGGGAGCACGGCATCGTCCACGAGATCTGCGGCAAGGTGGTTGTCGCGGTCGACGAATCCGAACGGGGGCGGTTGCGGACCCTGCTGGAGCGCGGCCAGCAGAACGGCTTGGCGGATCTCCGCTGGCTTGATCAAGCCGGCCTCCGTGCCCGCGAGCCCCACGCCGCCGGCATCGCGGCGGTGCACGTGCCCGAGGAAGGCATCGCCGACTACGCCGGCGTGGTAGCGAAGCTGGCGGAACTCAACCGCCGCGACGGCGTGGAGTTGCTGGCCGGTGCCCGCGTGGAAACGATCGCGCCGATGGGTTCAGGCTGGCACATTACCCACGCCAAGGGCGGGGTTGAGGCCGACTTTGTGATTACCTGCGCGGGGCTTCATGCCGATCTCGTCAGCCGGCTGGCCGGGGAGCGACGGCACACGCGAATCGTACCCTTTCGCGGAGAATACTATCAGCTGCGTCCCGAGCGGCAGCATCTGGTCAAGCATCTCATCTACCCGGTGCCGGATCCGCAGTTTCCCTTCCTGGGGGTGCATTTCACGCGCCTCGCGCGGGGCGGGGTCGAGGCCGGGCCCAATGCCGTGCTCGCCACCGCGCGCGAAGGCTATCGCAAAACCGATTTTGCCTTTGGCGAACTGCTCGACGCGCTCACCTTTCCCGGGTTGTGGCGATTTATGGGCAAGCATGGCCGGATGTGTTTCGCCGAGGTGCGGCGCTCTTTCAGCAAGGAGTTGTTCTGCGCGTCGCTCCAACGTCTGGTCCCCGAGATCACCTTGGCAGACCTCGCGCCGGGCGGCGCCGGCGTCCGGGCGCAGGCCATGACGCCCGACGGCACGCTGGTGCAGGACTTCGACCTGATCGAACGCCGCAACGCTTTGCATGTCCTCAGTGCGCCCAGTCCCGCCGCCACCGCGTGTCTCGCCATCGGCGGTGAAATTGCCCGCCGCGTAACGGCGCTGACCTGACCTGTACTCTCCATGAAATCCCCCTCTTCTTTCCGCTGGCTGCCCGGGTTGCTTCTCCCCGTCGTGCTGCTGGCCAATACCGCCGTCGAGCCCGTCGTGCGCGCGCGCAACGAGCCCTGGCTCAAACGGCACGAAGGGTTCGTGGATATCGCGCAGAAACAAACCGGATGCCAGGTGCTGTTCCTGGGTGACTCCATCACCGACGCCTGGCGGAAACCGGAAAAGGGTCTCGTGGTCTGGAACGAGCACTTCGCCCCGCTGAACGCGCTCAATTTCGGGATCAGCGGCGATCGTACGCAACACCTGCTCTGGCGGCTGCAAAATAGCGAGATCGGTGGGCTCCGTCCCAAAGCAGTCGTGATGATGATCGGCACCAATAACGTAGGCTTCGAAAGCAACAAGGTCACCAAGCGCAACGAGGCGGCGGAAACCGCCGCCGGCATCGCCGCCATCGTGCACTATCTCCGCCGGGAGTTGCCGCAGACGAAAATCCTGCTGCTCGCGGTTTTCCCCCGTGGGGAAAAGGATTCCGCGGCGCGGGCCGAGGTGGCCGCAATTAATGCCCTGATCGCTTCGCTCGGGAATGATCGTGATGTCTTCTATCTCGATATCGGTCCGAAATTCCTGGCCGCGGATGGCACCCTGTCACCGGAAATCATGCCCGACCTTCTGCATCCGAACACCCGTGGCTATGCAATCTGGGCTGAAGCGATCCGGGAGCCGCTCGCACGCTTGCTCCAACCGTGATTAGCGTGCGTGGTCCAGCCGCCATCGCGGCTACCAGCGCGATGTTGTTCGCAAACTCCGCCAAGGCTCAACGGAACCGGTAGGAGTAGACGTCGCACTCGTTCATCACGAAGCGGAGCTGCACCGGCTGCCCGGCCAGCGCCTTCAGGTCGCCGCCCTTCCATTTTACGGTGCGCTCGATGGCGTCACCATAGAGCACCTCGCAGTCCGCGAGCGCGAACCCCGGGATCGGTTCGCCGCCCGCTTGCCGGATTTCCACCTGCACGCCGCCCGCCGCGCTGGTGCTGAAATTGAGCACGAGTTCGTGGCCGCTGAAGAGGAGCGGCTTGGTCAGCAGTTCGCCTTCTTCGGCGCCCGCGTGGACGGAAATGAAACCATCGGTGCGCAGCACGTAGCGGTCGCCACTGCGGTGGTAGATCGACATCTCTGCCGGTCCGGTGGGCACGACGTTGAGGGCGACGTAATTTCCCCGATTGTGCCAGCGCGCCGGATCGAGGCCGGGACGGATGAAGGCCTCCTTGAATGGCCGGTCGTAGCGAGTAGAGCCGGCTCGCGACGACATGAAGAGCACGTCCGTGAGGTTGACATCCTTCTTGTCGTAGGTCGGAGAGTCGCCCCGGCCGGGGACGTAGCGGGTGGGCGTGGCGATGTAGAGGTGCGGGGCGCGAAAATACGGCTGCGTCATCGTTGTGTAGAGCTGCTCGCCGGGGAGATTGGGCATCAGAGGAACGGGATCGCTCCACTTGACGAAGTCGGGCGACGTGGCGCGACTGACGCTGCGCACCTTGCCATCCTCCAACCACGTGCGGAAATAACACACATACTGCTGCTCGGCTTCGGACCAGAAGGTCACGTTGGGAGAGTCGAAGGCGTGCCGCCACTCGTTGCGAAACGGAATCGCCTCCTCTTTCATCGTCCACTTGATGCCGTCCGGGGAGACGAAAGCGAAGAGGCCCATGCCGGGTTTCGCCTGGCCGGTTTTGTTGCCGGGGCCCGGGTAGCCGGCGAGCGTCTTGTAACGTTCCGCGGGATTCACGCCGGGTCGGGAATCCAGGAACGGCATGAAATTGGTGAGAAAGGGCGGCAGCTTGGCGAGGATGGCGTTGTTTTCGAACGTGCCACCAACCTCGTGCAGGCGGAGATGAGGAAAGGTCCATTCGCGACCGTCGTGGCTCTCGGCGTAGTGGACCGTTTCGCCGGGATGCCCCGTGTGCGTATCGCCCTTGTAGCTGGGGTCGTTGCTGCGATACCACGCGCGGTAGAGCTCACCATCCTTGATCACGGTCACCATGTGCTTCTCGGGCAGGGGCGACTGGGCGCGCGGCGCCTTGACCGGCTCATGGAGCCTCAACTCGGCTCCTTGCATTTTTGCCACCAAGGCATCGTCGACGAAGAGTTCGAGACGAGAACCCACATTGACGGGCTGTTGCGCGTCTGCGCTGGTCAGGGCAAGCAAGCCGAGCGCGGTGCAGGCCGGTGAGAGAAAGCGGGCAATGGAGACCATAAAATTGGGGAGAGGGCTGATAGACGAGGCGCGCCGGGAACCGCGATCGTCAGCGCAATTTCCCGGCCATTGCCGGCTTGTAGACGGCGGCCAGAACGCTTTCGCGCCAGGTGCAGGAATCCGCCTTCACCTGCTCGTGGCTGCGCGGTTCGCCGGCTTTATCAATGAGCACAGGCAACCACTTTGTGCCGAAGCGCACGTGCTGGGTCTCGTCGGCGATATCGTAGCTCCAAGCCATGGCGCTGACACTGTCCTGATGGGCCACGGCGTCCTTCAAGCCGGCATGCTTGCCGGGAAAAGCATCGGCTTCCTGCGTGGTGAGGGCGGCGTAGCGATCATGCGGGGTTAGGGTCTGCCGCATGGCGTAGGCCTTCGACGAAAGGCCGGTCTCGGCCGCGGTCGTGCCCAGGTCCTGCAATTTGCGTTCGCCAAACATCGCGTGGCGCGACTCGTCCCACATGTGCCGGCTGAGATCGAAGTAGAAATCCCACGGCATGTCGGGGGCGTCGAACAGGAGGGATGCGCAGGAATCGGCGGCTTGCACTTCCTGGAGAAAATTTGCGGCGCGATAACGCGCGCGCTCGACATAGGTGCTTTCCGGAGGCACCCGCGTCGGGCCGAATTCGAGGTCGGTGAACCCCTCGGGCAGCACGGAGTCGGCCAGCGGCAGCACGCCGAGGCGGCGGGCCTGTTTCCCCGCGGCGGTGTTCTTGGCGGCGTGTTCGCGCAAGGTCTGGGGCAGGCTGGCGAAATGCGCCGACACGCGGACGGAAAAACCGGCGTCCGGTCGCAAGCCTTGTCGGGCCAGGATACCGAGAGCTGCCTGCCCCCACTGGATCTGGGCTTGGAGTTCGTCCCGATCCGCCTCGAGCAGCGCGACACTGGGCAGGTCGTAGAGAGGGTCGTTCCGTTTCAGGTAGTCGTTGATTGCCTCGACCAGCACGCCGGGTACGGCAACCAGGCTCGTCTGGAAAAAGCTGGTCGGAGACGACGCGGCGCAAAGCGTGTCGAGCAACTCGCGTCCGGCGACGGCGCTGCTCAAATGCATCTCCGCATACGAAACCCCCAGTTCCCGTCCCCGGATTCGCAGGTCCTGCACGCGGCGCATCGAGCGGAAAATCACGCCGGGCAGTTCCTTGCGTTGTTCCCACACCGCGAGAGCGGGCACGAATCCCGCCTGCACGCGCGCCAGTTCGGTCTGAAAGTCGGCGAGGTTTTTAAGAAACAGACCGCGGGTGCGGGGGCTCACTTCCCGGGCTAGATCGATGGCTTCCATGGCGGGAGTGATTAGTAGCCCCGGTCCCAGCGAGGCTCGATGTTGGCGGCCGCGGTTTCGGAAACCCAAACGTCGGTGCGGAGCGTTTGCAGCAGGGATTCCGGCACGAGCGGGGTGACCGGGCCATGCATGACCAGGCGGGACACGAGCCGTTGCCAGGAACTGAATGTGCCGCCGACGCTGATCGAGTGGCTTTGGACGCGGTGCTTGGCGGCGACGACCTCGGCGGGGCCGATGGTCGCGGCCTTCGGCGGCACGGCGCACAGATCGCCGCTGGAGCCGAAGCTGCCGTGCATCGAATTTTGCGCGATGGTGAGGGGGTGGAGCGTACAGACGCGCGCGCTCATTTGCTTCCATTCCTCGAACGAGGCGGCGGCGAACTCCGGCGCCGTCGGTTCGATGAAGGCGAGATGGCCGGTCCAACCCGGCCCGCTGTAGCACACGTCGGCGCCGCCGAGATCGGCGATCATTTTGCCGTAGACCTTGATGTTTTTGTTCGTCGGACCGTGCACCTGCTTGAGGGGCTGGCGCAGCTTGGGATCGATGTTGGCCCAGAAATATTTCTTGAAGGCGTGGCCGAAGCCAAACTCCCAGGTGTCGGGAGCGATGTCGCCGTGCTCGTTGGCGTATTCGTCCATGTTGAACGTGTGCAGCCAGCGCAGGTTCACCCGGTGCTGGTTAAGCATGGCAGCCAGGATCGCATAGCGTGGCCAGGGATTCGGCGTGATCATCACGAACGGCTTCTCGAGCTCCATCGCCGTCTTGATGCGGTAGAACATGTCGTTCAACCACACGAAGCCGAACTCGGCGTCCGGAATCACCTTGATCCGGTAGTCCGGGTTGCGGTGCTTCGTGATGTCCTCGCGCTTGATGGCGCGCACGCGGTCCAGGACCTTCTGGTCGCGAAAGGGAATGAACTCGGCTGGCGTGAACTTAAAAGGTGGCGCTTTTTTCATAAACAAGGGTTCCGTTCACCCACGTAAAGGCGGGCGTAAGATCGTCGTCCCAGAGCACGAGATCGGCGTCGGCGCCGGGCTCGATGCGGCCCTTGCGATCCAGGCCGAGCAGGCGGGCGGGATTGAGCGTGCCCATGGCCCAGACCTGCTCGGGCGGCAGCTTGAGCCAGCTGAGGAGATTGGCCATGCCGCGATCCATCGTCAGCGCGCTGCCCGCCAGGGAATTTTTCACCGCATGGCGCGCGGCCGTTTCAGGCGACACCTTGATGGGGAATCCCCACGGCGTGTCGTAGAGGCCCGGCGGCAGGCCGGCGCCGATGTTGGAGTCGGTGATCAGGACGATGCCGGGCCAGCCTTTGGCGGCGAGCGCTGCACGGATGGCGGTGGGATGGACGTGCACGCCATCGGCGATGAAGTCCACCGAAGCGCGGGGATCGGCGAGAATCGCTTCCACCGCGCCGACGGAACGCACGCCCGGATCGGTGTCGGGCGGGGCGTAGAACACATCGTAGAAATGGGTCGCATGACGGGCGCCGGCCTCCAGCGCGGCTTCGGTTTGCTCCACATTGGCCCGCGTGTGGGTCAGAAAAACGGTGACGTTGCGCTCCCGCAGCCGCTTGATCACCGGCACGATGTTCGGGGCATCCGGGCTCAGCGACATCGCGGCCAGACGGCCGTGGCAGGCGTCGAGAATCTTTTCCAGCAACGTAAGATCGCCGGGCAGGGTGGGGCAGGCGGCGCCGCCGACCATCATGAAAGGACCTTCGATGTGCAGGCCGGGCATGTTGACTTCCGTGATGCCGGGCAGCGCCGCCGCGAGGGCCCGCACGTCCTCGATCCAGCTCTCTGCCACCTTGGGGATGATGGTCGGCAGGACGGTCGTGACGCCAAATTCTCCCAGCGAGCGGGCGGCATTGCGCACACCCTCCGGTCCGGTTTCATAGAGGCTGTGCTTGATGCCGTGGGTATGAACGTCGATCAGGCCGGGCGTCAGCAAACGACCGTCGCCCTCGATAACTTGTGCCCCGGCGGACGCGTTCGCGTCGATCTGCCCGTGCGCCGCAATGCGGCCGTCGCGGACGAGCAGATCGGCGGCGGCGATCTGCTTGCCGGGTTCGACGAGGCGCGCGTTGCGGATCAGCAGGGACATGGGGTTCAGCCTTTGATGACGAGGGCGAGAGCGTCGTCTACGGATAGGTCCTGGTGCACGATCGCCATCAGCGCCTTCGTGATCGAGGCGGGTTTGGCGTGCTGGATGATATTGCGGCCGTAAACGATGCCTGCGACGCCCTGCGCGAGGAGGTCGTGCGTGCGCTGCAGGATCTCGCGATCGCCGACCTTGCCGCCCCCACGCACCAGCACGGGAACGCGGCCGGCCGCTTCGACGACGCGATGGTAGAGGCCGACGTTGTCAGTGGGGTCGGCCTTGATGACGTCGGCGCCGAGTTCGGCGGCCTGGCGGACGAGGGGGATGATTTTTTTCTCGTCACCGTCGACCATGTAGCCGCCCGCCTTTTCGTTGGCTTGGAAAACCAGCGGTTCGATCATCAGCGGCATGCCGTAACGTTCGCAGGCGGGCTTGAGGCGGAGGATGTTCTCGACGCACTGTTCGCCGACCTCGGGTTCGTTGGGAATCTGGAAGAGGTTTACGCACATGCACGCGGCGTCGAGGCGCAAGGCCTGTTCGACCGGATCCGCGATCATGCGGCTGTAGAGGCGGCGGGGAAGCTGCTTGCCGTAGACGTTGGCGACGTCGATGCGCAGCACGAGCGACGGCTTCAGGCGGCCGGGCACCTTTTGCAAGTGCTGGGCCTGGCCTACGGTGAGTTGGATGGCATCGGGGGCGGCACCGGCGACGGTGGCGACCGCCTGCTCGATATTTTCGATGCCGGCCAGGAAGCCGTATTCGTTGAAGAACCCGTGGTCGATCGCCACGTCGAAGCAGCGGCGTGAAACCGGGTGGAACAACCGGTTGAGGCGGTAAGCGGTCATGCGTGGCCGAGTTCGCTGGCGGTTTCGCCGATGGCTTCGTCGATCAGGTCGAGCCCCTTCAGCAGCGTCGCTTCGTCCATGACAATGGGCGGACTCATGCGGAGAATATGGCCGGCGGGAATCCAGGCGAGGCCCTTGCGGAAGGCTTTCTGGTAGACGAGGGTGCCGGCCTGGTCGAAAGGCTCCTTCGTCGTGCGATCCTTGACGAGCTCGATGCCCATGAGACAGCCCTTGGCCCGCACGTCGCCGATGATCTTGTGCTGCTCCTTCATGCGATTCATGCGCTTGAGCGCAATGTTGCCGAGATGCGTGGCATGCTCGAGCAGCTTCTCTTCCTCGATCACCTGGGTCGAAATGAGCGCAGCCGCGCAGGCCATCGGGTTGCCGCCGTAGCTGGAGGACGCGGAAATGCTCTCGAAGCTTTCCTTGTACTTTTCGCGGACGGCGACGCACGTGACGGGGAAACCGTTGCCGAAGCCCTTGCCCATCGTGACGACGTCCGGCACCACGCCCCAGTGTTCCATGGCGAGGAATTTTCCCGTGCGGCCCCAGCTCGTGAGAACCTCGTCGGCCATGAACAGAATTTTGCGGTCGTCGCAGAATTTGCGCAGCTTGGGGAAGAAATCATCCGGCGGCATAATCGAGCCGCCCCAGCCCTGGATGGGCTCGAGCACGAAACCTGCGACCGCGCCGATGGTGGCTTTGTCGAGGTATTCGCCGTAAAATTTGATGTAGGCATCGGTGTCGATCGTGCCGTCAGGCTTGGTCCAGACCGGACGGTAGGCATCGGGCCGAGGCACCATGTGCGAGCCCGGGGCGCGCGCGGCGCCATAGACATGGGAACGAATATGCCCGAGGGAAACCGCGCCATAGGTCTTGCCATGGAAATCGTTGAAGCAACTCACGGTCTCGTGCTTGCCGGAAGCGGCCCGCAGCACGCGGATGCCCGCTTCGACGGCGGCGGTGCCGGAATCATAAAGCTGAAAACCGGTGAGGTCGCCCGGGAGGATCGAGGCGAGCTTTTCCATGAGCTCGGTCTTGATCGGCGTAGTGAAGTCGTGGGCGTTCATCAGCTGCGAAGCCGCCTTGGCGATGCCCTCGCTGATCTTCGGGTGGCAATGACCCAGCGTGGTGACGTAGATGCCGGAGGAGAAATCGATGTATTCGTTCCCATCGACGTCCTTCAGCACGCAGCCTTCGCCGGACTCGAAGGTCACGGGGAAGAGCTTCACCTGGCCGCTGAGGCCTTTGAAGTATTTCGTGCAACGATCATGCCAGTGCTTGGACAGCGGGCCCGGAGGCGGCACCGGCAGGTGCGGCACGCGCTGAAGGTCGACCTGACCCCAATCAAGGGTGGCGAATGTGGAGGTGGCGGAATTGCTCATGAAGAAAGGGAGGGAGTGGCGACAATGATCTTTGCCCCAAGCTTGCCGAAGCGGCGGAGCACCTCGGGCGAGCCGCCCTTGGTGGTGATAAAGGTATCGACGTCCGCCAGCGTCCCGGAGCACGCGAGGGCGGTGAGGCCGATCTTGGTGTGGTCAGCCAGCAGGCACGACCGCTTGGCCACATTGCGCATCAGCTTGTCCACGCGCGCGAGCCGCAGGTCGGAGTTGTAGATTTTGCCGTCGAGCCCGATGCCATCCGCGCCTTGAAAAGCCAGGTCGGCGGAAAACAGTTCGAGGCAATGTTCGGTGGCGGGCCCCGTGAGGTCCGGACTGCCGCGGCGAATGACGCCGCCCAACAGGATGACTTCGACCCCGGCCGCATGTTGCAATTCGGAGGCCACGGCCAAGCTGGGGGTGATGACGGTCAGGTCCGTGCCATCGCGCAACAGCGTGGCGAGTTCGAGAGTGGTGGTGCCGGTGTCCACGATCACGCGGTCGCCGGGCTTGATCAGCTGGCGCGCCTCGCGGGCGATTGCACCCTTGGCGGCCCGGTTGACCTCGCGGCGGTCGCGGTAGTCGAATTCCAGCATCATCCGCTCGGTAAGCATCGCCCCGCCATGGGTACGTTGGATGAGGGATCGTTCCTCCAGCGAAGTCAGGTCGCGCCGGATCGTCATTTCACTGACATCAAATTCCTTCGCCAGCGCCGAGATCGAAACGCCCGGTTGCTCCGCGAACCGGTCGCGGATCATGGCTTGGCGGGCGGCTGAAGGGAGGTTTTTCACTTTAAAAGCGAGTTCGGCAAAATGTTCTATATTGTCAAATAAATACACAAACGAACATATAATAACATTTACACGGACGCCCCGATTCGCACGCTGGGTGGCGCACCTATGCATCAACCCAGCGGAAAGGAAGCGGCTTTGCAGGCGGGAGCGGCGTCAGCGATCCTGACGCCCCAGGAGAGCGTGTTCCTGTTCGGTTATCCCCATATGCCGCGGTACAGCACCGGCGTGCATGATGAGTTGGAAACGACCGCGTTGTTCCTCAAGGGTGGTGGCGGAGAAGCGCTTTTCATCGCGAACGACCTGATTTTCGTGGGCAAGCAGTTGGCGGCGGGGGTGCGCCGTCGCATTTCGGCGCAGACGGGCGTGCCGATTTCCGCGATCGTCATCACGGCGACCCACACCCATTCCGGGCCAGTGATGCGGGACCATCCGATCAACCCCACCGATCCGGTGGTGCCGAAGGCGGATACCGCGTATCTCGACTTTGTGGCCGGGCAGATGGTCGAGGTCGGTTGTGCGGCTGTCCGCAACGCGGTCGCCGCTGAAGCGGGGTTGGGCGTGGCGCGCGCGGAGGGCGTCGGCACCAACCGGCATGATCCCGCCGGCGCCGCCGACCCGGAGGTGCCTGTGCTGGTGGTGCGTCCGTTGGGCCAGACCGCGCCTCTCGCCTGCATGGTTGTCTACGCGATGCATCCGACGGTGCTGCACGAGGACTCCACCCTGATCAGCGCGGACTTTCCCGGTTTTACCCGGCGGTTTTTGCGCGAGCAAAAGCTGCTGCCTTCCTCCTGTCCGGTGCTTTACCACCACGGAGCGTCCGGCAACCAGAGCCCGCGCTATGTGACGCAAGCCAACACCTTCGCGGAAGCCCGGCGCTTGGGCGAAAAACTCGGGGAGTGTGTGGCGCGGGTCATTCCGACGATCACTTTCAGCACGCGGCTGGCTGTCGCCGCCCGTTCGGCCAACGTCGACCTGCTGGTGCGCGAAATTCCGCCGTTGTCCGTGGCGCACGAGAATGTCGTCGCGGCCGCGGCGCACTTGGCTCAGCTGCGCCGCGATCAGGCCCCGCGGGCCGAGATACGTACCGCGGAATGCGCCGCGTTTGGCGCGGAGAAGAGCGTGATCCTCGCCAAGGCGCAGGGGGAGGGGCGTTTGGAGAACGCCATCAAGGGCTGCTCGCCGGCCGAGGTGCAGGTGATTGCCATCGGGGCGTGGAAATTTGTGACCTGGCCGGGAGAGTTTTTCGTCGAGTATGCCCTCGAGGTGAAGGCCCGGAGTCCGGACACGTTTGTCATCACCCTCGCGAACGGCGAACTGCAGGGCTACATCGTGACGCCGGGGGCAGCGGCGGCCGGCTCCTATGAGGCAGGCAACGCGCTGTTCAGTCCGGCCAACGGCCGTCGAGTGGTGGAGGCGACACTCGCCTTGCTGGCCGACGGGCGGTAGTCGTCCTCTTATCTTATGAACCTGCTGCTTGGCATCGATCTCGGCACTTCCTACTTCAAGGTGGGCCTGTTCGATTCGGCCGGAAAGCTGCGAGGCCTCGGGCGGGTTGCGGTCGACGCGGAGTCGCCGCAGCCGGACCGGCGCGAGTTGCCGGTGGGGCAGTTCTGGTCGTTGTTGCGTCAGGCTTTGGCCCATGCGCTGCATGAGGCGGGGGCGACGGCGCGGGAAATTGTTGCGCTGTCGTATTCGTCGCAGGCGAACACGTTTCTGTTGTTGGACGGGCGGGATGAGCCGCTGACTCCTTTCGTGCTGTGGACCGATGCACGAGTGGAGACGGTAAATGCGGAGCTGGCGGCTTTCTCCCAGACTGAAGATTTCGGCTACCGCGCTGGCTTTAAGGGGTTCACTCTCCACTCCGCTCCGGCGAAGTGCGTTTGGTTCCGCGAAAACCGGCCCGACCTGTGGCAGCGGACGCGACGTATCATGACGATTTCCGATTACTTCGTCTTCGCGTTGACGGGGGAGAGAGTGGGGGACGCCGGCACGGCGGCGTTGCTGGGCCTCTATGACCTGACGACCCAAGCGTGGTCGACGGCGGCGCTGCAGGCCGGAGGTCTGGAGACAGAAAAATTTTCCACGCCGCTGCGGCCTGGCAGCGCAGGCGGGCGCACGACGGCGGCGGCGGAGGGTTTGATGGGGCTGCCTCCCGGATTGCCGATGGCCGTGGGCAGCCTCGATCATCACGTCGCGGCCTTAGGGTCGGGGCTCGGCAGCCTGGCTGACATCAGCATTTCCACCGGAACCGTGCTGGCTGCGCTGACCCTGACCGATCGGGTGGTGCCCCAGCCGCGAACTTTTCACGGACCGCATTTCGAAGGCACAGGATTTTTCCGCCTGACGTTCGACACGAAGGGGGCCGGCCAATTGGATGAATACCAGCGCACCTACGCGCCAGGCCGCAGCATCGAGGAATTGGTCGCCGCTGCCGGGGCAGTGTCCGCCGGCAGCCGATCCGTGGGTCAACCGCGGCGCAAAGCCTTGCTGCAGGAGCACGGGGTGTTCGTTCGCAACCTGCTGGAAGAAATCGCCAGCACTCACCGCACGCTCGTCCACCGTCTCGTGGGCCCCGGCGGGAATCATCGGATCGTGGCCACGGGCGGCGGCGCGCGCAGCGCGCTCTGGCTGCAAATCAAGGCCGACATGCTCGATCTGCCCATCGTGACCCCGCAATCGCCGGAGCGCGCCTGCCTCGGGGCGGCGATGCTCGCCAGCGTCGCGGGCGGCGTACATCCCAGCGTGGGCAGCGCCTCGACCGCGATGTGCCAGCCTGGCCACCTCTTCCAGCCGGTGCCGGCACACGTCCGATTGTATCGTGACTGGCCGGCGACGCCAGCCCCCCAATCATGAGGCACGGGAAATCTTCAACGGCTCTCCTCGCGCAACCGGACCTGTCGGCTCTCGCCGCCCGGCTCACGGGTGAACTCCATTTCGACGCGACGATGCGAAAGCTCTACGCGACTGACGCATCGGAGTACCAGGAGATGCCAGCGGCCGTCGCGCTCCCCAAGACCGAGGCGGATCTGCGCGAACTCATTGCCTATGCCAACGAACGGAGCCTCGGCCTGATCCCGCGCACGGCAGGCACCTCCCTTGCCGGCCAAGTGGTAGGCAACGGCATCGTGGTGGACCTCGGCCGGCATCTGAATCGCATCCTCGTCATCGACGCTGCGAAGCGCCGCGTTCGCGTGCAGCCCGGGGTCGTTCGCAATGAGCTCAACCTGCACCTCAAGCCGCATGGCCTGTTTTTCACCCCCGAGACCTCCACCGCCAACCGTGCGATGATCGGGGGCATGGTGGGCAACAATTCCTGTGGCGCCAATTCCATCGTTCACGGCACCACCCGCGAACACCTCGTCTCGACTCGCGGCTTCCTGAGTGACGGTTCCGTGGCCACCTTTGGCCCGCTCACCGCCGCGGAGTTCGCGGCCAAGTGCGCTGGCCCCGACACGCTCGAGACGAAGATTTACCGCACCGTCCGCGAGCTGCTCGGCGACGCCAAAAATCGCCAGCTCATCCGTGACAATTACCCAAAGTCGACCGTCACGCGCCGCAACACCGGCTATGCGCTCGACCGGCTGATGGAGTGCAACGTCTTCGATCCGGCGTCGCCGCATCCCTTCAATCTCTGCCAGTTGCTCGCGGGCTCCGAGGGCACGCTGTTCATCGGCGTGGAATTTGAGCTCAACGTCGAGCCTTTGCCGCCCCCGGGCGCCCTGATGTGCGCGCATTTCGCGACGCTCCAGGACTCGCTCCATGCCACGCTCATCGCCACGCGGCACCGGCCTTTCGGCTGCGAACTGATCGACCGGCACATCCTTGAATGCACCAAGGCCAACCTCGAACAGGTGAAGAACCGGTTCTTCGTCGTCGGCGATCCGGGCGCCGTGCTCGTCGTCGAGATTCGCCGGGAGCAGCGCGAAGCCACCGAGCACGTCATGCAGACGCTCGAGGCTGAGTTCCGCGCCGCCGGCTTGGGCTATGCCTTTCCCGTGCTCTGGGGTGATGACGCCAACAAGGTGTGGGATCTTCGCCGTGCCGGCCAGGGCCTCATGATGAACGTTCCGGGCGACGCCAAGCCGCGCGAGGTCGTCGAGGACACCGCCGTCGCCGTCGAAGACCTGCCAGCCTACATCGGCGAGTTCGACCAGCTCATGCGCGAAAAGTATGGCATCAGCTCGGTCTACTATGCCCATGCCGGCGCCGGCGAGCTGCACACCCGCCCGCTCTTCGACCTGAAGACCCACGAGGGCATGAAATTCTTTCGCGGCATCGCGACCGACGTCGCGGCCCTCGTGAAGAAATACCGCGGCTCCCTTTCCGGTGAACACGGCGACGGTCGCCTGCGTGGGGAGTTCATCCCGTTCATGGTCGGCCCCGAATGCTACGCGATGATGCGGCGGGTGAAAGAAACCTTTGACCCGCGCGGGCTGTTCAACCCGGGGAAGATCATCGACACGCCGCCGATGGATACCTCGCTGCGGCACGGCCCGGACCACCCGACGCCGCACTATAAGACCGTTTTCAACTTCAGCGCAGCGGAAGGCGTGCTCCGCGCCGCCGAAAAATGCAACGGTGTCGGCGAATGCCGCAAGACGCACCTCATGGGCGGCACGATGTGTCCGAGCTATATGGCAACGCGGAACGAAAAGGACACGACGCGCGCGCGCGCCAACATGCTGCGCCATGTCCTTACCGAATCGCGGGAGGGCATGAATGCTTGGGACAGCGAGCAGGTGAAGGACGTCATGGACCTCTGCCTTTCCTGCAAGGGCTGCAAATCCGAATGCCCCTCCAATGTGGATGTCGCCCGCTTGAAGGCCGAGTGGCAGCAGCACTACTACGATGCCAACGGCGTGCCGCTGCGCGCGCGGCTCATCGCGGGTTTCACGAAGTCGATGCGCCTGGCCTCGCTCTTTCCCCAGCTCTACAACTGGGCCGTCACGACACCGCACGTGTCGCGCTACATCAAGCGCTTCGCTGGCTTTGCCCCGAGGCGCAGCCTCCCCGTGTTGCACGCGACGACGCTCGCGAAATGGCACGCTCGGCACGCCAACCCGACCCAGCTCGATTACCCGCACGGCAAGGTCTTCCTCTTTTGCGACGAGTTCACGAACTACAACGACACGCCGATTGGCATCCAGGCGGTGCAGCTGCTCAACCGACTCGGCTACCGGGTGGAAATCCCGCAGCACGTCGAGAGCGGTCGCGCGCACTTCTCCAAAGGTCTGGTCCGCGAGGCCCGGCACTTCGCGCTGCGGAACGTCGAGGCCCTGAAGGATATTGTCACCGAGGCGACACCGCTGATCGGTCTCGAACCGTCGGCCATTCTTTCCTTTCGTGACGAGTATCCCGACCTGATGCCCGAGCGATTCGCCGCGGCCGCCAAGGCGCTGGCAGCGAATGCGCTGACGATCGACGAGTTCATCGCCCGCGAGGCCGACGCCGGCCGGATCAACCGCGCCGCCTTCAAGACGGAAACGCGCGCGATCAAATTGCACGGCCACTGCCACCAAAAGGCGCTCTCATCGCTCGTGCCGACGGTGAAGATGCTCGAGCTGCCCGTCGGCCACAAAGTGTCGCTTATCCCGTCGGGCTGCTGTGGCATGGCGGGCTCCTTCGGCTATGAGAACGAGCACTTCGCGATCTCCCAGCAGATCGGCGAGCTTGTGCTGTTCCCGGCGGTGCGCTCTGCCCCGCGCGAGACCTTGGTCGCCGCACCCGGTACTAGCTGTCGCCACCAGATTAAGGATGCCACCGGGCGCATCGCTCTCCATCCGGTGGAGATCCTCGTCGCCGCCTTGCGGTAAGCGCTAGCCGGCCCGTTCGAGCGCTTCGAGCAGTGCGACCGCCATGCGATTGCAGGGAGTAGGGATGCCGTGCTTGTGGCCGAGCCGCACGATGACGCCGTTGCGGGCATCGATTTCCATCGGGCGCCGTTCCAGCCGGTCGGCTTGCATCGAGTTGATTGAGTCGGGTGGGGCATTACGCATGCCGGTAAGGACTGCTTCCGCCACGGAATCATCAAGGATGGCGCCCTCAGCTCGGCCGACCGCGATACACTCGCGCACGATTTCGCGGGTCAGTTCGCCGATTCTCTCATCGTGCATGACGTGGGTCGGCTGCAGGAGGAGGGCGTTGATGGCTCCGGCTGAGTTGCCGCACAGTTTGCGCCAGATCGCGGTCTTGAAGTCGGCCGTCCGGGTTACCTCCACGGGCGTGTCGGAAAAGAGCGCCGCAAAATTCCGACCTCGCGCATCATCGGGCACCGTCATCCGCGTGGCGCCGCGCTGTAGGATTCTCGTGGGCTCGGGGCGTTCGGCGGAAATTCCGACCATCACGGGCAGAATCTGTTCGGCGGGGACGTAAGGGGAAAATCGTTCGCGATGCTCCACGCCGTTTTGGAGGATCGCCACCGTGGTGTCGGGTGTGACCAGCGCCGGCAGCCAGGCAGCGGTTGCGACCGCTTGGTAGGCTTTGGTCGCGACCATGACGCAATCCACCGGCTGCGCCGCGGCCGGCTCCGTGAGCACTTGCAGCCGCGCCGTGAGCCGGCCGCGAGGTGTGTCCAGGCAAAGTTCCGCGAGCGGACGCCGCGCGCAGAGCGTGACGTCGTGTCGTCCGGTTTTTTCGAGCCAGAGTGCGATCGCGCCGCCAATCGCACCGGGACCAACTATCGCGATGCGGGCCATGCGTCCGGTGGCAGGATCATTTGGCGGCTTTGATCGCCGCGGCGCTGGCCCGCAGGCCGGCATTGACGTGCCCGCCATCGCTGCCCAGGCAGACCGCCGTGATGCCATACTCCTGGCACATGGGCAGGAGAGCCGGATTAAGCAGAAGGATGCCCGTGACTTTGCCGGCTTTGCGCGCGGCGTCCGTGATCCGCTTCACTGCGGCGAGGTAGGTCGGGTGGGTAAATTGTTCCTGGATGCCGAGGCTCGTGGTCAGGTCCATGGGGCCGATGAAAAGCACGTCAACGCCTTCCACCGCCGCAATCTCCTCCACGTTCTCCAGCGCTTCGGCCGTTTCGATCTGGGTCATGAGCACCAGGCGTTCATGCCCTTGGGTGGAATAGTCCGCAAAGCCGGTTCCGAATTCGCATGCCCGGTTGAATTTCATCACTCCCCGCACCCCGCGCGGCGGATAATACATTGCGGCCACCGCCGCCTTGGCCTCGGCGGCATTGTTGACCCAAGGGACCATGATGCCGCCCGCGCCGAAATCCAGGGCGCGCTTGAACCGTGGGCCTTCGTTTGCCGCAATCCGCACGATCGGAAAGGCCGGAGTGGCGGAGGCGGCCTGCAATTGGTGCAGCAAGGTGTCCTCTCCGCCCACGCCATGCTCCTGATCGATCAGCAACCAGTCGAAGCCGGCGCAGCCGGCAATTTCCACGACCAGCGAGGAACCCAAATTCAAAAAAGTACCCGCCAAGCGTTCGCCAGCTAAGAGACGGTTCTTGAAATCAGGCGTGATATTCATGTGTATACACAGCAACAAGGAATCTCCGCAGCATGACAAGTAACTTATCTGAACCCGTCGCGCCCCATTTTCCGGCTCCGTTGGTGGCAACTGCCCGTGGCGCGATGGCAGATCTTATCCTCGAGCGGGCCGGAACGACATCGGCATTCGTCCCGTTCGATGCATCGCCTTGTCACTGGCGGCGGATAGTTCTGTCCGAAAATCAGAATCTAGAGAACGCAACCAACGCAGCGTCAGGCTGCCCGGCGACCGGGCGGCATCCGACGCTTCTCCCTCAAGCCGCGTTGCCGGAAAGCGCCAGTAGCTGACACATCGAATCATCATGGCTGACATTGTTATTCTTAGCGCCACGCGCACACCCATCGGAGCCTTTCAAGGCAGCCTCGCCTCGGTTCCGGCGACCCGTCTTGGAGCGATCGCCATCAAAGGGGCGCTCGCGCAAGCCCGGATCGATCTGACTGAAACCGCCGACATCCTGATGGGCAACGTGCTGCAGGCCGGGCAGGGGCAGGCACCGGCGCGGCAAGCCGCTATTTATGCCGGTCTGCCGCCGACGGCGCGAGCGGTGACCATTCACAAGGTATGCGGCTCGGGCCTCCAGGCGGTCATGCAGTCCGCGCACGGACTCGCTGCCGGGATGGGGACGCTTTATATTGCCGGTGGCATGGAGAACATGTCGCTTGCGCCCTACCTTTTGCCCAAGGCGCGCGACGGCTGCCGTCTCGGGCATCAGCAATTGGTTGATTCCATCATCACGGATGGGTTGTGGGATCCTTACAACAACCTGCATATGGGAAGTTGCGCCGAGCAGTGTGCGACGAAATATAATCTCACTCGCGAGCAGCAGGACGCTTATGCGGGAGAAAGTTTCCGGCGCGCCAACGCGGCGCAAAAAGCCGCGCGGTTTGTCGCCGAGATCACGCCGGTGGAAATAACCGACGCCAAGGGGCACCTGACCAAGATCGAGCACGACGAGGGCCCGGGCAAGGTACGGTACGAAAAAATTCCGACGCTGAAGCCTTCGTTTCAAAACGGAGGTACCATCACGCCAGCCAATGCCTCGTCGCTGAATGATGGCGCGGCCGCGCTGGTCCTGACCACGGCCGACTCCGCCCGAGCCAGGGGGCTGCAGCCTCTGGCTCGCATCATTTCCTTTGGGGCGCACGCGCAAGATCCCGTGTGGTTTACCACCGCTCCGGTGCAAGCGACCCGCCTTGCTCTGCAATCAGCGGGATGGTCGGTTCAGGATGTCGATCTCTGGGAAGTTAACGAGGCCTTTGCCGTGGTCCCACTGGCCTTCATGGCGGAACTCGCCGTGCCCCATGAAAAGCTCAACATCCGCGGCGGTGCCATCGCGCTCGGTCATCCGATCGGAGCGAGCGGCGCCCGCATCCTGGTCACGCTGATCGCCGGGCTCAGGGAACGCGGCCTCAAACGCGGCGTCGCCGCCATCTGCATCGGCGGCGGTGAAGGCCTGGCCATCTGCATCGAATTGATCTGAACATTTTTCCCTCTGTGAGCAAAGTCTACCCCCACGCCCAAGCCGCCCTTGAAACCTTGCTCCACGACGGCATGACGATCGCCAGCGGAGGCTTCGGCCTCTGTGGCATACCCGAAAACCTTATCACCGCTCTGCGCGACAGCGGGGTGAAAGGTCTCACCATCGTAGGCAACAATGCGGGAGTGGACGATTTCGGCATGGGCATCCTGCTCACCAACCGGCAGGTGAAAAAGGTGATGGCGTCGTATGTGGGCGAGAACCGGGAGTTCGAGCGCCAGGTGCTCGCCGGCGAGCTTGAGCTGGAACTCATCCCGCAGGGCACGCTGGCGGAACGTTTGCGCGCGGGTGGCGCCGGCATTGCGGGCTTCTACACCCGCACGGCTTTCGGCACGAAGTTGGCGGAGGGGAAGGAGACCAGGATTTTCGACGGCAAGGCCTACGTCCTCGAAGCTGGCATCCGCACGGATGTATCGATCGTCAAAGCGTGGAAGGGTGACAAATCCGGGAACCTTGTCTTCCGCAAGGCCGCGCGGAACTTCAACCCCATGATCGCCACTTGCGGCAAGGTCTGCGTTGCCGAGGTCGAGGAACTCGTCGAAGTGGGTGAACTCGAACCCGACTCGATCCACACGCCGGGCATCTATGTGGACCGCATTGTCCAAGGCGCCAGTTACGAGAAGCGTATCGAGTTCCGCACCGTGCAAGGGAGCGCCGCCTCCAAGAAGGAGTCCCCCATTCGTGAACTCATGGCGCGCCGTGCCGCGCGGGAACTGCGCGACGGCTATTACGTCAACCTCGGCATCGGGATCCCCACGCTCGTGGCAAACTTCATTCCGCCCGGGATGAATGTTACGTTACAGTCCGAGAACGGACTGCTGGGCATCGGCCCGTTCCCTGCGCCCGGCGACGTTGATGCCGACCTGATCAATGCCGGCAAGCAGACGATCTCGACGATTCCCGGCTCGGCTTTCTTTTCCAGTGCTGACTCATTCGCGATGATCCGGGGCGGGCATATCGATCTGTCGATTCTGGGTGCGCTCGAGGTGGCCGAAAACGGTGACATCGCCAACTGGATGGTCCCCGGTAAAATGGTCAAGGGCCCGGGCGGTGCGATGGATCTGGTCGCGGGGGTGAGCCGGGTGGTGGCCGTCATGGAACACTGCGCGAAGGATGGCAGCCCTAAGATTCTGGAATCCTGCACGCTGCCGATCACCGGCAAGGGCGTGGTCAGCCTCATTATCACCGATCTCTGTGTGTTTGCGGTCAAGCCGGGCGGTGGCTTGGTGCTCATCGAGGTGCATCCCGGTGTCGCGATCGATGACATCCGCGCCAAGACCGGGGCGCCATTTCTGGTCGCACTCACCGCACCGGAAAATTCCTGACAAGAAGATCACAATGTTAACCAATAAAGTCGCACTCATCACCGGCTCCACGAGCGGCATCGGCCTCGGCATCGCCCGCGAATTCGCGCGGCAAGGCGCCAGTGTGGTGCTGCACGGCTTGGGCGACCGTCCGGAAATGGAAGCCCTGCGGGCGAACTTGGCGCGGGAGACGGGGGTTAAGGTGAATTACAGTGATGCCGATATCCGGCAGCCGGAAAAGGTGGCCAGGCTCGTCGATGAGACGGTGCAGAGTTTGGGCTCGCTTGATATCTTGGTGAACAATGTCGGCATTCAATTTGTCTCTCCGATCGAAGACTTCCCCCCGGAGCAATGGACGACGATCAATGATGTGATCCTCAACGCCAGTTTCCATGGTATCCGCTCGGCGGTTCCCCATATGAAGCGACGGGGCTGGGGCCGCATCATCAACCTGGCTTCGGCCCACGGGCTCGTGGCTTCGCCCTTCAAGAGTGCCTATGTATCCGCGAAGCACGGCCAGATCGGGCTGACCAAGAGCGTGGCGTTGGAACTCGCGGAGACGGCCATCACATGCAACGCGATTTGCCCGGGCTACGTTCGCACTCCACTGGTTGAGGGGCAGATCGAGAGCCAGGCAAAGGCCCACGGTCTGCCGCGTGATCAGGTTATTCGGGATGTGATCCTCGCGGCGCAACCGAGTCGGCGCTTCATCGAAGTGGAAGAGATTGCCGGTCTGGCGGTATTTCTCTGCAGCGAGCAGGCGCGTTCGATCACGGGGGCGTCCATTCCCATCGATGGAGGTTGGACCGCCCGTTGACCGGCCGCCTTGTTTTCTGAACAGGAAACTTCCACCGAGTATTGCCCATGAATTCGTCACCTGAAATTAGCCGTGTCGCTGTCGTCGGGACCGGACTCATTGGCTCCAGCTGGGCCGCGCTATTTCTCGCCCGGGGCTTGACTGTGACCGCCACCGATCCCGCGCCGAATGCCGAGCGCGATCTCCGTGCTTATGTGGCCCGCGTCTGGCCTGCGTTGCAGGAGATCGGCCTGGCTGCGGGCGCATCTCCTGACCGCCTGACGTTCCACCCGGATTTTGAAAGCGCGGTGGCTTCCGTCGATTTTGTCCAGGAAAACGGCCCGGAGCGGATCGATTACAAGGTGCGAATGTTTGCCGACCTCGATGCCGTCCTGCCGCCGCATGTGATTCTGGCCTCGAGCACCTCGGGGCTGACGATGAGCGCGATCCAGGTCGGTTGCCGTCATCCCGCGCGGTGCGTCGTGGGCCACCCCTTCAATCCGCCCCACCTGATTCCGCTCGTTGAAGTGGTGGCGGGCGCCGCCACTGCGACGGACACGGTGGTTCGCGCCGAAGCATTCTACGCCTCGCTGGGTAAGCGCACCATCCGTTTACACAAGGAAGTCCCCGGTCACGTAGCCAACCGGTTGCAGGCCGCGCTTTGGCGCGAGGCGGTTCATCTGGTTGCCGAAGGAGTGGTGAGCGTGGCGGATGTTGATGCGGCGGTGAGCTGGGGCCCGGGCCTGCGCTGGGGAGCCATGGGCCCGAACCTCATTTTTCACCTCGGAGGTGGGCCCGGCGGAATCGAGCACTTCATGAATCATCTGTCCGGACCTTTTACGGGTTGGTGGGAGGATCTAGGCCGGCCCGTCCTGACTCCCGAGCTTAAGGCAAAAATCATTCAGGGTGTTCACGATGAGGCCGCGGGACGTTCGCTCCCCGAACTCGCTGCCGAGCGAGACAAAGTCATCCAAGGACTTCTCGCCTTGCGCAGGGGACAAGATTGAACCGAAGACCAGAAGTCTCCGTCAGCGCCGTGCTCACCTCGCTAACGCGCCGATAGTCAACCCAGACCGCAGGCACCCACCATTGGTTCATGATGTCCGTGAGCGAAGGGGTGTAATTTAGGCGAGCGCCGTAGGTCCACGACTTGTTGTCCATCGGTTCATCGCCCTCGAACGCGACTGCCAGTTCGGCGTCTAGCGAGCCCCACTTGAATCCGCCGGCTGAAGGCAGGGGCGCGGGCAGACTGGAAGTGTTGCCGCGCCTGGGAAAGCCGACGGCCGCAGGGATCGGATCAAGATCCCAGTGGATTCCGATGCGGGTAACGGTGGATTCGCACACCATAGTCTGAAAGAGCCCGCGCAATCTTGTGTGATTCACCGACACTGAATTCTGTCCCTCGCTTAACCTTGGTTGCCAAGGTCTGCACCGGAATTCCCGCTCGTTTGG
>Ga0164241_10000582_pt1 | contig 62564 bp, 45 predicted proteins | sample OricomyardsoilBY_FD_108780 | JGI IMG/M metagenome (GOLD analysis project Ga0164241, IMG submission 108780) | Backyard soil microbial communities from Emeryville, California, USA - Original compost - Back yard soil (BY) | ecosystem: Environmental > Terrestrial > Soil > Unclassified | place: USA...
CCCGCTCGGGACGAACGTAGGCGGTTCTGCGCGCGGTGGCGTGCCAGATCTCGCCTATTGTATACCGTTCCCGCATCCTCTGTGCGGATCATGCAGGTCCCTTTTTGTGCGCGGTGCGAACTTCTCATGGCGGAAGGCCGGGGTATGGCCGAGTGGCGCATAGGCAGCGCCATTTGGCAGGAGCGCAAACCTTCAATGGCGCTTTGGAACTTGCAAGTATCTTGGCGGCGAAATCCGGACGGATTCTGTCAAAAATCAGGCAACGATGAAAATAAGCTCCATCGAGAAGATTATGCACCTGAAGGGCTTTAGCAAAGACTGGGTGGCCACGCAGTTGGACATGAGCGAGCGGCAGTTCGGTCGGTACATGAGCGGGGAATCGGAGTGGACATTGACCCTACTGGAGCAAGTGGCCAAGCTCTTCGAGATGACCGTGCCGGAGATGTTGAGTTTCGATGAGAAGATGGTGTTCAACCAGTGCCATCAGGCGAACACTTTCGGTCCGGGGAATGCCTATTACGAGGGCAACACAGCACTGGTCGCAGAGCTCAAGGAGCGCATCAAGCACTTGGAATCGGAAGTGGAGTTTCTGCGCAGGCAATTGGAACAGCCACTGGCACGGGGCTGAGCGGTGCTCAATACTCCTCTTGAGGCCATCGGTCATGAATCGCCTCAGAAGTTCCAGAAGTATTGCGAGGTCACATCACGGAGAACCCGAGGCACAGCTAACCAACTGTGAGGTCACATCACGGAGAACCTGAAGCACAGTTAACCAACTGTGGGGTGACATCACGGTGAATCGGAGGCACAGTTAACCAACTGTGGGGTGACATCACGGTGAATCGGAGGCACAGTTAACCAACTGTGGGGTGACATCACGGTGAATCCAAGGCACAGTTGACCAACTGTGAGGTGACATCACGGTGAATCCATGGCACAGTTAACCAACTGTGGGGTCACTTCAAGGAGAACTCGAGGCACAGCTAACCAACAGTGAGGTCACATCACGGAGAACCCGAGGCAGTTAACCAACTATGAGGTGACATCACGGTGAACCCGAGGCACAGTTAACCAACTGTGGGGTGACATCACGGTGAACCCGAGGCACAGTTGACCAACTGTGAGGTGACATCACGGAGAACCGTGGGCACAGTTAACCAGGTGTGGGATCACATCACGGAGAATCCGAGACATAGTTAACCAACTGTGAGGTCGCATCACGGAGAACTGGAGGCACAGTTGATCAGGTGTGTGGGCAAACCAAGCAGGTTTGAGGACAAACCAAGCAGGTTCCGGGGCACAGTTGATCAGGTGCGTGGGCAAACCAAACAGGTTTGAGGACAAACCAAGCAGGTTCCGGGGCACAGTTGATCAGGTGTGTGGACAAACCAAGCAGGTTTGAGGACAAACCAAGCAGGTTCCGGGGCACAGTTGATCAGGTGTGTGGACAAACCAAGCAGGTTTGAGGACAAACCAAGCAGGTTCCGGGGCATAGCTGATCAGGTGTGTGGACAAACCAAGCAGGTTTGAAGACAAACCAAGCAGGTTCTAGGGCAAACCAAGCAGGTTCTAGGGCAAACCAAACAGGTTTGAGGACAAACCAAGCAGGTTCCGGGGCGGGCAAGGTGCATGACCGCGCCATTGGGCCGATGTTAGTGTTTGGCAGGCCCCGCTAAATAGTGAATACCTGAGAATTGAACCAGCTTGACGACCGCTTTCGCGCACGCGCCGGAAACAACTTCGGGCATTCAGGGGCTGTTGGGCAATTGTGTCAGTTGGATGAAGGTCCTTCACAGTATGGTGCACACCTCCGTTTGCTCACTGGTTACGCCCTAGCCCCTTGGAATTCAACAGGTCCTCCAGTTCCTGCTGCCGCAGGTCAGGGCGGTCCTTGATAGCCTCGTAGTAGACCTCCGCCGCTTCATTGTACTGCCCGGAGGCCTGGAGCAAATTGGCATACATCACCAAGTTTTCCGGGCTGCGGTTCAATTCCACCGAGCGCTTGGCCCAATAGAGTCCTTGCGGCACCAGTTTGGCGGAGATGCGCATCAGCACGTAGGCAAGGTTCGAGGCGATGAGGTCATCGGCCGGCTTCACAGCCATGACCTTTTCATAGTGCATGCGTGCTTCCTGAAGGGCCCCTTTTGAATCGCAGATCTGTCCGAGTCCGCGATTGGCCCCATAGTCGTCAGGACTGAGCCGATAGGCCTCGCGAAGTAATTTTTCAGCCCCAGGCAGGTCCCCGAGCATCAAGCGGACATTACCTGCCTGCTGGAGAAGGAGGGTGTCCATGGGGTCCGTTGCAAGGGCGGCGGTGAAATAGTGATCAGCCTGCTTGGCATCGCGCAAGGGGGCGGGTCCCAGGAAATAGACCTGCCCCAGGTTCGCATTGAGCATGTGGTTCGCGGGATCGATGGCCAATCCCTGGCGTAACACCTGCACGGCCCTCGCCTCCTGCTTGAACTGGATGAGCAGGAGCCCATATTGGTTGGCGAGCAAGGGCTCCGTACTGTCCAAAGCCCATGCGGCGGCATAGTGCGAAAGCGCGGACCGGGCATCCCCGGCCATTATGGCGGCATCCCCTTGGCCGCGCTCAGCGCCATACCGGGCCAAGGGTTGCTTTTCCTTGGCCTTTGCATATAGCCTGGTCGCAGCGTCGGGCTTCTTCAACGAGGTGCGCGCGTAGATCTCCGCCAACTGGAACAACGCGCGCGGATCGGCGCTGTCCGGGCCGATCGCCGCAGTAAGCCGTTGCGCGGCCTGTTCCGGCCTGCCCAAGTGGAAGGCCTCGATCTGCGCCAAATTGACGATGGCGTTCTCATCATCCGGCCGCAGTTGAAGGGTCTGCTCATAGCAACGCGCGGCCTCCTGCCATTCCTGTCTCATGTAGTGGCCGGAGGCTGCGTAGGACCATGCGGTGGCATTTCCCGGGTCCAATTCGATCGCCTCCTTCACAAGCGCGTCCGCCCGGGCATTGTTGGCCGATCTTGGATGTTCCGGATCGATGAGCACATTGGCCAGCCCCAAGCGGTAATCGGCGTTCTGCGGGGCTATGGACAATGCCTTCCCGAAGACCGATGCGGCCTTGGCGCGATCACCGAGGTCGGTATAGACCGAGCCGATGAAAGCGAGGACCTCAGGGTCATCGGGGTCGTGCTCCAAACACCATTGGGCCTCGCGGAGGGCCGCAGGGCTGTTGCCGAGCGCCGCATGGCATTGGGCCATGAGAACATGCTTGTCCAGATCACCGTGCGGCGTCGTCGCACGGGATGTGTTCAACACTTCCAATACGCGGGAATAGGCCCCTTCAGTGAATAATCGATTGGCGAGGGCAAGGTCGAACAACCAAGTGCACGCGTCCATGAGATGGACCACGGAACCATCCGCCAAGGTGCGGAACCTGCACGGGACGACCGTTCCGACAAGGTGGTCCGATTGGCGGTTCAGCGCATACTGCAGGGTTGCCGTGCCGCTGTCACCCGCAGTAGGTTCCACCAGGTCTCCGAAGATCACGAGGGAGGCATGCCGCGACCGCGCAAGGGCCCACGCCTCCGCAGTGGTCGGGGTGGTCGCACGATGCGTGGTGTCCACGATGATGCGGCCCATATAGGAACGATCGGCCATGCGGCGCTGCAAGCGGTTGTTCAGCGATGCGACCAGGTCGATGCTGATGCTCGGGTTGTCCTGCAGGATCGTGGGTGGGACCAGCATCACAATGAACGTGTTGCTGTCCGCAGGTGCAACCACCGCTGTCGCCACCGCCTTATCCTTCCCGACCGATGACCGGTGCAGGCTGAACCAGCTTGCGAGAAGCACGAGGAGCAGCAACGAGGAACCGATGAGCCATGGCCTCGCGCGCCCCGTGGACACTTTCGGAACTTCCGGCACGGGTGACGGGACCTGGGAAGTACGCTCCAGCCGGGCCAACGCGAGTTCATCGCGAAGTTCTGAGAGGACCCTGCCGGCAGCATCGTCGCCCAAGCTCCGGGTTGACGCGCTCGCACCCAGTTCCGCGATGCGCCGTTCCAGTTGTATGATGCGCTCCTCCTGCCGTTTCTCCGCCTTGCGGGATGACCATTCCTTCGGCGGTTTCGCGGAGATCGCAGGCGCGGGTTCAAAAGCCGCATGCAGGCCGGTGGGCAGGCTACGGCCCAAGTGTTCCCCATAGAGCCAATGCACGAGCTCGGTGAGGCTGGCCATGCCCAGTTCCACGCGACCGCGCTTCAGGCGGTTGTCATGCGAGGCGCTGTTGCCTTCCACCTGCAACGTCTGCAACAGCAGGATGGTGGGCTTGGTGGCCAGGCCGTTGCGGATGATGAGCTGTATCAGCCCGGCGAACGGGACATCCGTAATGGCGTCGGTGCCGCGTTTGCCGGGCCATTGACCGGTAATGATGACCTTCGCCGCCGCCTCGCCCGCCTTGCGCATATTCATGAGTGCGTCCTCCACACGGCCGCTCCGATAGTGCTCGCACGCCAGCACGGTCCAACGCGTGAGGTCCTCAAGCTTATCTTCCAACGGAGTAGCCATCAGGTGCGAAGGTGCGAAGGATCGCTCCGCTATCCGATACACGCTCCGGCATATCGCGCTGAATTTTGAGGTGTTGCGATCGCGGTCATTAGAAGGGTTCCGATCTACCCCCTCTTGGGCATATTGGCAGATCGCCCTGTGCCGCACACTTCTTACCCGACCCCGCGCCATGATTCCCTTCTCCATCCTCGATCTCGCACCGATCGCCCGAGGCGGTACGCCCTTGGATGCATTCCGTAACTCCGTTGAACTGGCGCACGAGGCGGAGCGCTTGGATTTTCATCGCATCTGGCTGGCGGAGCACCATGGCATGGCCGGCATCGCCAGCGCGGCCACGGTGGACTATGTGCGCATGGTCTCCGGAAGCAGCGCCGAACTGCTCACCAGCGGGTTCGAAATGATGAACCAGCGTCAACCGGTGGGGCAGGTGGGCACGCCCTTGATGAGGTCGGCCCGAATGAACGGCTTGGTGGGCGAAGTGGAACTGATCTGGAGCAGTGTGCCTGGTGCCCACGCTATCAAGGGTTCGGACGGAGACGGACCCCGCAGGGTCCGGTACAGTGCTGGCCACCACCAAGGTGCGCTGCAATATCAGCGGCCTCACATCCTACAAGGCCTACTAGTTCGCCGTGCAGGCCCTCGACGCCGATGGTCCTGGCGCCATGAGCGACTCCATCATCGGCCGTGCGACATAGATCCGTGTAGACACGGATCCACTTTATGATCCAATTGCAAAGTGATGGTCCGCGCAACTACGGCTTCTTCTTCTTGAAGGCACCGACCTTCCATGCCTCGATGAACTGCGCCCAAGCGATCGGATTCAAGAGGTTGACGGTCGGGGCCATGCCGTTGTTGTAGATCTGCGTGTTGTCGATCTGGCTCTGGTAGTGCGCCGCCAGCCCTGCATCGGGGGGCAGGTTCTCCATCCGCTGGATCGCCTCGGCGGAATTGAGATGCCGCATCGCAAGTGTGTAGTCGTTCTCCGAGAGGTTCAAGTTCAGGAACGCTTCCCGGAATTGTTCACGGCTCGGCCATGGATACACCTCCACGGGCCGCAGCATCATCGTGTCCGGGTAGAGCACATGGATCATGGAATACTTGCTTTCGGCCAAGGTGTCGGGGATCACGTAATTCCCGCGCTTGAAGCCCACGGCCGCGAACTCCAGCGTGTCCCCGGCCTGTGCCACGAAGCTGAAGTAGCCGTACACATCGCTGATGGTCCCGCGGTAGCTGCCCCGCGTCAGCACGCTGGCGAAAGGCACCGGTTCCAAGCTGTCGCCGGTGACCACGACGCCGCTGAACTGGACCAGTTTCCCGTTCTTGTTACTCTGGCCGAATAACGAGAACGAGCAGATAAGAAGGAGAAGCAGGAGGGCTTGGCGCATCGGCTCAAAGGTACACGCGTGTATGGAGTGGCGTAAGTGAAGACCTTCCCATCGGAATGATCGGAGGCTGCACCAAAGACAGGTTTAACAAGGTTTGGGCAACGGAAGTACAAGCTGTGATCAGGAATTTTTCCGCCGCCCGGCGATGATCAAATAGAGCATCACCGCTAATGCGATCAAGAGCCCCAGGAACTCACGCGTCTCCTCAATGATCGGGCGGGAGTCCTCCATCTGGCCGGTGATGTTCGGGAAGCCGCCGCGCACCCAGCGGAAAAATGCGGGAGAGGCCGTCAGCATCCACACGCCGATGATGGCTGCAACACCCCAGAACCACCACTTCGGATACTTGCCGAACGCGGCCAGCGCGCAGGACACGGCGATGGCCAAGTAGCCAAGGGTCCAGTGGATCGGGTCCGGGTCATTCAACTGGAGACCTGCGAAGACGAGAAAGATCAGGGTGAGTACAATGTTGAGGACCTTCATTGGTGGAGTTCTGTGTGTGGGCAGTTGTGTCAGCGATCGAGCGTCGGGTGGCGCCGGAATGATCTTGTTGCTGGACTTTGATCTGCGTAGGTGGACTTCATCGTTGGGCACTTGCAGCTTCACCCGGTTTCACCACCGTAACCCATCGGCCACCGTTGCGTGCGTTCACGGTGTTGTCATACATGGCTGAGCAAGTGGTGGAGGGCAGGTGGAAGCGGCCCGTGTAGGAGGCGTTGAGGAAGACGCGGTAGGTCGCTGTCTGCCGGCTGCTGAGGTCGAAGTAGGTCAGCACGCGGTCGTCACGGATGTCCTGATATTGGTAGGAACTGTTGGCCTGTGCGCTTTCCGTTCCCTCCAATCGGCTGTTGCGGATCTCCCAGCCGCTGGGGAAGACCTGCGTCAACGCGAGTTCCTGATAATCGCCGCGTGTACCGGTATTCTGTATGGTGACCACCGCTTGGAAGTCGGTGCCTTGCGTAAGTGAACCGGGATCGATCCTATGGCCGTCCATCGTTTCATAGACCACATCCATCGCGAGGCCGTTGCTGGAGGGATTCTCTGCACCCGCGATGGGAATACCGGTACGCACCAGCCGCATGTAGAGGATGCCTTGGCCGGTGTTGGCGATGCTGATCTTCTTCTTACCGTCCGGTGCGGGCAGGTCGAGGCGGACGATCGGCTTCTGGCTCATGCGTTCCTTTCCTTGGACCCCTGCGACGTTCGCTGTAAAGTGCATGGCCTTGTCCGGTGTTTGTCCGGCGCTGAGGCGGCTCACGACGAGTAGGCCCCACGCGGTGCTCTGCGTGCTGAACCATTCGTCGCTGTTGAGCCGCTCCGTGATGCGCTTCACCACGCCCGCTGCCGCTGCCTTGTCGCCCATGCGCATCAGGGCCTCGGCGATGATGGCCTCGTCGCGCAGTCCGCTGCCGTATGTCCAGCCCATTTCACGATAGGGATGCACTTCGGTGGAAAGACCTTTCACGATCTCCTTGGCCACATCGTTACGATTGTTCAGTGCGTAGGCTGCGGCAAGCATCCATTGCGCGGTGGCATCCAGTCCCGGAGTTGTGCGCAGCCGGTTCATCGCACCGTCCTCGGCGCTGTTCGCCAAGGCGAGGACGTAGAGGCGATAGGCCTGCGCGATCTCCCAACGGCCGGGGTTCCAATGATCGTTGGAGTTCGGTGCCCAGTCGCGCGCCTCGCGGCGGGTGTAGGAGAGCCATTTGTCCTTCAGGCCTGGTGGCGTCACGAAGCCTTTGCGTTCCGCCTCGATCATGAATTGCCCCGCATAGATGGAGGTCCATTCGCTTACGTCATGGTCGCCGGGCCAATAGCCGAAGCCACCGCTGGCCGTCTGGAATTGCGTCAGTCTCCGCAGGCCCGCTTCCACATTGCCACGCATCGCACTCACCGTGCGGTCATCCATCTCCATCACGTCGGCGAGGAAGAGTTGCGGGAAGGCCTTGCTGGTGGTCTGTTCGATGCAACCGTGCGGATAATCGATGAGGTATTGCAAGCGACGGCCGAGGTCCACGGGCGGCAGCGCGCTCAGTTCAAGGTAGCCACTGTTGGTGCCGGCCACTCCCAATGCTTCCGGAGTTGCTTCCCAGGTCTTGCCCGCTTCCACCACGCTCTCGGTGGCCTCGGTCTCGGGCTGTCCCGCCTGTCGCACGTCCACCTCGATACTCTGCGTGGCCTTCTCGCCCGCGCCGGTCGCGGTCAGGAGAACTTTTCCCACACCGATGGCATCCTTCATCTTCACACGGAACATCACCACTTGCTCACCGGTGCTGGGGAAGGTGAGGGACTTGGTGGCAGGGCCGTCGATGGTGAAGAGATCGTTGGCCGTGAGTGTCAATTGCACGTCCTTCACCTTGGCCTCCATGGCGAAGACCGTTACCGGCAGGTCTACTGTTTCGCCTGGGCCGACAACTCTTGGAAGTGTTGCCAGAAGCATGAGCGGCTTTCGGACGGGCACGGCTTTTTCAGCGCTGCCGTAAGCCTCGGAAGGAGTGTTCGCCACCACCATCACGCGCACGCTGCCAACATAGTTGCTGATGGTGAAGGTGTGCGACGCCTTCTTCCCTTTGGCCAATTGGAACGGCCCGACAAAGCGCACTACGGGCTTGAAGCGCTGTGCCTTCGCGGCCTCTGCAGGGTTGGCCTGGTCGCTGCCACCGATGGCGAGGATGCGCCGCAACTGCCTTCCGAACGCGCCGATCACTTGGTCATACATGTCCCATGTACGCACGCCCAAGGCCTCGCGGGCGTAGAAATAGTGCCATGGGTCGGGCGTCTTGAAGCGAGTGAGGTCGAGCAGGCCCTCGTCAACGATCGCGAGCGTGTAGGTCATCGCCTTGCCGTCCTTCTCGCTCACCTCCACGCTGAAGGGCACGTCGGTCTTGAATTCCTTGGCCGTGGTGATCACCGGCGTGAGATGGGAAGCGGCATCCTCCACGAGGATCGGGATCACGCCATACATGCGGATGGGCAGGTCGTTCGCCGCGCCGCTCACACTGTCCGGCGCGGTGAGTGCATGCGGTTGCACCAGCGTAATGTGCGCATAGATGTTCGGCGCCATGTCTGCCGTGATGGTGAAGCTGTACTTGGTTTCTTTTTCCTTCCTTTTCAACTGGACCCATTCGGTCCTCATCACGCGGCTGCCGCTTTCCAGGCTCACCAGAGCGTGGCCCGCGCCGGAGCTGGGGAAGGTGATCGTGCATTTATCACCGACGTTGTATTTCTCCTTGTCGCTGTTGAAGCGCAGCATCGCGGCCTCCTTGTTGTCCTGTCGACGGCTGCGGCCCGCATAGCCCGGCCAATCGAGATAGAGTTGCGCCGCGCTGGCGTGGCCGCTCTTCGGATCGCTGAGGCGCACTACGAAACGGCCCCATTCGGGTCTGTTCACACGGAAAGGAATGATCACCTTTCCATTCGCGTCCGTCATCACCGTGGTGTCGCTGATGATGCGCGAGCTGGGTGCGTTCATGTAGTTGGAGGGCTCGTCCATGTCGCCGCTCCACCACCAGCTATAGCTCACTTTGTATACCTGCGCCCGCAGCGGATGCTGTGGCAAGGGCTTCCCGTTCGCGGTGACGGCAACGGCGCCCAGCGCATAGGTGGTGTCCGTGGACCAGGTGCCCCAGTAGTTGTTGGACTCGGGTACTTGCAGGCCGACATAGGAGGAGTAGGGGTAGTACTGAACATCGGTGCGATCGATGCTGGCATCGCCACCGGCCTCGAAGACACGTGTCACCACGTTCGCTGTCACTGCCGCCGGGGAGCGCTGGTTCAGGTGCAGATCGAAAGGGAATGAAGCGTGGCCGTCCACATCGAGTGTTCCATCATAGATCGGTGACTCCTCGGTATTGAGGTCACTGTTCAGGTCATCGAAGGTGTACTTCTCAAAACCCTTGAAGTTGGCGGTGGAGCGGGAGAGGCTCACGGTGACCTTCGCCTTGAGGTCCTTCGCGGGCGCGCCATGCAGCCAGTTGCTTTGCAGTTGCACGCGCGTGTTGTCATCGCCTGTCAACCGGTCGCCGAGGTCCATCAGGATCTTCAGGCGGTTCGGTTTCACCGTTTCAATGTGCAAGGGCTTGTAGAACGAAGTGCCGCCGACGATCACACGTGCACCCCACACGCCAGTGGGCGCGTCGGAAGCGGTGGCACAGCGGAACGCATACGTGCCTTCAACGCCACTGGTGCGCACGAGTCGCTGATCGAGCCGGCCTTGCGGATCGGTCAATTCCAGCGTTACCGGGATGTCCTTGGGCAGTTTTTGTTGGGCCTTCTGCAAAATGAAAGTGAGGTAGAGTGAATCCCCCGGACGCCATACGCCGCGCTCTCCATAGAGGAAGCCTTTCAATCCCTTGTCCACGTTCTCGCCCTGCACATCGTAGTCGCTTACGCTGAGTGCGCTGCCATCGTCCAATTTCAAGTATCCGGTCTCTTTGCCCTTCGTTACCACTACGAGAAAAGGCTTGTGCGCAGTGGCCTGCACGGTGAGCAGGCCGTTCACGTCGGTGAAGGAATTCACCATGTCCCGGCGTTGCAGGTCCATCACTTCCACCTGTGCGCTGCCGATGGGTTCGGTGGTGCGCAGGTCACTCACGGCGATCACCATGGAGCCGTCGTTGCCACGCTTCACGACAATGCCGATGTTCGATGCGAGGATGTTGCGCTCCACCACGGTGCCTTTGTCGCGGAAATAGCTCGCGGAGCAGGGATCGTCGCGCTTCTGCCAGTCGTACGGCTCGTCGTAGTCTTCGTCATATTCCTCTTCGTCGTAGTAATAGTTCCGCGGCGTGTCCCACTGGGCTTCGTCCTCATCGGAGAGCGCTTGTGGTTCGAGCAGTTGCGGCTTCGGGGTGCTGCCCGCACAGGGGTAGATGGAGTAGGCCTGCTTGAAGCCCAGACTGATGCGATAGATGGCACCCGGTTCCGCTTTGATCAATTTGTCCAAGTCCAGATAGTAGCGGTTCCATGCACCGGGCTTGGCTTTTTCCTTGGCTTCCAGCGGTACGGTCTTCTTCATCACCAGTCGGCCAACGCGCGCCAATTGCTGGTCGCCGTCCATGTCGTTCACTTGCAGGAATTGCGGCACATTGTCCGCGTAGATGCGGACGATGCGCACGTCCACCGCGTTGAGGTTCACTGCTTCGAAAGGAAAGAGCAGTCCGTCGGTGCTGGGGAGGATTGTGCCGCTGCCCACCGCGCGCACGTTGGGCTTCACCTCTTCGAAGCTGAGGTCCACATTGATGTCCTTGCCGAGCGCGCGGCCGTTCACATTCTTAAGGCCTGCTGCCACGAAGGCGGTCTGTTCGCCGGTGAGCCGGTCCTGGGGATAAAGCATCAGTTTGTTGCCCGTCACCGAAAGGCGCACATGGTCCGCGCCCTGTATGCCGGCCAATCCGCTGAGGTCCTGCGTGGCGTCCAAGGGATCACTGAAGAGCAGCGCGGCATACTGCTCGCCTTCCGTGAAGGTCTCGGAGCTGATCAATCGTAGGTCGCTGATGGCTGGCACGGTGAACGTGCAGTTTCCTTCCGTGGCCCCGCCGATCTTCTTTGCGCTCCACTTGAATTCAACACTGCTGGCCTGTTCGCCACGCTGCACGCTGTCCGCCACGGCGCGGTGCAACGTGCCGCCCGGCTCATGCTCCCAACTCATCTTCAGTTGCCGCCCATCCTGCGTGGCGGTGACGCTGCCTGCAAGGTCCTGTCCCGTGGCATCGTCGCTGGTGAAGACCGATACCACCACACGCTGCCAAGTGAGGTCTGTCGGTGATAGGCTTTGCAGGTCGCTCACTTTCAGGTCGATGTTCTGCTCGTAGGTGGTGATGCCGAATTGGAAGTCGCTCAACGCGTGCGGCACCTCCATGAGTTTGCCCAGGTGGAAGGTCACGTTGTAGGTGGTCGCCTGCTGGAGTCGCTCGCGTGGTTGGTAGGAGAGGGTGTGCGCATCATACCACGTCACCAGCCCGGGTGCATTCGGACTCAGGTCGAAGAGCCCTTGCAGCGCGGCTTCCGAAGTGTCGGTCAATGCCGTGCCTTCGGCCAAGCGCACGAGGATCGGCGCGCGGGCGGAGATGTGTCCTGAAGTGAATGCCGGGATATAGGGGATGAAGTCGGCACTGGGGCGTGCGGGTCTTTCATTGCCTTGGCAGGCGGCAAGCAGCACGGTGAGCAGGATGAAATAGGAGGGTGTCGAAAGGAATGGGAGATGGCGCATGAAGTGGATGTTCTGCCCGAAAAGTAAGGTCTCCTTCGCGGCCGGAACCATCGGGCCGGACCGGCATTCAAAGGAGCGTGCGGACCGGTCAGCGAAGATCCGCAGGAAGTAACATGACAGGAGGTTGGAACGTATGTCCGGCATGCAAAGCGGTTCTGTACCACAAATTTTGGCAGCCGTTCGGCGGTGACCCGCGATCGGGGGAGCCGTAGGTTTGCAACTGATATCCAAACGCTGATAGCGAGGCGCCAATTGTTCCCATGCGAGATGCCAAATGAAACGAACCATCGGACCATGACCGATGTCCAACCGATCCCCAAGAAGATCCATTACGTCTGGCTCGGTGGCAAACCGCTGCCCCCGGCCATGCGGGAGTTCATCGATGGATGGAGGCGTCTGATGCCGGAATTCGAGGTGTGCGAATGGAATGAAAAGAACTTTGACATGAGCTCACACCCTTGGATGGAGCGCATGCAAAGCGAGAAGAAATACGGCTTCGCCAGCGACTATGTGCGACTCTCGGTACTGCGGGACCATGGGGGCATCTATCTGGACACGGACATGCAATTGAAGAAAAGCCTTGCTCCTTTTCTGGGGGAACAATGCTTCGTGTCATTCGAGTTCGACCACTTTCTTTCTTCCGCCATCATCGGTTGCCGTCCGGGACATCCGATGACCCAGACCTTGCTGGACCTCTATGACGGGCAGGAGGGCCAGATCGTGAGCAATACCGTGTTCACGAGGTATTTCATCGATGCGTTCCCCGAGTTCCGACTGAACAATCAGGACCAGATCGTCGGGGACGACATCCGGATCTTTCCGAAGGAATACTTCATCCTGCCGACTAATCAGAAGGACAAGGGCTTTAGCAGGCATCTGGCATTCAACCAATGGAAGCCCAAGCGTGGCCAGTTGCGGCCGGGCAAGATCGTGAGCTCGATCATCGGCGAGGTGCTCTTCTACAAGCTGTTGAATATCAAAATGGGCTTGGGCAGTGATTTCCAAGCGATGGAAAAGGCGCGCAGGAAGAAATAGGCATCTGCGCCCGGTAGTTCCCTTGGCTTCAACCGCAACGGGCGATGGCCTTACCGCCTGGATTGAATGTCATGGGTGGCATGCGCAGAGCCGTGCCGCTGCACCTTCCGGCCATCGAAAAGCCCGTACCCCAAGGAGAATGCGAGGACGTTCGCATTCAGTTTCGCATACGGCTTGGTGGTGACGCCATTGTTGGTCTCCGTGAAATCCTTATTGTGGAAGTTGGTGAGGTAGTAGCGCACGGTGAGCGTCGCGCCGCCCGGGCCTTGAACGCCGAAGAACACCGATTGGTAGAAGGTGCTGTTCCGGTCGCTGAACCATACGTTGAACTTCTCCTCCTTCTTCTCGTTCTCGAATCGCTTCTCCTTGTAATTGAAGGGCAGTTCCAGTTCATATCCCCCATAGAACAGGGTGTGGTTCATGTTCCCGACCTTGAACCCGACGGGGATGCCCAAGTTGTATGTGCGGAACTTAAAGCGCACAGCGGAGTCCGGCACTTGATAGATGAAGCCCTGGTTGCGGATGGAAAGGCCGGTATAGAGGCCGAAGTGACTGCTGAGATCATAGTTCAGCATCACCTGTGCATTGAAGAAGGGGGAGAAGCGGACGATCGCGCCCTGATCGGACCCGTTCACATCGAGTATGGGCACGGAGAAGATCCATTCACCGCTGGCAGAGGTGTAGAATGTTCGCGTCGTTGGGGCGCTGGACACATTGTCCTGGGCCTGGGCGACCTGGAGGAGCGACAGCAGTGCAAGGAGTGAAAGTGCGCGCATGGGAGGGGATTTACAGGAGGACGGACAAGACCTCTCTTTGTTACAAAGGAACGGCCCGCAACAATGCGGCCATGTTCCGTGGTCATGTGCGGACCCTCACGCGCTGCTCCTCCACCCAAGGCATGGCCTCCTGCTCCCGAGTGAAGAACTTCACCGGAAAGGAGGATTGGTACATTGCGTAATAGAGCTCAAGGATGTTCTGCAGCGTCGGGTCCCTGCACACCAGCGCCATCGCCAATGTGAAGCTCTCCGGATCCTGGCCACGATAGTGGTCCTTGCTCAATACGTTCGGGTCAAAGTCGCAGTCATCCGGTGCGACCAGCAGTACCACGTGCGGTGTGCTGGCGAAATGCGCCTTGCGCGCTTCCATGCTGAGTTGAAAGGCCTTCGCATTGGCCACGCTGCCGGGCTTGAAACGGACCGCGACCAGATCAGGGGATACATCCTCCAAGGTGGCGACACCGATATCGATCAAGGTTGACATGTGCACGCTGCGAAGCTACAAGCGCGGATGAACTGCCGTGCACCGCCTTCTCCAGCGATTCAGAAGCTGCCGATCTTGACCGTGAGCCCGGCGTTGACCCCGCGCAGGGCATCCTTTGGTGTTGCCGGCATTTCCAGGTCGCTGGTATAGCGATAGGATATGCCGAGGCCCAAGCGGACGATCTTGATCAGGCTCAGTTCCAGTTCCATCCCCGGCTCCACGACAAAAAAAGCCTGCGGGTCACCGATGTGGTATTGATCGGGGCAGTTGTAGGGGTTCTGCGGAGTTGGCCAACTCTGGTACACGCATCCTCCGGCCCCGATAATGATGGGCAGGGTGACGTGCACGGCGCTGCGGTGGGCGATGATCGGTTCGATCAGCAGGCCGCCATAGCCCATGCGGAATTGGCTGGTGCGTTGCACGAACACTCCTCCTTCCTGCAAGTGCGTGTCATAGGCCGAATTGGGAACATCCGTCGCCAGGCCGAAGCAGGCGATCCCCATGGTGACGCTATGGTCGATCAGCCAGCCGCCGCGCACGCCCACGAGCAGTGCGTCCTGGTCCATGATGCGCGTGTAATGTGCGCTAGGTGCTCCCCAGCCACCGTTCGCCCTGTCATGGCCCGAGCCAAAAAGGGTATGCATCGGCAGCGTGTCCGACTGGGCGGAAGCAACGACAGGCACCAAAAGAGAAAGGCCCGACAGGGCGAATACGAGAATGTTGCGGTTCATGGGAAGAACGTGTTTCCCATGGGACAACTGCACCTTGGAATACCCCTATCCGCCCATCAGGAAAGATTCATGGGGACCGGGAAAACCGCTTTCCGCTACTTCTTGAAATGTGTCTCGAACTCGTTGGAACGGCCGGCATCCGCCGCGACCTGCCGGGCGATGTCCTTGAATTTCTTCATGGCCTCCTCATCGCCGCTGGTGGCATAGTGGTCGATGATCATGAAGAGGGATGGCAGGTAGTTCGCATCGAACTGGTGGACATTGTCGACAGCGATATCGCCATCCTCTTCCGCAGGATGTGTCAGGTTGTACAAGGCGTAGCGCGAAACGTAGTTGTCGATCAGCTCCGGCAGCGGATCGAACGGCGCCGTGCTATAGCGATAGGCAAGACCGGTGAGATGCAGCGCGCCACTGATCGGTAGGGTGTAAGGGCCATCCGCGGAAAGCGAGACATAGATCGGACGGCCCGGCAGCGCGGCGGCCACATGCGAGACGATGTATTGCTGGTAACGCGCGAAGTCCGCATCGCTGGAAAGTGGGTCATAGCTGAGTTGCGGCACGTTCATGTTTTTGAAGACACGTTCACGATAGTCCTTTGCCAGCAACAGGTCCAGGTTCAGCAATTGCACATCCTCACGGATGCCCATCCCGTGCTGGATCAACCAGATGGCCTCACTGTCCTTGTCGCCGTGGGCGAAGAGCACCGCATTCGGCTGTTGCCCCTCGAGCAGGTTGTAGCCATAGCTCAGTAGGCCGGGGGAGAAGTCGCCCAGCTGCAGGTAAGCCTTGCACAGCGCATCGCGCAGGGAATCCTTGCCCATGCGCTCATAGGCCGTGATCAGGGCCATGTACGGTTCCGGCCGCTGTGGTGCGAGCGCGTGCGCCTTTTCCAAATAGGGTAGGAGGCTTGGATCATTGTAGCCGTTCGCCCACTTCACCAGGTCATACTCGAAGGTGCCGGGGACGTGCTTCTCCATCGCATTCACGATCGAATCGAAACGGGCAAAGCGCTGCGAGCCGCGCGAATCGGGGTTTTCTCCTTCCTGGCCCACCACATAAGCATTGCGGCTCGCCGTGTAGTAGTTGAGCCAAGCATCGGCATTCTTCGGGTCTTTGTTCACCACCTCCTTCCACAGGCCCGCCTGCTGTTGGTTGTAGGCAACGGGCATCAGCCGCTTGTTCTTTCCATAGATGTGCTCAGGCTTTTGGGCCGTTGCGGAAAGTGTAAAGCACGGCAGCAGAGCCGAGAAGATCAAGAAGCGCAAGTGCATGGGTGCAAAGAAAGGGATGGGTGGATCGCGATGCCTTGCTCTGACGTGAAGGAAGCGGGGTGGGTTGGCCCGGGCTCTTGTATCAGGGGCGATGATCACACAACCAGTTGCAACCTACGCCGCCGCCTTCCCTTTCTTTCCCGCAATCGTCTTCTCCACTTCCGCGATGGCCCGCTTCGTCTTCAGCAAACTATCCGGCGTAACGCTGATGGAATCAATACCCAATTCCACGAGGAACTGCGCGAAGTCCGGGAAGTCGGAAGGGCCTTGGCCGCAGATGCCCACCTTGGTGCCGGTGCGCTTGGCGGTCTCGATCAGCATCTTCAACAGGGCTTTCACCGCTGGGTTGCGCTCGTCATAGATGTGGCTCACGAGTGCGCTGTCGCGGTCGAGGCCGAGGGTGAGTTGGGTGAGGTCGTTGCTGCCGATGGAGAAGCCGTCGATGTGTTTTGCGAACTCCTCGGCGAGGATGATGTTGGCAGGGATCTCCGCCATGAGATAGAGCTCCAGACCTTCCTTGCCGCGCTCGAGCCCGTATTCCTTCATCACTGCGATCACCTTCAGAAGCTCCTCTACCGTGCGGCAGAAAGGCACCATCACCACCACGTTCTTCAGGCCCATCTTTTCACGGACGCGGCGGATGGCCTTGCACTCGAGCCCGAAGGCCTCTTTGTAGAGTTCGCTGTAGTAGCGGCTCGCACCGCGCCAGCCGATCATGGGGTTTTCCTCCTCGGGCTCGAAATGCTCGCCGCCCAGCAGGTTTTTATACTCGTTGCTCTTGAAGTCGCTGAAGCGCACGATGACCTTGTTGGGGTGGAAGGCCGCCGCGATCTTGGCGATGCCGTAGCTGAGCTTCTTGATGAAGAAGGTCTCCTCGTCCTCGTAGCCGTTGATCAGGTAGCTGATCTTGCCGCTGAGCGCCACGTCGCCGAGTTCCTTGTGCTGGAGCAGTGCGAGCGGATGCGCCTGGATGTAGTTGTTGATGATGAATTCCTCGCGCGCCAAGCCCACACCGGCGTTCGGCAGGTTGGCGAACTTGAAGGCGAGGTCCGGGCTGGCCACGTTGAGCATTATCGGCGTGCGCGTCTCGGGCATGTCCGCGAGCATTGTCTCTTCTACACTGAAAGGAATGATGCCGCTGTAGATGATGCCGGTGTCGCCCTCGCAGCAACTCGCGGTGACCTCCATGCCGGTCTCCAGTTTTTCCGTGGCATCACCGCAGCCCACGATGGCGGGTACGCCCATCTCTCGCGCCACGATGGCGGCGTGGCATGTGCGGCCTCCTTTGTTGGTGATGATGGCGCTGGCCTTCTTCATGATCGGCTCCCAATCCGGATCGGTCATATCGGTGACGAGTACGTCGCCCTGCTTGAAGTCCTTGCCATCGGTGCTGCCGTCGCGGCCGTCGAGGCTGTACATGATGCGCACCGGTCCTGAGCCGACGCGGTCGCCGATGGCGATGCCCTTGGCGATGACAACAGGGTTGCGCTTCTCGACTTCGTTCGAAGTGACAACCCCGTGGTCTATCTTGTATTCGATCACGCGGTCCGTGGCTTTGCGGCTATGGATGGTCTCCGGTCTCGCTTGCACGATGAAGAGCTGTTTGCTCAGTCCGTCCACGGCCCACTCCACGTCCATCGGGCACCAGTGGCCCTTCTTCTCGCTATAGTATTTTTCGATGGCCGCCACGCTGCGTGCGATCTCCAGCACCTGTTCATCAGTGATGCTGAAGCGGTGGCGCATGGGGCGCTCCACTGGCACGATCGAGACCGGCTGCGAGGGATCCACGCCGTAGATCATCTTGCGGTCCTTGTGTCCGAGTTTCTTCTCGATGATGCTGCTGAAACCCTGCGCCAGCGTGGGCTTGAAGACGCTGAACTCATCCGGGCTCACACTGCCCTGAACCACCATTTCGCCGAGACCGTAGCTCGCATTGATGAGCACGTTGTCCTTGAAGCCGCTTTCGGTATCGAGGCTGAAGGCCACGCCGCTACTGCCCACGTCGGAGCGCACCATCTTCTGGATGCCCACGCTGAGGCCCACTTGGAAGTGATCGTAGCCGCGGCTTTCGCGATAGACGATGGCGCGATCGGTGAAGAGCGAGGCGAAGCAATTGCGCACGGCGCTGATCAGGTCCTGGTGCCCGCGGATGTTCAGGTAGGTCTCCTGCTGACCGGCGAAGGAGGCATCGGGCAGATCCTCGGCAGTGGCGCTGGATCGCACGGCGACATCGGTGGCTTCCTGTCCGTATTTCTGGGACATCTCATCGTACCGCGACATGATGCCCTTCCAGATCTCCTCGGGGAACTTGCCGTTCTTGATGAGCGTGCGCACGGCGAGTCCGGTGCGGCGGATGTTCTCGACATCATCCACGTCCAGCTTCGCCACGATGTCGCGGATCTTCTGGTCCAGCACGTTGTGCGCGATGAAGGCCTCATAGCTCGCCACGGTGACCACGAAGCCACCGGGCACACTCACCCCGAGCTTTCCGAGATTCTGGATCATCTCCCCGAGACTGGCATTCTTGCCGCCCACGGTGGGGATGTCACTAAGCTCGACCTCATGGAGCCACTTCAGGTAGGGTACTTTAGTCATCACGCGGGATGTAAGTCGTTGGAAGTTGCGCGTTTAACGAGCGGAATGAAGGAAGGTTAAAGATATCTTCACGGCCTCTCCATCTCCTTCCATCCCAGTGACGAAATGGATAATGAAGTTCGTGGGTCGGGGAGAAGAGAGCAGGATCTAGGCAGTTCCTGCTGCAAGCGCCGAAAGTTGCGGATCGCTCGTCACGTAGAGGACCGTATGGGAAGACCTTCATCAACCACAACGCCCCAGCCATGATCAGAGAGCTACTCCTTGCCAGTGCATGCGTAGGCATGCTTAGTGTCGAAGCGCAGAACACGTGCGCCACGGCCATCCCACTCACCGCAGCGAGCTACTACTGCACCTTTGCTGAAGGCTCCGAGATCCCCTCTCCCATCTGTGCTGCCAATGGTGCTGGTGCCACCATGGGGCACTGGTACAGCTTCACTTCCGCGACAGACACGATCGTCACGGTAAGCACGGAGGCGAGTGGCGTGGACACGCGTGTGCATGTGTATACCGGAGGTTGTGGTGACTTGGCCTGCTATGCCGGGGATGATGATGGTGGTACGGGCTACACATCGGTATGCACATTCAATGCGGAAGCAGGGGTCGTCTATATCATTGCCTTTGACAACCGCTGGTCCTCTTCGAGCTTCAGCTTCACGCTGTCCGTACATGCGCCAGTGGTGCCGCCTGCCGGGCTGGTGACCTTTACGCCCACCTCGTTGGCAGGTGTTCAAGGTTCCACCATGGGTGTGGTGGACATGAATGGCGATTTCCTGGATGACGTGGTCTCGGTGGGAAGCACCAATATCAACGTCCTGCAGCAGCAGCCCGGTGGCGGCCTGGTGGCCCACAACTATACCACCGGCTCTACTGACGTCGCCTCGTGGAGCATGTCCGCCGGCGACCTCGACAACAACGGTTACAATGACCTGCAGTACGGCGGCGGTGGAAGCGTGACCTACATGATGGCGAACAGCACCGGGACAGGTTATGCAGCCATGGCCTTTCCGCAGTATGTCTTCCCCCAGCGCGGCAACATGGTGGACATCAACAATGACGGATGGCTGGACGGTTTCATGTGCCACGATGTGGACGCGAACGTCTACTATCTCAATGACGGCAGCGGAAATCTCACCTTCAACCAAGGCGGTTTCGGCCCCGACTGCGGCAACTACGGCAGCGTTTGGACGGACTATGACGGTGATGGTGACATCGACCTCTTCATCGCCAAGTGCGGTTGCGACCCCATCGACATCATGATGCGGAATAACGGCGACGGCACCTTCACTAGTGTCGCTGCTCCCTTGGGGTTCGCGGATGATCAGCAGAGCTGGTCCAGCGCCTGGGGTGACTTCGACAATGACGGCGACATGGATGCGCTCATCGGTTCCAGCGGCAGCAGCTACCACAAGCTGATGCGGAACAATGGTGATGGCACCTTCACAAATGTCACCGCCGGTTCCGGCTTCGACACCTTCGGCGGCACAAGCATCGAGTGGAACACGCGCGATTTCAACAACGACGGCTACTTGGACATCATCGGCGGCGGTGCGATCATGTACGGCAACGGTGATCTGACCTTCACGCCTGATGCGGATGCACCGGACAATGGGGCCATCGGCGACCTCAACAACGACGGCTTCCTGGACATCGTGGGCTACACGAATGCGTATCTCAACAGTGGCAATGCCTATCACTGGCTCGTCGTGAACCTGATCGGCACAGCCAGCAACAAGAACGGGATAGGTGCCAAGGTCTACGTGACCAGCGCCTTGGGCACCCAGATGCGCGAGATCCGCAGCGGCGATGGCTTCCGGTACATGAGCAGCCTCAACGCGCATTTCGGGCTGGGGACGGACAGCACGGTTGACCTTGTGGAAATACATTGGCCTTCCGGCGATATTGATCAACTCAACGGCCCTACCGTCGATGGATCGATCACGATCACTGAAGGGACCTTGGGCATCACCGCCGGAGTGGCAACGACGGAAGCGAACAGGGATGGTTCCATCTATCCGAACCCGGTGGCCGATGTACTGACGGTGGCCGGCCTTGAGGGATCGCACAACAATGACGTCTCGGTGATCGACATCACTGGCAAGAGGGTGCTGGAAGGGCAGCTGAAGAACAGCCGATTGGATGTGTCCACGCTGAATGCCGGTGTGTACATGCTGTCCATCCGCGCAGGCGACCGCCTGGTACAGCATCGTTTCGTGAAGCAATAGGAGAAGAGGAACTCCTGAGGAAGCCTGGGCCGCGTGTGGTCCGGGCTTCCTCGTTTTCAGGATGACCTTCGTACAACCAAGTGAGTGCGCCTGCGTATCGGCCTCCCAGCTAACCCGAGGACGGTCCCATGCGATCCAGCGCACATACCTTTCGCACACCTTCCGTGGACACACAGAGTACCAACCATATCGCGTTCAAGAAGCCGAACTATACGGTAGGTGAAGCTCTTGCGCGCTACTTGGAAAAGCATGGGCGCAATACGCGGATCCCGATTCTGTATGAGGACCTGCTACGGCATGATGGCTTGATGGCCCAGCACGGCCCGGACGGCAAGGAGACCTTGTGGACCACGGTGATCTTGCGGCCCTCGGAGCTGGAGGATGTGCACGAGCGGCTGGTGGAACTGTACCAAGTGCTGATCGGCTACGGCCGCGCATTGCCCTATCTGCGCGTGGCCAGCATTGATTTCTGCGGCTACGGCAACAGCCAGCCCTTCCGCATCAAGATCCTCAACCTGATCAACGACAACCACGACTATTACTACATCAAGAAGGCCGATGCCAGCCGCGTGTACGGCTTGGAACTTGAGCATCTGCTCAGCCCCAACAAGATCAACTACATCTGCACCGGCACCACGTTGGTGGAGGAGCACATCATTGGCGTGCCCGGTGATGACTTCATGCAGGATCCGAAAAAGTATGGTGGCAACTTCAATCCCGTGCGGCTGTGCAAGGAGTTCGTCAAGTTCAACGAACGCTGTTTCGTCAGGCTGCTGGGCGATATGCGCGCATACAACTTCGTGGTGGACGTGACACAGGATTTCGATCAGGCGCAGTATCGATTGCGCAGCATCGACTTCGATCAGCAGAGCTTCGAGGGCAGGCATCGCATCTACTTGCCGCAGTACTACAAGGAGAACCTGCGCTTCGTGGAGATGGCACGGGAACACATCAGTCCGGAGACGGCCGAGCAGTATGCCCACGAGGAGCGATCACTGCTGCGCAAACGCTATCAGGTCGCCGCGGCGCAGGTGGGGGAGTTGCTGGAAGTGATGCGCAACGAGCAGATCAGCAAGCCGGAATACGTGGTGAACTTGAGCAGTGAACTGGCCCAATACCACGATCATGCCGGCTTTCGGGAATGCGCCACAATGGGAGACATCCTCCGCATGCAATTGCAGGTGATGCTTGATCTGTAAAGGTCTGCTTGTAGAAGCCTGTCATCTCGATCGGCAGCCGGGAGAAACCTCCGGAAATGAAGAGGTCCAGTTCACTCAACGCAGTGTTGCCGTGTCTCGATTATCGCTCGACATAACAACTGTTTTTAAGCCTACCTTAAGAAGCCTGTCATCTCGAGCGAAGTCGAGAGAGACCTCCGTCCGGTTCATGCAACGCAGGGTTGTCGTGTCTCCACTTCGCTCGACATAACAACCCGGATCTGAAAGCAGTCACTCAGGCGTGCGGACCCGGCACGAAGAGCGAATCCGGCCCGGACTTCAGGACCACGTAGGCACGTCGCCACGGCTCATCGCCGAGCATCCGCCATTTGTGGGCCGTGCCCGTGGTGTCCAAGGCGATCAGCACATCGCCGGGGCGAAGGATGAAGCTGTGCCCGTCGCGGACGGTGAACTCCAACGTGCCGCTAAGGGTGATCACGTATTGGGCTTCCGGGGCGGTGTGCCAGTCGAAGTTGCCGTGTGCTGCTGTCTCTGCGAAGTGGATCGAACACACCTCGTCCGGTTGGTGCTCCTTCACTGTGCCGGTCTCGAAGTGGGAATTCCCATCGGCACCGGTGAAGAGTTTGTAGGCCTTGATCATGGCGCCAAGTTCGGTGTTGGTATCCAGAGGCACAGCGCTGATGTCCTCAATGGGCAACGGGATATTCGCGCTCCCCGAAGATCGCCGTGCCGATACGCACCATCGTGCTGCCCGCTGCCACGGCGGCTTGCGCGTCACTGCTCATGCCCATGGAGAGCTCCTTGAAGTGCGAAGCATCCAGCCCGGTGTTGCCTTGCATTTCCTTCAACAACGCAGCTAGCGTGTTGAATTCCCTGCTCACCTGCTGCATGTCCTCCGTGTTGGTGGCCATGCCCATCAATCCGCGAAAGCGCAGGTTCGGCCACCGTTTGCGGAGATCAGTACCGGCCATCAACGCATGTAATTCCTTCGGAAGAAACCCGTGTTTCGTTTCCTCGTCCGCTATGTGGACCTGCAACAAAGCGTCAATGGTGCGCCCAGCGGAACGCGCGCGTTTGTCCAGTTCATCCGCCAGCGATTCGCGGTCCACGCCATGCACGAGATGCACGAAGGGCGCGATGTACTTCACCTTGTTCGTCTGCAGATGGCCAATGAAATGCCACTGAATGTCCGCAGGAAGTGCGGGCTGCTTGTCGCGCAGTTCCTGCGGATAGTTCTCACCGAAGGCGCGCTGGCCAAGGTCATACAAGGCCTGTATCTCTTCAACACTGCGCGTCTTGCTCACGGCGATCAGCTCCACCTGCGGAGGCAACGATGCCTTCACACGGGTGTAGCGATCGGCCAATGCCGCGGTGTCCATCAGTTGTCCTCGAGCGAATAGATGGTGAGGCCACTGCGCAGCTTGGGTTCGATCCACGTCGTCTTTGGCGGCATGCATCCACCGCTATCAGCCACTTCGGTCAGCTCATCGAAATGCACGGCGCGCAGGTGAAAGGCCACGTCGGCCTTGCCTTCCAGCACCGTTTGTTCAAGCTCCGCGATGGTGTGGGTGCCAGGGACGAAATGGATGCGTGGATCCGTTCGCAGGTCGCCGATGCCCAGCACGGGACCGAGCACATGGGTGCTGAGCCGTGTGGCGTCCAAGGCGTCCACGGGCGAGGTGGATCCGGTCGTGTTGGGCAGGGTGAGGGTATGCCAACCGCTGCGCGTGCGCACTTGTACCGTGCCCTTCACCGGTTCGGAGGGACCATCCAGCAAGGGCGACAAGGTTCCTACCTGTCGCAGTTCCTCCAGGAGATCGGCTTCCGACAGGTCGTTCAGACCTTTTACGGTGCGATCGAAATTGAAGATGTGCAACTCCGGCTGCGGCACCATGAAGGCGAGGAACCAGGCCTTGGGGTCATCGCCCTGCGCTCCCGAGGTCTCGGCCAGTCGGGCGCTGCTGGCACAGCGGTGATGCCCATCGGCGATGTAGAGTGCGTCCATGCGCGCAAAGCGTTCCTGCATGGCCATCACTTGGCCGGGCGCGTCCACTTTCCAGAAGCGGTGCCGCACTTGGTCGGTGGTGCTGAAATCATACAGCACGGGCTGCGCAGCTATCGCGTCAAGCTCGGCCTCGAAGCCAGGGGCATGGGGAACAGCAAGCAGTACAGGCTCCGCATTGATGCCGGTATGGTCCAGGTAATCCTTGAAGAGTTCCTCGCGTGCAGTGAGTGTGAGCTCGTGTTTTTTCACGCGCCCTTCAAGATAGTCCGTTACGCTTACCGCGCCAATGATGCCGCGCGAGGTGAAGGCGGCGCAGCTTTGCTCGTAGAGGTAGAAGGCCGGTCGTTCCTCGCGTTGCAGAATGCCGCGCTCCGTGAATTCGTTGAATTTGCGCCGCACGCCATCGAAGTGCTCCGCCCGTGTGAGACCATGCCGATCGTGGTCTGCGTATACGATATGCAGAAAGGAGTAGGGGTTCCCTGCCAGCTTCTCGCGCAGCTGCTCGGTGGTGTAGGTGAGAAAGGAACGCGAACCCACCAGATGTGCGGTGTGCGGCGCAGGACGCCAAGCCCGGAAGGGGCGCACCTGTATCATCCGCGGTCCACGGTCACCTCGTCGCGCCAGGCCATCAGCAACTCCGCCAACTCGCCGCCGATGCGTTCCTGCGCCTCGCCGGTGGCCGCGCCGATATGCGGACTGAGACTCACGTTTGGCAGCGCGAGCACGTCTGTGCGCGGCGTGGGCTCGTTGTTGTAGACGTCCAGTCCGGCTGCCTTCACCTTGCCGCTCTTCATGGCCGCGATCAGTGCGTCCTCATCGATGGAGTTGCCGCGTGCGGTGTTCACGATGATCATGCCGGGCTTCATCTTGGCGAACTGCTCGGGGCCGAGCACCGCGCTGCCGTCGGGCTTGGCGGGCACGTGCAGGGTGATGGCATCGCTCTGAGCGAGCAGCTCTTCCAGCGAAAGCATCTTGATGCCTACGCGCACCGTGTCGCCGTTGAAGGGCACATCGAGATGGTCCACGGTCGAACTGTTGTCGGTGTACACCACCTTCATGCCGTTTCCGATCGCGTAGCGTGCCACCCATTTGCCGATGCGGCCGAAGCCGATGATGCCGAGGGTCTTTCCCCGGAGTTCGGCGCCATTGCCGTACTCCTTCTTCATTTCCTTGAAGGCCGTGGCGCCCTCGGTGGGCATGCGGCGATTGGCCTTGTGCAGGTCGCGCACGAGGCTGTACAGATGCGCCATCACAAGCTCGGCCACGCTGATGCTGCTGCTGGCAGGCGTGTTGATCACGCGCAGGCCCTTGCTCTTGGCATAGGTCACATCAATGTTGTCCATGCCCACGCCGCCGCGGCCGATGAGCTTCAGGTTCGGGCAGGCGTCGATGAGGTCCTTGCGCGCCTTGGTGGCACTGCGCACCAACAGGGCATCGACCTTTTCCTTGTTCAGGTAGGCGATGAGTTCTTCTTGTGGAATGAAGTCCGTGGTGATGGTGAAGCCCTCTTCCTGGAGCTGTTGCTTGGCCGGGGCCGAGATACCGTCGTTGGCGTGTACGCGCATGTTGATCAACCGTTCTTTTTTGCGAATTCCTCCATCACTTCCGTCAGGGCCTGCACGCTCTCGATGGGCAGGGCATTGTACATGCTGGCGCGATAGCCGCCCACGCTGCGGTGGCCACGGATGCCGCTGATGCCCGCCTCTTTCCACATCGCGTCGAAGGCCGGTTCCAAGGCGGCGTCATTCAAAACGAAGGTGGGGTTCATCTCCGAGCGGTCCTCCTTGGCGGTGGTGCCTTTGAAGAGTGGCAGGCGGTCCACGGTGGAGTAGAGCAGTTCAGCCTTCTTGGCGTTGCGCTTGGCGATCTCGGGGATACCGCCGATGCTCTTCATCCATTCCAGCGTGAGCATGATCACGTAGATCGGGAACACGGGAGGCGTGTTGTACATGCTGTCCTTGGCGGCATGGTTCGCCAGGTCCATCATGGGGCTCAACTTCTTGCCCGTCTTGCCCAAGGCGGCTGGATCGAAGAGGTACATTGTCGCACCGGCGGGACCCATGTTCTTCTGCGCGCCGGCATAGATCATTGCGAAATCGGCGACGTTCACCGGGCGGCTGAAGATGTCGCTGCTCATGTCGCAGATCATCGGTACCGGGCTCTTCGGGAACTGCTTGAACTGCGTGCCGAAAATGGTGTTGTTACTGGTGAAGTGGAAGAAGTCCACGTCGCTGGGAACGGTGAAGCCCTTGGGGATGTAGCTGAAGTTTTTGTCCTCGCTGCTGGCCACCACTTCGGCACCACCCGCGAGCTTCGCCTCCTTGATTGCACGCGTGGCCCATTCGCCGGTATTGACATATGCGCCCTTGCCGCCTGTCTTCATATAGTTCTGCGGGACCAGATGAAAGCCCATGCTGGCACCGCCGCCGAGGAACACCGTCTGATAGTGCTCCGGCGCGCCCAGCAGGTCCTTCACCAATTGGCGGGCCTTGGCCATCACCGCCTCGAAAGGCTTACTGCGGTGGCTGATCTCAAGGATACTCAAGCCGCTGCCGTCCAGATCGAGTACCGCTTGGGATGCTTTCTCAAAGACCTTCTGGGGCAGGATGCAAGGGCCAGCGCTGAAGTTGTGGACTTTCATGGTTGTTGCAGTAGGCATGGAGAGTGGGATTTGGCGCCGCGAAGGTAGCCGTTCAGAAAGTGTTCCGGGGCTTGGCACGGCGGAAACAGACAAGCACTTCAGCGTGGCTCAGGCTTTCGCCTTTCCGCTCTTCGCCCGCACCCGCTGCCGCACCGCCATGATGCTGCCGAAGGCCATCAGCAGGCAGCCGATCCAGAGGATGTTGATACCGGGGAAGATGATCGCCTGCATGATGACGAACTCGCGCTCGCTCACATTCAGGCCGACCGCATTGCCCTTTACGCTGGCCAGGTCGAATTTCACGTTCAGCTCCGGCACGGCGAAACCCTTGCTGCCCACGTTCTGGTCGCCGTGATAGATCACCACGGGCTGCGCCTCGAACCAGCGGCTCTCGTCGTAGAGGTCGCGAACGCGCATGTTGAGGATGTAGACCGTGAAGTCCGGTCCGAGACGAGCGATGGTCACGCTGTCGCGCAGGGTGCGGATGCTGTCGATGACGATCAAGCAGGTAGGCGTGACAATGGTGTCGCCGACATTCTTCTCATAGAGCCGCGCGGGCATGTAACCGTCCGCAGTGGTGTCGAGCTTCGCGTACTTGATGTGCGTGTAGAGGTCGTGGTCCGGCCAATGCTTGGTGCTGGGCTCGGCCACGTTGCCGAATCGCGGATTGATCTGCACCAACGGCTCCAGCGCGAATTCCTTGGGACCCGGAATGCGCGGCGTCCAGTTCTTCGCATGCCACAGGACCCTGCGGGTAACGGTCTCGATCGGGTCCCAATGCGTCGGCTGGTCCAGCAGGAATTCCTTGCCCGCAACGTGATCATCCTTCGCGATGAAAAGCATGCTGCGGTAACGCACGGTGTCACCGGCTTGATAGGAGCGCGGCACGGCGGACATCCAATCCATGTCGTAGTAGAGGTTCACCCCCTTCTGGCGCTTGCCGAGGTAGGTGACGAAGTGATCGCCCACCGGCAGGGTGTCATGCATGTAGAGCAGCATGTCGGTGTTGTCGTGAAAATCCTTGTTCAGGAAATTCAGTACGGGTCCTTTCTGGTTGTGTGTGACTATATTCTCGCGGGAAGTGCTCACCAACGCACCAAGCAGCACCATGGAAAACCCAACGTGCGCGATGGAAGGACCGGCCTTGGACAGCTTGCCCTTCAGGACCATCGGGATGTAGAATGCGTTGGACAGGATCGCGAAGCAGGTGGCGAAGAGCAAAGCCACGAGGTTGCCCTCCACCAAGCTGTAATGCAGCCACCAAACCCCAAGGATCGTGAGCAGCAGCGCCCCGATGAAGGAGAAGCTGAGTTCGCGGAAGAACTTTTTCCGATCGGTGTTCTTGTAGCGAAGGTATTGCCCGAAGGCCACGAGCATTGCCACGATGAAGGCGAAGGGGACCTGCCACTTATTATAGTGTGCTTTGGCTTCCACAGGTGGTGCAAGCTTGGCTTGTGCGAGTGCGTGCGGCCAGTTCCATCCGGTGAGGTTGTGCAGTCCTTCGAAGGCATTGTGGAACGGCGCCAACAACAGATTGAACACGGGCATCGACGTACTGAAGATGATCTGCATCGCGCTCAGCATCAGCACCAGCGAGCCGATGAAGAGCCAGAACTCACGGCTGAGCACCTGTTCCTCCTCATTGTGGTGGAACGGTCCTTTGCGATAGGCCACCACCGTCATCACAATGCTTACAATGGTGAAGAGGATGATCGCGGGCACCTGCACTTCGAGCGAAACGCCCAGCACGAAGATCACGAGTGAGATGCCGAAGTAGAAGAGACGATCGGTGCGGTCGGTATTCAGCGAAGCCACGGCCAGCGTGACGAAGGTGAGCATGAAGATGAGCAGCCCCGGAAGCATGCCCTCGCCGGTGAAGCTGTGTACGCTTGTATCGCCGAGCACGCCGCTGCGCGTGAGGAAGGTGCTGTAGAGCACCAGCAGGAAGGTGAGGAGGGCGAGGAAGAGCGCTGTGAAAAGCGAGGTGTCCTTACGCTTGTTGATCAGCAGCAGGTGACCGGTACCGACCAACGTGAGCCACGGCACGAGCGATGCGTTTTCCACGGGATCCCATGCCCAGAAGCCTCCGAAGCTGAGTGATTCATAGGCCCATGCGCCACCCATGAGGATGCCGGTGCCAAGAACGGCGATGCCGAAGAAGGTCCATGGCAGCGCGGGTTCCATCCATTCCTTCACGCGCTTGGTCCACAGCCCGGCGATCGCGAAGGCGAAGGGGATCAGCGTGGAGGCGAAGCCGAAGAAGAGGGTAGGTGGATGGATCACCATCCAGTAGTTCTGCAGCAGGGGATTCAATCCACGACCGTCCTTGAACTGCGGGATCAGCGCGAAGTAATTCGGAAGGTTCGTCCACGGCAGGCCGAGATTTTCGGGCAGCTCACGGATCAATAAGAAGGGGCTGCTGCCCACGCGGATGTGGAACACGTAGATGCCCAACAGCATGGTGGAGAGGAATACCTGCACCAGCGCGAACACCGCCAGCACCGGGCCTTCCCAGGTCTTCGCCTTCCAGATCAGCAGGTTGCCCAAGACCATCGTCCAGAAGGTCCACAGCAGGAACGAGCCTTCCTGACCTTCCCAGAAACAGCTCGCGATGTAGCGCAGCGGCATCTCCAGATTACTGTGCTTCCACACGTAGTCGAACGCGAACCAGTGGTTGAACAGCATCGTGAAGAGCGTTACCACGATGCCGATCACGGCGATGGAATGCAGCCGGAAGGCGGCGCGGCCCACGGTGCGCCAGCCGAGGTCCTTCGTTTGCGTGTGCAACACGAACGAGACCAGCGCCAAGAGCGCGCCCGAGAAAGAAACGATGGTCAGCAGATGCCCGAGCTGCCCGGCCCAAGCGTGTTCACCGATGTAGTTGACGTGGTCCAAGGATCCGTTGATTAACCGATGAACGGATCAGCCACAGGCATTCTCCAAGATACTTCTCCGCGCCTCTGCGCCTTTGCGGCCTTCATCTCAGATCCCGGCGGTCACCTTGTTCTCCGAGTTGTACTTGCTGGGGCACTTCAGAAGCATGTCCTTCGCCTCGAAGTTGCCGTCGGCATCGGCCTTGCCGATCAGCACGACGCGCTCAGACCGCTCCAGATCATTGGGCTTGGCCATGGCGAGTTCCACATTGCACTTGCGGCCGTTGAGGTCCACCATGCTGAATTTCGTGAGGCTGGAATTCACGCTTGGTTCATAAACGATCGGCTGCGAGCGGTCCAACGTGCCGACCACGTGGTACTCACGACCAGGGTTATCGAAGGCCTCGCTCAAAGTGGCGTAGCTGCTGCTGTCGCTGAGCGATCCAACCAACGCGGCGATGGCCACGGCGATGATCACGAGTGCGATGATGTGACTTCTTTTCATGGCTTCAGCGGTCTATTTCCGCTTTTCCAGTTTCCCGATCCTGCGATCCATTGCGAACATCCAGATGGCAAGTCCGATGAGCACCACGCTTACCACCATCACCACCGTATTGATCTTGCCCGAGGCGAACATCTTCTCCTCCAACCATCCCGGAGCCTCGGACGCCGCGAAGGTACTCACCGGCAGAAGGAGCAGGGCCATGACGATCGTCATGGCCTTAACGATCCTTCCATGTGACGTGAGCATCCCCGAATGCTGCGTGCATTCATCCGCGCTTATCTGCGCCATCTGCGGTTTTTTATTCAGACGCTTCATCGGAAAGGTCTTTGAGGCGCGCGACGCGCAGGTTCAAGGTATACACCCATACGCCCAGCAATACCCAACCGGTTACCGCAGGATAGAACACCGCGCGCAGGGTGCTGTCGAGGTCGTAGGAACTGAAGGCCGGGTTGCCGCCATTGCCGGGATGCAGCGAATCGGTAATGCGCGGCAGGACCATGATGAAGACGAACATCAGCACGTAGGCGAAGATGTTGTAGATCGCCGCCAGGCGAGCGCGCTTGTGGCCGTCCGGGATGGAGCCGCGCAGGATCAGATAGGCTGCATAGATCAGCACGGTAACGGCCGCTCCATTCAGTTTGGGATCAGTGGTCCACCAATCGCCCCAAGTGGCGCGTGCCCAGATGCTGCCAGTGATGAGTCCCATGGCGGCGAAGAGCAGGCTGGCATGCACCGCTGCCAACGCCATGCGATCGGCGTCAATGTCGCTCGTGCGCAGAACGCGTAGACTTTGCCAAAAGCTGATGGTCATCAGCACCATCATGGTGAACCACATCGGCACGTGGAAGAAGAGGTTGCGGATGGTCTCGTTCAGGATCGCACGGTCGGGGAATGAAAAGCCCGAACGCGGCGTGTCATTCACCACACAGTTTCCGTCCGTTATGCCGGTGCCGCGTCCTTCGGTGAAGAATGCCTCGTGCAGTGCGAGCGGGCCGTCTATGGGATCCCACGAACGCAGGCTCGTCATCGGATCGCGGAGCCCTTGAGGGACGGTGAAGGTGGCCGATAGGGTAGCGTCAGAAAGCGCCTTCACTTGTGAGGCACAAACCCGTTGCCCATCATTCTCCAACCAGACCTGCGGCGTCCCATTCGTGAAATGCGTGTTGTAACCGGTGGCCTCCAACGAAATCTCGCCCGGGGCGATGCGCGTGATGGAGGTATGGATCAAGGCGGGAGCCAGAGGCGTCCTCAAACCCACGATCACCGTGTACAGCAGCAGGACCACTGCAAAACCCTTCCACCACCAGCCTTTCATCAGTCGCGCCAAAGGTAGGGGAAGAGCAACCACGCCAAGGCCACGGTGATCGCATCGATCAACAGGAGCCAGAGCACATATTTCCCGGTGACATCCCAGCCCATGCCGTCCAGCGCGAGTTTGCTCGCCTTCATCACGCTGAGCAGCATGGGCAGCACAATGGGAAAGCCGAGGATCGCCATCAACCCGATGCCGTTTCCGGCCCGTGCTGCCAATGCGGAGATCAACGTAAGCACCAGCGCGAAGCCGACCCCGCCGGCCATCACTACAAAAATGAACGTGCCCACTTGCGCATGGTCCATGGGCGCACTGCCGATGAAGAGCACGTAGGCCAAGAGGCTGATCAAGCTCAGCGCGGCCATCGACAAGGCATTATAGATGGTGCGGGCCAGCACCACGCTGCGCGGAGAGACCAGGGTGTAGAGGTAGAGTTGTCGTCCTTGGTCTTCACGTTGGAAGGAACGACCCAAGGCATTGAAGGCGGCGAAGAGCAGGATGATCCAGAACAACGCATTCCAGATCGGGATGTCCGCGAGGTTCCGTACACCCTGGTAGCAGATATAGATCGTGCTCACCACATAGAGCGCCATGCTGCCCCAAGCATGTTTCTGGCGGCGGTCCAACTGCCATTCCAGTTTCAGCAAGTGGGTGATCTCGGCCGGGCGCATAGTGTCTTCCTAACTTCTTGGGCGGCGAAAGTAGACCTGTTGCACAAGGTTGATGATGATGCCCATCATGGAAGGTGATCTCAGGAAAGGGCACCGGCCCGGAGTGCATCCCCTATTTTCGCCGCACAGGTCCGATCATGCGCCGCATCAACATCGCCATCGACGGTTTCAGCAGCTGCGGCAAGAGCACCTTGGCCAAGCAACTGGCGCATCACTTGGGCTACACCTATATCGACAGCGGTGCGATGTACCGCGCTGTCGCGCTGTATGTGATCGAGAACGGTCTAGTGATCGAAGGCAAGTTGGACAAGGAGAACCTGCTGCGCGTGCTGGACAAGATGGATATCAGCTTCAAGCACGACGATGCCTCGCAACGCAGCGAGACCTGGCTGGACGGGCACAACGTGGAGCACCGGATCCGCGGCATGGAGGTGAGCAGGCACGTCACACTGGTGAGCCCTGTGCCGGAAGTGCGCGCCAAATTGGTGGAATTGCAGCAAGGCCTCGGCAGAGATGGCGGCGTAGTAATGGACGGTCGCGACATTGGAACGGTCGTCTTCCCGAAGGCCGAAGTGAAGCTCTACATGACCGCCCGCCCGGAGGTCCGCGCCCAACGCCGCTATTTGGAACTGGTGGGACGTGGCGTTGAAGTGGACTATGCCAGTGTGCTGGAGAATATCGAGCGCCGCGACGAGGACGACACCAAGCGCGCTACCGATCCGCTATTGAAAGCTCCGGACGCCTTGGAGATCGACAACAGCGAACTCACCGCCACGGAGCAATTCGACCTGGCACTAGGCCATGTGGTGAAGACGATCGGGGTGGTGGCGGAGGCGTGAGGAGCCTTCAAGGCACACGCATCAAGTTCACGGTTGGGTTACGGCATTCAAGTCGATGCCAAATTGAAACGCGATGTCCTCGATGGGTGCCAGTCCAACCGATGCACGATTCTTGTTCAGCTGGTCACGTTCCACCAGCTTGATGTGACCACGATCGTGGAAGTAAAAAAGCAAGGTACCATAGCGCATGGGCTTACCGAATTGATCGTCCTCGAAATCCTCGGCTTCGCATAGAAAGTCCGGCTGAACTTCACCGCGTGCGATCGCATCGAGTGCCAGATGCGCAAACACTTGAACTCTTGGAGAAGATAGTAGCTCCATCCGATGGTGCCAGAAAAGCAGTGAGACGATACCGAATGATGATCCCACTTTAGCTGGCGATGGGAATCCTCGTTCACGGCATAGCGTGATCAACCGTTCCAAATTGATGCTGTCGTTCAGTAACATCTCAGGATCATTCGAACTGCGTACGCTTTGATCCAGTTCCTTCATTTCAATCAACGCTTTGATCCAAGTTGAGTCAGCATTTTCTGACCAATCGTGGGTCGCCCGGAGCAAGCGCCCAAGTTCCGGTTCTTGGAATCCAAGCTTTAGCAGTCCTTTGATCGGGTCTGAATAGGTAAGGAGTGGTTGCCCACCGCGGTGGTATGTGTCTTCAAGATACTTCAGCGCACGGGCCGTATCACCGTGTTCCAGTGCAAGAGAACAGGCTTCAGTGCGCTGCCAAAGCCCCCAGGGAACATGAGCGAATGCCGAATCATAGGCGGTGAATGCGGAAGAAAGCTCCCCCTTGGCAGCATATACCGTGGCCTGGCTCAAGAGGAGGTTGTAATGCACCATCTCCGCTTTCTGGGCTGGGACGCTGTTGGCGCCAAGCAGGCAAATTGAAATGAAAATGGAGCGCATCGCCCAATGGTCAATTACGGATCGTGTCCTCCACGGCCTCCACTGGATCCTTCGCTCCCCCCACAAACTCCAACACTTTCAGCATCACCCGGTCCAGCAAGGTATCCGGGCAACTGGCGCCGCTGGTGAGCACAATGGTGACGGGTCGTTCTTTCGGCAGCCAATCCGATGTGCATTCCAGTTTGTGCGCCGGATAGTTGAAGTGCTCGATGGCATTGGAACTCAGCAATTCCTTGTCGCCATTGATGAAGTAGGTGGGGAACTTGCCTTCGAGCAATTCCACGATATGGCTCGTGTTGCTGCTGTTGTAGCCGCCCACCACCAAGGCGAGGTCGGCCTCCTGCTTAAGCAGCTCCAGCGTGGCGTCCTGGTTATCGTTGGTGGCATAGCAGAGCGTGTCGCGCGTATCGGCGAAATGATTTTTCAGCTCGGCCTCGCCGTACTTCTTCAGCATCACTTGCTTGAGATGGTCGGCTATGGCCTGCGTTTCCGTGGCCAGCATGGTGGTCTGGTTCACCACGCCGATGCGTTGCAGGTCCTTCGTGGGGTTGAAGCCGGGAGTACAGCGCGTTCCGAAGAGTTCATGAAACCGTTCGATCGGAAGTTCACCGGTGATGATCCGTCCCAGATCCTCCGTCTCGGCCATGTCCTTCACGATCACCGCAGGGGAGCCCTTCGCCGTATGACTGAACGTGGCGCGCGTTTCCTCGTGCGCGGCCTTGCCATGGATGATCACGGTGTACTTCGTTTCGCCCAGCTGTGCACTGCGTTTCCACACCTTCTCCACGAAAGGGCAGGTGGTGTTGTGCTTCAACGGGTCGATGCCGAGCGCCTTCAAACGCGCCTCGGTCTCCAGCGTGGTTCCGAACGCGGGAATGATCACGATGTCGTCGCTTTTCAACTCACTCCAATCCATGAGCATTTGCCCGTGGGTGTCCTGAATGAAGCGCAGGCCCCGTCCTTCGAGGTCCTCATTCACCTCCGGGTTGTGGATCATCTGGCTCAACAGGAAGATCCGCTTGCCGGGGTTGTCCTCCAGTGCCTTGTAGCTGATCTCGATCGCGTTCTCCACGCCATAGCAGAAGCCGAAATGGCGTGCTAGAATGAAGCGGACCGCGCCAAGGTCGAGCACGGTGGGAGTGAGGTCCTTTTTCTTCGGGTCCTGTGCTTTGCGGAACGCTTTCAGGCGGCCGATGAGATCTGAGCGATAGTGGGCGGGAATATTGAATGAGCGCACTGTGACTCAGTAATTGTGGTGTGAGGGCCGAGCGCTCAAAGATAGCGGATGAGCCACGGCATCCCGACGGGTAGTGGGGCGGACGAACTCAGGCATCCCTTTCGATATCCTCCTACGTCTAACGCACGGATCGCCGATCTACGGACCGTGAAAACCCAGCGTTCGCATTCATCGGCCGTATACTTGCACGCCATGAGCCACCATTCTTTGCGATCATTTTGGATCGGTCTTGGAGCCATCCTGTTCTCTTTTTCCGGTCCCATTGACCTGAAGGCACAGGATTGTTCATTCGATCTGGGACCGGACACCACGCTATGCCACGGTCAAAGCATACTTCTGCATGCCCCACCCGGTACTATGGAATTTCATTGGCAGAATGGATTCCAGTCCCAATCGATCAGTACGGACACTAGCGGTACCTACTGGTGTGCCGCCACCTTCCTACTACCGGGGAGCAACGTTGTCACCAATGGTGATTTTTCGCTGGGCGATGTCGATTTCTCCACGGACTTTGTCCATGGTACAGGTGGGTCATGGGGTTTGTTGAGTTTGGAAGGAACCTATGCGGTGACCACTAACCCGTCCTTGGTACACAGCAATTTCTGGGACTGCGTTGATCATACTGGCGGTGGCCCCATGCTGGTAGTGAACGGTTCTTCCCTGCCCGATGCGGACATCTGGTGCCAGACCGAGACCGTGACACCGAACACCTACTATGCATTTTCCGCTTGGCTCATGTCCTGCACGCATGATGCTCCGGCGATCATGGACTTTCGGGTGGATGGGGTCAGTCTTGGTACTCCCTTGTTGGCCTCACAAGACACCTGTGAATGGAACCAGTTCTACGCACTCTGGAACTCAGGCACCGCCACATCTGTCACCATCTGCATCATTAATCAGCAGTTGGAACCCAGCGGCAACGATTTTGCGCTTGACGACATTTCGTTCTCCCCGCTCTGTTCCTACACGGATTCGATCGATGTGACAATACTGCCCACCGCACCGGCAGTGGATGCTGGTCCCGATGGCGCGCTCTGCCCGGGTGACACTGCGGAAGTGACCGCCACCTTGGTGCCGGACACTTGGCCACTTACGGACGTATCCTATCTGTGGAACACCGGCGCTGATTCGGCCAATATTCTTGTAACAGAGCCGGGGGAATACACCGTCACCGCAACGGGACTTTGCCTGAACAGCCAATCCACTGCGGTATTCCTGCCGGATACCTGCGAACCGCCGCCGCCTATCCCCCCGTTACCCACGGAAATTTACATGCCCAATGTCTTTACTCCCAACGGGGATGGAAACAACGAAACCTTCGGGCCTATAGTCCTCGGTCCGCCGGACGGTTTTTCCATGGAGATCCGGAACCGTTGGGGACAGGTGGTCTTCTCTTCGCAGAATGTGGACCACCGTTGGGATGGCCGCTCGGATGGAGGCCCCTTGCCGGAGGGTACGTACTTCTGGATCGTGAAGTACGGGAAGTACCATGAAGATGGCAGCCTTACCCAAGAGAAGTTGACCGGCAACGTGACCTTGCTCCGGGATCACTGATCTACAGGTCCTGACGGACCGGTCCTTTATTTCACTATTTTCGCGGCCCCAATTCCGGGGACCCCGTGCGGCGGCGGCATGGGCACATCAACCAACTCACGGGCAACGCCGCCCGGTCCCGCGATACAAGTGAAAGTACATGTCATCAGTAGAGAACAACAAGGTCGTCTTCGCAGAACCCCCTGCCGATTTCGATTGGGACGCATTGGAAAATGACGGGCCCACAGCGACCGCCCAACGGGAGAAGGTCGAAAAGGCATACGAGGACACCCTCAGCAGCATTTCCGAGAAGGAGGTGCTCATGGGAACGGTCGTCGGCATGAACAAGAAGGAGGTGGTGATCAACATCGGCTACAAGTCCGAAGGTGTGGTGCCCCTCAGCGAATTCCGTTACAAGCCGGACCTCGCGATCGGCAACAAGGTGGAGGTGTACATCGAGAAGCAGGAGGACAAGTCCGGCCAGATGATCATCTCGCACAAGACCGCACGCGTGCACAACGCATGGGGCAAGGTGAACTCCGCGATGGAGACCAATGAGATCATCACCGGTTACGTGAAGTGCCGCACCAAGGGTGGCCTCATCGTGGACGTCTTCGGTATCGAAGCCTTCCTGCCCGGCAGCCAGATCGACGTGAAGCCCATCCGTGACTACGACCAGTACGTGGGCAAGAACATGGAGTTCAAGGTGGTGAAGATCAACCAGGAGTTCAAGAACGTTGTGGTCTCCCACAAGGCCTTGATCGAAGCGGAGATCGAAGCCCAGAAGAAGCAGATCATCGGTGGTCTCGAGAAGGGACAGGTGCTGGAAGGCACCGTGAAGAACATCACCAGCTACGGTGTGTTCGTCGACCTCGGCGGCGTGGACGGTTTGATCCACATCACCGACCTGAGCTATGGCCGTGTGAGCCATCCGGAGGAAGTGGTGAAGCTCGACGACAAGATCAACGTGGTGATCCTCGACTTCGACGACGAGAAGCGCCGCATCGCCCTTGGTCTCAAGCAACTGAGCCCGCATCCTTGGGATTCCCTCGACGCCAACCTCAATGCTGGCGACAAGATCACCGGCAAGGTGATGGTGATCACCGATTACGGTGCATTCGTGGAAGTGGCCCCCGGCGTGGAAGGCCTGCTGCACGTGAGCGAAATGAGCTGGAGCCAGCACCTGCGCAGCCCGAAGGACTTCCTCAAGGAAGGCCAAGAGGTGGAAGTGCAGATCCTGAACATCGACCGCGAAGAGCGCAAGATGAGCCTCGGCATGAAGCAACTCGCCGCCGACCCATGGGCCGACATCGAGTTCAAGTACCCAGTTGGCTCACGCCACACTGCCAAGGTCCGCAACTTCACCCACTTCGGCATCTTCGCCGAGTTGGAGGAAGGCGTGGACGGCCTGATCCACATCAGCGACCTGAGCTGGACCAAGCGCATCAAGCACCCGAGCGACTTCTGCAAGATCGGCGACGATGTTGAAGTGCAAGTGTTGGAAGTGGACAAGGAGAACCGCCGCCTGAGCCTCGGCCACAAGCAAGTGGAAGAGAATCCGTGGGAGGTCTTCGCCGACACCTTCACCCCGGGCAGCGTGCATGAAGGCACCATCACCGGCCGTACCGGCAGCACCTTCACGGTGGCCTTGCCTTACGGTGTGGAAGGTACCGTCGCGCTGAAGCACCTCAAGAAGGAGGATGGCAGCAAGGCGAATGTGGAGGACAAGCTCCCGTTCAAGGTGCTCGAGTTCAATGGTGATGCGCGCCGCATCGTGTTGAGCCACACCCGCACCTTCGAGGAAGGCGATGATTCCGCCGAACTCACACCTGCCGCAGCCAAGCGTGGTAGCCGTAAGGGTTCCGACGAGCACGGTGGAAACCAGAGCCCCAGCGTGCGTAGCGTGAACGAGAAGGTGGAGAAGTCCACGCTCGGAGACCTCAGTGTCCTCAGCGACCTGAAGAGCGCCATGGAAAATACCGAGCGCACCGGCAAGTCGCCCAAGCGCAAGCCACGCCGCGAAGAGGACGAGGACGACATGGACATGGAGGGCTGATCCTCCCAGGAACCTAAAAACGAAGGGGCCGTCTCGCAAGAGGCGGCCCCTTTTTGTTTCAGATCAAGAGGACAAAGGCAGGACTATCTGATGCCCCATGCGGGAGTTCACGCGGCCGCTAAATGCAAAGGAAGTTCGCGCTTACATGGGCTGCAGCTTCAGGTCCACCCTGAGCTGTTTTGTTCCTGGAGGAACGGCCTTCTCCCGATGGCTCATTTCGAGGTATCCGTTCTCCTTGGTCACGCGCAGCTCGAAAGGAACTCCTGTTGGGATGAAGAGCGCATATTGTCCGTCCGCATTCACGGTCGTTACGGACCAGCGCTTACCGGTGAGGTCGTAATGCTCCACCATGCATTCATAGACTGGTTTTCCCGTGACGCTGTCGGTCAATGTCCCGAAGACCTGCACGCGTTCCACCTTGGCATCGTCGCCAACGGTCTGGGCGTTCGGCTTTTGGGCATGCAGTCCGATGGCCAGCGGAAGAAGAAGGGCGAGGAGTTGGGCGCGCATGCGCCATACTACGCTTTACCCGCCTTGCAGGTTTCTGATCAACGGCGCTTGCGTGTGGCCTGCTGCTGCTTTTGGATCTCCTCCATGCGCATCTGCCACTTGCTCTTCTTGCGCGGCTTCTTCATGTTGGCCAGCAACTCCACGCGCAGCTTGTCCTCATTGAGGAGCCACTTCGAGATCACCGTCATCTGCAGGATACTGATGACGTTGGCGAGGAAGTAGTAGTAGCTGAGACCCGAAGGCAGCGAGTTCATGAAGAAGAGCATCATCACCGGGAAGAGATACATCATCACCTTCATGTTCGGCATGCCCTGCTGCTGGGGCATCTGCTTGCTGTTCACCAAGGTGTAGATGATGGTGCTTGCGGCCATCAGCAGGGTGAAGAGGCTCACGTGGTCGCCATATCCGGGAATGGTGATAGGGAGATGGGCGATGCTGTCGTAGCTGCTGAGGTCATCCGCCCAGAGGAAGGGCTGTTGCCGCAGTTCGATGCTGCTGGGGAAGAAGCGGAACATGGCCCAGAGCACCGGCATCTGCAATAGCATCGGCACACAACCAGCCACCGGACTCACACCGGCCTTGCGGTAAAGGTCCATCGTGGCCTGTTGCTTCTTCATCGCATCCTCGGAACCGAACTTCGCGGTGATCGCGGCGATCTCCGGCTTCAGCGCCCGCATGCGAACGCTGCTCTTCTGGTTGCGGTAGGCGATGGGGGAGAGCAGCAGTTTGATCACCACGGTGAGCACCAGGATGATGATGCCATAGCTGAGGTTGAACTTGCTGAGCAGGTCGAAGATGGTGATCACCAAATAGCGGTTCATCCAGCCGAAGATGCCCCAGCCTAGATCGATGATGCGGTTGAACTCCGGGATATCCGTATGGGTGAGCGTATTGAATTTGTTGGGCCCCAGGTAGAGTTGCATCGCCAGCGTAGCATGGTCCGATGGCTCATGGGAGAAGAACAGCTTGGTATCGTAGCGCTTGGAATAGAGCGTGTCAGCGGTCACTGTAGTAATGGACACCTCCGATCCGTTGCTGGTGAATCCGTCCTTGTTCACCATGGCCACCGTGAAGAAATCCTGCTTGAAGGCCACCCAGTTGGTCTGGGCCTCCAGTTTCTTGCTATCGTCCTTGGTCTCGCTCAGGTAATTGCGATCGTCATTGAGGTACTTGTAGTAAACACTGCATTTACGCTCCTCGGTTGGGCGGTCCTTCTCGTTGTGGAAGCCAAGCAGGTTCCAGTGGAACATCACGTTGCGCGGGTCGATCTGCGGCAGGCCAACGAGTTCGGCGGTGACATTCATGAACCATTCGGCACTGTCCAACCGATAGGTGATCTGCAGGTATTTCGAAGGGTCGGTTGTGGCCGCCTTTAGCCGCACGCCAGTGCTGTCGAGCTTCTCAGCGGTGAAGTTCATGTCCTTCGTGCTCAGCTTCAGGTTGCCGAGGAAGAAGCTGTACTCATAGGTGCCGCTGTCCGGTACAGCCAACAAGAGCGGCTTGCGGCCATGGTAGGTCTTGTAGCCCTTCAGGCGGATCACATTGGGCCGCGCGCCAAAGGTGTTGATGGCCACTTGCAAGTGCTCATTCTCGATGGTGATCACCTGGTTGGTCCCTTCGGCGGTGGGCGAGAAGAGCCCGAGTCGCTGGTTCAAGCGGTCGGCGCGAAGGCTGTCCTGGGAAGAAGTGGTGGTGGCCGTCGCGGTATCTGAAGACAGCGCCGCGGCAGTGTCAGTTGCTTGGTGCTGCTGCTCGGCCAAAGCGGAGGCTGCGCGTGTGGCCTGCTCCTGAATGGCGGCGTTGGCAATGCTGTCCTGCTCGAGTTGGATCTTCGCCCGCTCCGCCGCGCTGGGTGCCGTGATGTACTGATAGCCAAAGAGAATGGCCACGATGAGAACGATGCCGATGATCGAATTACGGTCCATGCTGATCCGTTGTCGCTTTGGTGGTGTCTTGGAAAGGGCGCGAAGATAGCCGTACGCCCCGGGGGAGGGCCGGAATTCAAGCCCTTTTCAGGGAAGTAAGGGAAGTGAACTCCGCTATGGGCTTAGGCTTTCACCCGGTCCTGCATGGCCACGGTGGCATGCTGTTCCAAGGCCGCCTTCACGAAACGGACGAAAAGCGGATGTGGCCGTGCCACGGTGCTCTTATACTCCGGGTGGTACTGCACGCCGACGAACCAGGGATGGTCCTTCAGTTCCACCACCTCCACCAACTTGGTCTGTGGGTTCACGCCCACGGGGAGCATGCCGGCCTTCTTGTACTCGTCCAAGTATGCGCCGTTGAACTCGTAACGGTGCCGATGGCGCTCGGAGATATTCGTCTTGCCGTAGGCCTGCCAGGCCTTGCTGTTCTCGGTGAGGCGGCAGGGATAAGCGCCGAGCCGCATGGTCCCGCCCTTGTCGACATGCGCTTTCTGTTCCTCCATCATGGCGATCACCGGGGCCTTTGTGTCGGCGTTCATCTCGGTGCTGTTCGCATCGGCATGGCCCAGGACATTGCGCGCGAACTCGATCACCGCGCATTGCATGCCGAGGCAGATCCCCAGGAAGGGCACGCTGTTCTCGCGGGCGAAGCGGATCGCCTCGACCTTGCCTTCGATGCCTCGATTGCCAAAGCCCGGAGCCACCAGCACCGCATCAAGTCCGCCCAAGTATTTCTTCACATTCTTGGCCGTGATCTTCTCGCTGTGGATCCAGTGGATGTTCACTTTCGTCTCGTTCGCCGCACCGGCATGGTCCAAGGCTTCCTTGATGCTCTTGTAGGCGTCCTTCAATTCGACATACTTGCCCACCAGTCCGATCTCCACCGTGTGTTTCGGTTCCTTGTACCGGTGCAGAAAGTCCTTCCACTGGGTGAGGTCGGCTTCCGGAAAACCTGTGATGCCAAGCCTTTCCAGTACGACGATGTCCAGTTCCTCCTTCTGCATCAGCAAGGGCACGTCATAGATCGTCTCCGCGTCGGCACTTTCGATCACTGCTCGTGGGTCCACATTGCAGAACAGGGCGATCTTTTCCTTCATGCCCTTGATCATGTCGTGCTCGGTACGGCACACCAGTACGTCGGGCTGCACGCCCAAACTGAGGATCTCTTTCACACTGTGCTGTGTGGGCTTCGTCTTCAATTCGCCGCTGGCACTGAGGTAGGGCAGCAGCGTGAGGTGAATGCTGAGCGCATCCTTCCCTTTCTCCCACTTCAACTGGCGGATGGCCTCGATGTAGGGCAGGCTCTCGATGTCGCCCACGGTGCCGCCCACTTCGGTGATCACGAAGTCATAGATCCCCTTGCGTCCCAAGGCCTGGATGTTCCGCTTGATCTCGTCGGTGATGTGCGGGATCACCTGCACGGTCTTGCCGAGGTATTCGCCCCGGCGTTCCTTGTTGATGACGTTCTGGTAGATGCGCCCCGTGGTGACGTTGTTCGCCTGTGAGGTCGGCGTGTCGAGGAAGCGCTCGTAGTGTCCCAGGTCCAGGTCGGTCTCCGCGCCATCCTCGGTCACGTAGCATTCCCCATGCTCGTATGGATTGAGCGTACCGGGGTCGATGTTGATGTACGGATCGAGCTTCTGGATGGTGACCGTGAAGCCACGCGCCTGCAGCAGCTTGGCCAAGGAGGCGCTCACAATGCCTTTGCCGAGGCTGGAGGTAACACCTCCGGTAACGAAAATATACTTGGTGGATCCCGTCATCACGCTATGATACCACCTTGGATTGGAAGGGTGATCACGGGGCGTAAAGCTAAGGTGCGCGGTCCAAACCGGGCCAGTGGAAAATGCCCGAAATGTGCGAATGCCCGCCGATCGTGGGCCGCAGGTGGTCAGAACGTGTAGGATACGCCGACGCTGGGGAGCAGGGGGAGTTGGTAGACCTCCTGTCCCGTGGTGCGGTTCACGTAGAAGATGTTGTTCTGGTCGTAGATGTTGGTCACGCTCAGGTCGAGCTTCACCACTTGGTACGCGTCCAACTTCCAGGTCTTGGTCACACCTACGTCCATGCGGGAATAGTCGGTGAGGCGCCCTTGATTGAGCGGGCCATAGATGTTCTCCATGTTCCCGTTGACGTTGGTGATGTTGGAGTTGATGCCGTTGCTGAAAGGGAGCTGCTCGTAGAAGCCCTGGTTCTGGGTGAAGGGGAAGCCGGAGCCGAAGTTGAAGCGGGCGCTGGCCTTCCAGCTGTCGTGCCTGCCGAAGGTGTAGCTCGCCACGAGGTTCACATTGTGCCGACGGTCCCAGATGGGATTGTATGACTGGGTGCCGTCAAAGCGGTCCACGTAATCCAGGGAATAGACCGCCCAGAGGTAAAGACCTTTGTTCTCATACTTCACCAGCATGTCCACGCCATATGCGCTGCCGGTCTCCACGATGAAGTCCTTCTTCAATTCGTCCGGCTGGTCCGCGAATTCGGGTGTGTCGTTGTAGATCTTGTCCCGGTTCACGTTCGTCACTTGGCGGAAATCCTTGAAGTAGCCTTCCATGTCCAAGCTCAACTTTTTGGTAAGGTCGTACTCGAAGCCTCCCACGAGATGGTTCGCGCGTTGCAACGGGTCCTTGATCTCCCGTACGGTGCCGTTCTCGGTGGTCAGCGTCTTGGGGATGTCGTCCGGTGCGGTAAGGAAGCCGTAGAAGAGGTTCACCACATCGCGGTCGTTGTTGGTCGCGATCAGGTTCTGGCTGTACATGCCCGCTGCGGCCTTGAGGCGGAAACGGTCGCTCACATTGAACTTCACGCCAAGGCGCGGTTCCGGACTGAGCACGGCGATCGTGGCATAGTACTGAAGTCGCATGCCGGGGTCGATCACCCACTTGCCAAATTTCATCTTATATTCCAAATAGCCCGCCAGTTCAGTGCTGACGCGGTCTTCGTCCAACTTGTAACCGAAGGAATTGAAGTAGCTGAGCCCCGTCTTCACCCCTGTTACGTTGATGCCATAATTCACTTCATTGTTGCCCATGAAGTACTTGAAGTTCAGACCGGCGTTGAAGTTGTTGATGCTGCTGGTCCGTGGTGGGAGGTCGCCTTCCAGTTCCTCGATCTTATAATTGCTCAAGGCGAACACGCCTTCGATAAGGACCGCGCTCCCAGAGGGGACCAGCACGAAGTTGGTACCTGCTCCCCAATTTTTCCAATCAATATCGGCAATGCCTTGGTACTTCACGCCGTCCGTGAAGTTGAATCCGAAGAAGTTCACCTTGCTGCCGTTGGCGCCGTTCAAAGTGACCTTGCCGTAGAGGTCGGTGAATTTGTAGGGGAGTCCGGCCGTGTCGACGTAGTTGTAGATGCTCTTGCTGGTCTGGTCCAAGTAGCTGTGCTTGAAGTTGAGCAGGAAGGAACTGCTTCCGGAGCCCGGCGAGGTCTGCTTCTTGAGTGGGCCTTCCAGCAAGGCCTTCGCTGCGAACGTACTCGCGTCCACCTTGCCGCTGAGGCGTTGGTTGTTGCCGTCGCGCGTGGTCACGTCGATCACGCTGCTGATCCGCCCGCCGTATTCGGCATTGAAGCCGGCAGTGAGGATGTCCGCGTTGCGGATGATGTCGTTGTCAAAAACGCTGAAGAGGCCGATGCTGTGGAAGGGGTTGTAGAGCACCATGCCATCGAGGAGCGTCTCGTTCATCACCGGCGAGCCGCCGCGGATGTACAATTGGCCGCCTTGGTCACCTGTAAAGACCACCCCCGGCACCACTTGGAGGTATTGCGCCAGGTCGGCCTGCCCACCGATCGTAGGCAGCCGTTCGATCTGCTTGGGCGTGAGTTTCGTAATGCCCACACGTACATTGTTTTGAGCATCCCGTTTCGCCGCGGAGATCGTCACCGTCTTCATTTCGGTGCTGCTCTTCTTCAGGTCGAGCCGCTCGCTCACGATCTGGTCCGCCTTCACATCCACTTCCTTGGTAAGGGTGTCAAAGCCGAGATAGACCACGCGGATCGTATAATGCCCGGGAGGGACCTTGCTGATGGAGAAGTAGCCGTTCACATCCGTTTGCCCCCCTCGTTGTGTGGTGCCGATCAAGGAGACCGGGGTGAAGATCGAGGGCTCGCCGGTGGACCCGTCGTACACGAAGCCGCGCACGGTTCCGGTCTGGGCGATGGAAAGGAGCGGGAAGGCCAAGGCGCAGGAAAGCGCGAGGCGGTGGAGTACGGTTCGGATCATGCGTGAAGACTTCCTTGCAGGGGCGGCTAATGTAGGGACGGAGCTTTGGCAACCTGACCCATTTTGAGGAACGGTGGAAGAGCCAAGGGAAGGGTAGCGTATCCGAAGAGCCTTTCTTCCAAAGAGTGAGAGGCCGTGTCGCGATCAGTACAACAGGTTGTTCTTGTTGCCGAACGGCTTGGTCAGGTCATACTTGAGGTCATGCAGTATGCTTGCTTTCACATTGATGCGGAAGGTGAAGCTTTTGCGCACCCCGAACGGGACCACGTTCGCGTTGAATTCCCAACAGTGCAGGTCCCAGTAGAGGTTGATCGAAGTGGGTGTCCAATCCTTGGCTACCATGTCATAGCCGCTGGTGAAGCCGAGCTTCCAGTACTTGAGAATGTTCAGGTCCCCGCTGAAAAGCACGCTCTGCGTCTGTGTCTTTGTGAATTCCGCCATTTGGTAGGTCCTGTTCTGTCCCCAGCTATAGTTCACGCGCAGATGCCATGGGATGCTGAAGTTTACCCGCGCGCCTTTGCTGGGATCGGCCTCGGCCACCACTTGGTCATCCTTCGGGTTGCCCGCCACGGGTTTGCCGTAGCGCTTGCTTTGGATGTCGAAGCCGAGGGCTGCCGTGGCGGCGCGCAGGTGGGCCAAGGAGCCGTCCACCGTGCGGGTGGAGCGGTCGATGTTGCGACCAAGGCTGTCCGTGGCATACGGATCGAAAAGGCTGGAGAGATTCACATCAAGCACATTGAAGAGCCGGGTGCGCGCCGCGATGTTGACGGGCGACCAGCGCACGGAATCTTTCAGCAGGTCGTAGTTCGCATTGATGCCGAAGTAGTCCAGCAGCTTCATCTTCTTGAATTGGGGATCACCATTCGGATCGAGGTCCTTCGACAGCACTTTGCCTTCGAGGCTTTGCACAAGTCCTAAGGAGACAAGGCCGCTGGCATTGGGTGAAGGTTGACCGAAGATCCCGTTGTCGTAGGGCGAGTAGCTGCCGAGGCTACCGTCCGGGCCATAGGGGCCGGTGATAAGATGGTTACTGCCGGGCAGGTAGGTCAGTGAGGCGGAGGGCGTGATCACGTGCCGGATCGCCTTCAGTCTTCCGCCGTGGAAGCTGTACATGCCGTAGAGCTTACTGGTGACCGTGGCACCGATATTCACATCGAAGAGGTTATGGAACCCTGCTATGGTGTCCACCACCAACGTGTCGTTCACCGGATCATAGGATTTGTCCAATGCATTGAAATACATGCGGTGGGTCAGGTTCAACTGCGGATTGAACGTGAAGGCCCGCGTCTTCAGGGAGGTGCTGACGGAGGCGGTGTTCCGCACGCCGTTCTGCATGTCGCTCCTCAAATTCGAGAGGTTGTTGAGCGCGATCTGGTCCTCGGTGGTATTCAGCTGGTTTTCGAAGATCGAGCTCCAGGTCACGCCGATCTGGTCGTACCATTTGGGTGGACCTGCCTGCACCGGATGGAACCACATACCGGGGAAGAATCGCTGCACATTGAAGTTCACCGAAGGCAAGGTCACGTTGAAGGCACCGGTGAGCGTGTTCTGGCTGTGCCGTGCCGAGACACTGAGGCTGTATGGTTTTCCGGTCCAGAGGTGGCTCCAGTTGATGTTACTGGTGAAGGTGTTGCTCAGGTAATCCTGCGTGCTGCTGTTGAAGTTGTTGGTGAAATTCTGGCTGGAGCCCACGTTCACGCTGGCATTGAAGCGGTCGGTGAGGCTGGCCTTCGGGTCCATCAAGTGGTTCCAGCGGATAAAGAAGGTGCGCTGCTCGCTGAAGTCCGGATACTCGCGCTCGCTGTTCAGCTTGTCACTGTACTGCAGGTCCATCGACCCGCTGAAGTGATAGCGGTCCGTGTAGCGCGTCACCGATCGCAGGCCCCAGCTTCCTTTGCTATAGATGTCGGCGGTGAGCTGTTCATCCATTTTATCGCCGAGAGGCAGGTAGTAGCCTCCATTCAGCAGGAAGAGGCCGAACTGGTCTGAAGTACCGAAGGTGGGGATCAGCAGGCCCGCACTGCCGCCCGAGCGGTTGGGAAAGAAGCCGAAGGGGATCACCAGCGGTGTGGGCACATTGCCGATCTTCATAATGGCCGGCCCCATGATGATCTTGTCGTCGGGGATCACGATCATCTTGCTTGTCGCGAAGTGGTAGTGTGGGTGGGGCCGGTCGCAGGTGGTGAGCATTCCTCCGCGGCTGTCCACTTCGCCGTTCGCATGCCGCTTGCTCAGGCGGGCCAAGGCATAGAGCTGGTCCTCGTTGGTGCGCACCTCCCGGATCAGTCCTTCCTTCGTTTCGAAATTGTAGCGGATGCTGTCGGCGGAGACCTTGTGCCCGCCTTGCGTGAATTCGGGGAGGCCAGTCGGAGCGCCGGTGCTGTCCGTGGTACCGAAGGCCTGCACCTCCTTCTTGCCAAGGTCCAGCTTGATGCGGTCGGCGGTGAGTTCCACGTCCTGGTATTTCACAGTGGCCTGGCCATAGAGGTATACCGTTTGATGGGCCAGGTCGTAGCGCATGCTGTCGCGGGCACCGTATTTCACCTGGTCCTGCAGTTGTTGCGCGAAAGCGCCAGCACCGGCGTTTCCTAACAGGAGCGTGATGAAAACGGTACGCCTGAACACCTTGGCCCACGCGGGCGTGCGGCTAATTTTGCCACTTAGGGTCCGAAGATCCTTGGGAGAACAGCGTATGCGTGCAGCACAGGACATCAGCGGACCGGGAGCGGTGCCGGTCGCGCCGAAAGTAGCGGTTGAGGGAGGCGCTGTCGTCGGGCCCATGCGGCGCTCGGCGGGTGGATGGTGGCTGGTGTTGGCGTTTGTCGCGGTCTTCAGCACACAGGCCATGCCGCAAAGGTCGGCCAGCGACGCCAATAAGGTGACGACCGTTGTGCTCGACGCGGGACATGGTGGAAAGGACCCGGGTAATCTCGGCACCCATCGCTACAACACCAGCGAGAAGGACATCGCCCTGGCCGTCACCTTGCTCGTAGGCAAATACATCACGGACAATCTGCCGGACGTGAATGTGATCTACACCCGGAAAGACGACCGCTTCATTGAACTGATGGAACGCGACAACATCGCCAACCGCGCCAAGGCCGACGTCTTCATCAGCATCCACTGCAATTCCAATGAGGTCGCTGACCCGCATGGCTGCGAGACCTACGTGATGGGCCTGCACAAGACCGAGGCGAACATGCGCGTGGCCATGCAGGAGAACCAGTCCATCCTCTTGGAGAACGACCATGCGCTGAAGTATGACGGCTATGACCCCAACGATCCGGAGAGCCTCATCGCGCTGAGCCTGCGCCAGAACGCCTACCTCGATCACAGCCTGCTCCTCAGCTCCATGGTGCAGACACAGTTCAAGGACCGGGTGGGGCGCTCGGACCGCGGGGTGAAACAGGCGGGCTTCCTCGTGATCATCTACACCACCATGCCAGCGGTGCTCATCGAGCTGGGCTTTCTCAGCAACCCGGCCGAAGAGGATTATCTGCACAGTGACAAGGGCCAGGATTTCATGGCCTCCGCCATCTATCGCGCATTCAAGGAATACAAGACGCGTATCGAGAACAAGGATGTGGCCTTTGGCGCAGAAGAAGCCAAGCGGGATAGCACCGCCGTGGACACCACGAAGACCGGCACCACCGCAGTGAAGAACAACGGGGTGCGCTACAAAGTGCAGATCATCACGGCCAGCAAGCGTATTCCGGCAGGTTCCTCCAAGTTCAAGGGACTGCCTGCGGAGGAGACCCATGCCGGGAATCTGTGGAAGTACAGCGTAGGCAACGAACCCGACCTGGATGGAGCGCGCAAAGTGCAGCAGCAGTGCAAGGACAAGGGTTTCGACGGATGTTTCATCACCGCATACAAGGATGGACAGCGCATCGAGCTGCAGCAAGCCGTTAATTTGACCCACGATCACTAATCCCCGCTCCCGTGCCTAAGATCAAGCGTCAATATTCCATTGCACTCATGGTGCTCGGCGGCGTCCTGCTGTTGGTGGTGGGGATCAACTACCTCAAAGGGATCGATCTATTCAGGCGGCACAAGACCTTTTATGCCGTGTACGGCGATGTGGCGGGCATCGACAATTCGACGCCTGTGCTCTACCATGGCTTCAAGGTGGGGCAGGTGCTGGGCACCGAACTGATGCCCGATGGCTCCGGCCACATCGCGGTCAGCTTCGAGATCGATGAGCCCCTTCTGCGCATTTCCAAGGATTCCAAGGCGGAACTGTTCAATGCAGACTTCTTCTCCCGTGCTGTCCGGATCGAGATGGGCGTTTCCTCCGTGGAGGCACTGAGCGGCGACACGCTCAATGGCGATGCCGAACTGAGTCTTGGCGATGCGGTCGCGGCGCAGGTCGATCCCCTCAAACGCAAGGCGGAAGGCATGTTGGCCAGTGTGGACTCCGTGCTCACCTCCCTGCAACTCATCCTCAACAAGGGAGCTCGCGGCGACATCGATGCCAGCTTCACCAATCTGCGCAGCACGCTGGAGAATATCAACTCCACCACGCACCGGCTCGATGCGCTGATCGCGAAGGAGACCACCACGGTGTCCTCCATCCTTGGCAATGTGGACAAGCTCAGCTCCAACCTTGCGGCGCATAACGAGGAACTCGGCCACATCTTCACCAATCTGGACAGCGCAACCGCCGCTCTGGCCAATGGGCGTTTGGAGCACATGATGGCCAACCTCGAGGCCACCTCCACCGAGTTGAAGGCCACCATGGACAACATCAATGGCGGGCAAGGCAGCCTCGGCAAGCTGATGACCGATGACAGTCTCTACATCAACCTCAACTCGGCCAGCCACCAGATGGACCTGCTGCTGGAGGACGTCCGCTTGAATCCGCATCGCTACCTCTCCATCTTCGGCCGCAAGGACAAGCTGCCCAAGCTGAGCAAGTCCGACATTGAACGGATCCAAGCGATATATCCGCCGAAGCCCACGCCATGAGCATCGCCTCGGTCGTCTTCCTCGTTGCGTTCGCGGCCGCTATCTGGTGGTTCACGTGGAATGTAAAACGCATCCGCAGGAACATCCTGCTGGGCCGTGATGAGGACCGCATCGACCGAAAGGGCGAGCGTTGGAATTTGATGGCCCGGGTGGCGCTCGGACAGAGCAAGATGGTGGTGAAGCCCATCGCCGGGGCCTTGCACATCGTCGTCTACGTGGGCTTCGTCATCATCAACATTGAAGTACTGGAGATCATCATCGACGGCATCTTCTGCACGCACCGCGTACTCAGTTTCCTCGGTGGTCTCTACAACTTCCTCATCGGTAGCTTCGAGGTCTTGGCTGTTTTGACCTGGCTAGGCTGCGCGATCTTCCTCATCCGCCGCTTCATCCTTCGCATCAAGCGTTTCTGGATGCCGGAGATGACGGTATGGCCCCGAACTGACGCCGGGCTTATCCTCACCTTCGAGATCCTATTGATGACGGCTTTCTTGCTGATGAACGCAGCAGACCACACGTTGCAAGGCATGGGCGTGGAGCACTACATCGTGGCCGGGGCTTTCCCGATGAGCGCGCATGTCGCCGGTCTCTTCCACTTTGGCACTCTTTCACCCTCAACACTCATCGGCATTGAGCGCACATGCTGGTGGTTTCACATCATCGGCATACTCGGTTTTCTCAACTACCTGCCGTACAGCAAGCACTTCCACATCCTGCTGGCCTTCCCCAACGTGTGGTACAGCAAGCTGAAGCCGAAGACGGAAATGGCCGACATGCCTCGCGTAACGGCGGAAGTGAAGAGCATGCTCGATCCTTCCATCCCGCCGCCAACTCCGCCAGCGGAACCCGTGAACGGCATGCCGCCCGAGCATTTCGGCGCCAAGGACGTCTTCGACCTCACGTGGAAAAGCTTGATGGACGCCTACACCTGCACCGAGTGCGGGCGTTGCACGAGCGAGTGCCCGGCCAACATCACCGGTAAGCTGCTCAGTCCGCGCAAGATCATGATGGACACCCGTGACCGCTTGGAGGAAGTGGGGAAGGTGATCGATGCGAAAGGAAAGTGGGAGGACGATGGCAAGAGCCTCTTCAGCCGCATCAGCGAGGAAGAACTGTGGGCCTGCACCACCTGCAATGCATGCACCCAAGCGTGCCCGGTGAACATCGATCCGGTGAACATCATCCTAGACATGCGCCGCTTCCTTGTGATGGAAGAGAGCAGGGCGCGTCCGGCATTGAACGCCATGTTCACGACAGTAGAGAACAACGGCGCGGCTTGGGCCTTCGGACCGGATCAACGCATGAAATGGACGGAGGAATGAGCGAACCCATTCAAGTGAAGACCATGGCCGATTACGCGGCCAGCGGCGAAGTCCCCGAGGTCCTCTTCTGGGTCGGTTGCATGGGCGCTTTTGACGACCGTGCCCGCAAGATCACCAAGGCCTTCGTCCGCATCCTCAACGCCGCCAAGGTGAAGTTCGCCGTGCTGGGGCAGGAGGAAAGCTGCACCGGCGATCCCGCGCGACGTGCAGGCAATGAGTTCCTTTTTCAGATGCAGGCGCTGCAGAACGTCACCGTGCTCAACGGTTACGGCGTGAAGCGCATCGTCACCGCTTGTCCGCACTGCTTCAACACCATCAAGAACGAATACCCTGCATTGGGTGGTGAGTATGAGGTGATGCATCACACGCAGTTCATCAACACGCTGCTGAAGGAAGGCCGTATCACCATCGACGGTGGAAGCTTCCAAGGCAAGCGCATCACCTTCCACGATCCCTGCTACCTCGGTCGCGGTAACGGCGAGTATGAGGCACCGCGCGAAGTGCTCTTGAAGCTCGACGCTGCATTGGTGGAGATGAAGCGAAGCCGCGCGAAGGGCCTTTGTTGTGGTGCGGGCGGCGCACAGATGTTCAAGGAGGCCGAGCCCGGCAAACGCGAAGTGAACGTGGAGCGCACCGAAGAGGCCATCGACACAGGTGCGACCATCGTGGCCGCCGGATGTCCCTTCTGCAACACCATGCTGAACGACGGCGTGAAGCACTTCAACAAGGAAGGCGCCGTGGTGGTGAAGGATGTCGCGGAGTTGATCGCTGAGGCGGGGGAACTGTAAGGCCCGTGGCGCGTAATACGTGTCGTACGTGTCACTCTTCTTAATACGTAGCTTTGGATCATGAAGACCAAACTCACCTTAAGTGTGGATCCTTCGGTCGTCCGCAAGGCGAAGGCGCATAGCAAGCGTCGCCATAAGAGTGTCAGTGAATTCTTCGAGGAGGCGGTGGAGAAGGCGGCGGGAAACACCAGCCTGCCTCGCCGCTCATGGAGTTCGGAATGGGGAGGCAGCTTGAAACTCACCGATGCCGATGTGGCCGGGAATGACCGCTTGGGCCAACTCATTGGCCGCGCCAGGACGAAGGCGACCAAGCGTGCCAAACAACGGGCCTGATGCGTTTGCTTGTGGACAGCGATGTCATCATTGCGGCAATGGCGGGCAATGAGGACCAGAGTGCCGCCAGCCAAGAAGTGATGGATGCCTTGGCGGAGGCTCGCTTCACAGGTATGACCACGCCGGTGCTCATGGCGAACATCATGTTCGTGCTCACCAACAAATGGCGGGTGAGCCGCAAGCATGTGGATCGGCCAAGGGTGGTCAAAGCGATGAACAGCTTGTTGCCACTCTTCACCATGTTGTCGGTGGATGATGCGGATTTCTTCGCTGCGTTCGCAAACCCCTTCTCCGATCTGGAAGATGCTGTTCAACATTCCGCCGCTTTGCGCAGCCGCCAAGTGGACGGCATTATTTCCTGCAATGCCAAGGATTTTGCAGCCGGTGAATTGCCCGTTCTGGAGCCGGGAGAATTTCTTGCCAAATACTTGGGATAAGTGCGCCGGTCAAGGCTTCGGATGTGGATCGTCGCTTGTGTTGACCTCACTTGGCCTATGTGCATGATGCGCATCGCTCTTCTTATAGGCCTGCTCATTCCGAACAGTGCATTCAGCCAGACCATCAGTGCTGACAGCACGAGCACGCGCGGTGGGATCGTCTATGCGAAAGGGGATACAACGCCATATACCGGGACCGTGGTCGTAACGAACGAGATCGGCACGAAGGCCTCCACGGTGGAATACAAGGACGGTGTGCCGAACGGTATGCTGGTCTCCTGGTATCTGAATGGCAACAAGCAGGTGGAGGGCGTACTGCATGGAAAAACGCAGACGGGCGATTGGAAGGCCTGGTATGACAATGGGCAGTTGAAGCGCGAAGGCACCTACACCGACGGCAAGGAAGAAGGCCCGTTCAACTGGTATTACGAGGATGGGAAGAAGAGCAAGGAAGGTTCCTACCACGATGGCATCCAGACGGGCATATGGTCCTGGTACCACGAGAACGGCCAGTTGATGCAGCAAGGGGAATTGAAAGGGGACACGAGCGAGGGCGAGTGGAAGGAGTGGTATGAGGACGGAAAGCCCAAGATGGTCGGCGCTTTCCGGAACGGGGAGAAGCAGGGACCATGGACCTGGTGGGATGCTAACGGAGAAGAAAGCACCAAGACCTATTGGGACGGGAACATCACGCAGGCATCAGACAGTATGGACCTGTTCGTTGAGCGCACCAATGAAGCCATGGAGGACCACGACCTCAAGCGTTCGCTTGCCAGTGTTCAACAAGCGATGGACCGGCTCGATGACCGGAGCGAAAGCAACCCCGACTACATTCTTCTCTCCATTCTAAAAGCCAAGGTCTACGCGCACTTCCAGCGTTTGGAGGAGGCGCAGACCACGCTGTTGAACGTTACAGGCATCCCCCAAGGGGACGTGCTCATCATTGTTGCCGCACATGACAGTACCGCGCATGATGATCTTCTGAAACTGGAGGGCCGCATGCTGAAATACCCCGGCATGCAGGACCGTTACGGGCCGCATGTAGCGTTGGCATTGGTCTACAATATTCTCCGGGATTCCGTTGCGATGCGCGCTCAACAGAAGCTGGTGATGGACCGTGCCGATTCCGCCGCTAGAGGTTGGATACCGAAGTTGTCCCTTACGCTATATGGGCTTCAGGCGGACAAAGAGCAGGCATACGGCCGATTGGCATACGCGAAAGAGGAGATGGGACGTGACAGCATAACGCGGGAGAACCAACTGGACCTGGCCGCTTTTCTCACTGATCTCGGTCGGTTCAAAGAGGCCACACCGATCGTGGACAAGTATCTCGCCTTGGATCCGAAGGACCTTGATTTCCTTATCGTCAAAGTGAACATCGCCAGCGGCAGCGGGGATCTGCCGCAGATGGAGAAGTACAGGGCGCAAGCGTTGAGTATCGATCCTCACGCATTGGACGAGTAGAGAAGATCCCCGCTCCGCCTGATCTGTAAAAGGCGGAGCGGGGATCGGCCTTACTGCTTCACCTCGTCCAATAGGGTCTTCACGGCCGCGCCGAGCTGCTGGTCGGTGCCGGTGCTGAGCATCGCGGGATCATCGGGCTGTTTCACATCGGGTTCGAGTTCCTGGTTCTCGAGGTACTTCCCGTTGTTGTCCACCATGCCCACTTGCGGTATGCCGAAGATCACGCCGTTCTGCAGATGCTCCCACCACACGGCGGTGCCGGTGCCGGGCACGGGCATGCCCACAAGCTTGCCAATACCAAGAGCCTTGTAGGTGAAAGGGAACATGTGAGCGTCCGAGTAATTGGACTCGTTCATGAGCACCGCGCTGGGCCTGTTCCATTTGAATTGCGGCTCGGTGCCAAGGTCTTGGCCGCGCGGCAGTAGGTGCATGTAGACATGGCCGCTGAGGAAGGTGGCGAGATCATCATGCAACCAGCCGCCACCGTTGAAACGCGTGTCCACGATGAGCGCATCCTTGTCGTGGTATTTCCCGAGCACATCCGCATAGACCGTCTTGTAGCTCTCCACGTCCATGCCGCGCACATGCACATAGCCGACGCGCCCGCCGCTGAGGCTGTCCACCGCGTGCCGGTTCTGTTCCACCCAGCGGTGATACAGCAGTTCGTTCTCCTCGCCACGGCTGACGGGCTTCACGGTCTCGTCCCAGCGTTTGCCGGTCTTCGGATCCAACAGGGAAAGCAGCGTGTTCTTGCCGGCCTTGCGGTTCAGTAATTCAGCAGGGTCCGACTTGGAGTTCACCTCTTGGCCATCGATCTTCTCGATCACCACACCGGCCTTGATCTTGGAGGTTGCCTTCACCACCGGTGAGCGCGCCATCACTTCAGCGATGGTGAGTCCCGGTGTGGCGTCGTTGGCATAGATCAGCCCGAGGCTGGCGGTCTCATCACCTTCCCCCTCGCCACTGTTACCGCGGTAATAGGCGCCGGTGTGTGAGGCATTGAGCTCGCCGAGCATCTCGCTCAACAGGTCGGAGAAGTCACGGTCGTTGTTGATGTATGGCAGATAGGAGGCGTATTCCTTCTTGTAGCCGTTCCAGTCCACGCCTTGGATGTCCTTGCGGTAGAACTTCTTCACCACTTGGCGCCACACGTGTTCGAAGAGGTAGTCGCGTTCGGCGTTCGCGTTCAGTGTCATCTCGCCATTGATGCCGACATTCTTCACTTCCCCCTTGTCGAGGTCCACCGTGGAGATGCCGCCGTTGTTGAGCAGATAGAGGGTCTTTCCCTCCTTGTCCATTTCCAGGCTGCCGGGACTTTCGGCGCCCATCTTGGCGAGCATCTTGGTCTCCTTGGTGCGGGTATCGGTCTGCCAGAGGTCGAAGCCTTTCTCGAATTCCGCCAGGTAGTAGAGCTTCTCGCCATCCTTGGAGAGCACCGCGTCCGCGAGGTCGGCGGAATTGATGGTGAGGCGCTCCTTGCGGTCCTCGATCCCATCCAATTCGAATTTCAAGGGCGCCATCGTGCTGTCCTTCCTGTCCTTGTTCTTGTCCTTCTTGTCTTTGGCCTTGTCATCCTTCTTGTCGCCCTTGTCGGCGTCATCCGGCTTGGGGGTGCCCTGTTTCTTCATCAGGTCGTATTCCTCTTTGTCAATGTCGAAGGTGTCCTTGGCGGCCTGTGTGAAGAACATCGCATAGACATCCTGCTGGCCGCCCCAGCTGGCTTGGCTCTTGTATCCGTCGCGGCCGCTGAACCAGATCATCGCTTGACCGTCCATGGCCCACTTGGGATGTGATCCGCCGTAGCCGCTTTTGGTGAGGTTCACCACCGGTTTGTCACCCGCTGCGGAGACCAGTCCGCATTGCGAGATCCATTGCTTGTCCTGCAGGAATTCCACGAGCAGCCACTTGCTATCGGGCGACCACGAGAAGTATTGGTCACCGTCGCTATAGCTGTAGTTCTTGTCCGCAGGCAGCACGGTGCGGCTCTTCTTGGTGGCGAGGTTGTAGATCTTCACCGCTGTGCGCTCCTCGAGGTAGGCCACTTCCTTTCCATCCGGCGACCAGACCGGCTCGAACTCCTCCGCAGGCGTGGCGATCAGCGGTTCCTCCTTCAGCACCGTGGCATTGAAGAATTGATGCTCATCTTTCCGCGTGAGCGAAGTGACATAGATGTTCCAGCTGCTGTCGCGTTCGCTGGCGTAGATGATGCTGCGGCCGTCCGGGCTGAAGCTGGCCGAGCGCTCCTGCTCCGGGGTGTTGGTGATGCGGCGCGTGGTGCCCTCCTTCACGGAGGTGACGAAGACCTCGCCACGTTTCACGAAGACCACTTCCTTGCCATTGGGCGAAGGTGACATCTCCGATGCATCGCCGCGAACGGGCACGGTGATCGCTGCTGCGTAGCGGTTGTCCATCGCGGTTGTGACCATCAGCGGTTGTGGCTGACCACCATCGCGCATGGTGTACAGCAGGCCACGGAAGGCGAAGCAGATCAGGCCATCGGTGCTCATGGAGAGGTAGCGGATGGGATCCTTGTCCAAGGAGGTCACTACGGTGGAAGCGCCGCCACCAGCGGGCATCTTGTAGATGTTGAAGGTCCCGCCTTGTTCGCTGAGGTAGTAGATCGTTTTGCCATCGGCGCTGTAGACCGGATCACGGTCCTCACCGATGTAGCTGCTGAGCTTCGTGTACTGCTTGGTGGAGAGGTCGTAGCTCCAGATGTCGCGCGTCACCGAGGAGGTGTGGTGCTTGCGATAGAGGTTCTCGTAGCCCTTGTTGTCGGTGTAAGCGATGTGCGTGCCGCTGGGGTCGTAGTGCGCGTCCAGCGCGGTGGTGGTGAGCACGCGGATCGCTTCACCTCCCGTGACGGGCACGGAATAGAGCTGGGGGAAGGCGCCGGAAGGAAACTGCCGGTCCTCCACATCGCCGACACGGCCACTGGCGAAGAGGACGGCCTTGTCATCCGGCGTGAAATCGCTGGGCACATCGCCGGAACTGTTCTCGGTGAGGCGCATCGCGGGGCCGCCCGTGGATGGCATGATGAACACGTCCGCGTTGCCATGGCGGTCGCTGGCGAAGGCCAGCCACTTGCCGTCATGCGACCACACCGGCGCATACTCATAGGCATCGCTCGTGGTGAGCAATGTCGCCGTTCCGCCGTTCGCGTCCACCCGCCACAGGTCCCCCTGGTAGCTGAAGGCGATGGTCTTGCCATCCGGGGAGATGGCAGGATAGCGCAGCCAGCGTGCCTCGCTTTGTGCGAAGGTGGACAATGGGAGCAAGGCAAGCGTGCAGGACGCCAAGGTGAGAAAATGCTTCATCATGGTGGAACGGTCAATGTGGGAAAAGGCTTGGCCTCAAATCTATCCGCTGGGCATGAATGGCAAAAGGAATGTGATGGTCGGTGTTTTCCGACATTTGCGCCATGTCGACCCTGATCTCTTCCTCGAAACTGCAGGCCTTGCCCGACCATGCCCGTGTTTGGATCTACAAAAGCGCCGTGCCATTCAATGCGGCGCAGCGCGCGCTGTTGATGGAGCGGGGCTCCGCTTTCGTGCGGTCATGGGCGGCGCACGGCACGTCCTTGATGGCGGCGGTGGACGTTCTGCACGACCGTTTCATGGTCCTCGCCGTGGATGAGCACCAGGTGGCTGCCAGCGGATGCAGCATTGATTCCAGTGTCCGCTTCGTCCAGGATATCGAACGCGGATCGGGTCTATCACTCACCGATCGCATGGTGGTGATCTACGAGCGGGACGGTGCGATAAAGAGCTGCCGCGTTCCGGAGGTCGAGCATTTGCTGAAGAGCGGTGAATTGACCGCTGACACATTGGTCTTCGATGATCTCGTCTCGACCAAAGGCGACCTCGATGCGCGCTTCCGTGTGCCTTTGGGCCAAACGTGGATGGCGCGATACCTCTGAATTTCCGCGCGTAACTCACGACGCGTTGTTGGTGAAAGGGCCGTAGGCGGCGGGAGCGACTTCCTGTTGTTGCCCACTTTCGCCGACATGCGGACCAAGTTGGAGGAATGGTGGCACCTGTTACCGGCCGGTAGCGGCGAAGTGCTCACCCTGTTCTTTCAAGTGCTGGTGGTGCTCGTCCTCATGGGCTGGGCCTATAACCGGGGCTTCCGCGCCCGCGACCGTGGGCCTTTGTTGCGCTTGCCCTTACTGACCATCTGCTTCGGCCTCGCCCTCGTGGTCCGGCATGCGCATGGCGCTTGGTGGGGAACGGTGATCCTCGCGGGAGCGATACTGATAGCGGGCCTCCTGGCGCGGAACGACAGCGGGCGTGGCTTGGGCGTGCCGATGGTATTGGTCGCGGCGCTGCTCGGCCATGGACTGGTGCTCAGTGCCGCCGTGCTGACGCTGGTGGCCATGATCGTATATGTGCTGAGCCCCGTGCCGCAGCGATGATCACCATAGCGACCGCGTGACATGAGCAAAGGGAAACGCGCACGACCGAAGGCCAATGCGTGGCTGTTCGCACTGGGCATACCGCTGGTGGCACTGTTCGTCCTGTTCTCCTTGCTTCCTTACGACCGCATGGTGGAGCGATGGCCGTTGGGCATCGGGAAGGAGGAGGTGATGGCCTATCAGTTCATCTTCGATCACCGGCCCGGCCAGCATGTGCAGGGAAAGGTCGGTAAGCTCTTTTTGGAGTCGTTGTCCGACGACCGGATGCTCGTGACATTGGATGATGAGCACGATACGGCAACGGTGGCAGATGGTCTTTCCGGAGCGATCACGCTGACCTTTCCGCAAGACCGCCCATTCCAAGGGCTCGCAGGTGTCAGGCTGCTACCGGCGAATATTCATTCATTGCAGGCCAAGTACGCGCAGTTGGTCGCGGACAGTCTGGGCATTCTCAGTCCCCAGCTTTCCGTGGTGGAAGTGGTGCGCTCCGGCAAGGCGCTGGGTCCTTTCCTGCAAGAAGCGCGGATCACCCCGGAATTCCTCTTGAAAAGAGCATCCGTCTCCACGGCGTTGTTGAATGCGGACGGTTCCGTTCCGAGGAACAGGACCGCTTCATCCTTGCCCATGGACACGCTGGTCGCGCCTGGAGGCCGCAGCTGGTCCGGAGCTGAGCGCTTCGATACCTCGGCCACGGCAGCACTGGGCCTCTTGGCCTGTGCCGAGCAGCGGCACGATCTCCTGAAGGGATCGGCTGGTGCGATGTACGATCAAGCGACAGGGCGCATCACACCCTTGTATGGCCTGGCGGCCTCGGCAGATAGTGCCGCAAACGCCGGCGCACCAGCCATTCCCTATGGTGATGCACTCTCAACCAGTGCCGCGCAGGCCCGCATCGTTCGGCTCGCTGCGCAGTTGCGCGCGGACAGTGCGACATGGGAAGCGCGCTTCCTTGCTGTGGATTCCGCTTGGGTGCCCGTGTTGGCCAAGGGGCGGAACATCGGCCTGGTGCAGGCGGAAGTGGATGGCGTTCGCAACACCTTTATGCAGCACCTCTTCCATCCGGATCCCAGCGCATTCATCGGAAGCCCCGTTCCGACGAAAGCATGGCCTGCGGTCCCCTTGGATCCCTGGTTGGCCAAGTACCGCAGCCAGCCGGACACCTTGCGTTTCGTGCGCGGCAAATATGACATCGATCACGACCTCGTCATCCCGCACGGCATTGCACTGGTGCTGGAGCGCGGCACCCGCTGGAATATCGCGCCGGGCGTAAGCGTGGTGGTGAACGGCGAACTGCACATCCGGGGCACGGACCTGAATCCGGTCTTCATCCGCCCGCAGGATGAAGCACGGCCTTATGGGGCCATTGCCGTGCATGGCGATGGTGCCACCCGCGTCCGTATCACCGGGCTGCAGATGAGCGGCGGCAGTGGTGTTTGGTATGACGGCGTGGCCTATCGCGGCATGCTGGCCTTCCATTCCGCGGATGTGCGCATGCAGCATTGCATCATTGGCGCTGCACTTGGCGAGAACACCTTGGCCATCAACAGAGGGCAGGTCTTCCTCAATGACAACCAATTCACCGACGCGGCGCACAGCTTCATCCGCTTGTCCGAAGTGCGTGGGTCCGTGGAACAGTGCTCCTTTGCCGAAGCAGCGAAAGGCGGGGAGGGGACGGACCGCAGCGGGATGATGCTGCGCGCCTGTCATCTGCTGGTCAAGGGCTGCACATTCACCGGGCTTCCGTTCACCGCCTTGCGGATCGATCGTGGTAGCGAAGCGATGGTGACCGGTTCCACGTTTGCCGGAAACAGCTCCGCGATCCGCGCGGCCGACGGCTCCTCCGTGGATGTGGACCAATGCATCTTCAACGGGAATGCGATGGTGTACACCTTGCGGGAAGATAACCCTGTGCTGGGGGGAGCCGCGCTGACGACCCATACCAACACGCTGAACGGAAACGCGGCCCTCCGCGACATGGATGCCGCAAGCCGGACCGATTCCTCTACGGTGATCGATGCCGCGCGAAGGCGTGCATTCGGACTGGAGCATTAGGCTGCCGAGCGTGCTGGGCGACTTTTGCATGCCATCGCCGACCTTTGGCGCTTCCCAATTGCGCAACACGATCGTTTCCCCGCGTTATCCATTCATGTTCCCGCTGCGCAGAAGAAGCCTGTTCCCATCCGTGGCGGTGTCGTTCACGCTCAGCGTGGCATTCGCCCTGTTCGCACTTGGTCCGGTCCACGCTCAGCAAGGCGTCACCACCTTCGGCATCCAGGTGAAACCGGTCATCCCGTTCGGCTTCTTCGAGCCGGTCACCAACTTGCAGAAAGGAACATTGTCATCCACCGTCGAGCTGACCGGTGGGCTGGCCTTCGGCATGATGGTGCGCACCGGATTGAGCAAGAGCATCTCCTTGGAAACGGGCATCGACCAGATCACCCGGCGCTACAATTTCAGCGTGGCCAACGATACGAATGGCTATTCCGGCTCGGGCCAGTTGCGCTTCGTGGGCTACGAAGTTCCGGTGACCTGCCTGGTGTATATCCGCTTGGGCGAACGCTCGTGGATGAACACGGCCTTGGGCCTCAGCGTGGACATGTACCCCGGGGATGCGGTGCAGAACATCGACGAGGGGCAGGCCTACTTCTTCCGGCGGAACTGGGCCCAGATCGGGGTGTTGGGCAACATCGGCGTGGAATACCGGACCGAGAAGTCCGGCTATTTCTACCTCGGTGGCACCTTTCACCGGCCCTTCGGCGACATGGCGCAGGCGGACATCAGCTGGGCCGATCCCTATCAGGGCTATCGGACCTACACCATGACCACCTTTCTCAGCGGCAGCTACCTCACCCTGGACCTGCGCTACTACTTCCACGAGGACCCGGACAAGGCGAAACTGCGCAAGGCCCGGGCGAGGGGATAGGCTTGGCAGGTGGCGGATCAGCGGCGGGCGATCGGTTCCGGGTCGCTGTACCGGTAGGGGAAGCAAGTGGGCAGCAACGAAAAAGGCCCCGGAACTTCCGGGGCCTTTTTGCTTTCCTGTTGCCTGTTCGCTGCAACACGCGGGTCCGCGCGCTCGTCGCGGTTCGCGGTGGGCTTAGGCCGCACGGCCGATCGAGGGCACGCTCATGGCGCCTGCACCTTCCGATCCCAGGGCCTGCACGGAGAACCAGTAGGCCTTGTAAGGG
>Ga0164241_10000583_pt1 | contig 62462 bp, 63 predicted proteins | sample OricomyardsoilBY_FD_108780 | JGI IMG/M metagenome (GOLD analysis project Ga0164241, IMG submission 108780) | Backyard soil microbial communities from Emeryville, California, USA - Original compost - Back yard soil (BY) | ecosystem: Environmental > Terrestrial > Soil > Unclassified | place: USA...
ATACCACCTGTGCCAAACTCTAGATTTTTATAAAAGCTATCCTCGATTTTCTTCTCATCTTGCTTCATATTTTCTAGCTGTTCTTTTAATTCTGCATCTAATTGTGCGTAAGAAAGCCAGCGATCAAATTCTTTTTTCCAATTCATATTAATATCCTCCAAATTCAAATTAAAAAGGTATGCTACAAAACACATACCTTAAAAAGTAATAAATTAATTTCTGTTATTTACACATAACTCTTATTACTTAGCTACAAAATAATCCGTTATATATTGAGCCCAAACTTCGTGCCCCTTAGCACTTGGGAAACCAAACTCTTCTTGTAAATATGGTAAGATAGCCTTTGTTGTTGCATCAGGCCATGCTCCCCAGTGATCAACATATGTATAATTATTTTGCGTTGCAAATTGTTTCAATGCCTCAATTGCCTTCGGATAATTCTTCGCACCATATACTGGATTTGATGGTTGAATCATAATTGTAGCACCCTTTGCACTAGTAGAAAGTGATTGAACGAACTTCTGCGTATTTGCGACAGAGTTCCCATTACCAGTTTTACCATTATCAGTAATAAATGGTGGCTCAAATAAAATCACATCAGGATTCTCTTTCGCAATCTCTTTATCACGTTTATTCGTAATTAATCCTTCTGTGCTTTCACCCTTATATTCCTTTACCGTCACTTTCCATAAACCTTTACCGTAAGCAGTTTCTAAATTAGCCGTTAACTTAGCTGCCCAAGTACCTTTTTCAGATGAAGAGGCTTCATCACCAACAATAACAAGATTTACTGCCTTTTTATCCTCAGCAGCTTTCTTTAACTTCTCTTTCACTGCATCTGGTAAATTCTTCGCGTATGCCTCATTAAAAGATGACTTCGCATCTTGTTTTTCCTCTTCCTTTTTCTCTTCTTTCTTCGCTCCGCTATCTTTCACTTCAGCCTTTGTTTTCGTTACTTCACTCGTCTGTCCTGTCGCATTTGCAATCTTCTTATTCCAGTACAATTTACCACTTACAATCGAAGCAACAAACAATACAAAAACAACAAGAACAAGTACTGCTTTCTTATTCATCAATTCACCTCATCTATTAATCTCACAACATATAATATTAATATAAATCCATGCAAAAATAAACCCAACTCCTTCCAAAGGAGTTGGGTTGTTACATATTACTTAGTCAATTCAAGATGCGCTCTTAACTTATTCGTTAAATCTTGTTTCGCTGCATCTGGAACATAGTAATACCAAATACCATCAGCGGCTTTGTGACCATCACCTGGGATTTGAATTTCTTCACTATTCTGCATGCAATCTTTATAGTTCTTTTGAATATCAAACATTTGATCTTGCGTTAAACTTGTTTTAACGTTTTTCTCAATCGCTTTTAATACATCACCATAGCTTGCTAGAGAAGATACACTTGCACCTTTTTTAATTACCGCTTGGATAACTTGACGTTGACGCATTTGACGACCGAAGTCACCGCGTGGATCTTGATATCTCATTCTAGAATATAGTAATGCTTTATCGCCATTTAAATGTAAGTCACCTTTTGCATAATGAACTCCATCAATTGTAAAGTCCATATCATTATTAATATCTACTCCACCAACAGCATCAACAATGTCTTTAAAACCGGCCATATTTACTTCAATATAATGATCAACTGGTACGTTAAGAAAATTCTCAACTGTTTTTATAGCCATATCAATCCCACCAAATGCATAAGCATGGTTAATCTTATCTTTTTTACCCTTCCCAACAATTTCTGTATAAGAATCACGTGGTATGCTTGTGATTTTCATAGATTTTGTCTTTGGATTTAAAGTAAACAACATAAGAGAATCTGATCGTCCTATCTCATCTTTTCGTTGATCACTTCCCATTAACAAAATTGAGATTGGTTTTTTATCTGCTACATCTACCTTTTCTGAGCGTTTATCTGACTTTTCACGATCTAACGGTTTATGCACAGCATCTAGTGTGTTTGATATGTTAGAATAAACATGATATGCATATGCACCGCCTCCAATAATAAGAACACCTACTATACCGAGAATCCAAAATAAAATTTTCTTTTTCATTCTTATACCCTCTTTGCTTATAATTACAAACAAAATGCTAAGACTTCTTAATTATATTATAGCAATACTAATAAATGATAAAGCTAAATCGTAAAATTAATGTGACATATTCTATGGATGAGATACAATTAAGGTCACATTCCCTTTTATAACAAAGCTTTCAATTCCAGCAGGAAAAATAAAATGATCTCCTTTTTTTATACTAAATTCCCCACTTAGAGTTCTTAAAATCGCTTCACCTTCGATTACACTAGCTAATTGAAACGGTTGATTCTGCTGAAAAGATGCTTCAATTTGAATCTCCCATTTACAAACTGAAAAGTACTTTTCTCTTACATATTTAGTAATAATAGCACCATTCTCTTTTTCAATTTCAGGATAAACTCTATAATCCTCATGGGGAATCATTGATACGGCGATTGATTTTTCAACATGTAGTTCTCGTTTATTTCCAACACTATCAACACGATCATAATCATACACACGATATGTCGTATCTGAACTTTGTTGTGTTTCCAACACTAATGTTCCTTCACATAACGCATGAATCGTTCCACTTGGTACATAGAAAAAATCTCCAGGCTTAATGGGTATTCGCCGCAGTAATTGATTCCAATCATTACTTTCGATCATGTCCTTAAATTCCTCTTTAGTTTGAGCAGTATGTCCATATACCATTTCGGCATTTTTTTTACAGTCAATAATATACCAACATTCGGTTTTTCCTAACTCACCATTTTCATGAATATTTGCAAATTCATCATTTGGATGTACCTGTACAGATAAATCTTTTTCGGCATCCAAAATTTTAGTTAGTAAAGGAAACTGATCCGCCTGATAGTTCCCAAACAACGCTCTATGTTCATCCCACAGTTGTTTCAATGTTAAACCTTTATATTTACCGCTCTTTACTATACTTGGTCCATTTAAATGGGCAGAAATTCCCCAGCATTCGCCGGTTGTTTGTGAAGGTAATTCATAATTAAATCCTTTTAAAGATTCTCCTCCCCAAATCCGCTCCTGTAACACTGGTTGAAAAAATAATGGTTCTTTATACAAAATAACTCCACCTCTAGTTGCACTTACTACTGATTTTTACTTTTTTAAATAACAAATTTCCTCTATTTCGCTCCATTGCATATAAATTCGAACAATATCTTCCTCAACTAATTCGCTACCTGATTGCACCTCAATAAATTCTAAATCCGTAACAGCCTTAATTGCATGCTTCTCTCCTGGCTGAATTTCTAATACATCCCCAGGGCGAACAACCCGTATTTCATCATCTAGTACAAAAATACCTTCACCTTTTACAATTGTCCAAACTTCACTTCTATTATTATGATATTGGTAGCTTAGATTTCTACTAGCTGTAATGCCAATACGCTTCGTTAATACTTCGTTTCCATCATCATATTTTGTATGATCTAGTACACGGTACCAACCCCATCGACGCTCTTCATACATTGGTCTTTGATCCCAATCTCCTACTAATTCTTTCACTCGAGGGCTAGCCTCTTTTTCTGAAACTAAAATACCATCTGGGCTAGCAGCTACAATTATATTAGAAAGACCTAACACAGAAACTGGGATATCTAATTCATTAATAATATGATTCTGCTCACACTCATCCCCCATATTTCCCTTACCAAGGATGTTTGTTCCCATTTCTTCTGTAAGAGTATTCCATGTTCCAAGATCTTTCCATGAACCATTATAAGGAAGTGCAATAATATTTTCTGTTTTTTCGACTACTTCATAGTCAAAACTTATCTTTGGTAAACTTGCATATTGTTGAACTAATACATCATACTGAACAGGAAGCCCTTTTTGATCTAATAGAGAAATAATTTTATCTAATTTAAATGCAAATACACCACAATTCCAAAGCGCATTTTGTTTTAGCAAATCTTCAGCTTCTACAGTTACTGGCTTTTCTTTAAAATGGCTTACTTGAATAATTTCCTGTGTGCTTGTCTCTACATTTGGAACAATATAACCATATTTTTCAGATGGATATGTAGGTGTAACCCCCATTAAACCTAAATCAGCATTTGAAGAGCTTAATGCTTTTTCTAAATCCAATAACCTTTCAAAAAAACTATTTTCTACATATGGGTCTACAGGTAATACACCTACTACCTCATTCAAATCAACGTGCTCTTTAGAGTATAAATATGAAGCAGCAAGGGCGATTGCTGGGAATGTATCACGACGCTCTGGTTCAATTATAATGGGTACATCATTTCCCAATTGATTATTAATCATGTCTACCTGAGATTTACTTGTAGCAATAACTGCATCGTTTTCAATGCCTAAATTCTTTAATTGTCCCCACACTCTTTGAACCATCGATTGCATTTCATCATTATTATTTTTAAGTACTTTTAAAAATTGTTTAGAACGTGAATCATTGGATAACGGCCAAAGACGCTTTCCAGAACCACCAGATAATAATATTAATTTCATATTTCCACTCCTTTACAAAAATAAAAAGAGGTGAAGTTATTACCTCTTCACCCTAGAAATTTCTCTTTATATTTTTCCTCTACAATACTTCTAATCTCTTCTCTAAATCTTTCTGGAGAAAATCTTATAGCATTCTCCCTACAATTAGATGGAATAAACTTATCATAACTTTGTTCAAATTCATTAACCTTCTCAACAATACTTTCAACAGTCTGCTCTTTAAAGAATAGGCCAGTTGGTTTGTCATGATTTAAATCTAAAACAGTTTCTGTAGCTCCACCCTTACCATATGTAATAACGGGTGTACCACAAGCCTGGGCCTCAACTGGTGTAATACCAAAGTCCTCTTCTGCCGCAAAGACAAACGCCTTTGCACGTTGCATATGACTTTTTAATACTTCAAACGATTGGTAACCTAGAAGCTGAACATTACCTTTAGCTTTTGCCTTTATCTTCTCAAAATCTGGTCCATCACCAATTACAATCAACTTTTTGTCTGGCATATGTGCAAATGCTTCAACAATTAAATCAATTTTCTTATATGGCACCATACGCGATGCAGTCATATAAAAATCTTCTTTTTGTTCATGTAGTGTAAATGCGGAGATATCAACAGGTGGATAAATAACTTCTGATTCCCTTCTATACACTTTCCATATCCTACGTCCAATAAACTTAGAGTTACCAACGAAATAATCTACACCATTTGCAGTACGGTAATCCCAATTTCTTATTTTATGTAAAATAGATTTTGTTAACAGCCCCTTAAGACCCTTTTCCAAATTTGCCTCTTTTAAATATTGGTGCTGTAAATCCCATGCATAACGAATAGGTGAATGTACATAAGATATATGCAACTGATCTGGTCCTGTTAAAACCCCTTTTGCCACAGCATGAGAACTAGAAAGAATAACATCATATTTTGATAAATCTAATTGTTCAATAGCCAAAGGCATTAGGGGAAGATAATTTCGATATTTTTTCTTTGCAAAAGGTAGCTTCTGAACAAATGTCGTACTAACCTTTTTATTCTTAATAAATCCTCTATCTTTTTCATCTAAAAAATCAACTAGACTAAATAAATCTGCTTCCGGGAATACCTCAAGTATTTGCTCTAATACTTTTTCAGCACCAGCATATGTTACTAACCAATCGTGTACTATTGCTATTTTCATATAATCCCTCTTGCTATTTATATTTTTTTAATTCGCTCAAAAGAATTTTTGTTGTTTGTTCCCAGCTAAATGCTTCTTTTCTTTGTAAACCCTTATTTCGCATTTCCTCAACAATTTGATCATCTTCATAGATTTGACTAATACACTCTTTTAGTTCTACAGAACTATCCGGGTCAAAATATAGAGCTGCTTCTTCACAAACTTCAGGGATAGAGGCTGCTGTAGAAGCTATAACTGGGCACCCTAAGCTCATTGCCTCTAAAGGTGGTAAGCCAAACCCTTCATAATACGACGGAAAAATAAACGCCCTCGCCTTACTGTATAATGATTTTAATTGCTCATCAGTCACGTAACCTACAAATTTCACATTGGGATTCTTCTTTACAAATGTATTAGAAAAAACCTTTGAATTTTGACCTCCAGCAATCACAATTTGCTCATTAAAATTAGCCATTTCTTCTAGAGTTTTTATTATAAGATCAAAATTTTTATTAGGATGCATACTACTCACAGCTAATAAGTATTGCTTTTCTTTCAAGTCATTCTCACTTAATATACTATCATCAAATGCAACCTTATCCATATGATCAACTGCTATATGACTAACTGTAATTTTATCTTTTAAATTTGGAAGGTGTTTTACCAAATCATCTTTCGAGAAGTCAGAAACTGTGATAATCCTCTTAGAAAATTTAGATGTGGACAAATATAAAAGTTTATACCAACGAACAAAATTTTTAGAATAGCCAGTTGGTCTGGAATATACTGCAGCATCATGGATATATACGATTTGATTCTTTTTAAATAAAGGAGCTGTGTTACAAAAATTAATTAATAAGTTATTCAATGTATATAAAGGGAGCTCTAGTTGTTCCCAAAGATGACCTTTTAAAAAGCCTATTTCTTTAATTTTTATATTTTGAAAATCTACTTCTATATCTTGTAATGTATTTCTAGGAACAAGTAGAATTATTTCCATACTAGCTTCTAAATTATCTAATTGTTTAACGATTTCATGTGCTACTCGTTGTACACCTGTTACCTTTTGTGTTAAAAATCTACCGTTTATATATATTTTCATACTAAAACTTCTTCGTCTTTATTATTAACAATAGGTCTACCAACAGAATAATATTCGACACACTGTTCCTCCATCACTTTTAAATTAAAGCAATTTCTTCCATCGAATAGAATAGCATTTTTAACTAAACTTCTAAATCTATTTAAATCCATCGATTTAAATTCTTCCCACTCAGTTACTATAATAGTCGCTTCTGCTCCTTCAAGGCACTTATCTAGAGAATCTACATATACTACCTCTTGAGGCAATACTTTTTTGGCACTTTCCATAGCAATTGGATCATATGCTATAACCTTAGCCCCCTCTTTGATTAACTTATTTGCAATTACAATAGAGGCTGCTTCTCTCATATCATCTGTATTTGGTTTAAATGCTAATCCTAGCATAGCTATTTTTTTCCCTGCTAAATTTTTCATTCGAGCTTTAACCTTCTCTACTATTTGAGCCTGTTGACTGTTATTCACTTCAATCACAGACTTCAATAGGTGAAAATCATGTTCAACTCCGCCAGCTATTTGAACAAGTGCCTCTGTATCCTTTGGGAAACATGAGCCCCCATAACCAATACCGGCATTTAAAAATGCTCTTCCAATTCGGTGATCCATACCCATTCCACCTGCAACATCTTCAACATTCGCTCCTAATTTCTCACAAATATTGGAAATTTCATTAATAAAGCTAATCTTAGTTGCTAAAAATGCATTTGAGGCATACTTAATCATCTCAGAACTGTAAATATCAGTTTTAAAAACTGGTAAACCAAATGAATGATACATTTCTTCTAATATTTTTGCTGTTTCTTCATCTTCAGTTCCAATAACAATACGATCTCCCTGAAAAGTATCCTGAATTGCAGATCCTTCACGCAAGAACTCGGGATTAGATGCAATTCTAACCTTCACATCCTTTTCAAGATTATCTAAAATTGTTTTCTTAACAAAATCATTTGTTCCAACAGGAACTGTACTTTTTGTAACAACAATGACATCTTTTTGAACATATTTAGCTATTGATTTTGCAACTGTCTCTACATACTGTAAATTTGCAGATCCATCAGGTAATTGTGGCGTCCCTACAGCAATAAATATGATTTCTGCGTTTCTAAATCCTTGTTGATGATTACTTGAGAAATGCAAAGTGCCCTTTTTAATGTTTTTTTGCATTAATTCATCTAAACCTGGTTCATATATAGGTGAAACACCTGATTGCATTTTTCGAACTTTCTCTTCGTCCGTATCTATACATATTACTTGGTGGTTAATTTCTGATAGACAAACTCCTGTTACTAACCCTACATAGCCTGTTCCTACTACTGCAATATTCATATATTATCCTTCCTTTCACATAAAAAATTTACATTTTAGATAAATAACGTCCTAAAGCTTCTTTCCAATTTGGAAGCATAATTAAGCCCTGTTCCGCTATTTTTTTTTGTTCTAAAACAGAGTAAGCTGGACGCTGTGCAGGTCTTTGAAACTCTGCTGTTGATATTGCGTTTACATTGATATTTCTGTTCGATTGTCTAAATATTTCTTTTGCAAATTCGTACCAAGAACAAACCCCCGAGTTAGAAGCATGGTAAATCCCATATTTATTAGTTTCTACAAGTTCTATAATAAATCTAGCTAAATCGTTCGTATACGTCGGTGATCCAAACTGGTCACTAACAACTTCCAACTCACTTCTTTCGTCCGCTAAACGTAACATAGTCTTTACAAAATTATTACCATGTAAACCAAATACCCAAGAAGTTCTAACAACAAAATACTTAGAACAATATTCAGATGTATATTTTTCTCCAGCTAACTTAGATTTCCCATATATAGTTTGTGGATTTGTTTCATCATTTGTTTTATAGGGTTCATTATTTGTCCCATCAAAAACATAATCAGTACTTACATAACAAAATTTTGCTTCCACTGCTTCAGCAGCTTGTGCTAGATATTTTGTCCCTTCAGCATTAACCTTGAAGGCAGTTTCTTCATCACTCTCAGCTTGATCTACTTGTGTGTATGCTGCTGTATGAATAATAATATTAGGCTTTATAGCTAGTACTTTTTCACGTACTTGTTCTTCATTTGTAATATCTAGCTCTTCTCTACCAAACCCAAAAACTTCCCACGGTTGATTTTCTAGTAAACATAATACATCTTGTCCTAACTGACCTTTTGCCCCTGTTACTAATACTTTCATGTTTTATACCTCTAATCTATTTGCATATTGATTCTTGAAGTATTCTTGGTATTCTCCGGAAATAATATTTTCCCACCAATCTTGATTTTCTAAATACCATTTAATAGTTTGTTCAATACCTGTGTCAAAATTGTACTTTGGTGACCAACCTAATTCTTCACGGAGTTTTGTCGCATCAATTGCGTAACGACGATCATGACCTGGACGATCTGTAACATACTTAATTAGAGATTCTGGTTTACCCAATGCTTTTAAGATTGTTTTTACGATTTCAATATTTGTACGTTCGTTATTTCCACCAACATTGTACACTTCACCATTTTTACCTTTATGAAGTACTAAATCAATTGCCTGACAATGATCCTCAACATGTAACCAATCACGTACATTTAAACCATCACCATATACAGGTAATTGTTTATCATTTAGTGCATTAATAATCATTAAAGGAATTAACTTCTCTGGGAAATGGAATGGTCCGTAATTATTTGAACAACGTGTAATATTTACTGGTAAACCAAATGTTTCATGATAAGCACGAACTAATAGATCTGCACCAGCTTTACTTGAACTATACGGGCTATTTGATGCCAAAGGTGTTTCTTCCGTAAAGTAACCAGTTTCGCCTAAAGTTCCATATACCTCATCTGTTGAGACTTGCAAGTATTTTTTTACTTCCGCATTTTTAGCAGCATCTAGTAATACTTGTGTACCTTGGATGTTCGTTTGAATAAAGATATCAGGATTTGTAATACTTCTATCAACATGTGACTCTGCTGCAAAATTTAACACATAATCAAACTTTTCCTCTTTAAATAATTGGTTAATAAACTGACGATCTGCTATATCGCCTTTGATAAATTTATAATTAGATGATTCCTCAATATCTTTTAGATTTTCTAAATTACCTGCATATGTTAACGAATCTAAATTTACAATATTATATTCTGGGTACTTCTTCACCATATATCGAACAAAGTTACTTCCAATAAACCCTGCGCCACCTGTTACTAATACTTTCATGTTATTCCTCCTTATTTCTCGTACACAAAATTAATATTTGCTTCTTCTAATAATGGATGGTTAGTATCCTTTTCCGAAAGGATTGGTTCACTCACCGGCCAATCGATTCCTAAGGCTGGATCATTCCATAGAATACCAGCATCATGATTAGGAGAATAGTATTCATCTACTTTGTAAGCCACTGTCGAATTTGGCACTAATGTACAAAATCCATGTGCAAATCCTTTCGGCACGACTAATTGGCGTTTATTATGTTCACTTAAAATAACACCAACCCATTGTCCATATGTAGGTGAACCTTTCCGAATATCAACAGCTACATCATAAATAGCACCTGTGATACAGCGTACTACCTTTGTCTGTGCTTTAGGATTTAACTGAAAATGTAATCCACGTAATGTTCCGGCTGGTACAGATAAAGATTGATTATCCTGAATAAATTCGTAATCTAAACCAAGCTTATCAAAAACCTCTTTATTATAACTTTCCATAAAATATCCGCGATGATCGCCAAATACCCTAGGCTCTAAAATAACTACATCAGGAATTTTAGTTTCAACAATCTTCATTATAAGTACTCCTTTATTGATAAATTGGTTGTTTTTGTTTACTTTGTTCTGCCAATCGAATCAAGTATTGACCGTATTGATTTTTTTTCATCGGCTCTGCTAATTCAAATAATTGCTCACGGGTAATATATCCTTTTCTAAATGCTATTTCCTCTAAACAAGCTACTTTTAAACTTTGACGTTTTTCAATTGTTTCAATAAATTGAGATGCTTCTAATAATGACTCGTGCGTGCCAGAGTCTAACCAAGAAAAACCTCGGCCAAGAATTTCAACGTGCAACTCTTGTAATTGTAAATAAACCTTATTTATATCAGTAATTTCTAACTCTCCACGGGGTGATGGTTTAATATTCTTCGCAATCTCTATAACACGATTATCATAGAAATATAAACCTGTTACAGCATAATGTGACTTTGGCTCTTGAGGCTTCTCTTCAATGGAAATAGCCTTCCCACCTTCATCAAACTCTACAACCCCAAAACGTTCTGGATCATTTACATAATATCCAAAGACAGTTGCCCCTTCTTGGCGTTCTGCGGCGTTTTGTAATAGTTTCGTTAAACCGTGTCCATAGAATAAATTATCACCAAGAACAAGAGCTACAGAATCATCTCCAATAAACTCTTCTCCGATAATAAATGCCTGAGCTAAACCGTCCGGTGAAGGTTGCACAGCATATTCAAGTTTTATCCCGAACTGTGAACCATCTCCTAATAACTCTTTAAAACGAGGTGTATCCTGTGGTGTAGAGATAATCAAAATTTCGCGAATACCCGCAAGCATTAACACTGATAGCGGATAGTAGATCATTGGTTTATCATATACAGGTAATAATTGCTTAGATACCGCTTGGGTTAAAGGGTATAAGCGAGTTCCACTACCTCCAGCAAGAATAATCCCTTTCATAAACTACCTACTCCTTTAGTAGATAATCAATAAAAAACTAGTATTAAATACTAGTTTTTTATTCTTATCTTTATTAAAAATCACTAGTTAATTGACTACACGCTTTGTAACTATATTAATAAAAACAGTTATTAGATAAAATGCGCAAATAAAGAAAACTGAATTTATAAAAGTATCAAAAGAGACCCTTTGGAACCACATAAAAGTGGGCAATAGATATAACACAACTGAATATTTCCTTATAACATTTAACAAGATACCACTAAAGAAAAAGAAACATACTATGCCCATGATTCCTCCTGCTAACCATGATTCAGCTACTGGCGAAAAACCAAAGCTTGCTCCATTTTTAGCTCTCAAAGGATAGTAATTTTGCACAAAAAATTTATCTGAGGAAAACTTTTTATGTCCATAAATACTTTCATACACCTTAGAGGGTAAAAAACTTAACGTTTCCATAGAGTATATATTATCAGGCCAGTTTATTATTAAATTTGAATTAACAATATCACTTGTAACCCTAAACGCCCCTCCGGTCTCTCCTGTGTTATATGCCCATTCCCATTTTTCAAATTCGCTTATACTTTTATTGTATATAATTACATTTCTGGATATGGTAAATATCGGCGACAAAACCATTAGAATAACTATAACTACCAATATTTTATTCCTTTTGCGACGGAAAAATCCCAACTTATAGAGTGAAATAAAATATGCTGGCAAACATACAAAGAGAACATCTCCTCGAGCTCCAAAACCGAAAATCAAAAATAATGATAATGACGTCAATAGTATTAGATATACATATATTTTTTTCCTTATAGAGATGGCTAAGTTTATTAAACCTACACTTAATGCTGCTTGCCATGGAAAGGAAATACTATTTCCTTGTGCATTCTGCATACCTATTAATCGATTTTCAATTCCTATAGTAGCTAATCCACCATCAGAAGATATTTTATACACCAACATCAAAACTCCCACAAATGTAAATAAAACACCACTTGTGAGACTTTTATGTTCCAAAAAATAGCTTTTACAATCTAACCCTTTGAATTTGAATATCTTTTTCACTAAAACAAATGAAATAGTAGCTGATAAATTCGCTACAGCATATAATTGACACGTTTCATACAGTGCCTCATAGCTTATTCTGTCCTCAGTTCCTAACATAAAATCTATTGGTAATGTAATCGACCATAATAATAGGCTACCAAAAAACCAAAAAGTTGGTCTTAGAAAAAAGTCTTCTCTTCGAAAATCCTTAATCACTAATAATGCTGGTGTTAACATTGAGGCCACAACTATAAACCAGGTAATTAACTTATAATTTATAAGGCTTGATAAAATACCTACTACAAGTATCACAATTATAGAAAATGGCCAAACATATTTTTTCATCTTTAGCCCCTTAGTTAGTAATAAAATATTTTTTAAAGCTGGTTATATACTGAGCAATATTCTTGTAAATTATCCTTATATTTCTCAGCATGAATATAACAATCTTCTATTATCTGCTGAACTTCCTCATTGCCACTAGAATAAAATTTATTTATCTTATCCTTTATTTCTTCTATATTATTAAACAAAAAATCTGATTGACTTATAACTTCTGGTATTCCACCAACAGCTGAAGCTATTACTGGTGTTCCCTGCTGATAAGATTCTATTATAACCCTACCAAACGGCTCCTCCCAGACTGATGGTACAATTGTTAAGTCAGAACTAGCCATAGTCCTATAGACTTCTTTTAATGGTGTTTTCCCTTTAAAAATGAATCTTTTATCATTTTGTACCAATGTTTTCAATTGGTCTTCAATGGAACCAACCCCACAAATAAATACTTTATCAACTATAGAATGCGGAATTTCTTTAATAGTCTGTAATAAAATATCTATACCCTTATTTGTTTCCAATTGTCCGTAATAACCTAAAGTTAACCCTTTTTTATCTTCTTTTTTCTGCTTAGGATATTTTTCGGCTTGTACAATATTATGAATTACATTATTCGAAGCTTTTCTAAAAAATTTGTTTTCATTATGTTCATTTAATATGTATTTCGATATTCCTACTACAGAATTTACTTTTTGGCTTCTTTTTTTATTACAATATTTAATATATTGATTTACCAAATCATTTGATACAGGATTAATTAAAGCATAATCCCTAGTTGTATGAACAACAGGTATGTCTAATTCATCCGCTACATCCCATAAGTATGTTCCTACCCCCATTAAATTTTGAGTATGAATGAGCGAAGGTGAAATTTCCTTGATTATCTCTTTAATAATCTTTTTCTGTATTGGATTATAATTATTAATCAAATGCCATATTAATTTGCTAATATTATTACGCTTGTCCCCTTTATTTGGCCAATAAATATTTTTACAAGGTAATCTATAAACTTTAACATTATTAATTTCTTCCTTGATTATTTTATCTCTATTTTTTCCAGTAGTAAGCACAAATACTTCGTGATTTTTACTTAAATCTTCTGCAAGAAGCTGGGTTGAAATTTCAGCTCCCCCTCGTATATCTGGATAATAAAAACTATTTACAATTAGAATTTTTTGCACTACTATGTCACCGCCATATTTCTATACAATTAATGTTTGCTTAACCTTTTCAAAATGTTCTTTTTTATCTCTTTATAATTAAGTTCTCTACATAACAGAAGTAGAGTAATATAAATTGCTAACCCTACACATCCACCAAATGCAATCTGTAAAAATTGATTATTAAACAACATATCTTTTACAGTATTTACAATCAACCCTGTTATTACTGAGGCGATTATTACTCTACAAGTAGATAACTTATTTATTTCCCACTTAATATAACGAGATGAAAAAATCCTCACTAACAATGGATATAAGGCCATACTAATTAATGTAGCTACTGCCGCACCCATATATTTGTATTTAGGAATCAATAAATAATTTAAAAATATATTGGCTATCGCTGAAATTAAAACAAAACTTAACATAATCTTTGTTTTTTCTTTTATTTCATATCCTTTATGACCATACATACCTAGATTCCAAAAAATTAAACTTAAAAATACGATAGGAATAATTATAGAGCCTTCTCTAAACTCCTCGCCTAAAAATAAGTTCGTTATCTCTCTATGGAAAACCGTTACAAATGCTAATAAAGGAATTGAAATCAACATATAAATTCTACAGAAAAAAGTAATTAACTTCCCTAACTCTATATCTGTTACTTTATTAGCTTGATTCATAATTATTGGGTGTGCAGCTGTTAATAATGGTGTCGTTAGCAACCCTAACGAAGCAATTACAATGGAATAATTTGCTGAATAGATTCCAACATCTTGTACACTCCCCAAACCTTCCAACATATACCGATCAGCTAAATTTAAAATAGAATTTCCAATAAACCAACCTATCATCGGAAACCCATACAGTATAAATTGTTTAGTGAACATTTTAGTTTCACTCCATCTAGTTAAACTAAATGTTTTTAAAGACATTCCTGTACTCTTAAACATAGATCTTAGAAGAAATATTTGACCTAAAACCAAACCATATATAATACTAATTGGATGCCTATATACAAAAAATATTAATGCTAATCCAATCCCAAACTTAAATATAGATGTTAGTAAATTGAAATTTTTATATTTCTTTGTTTTGAAATCTGCCTGTAACACTGAACCGAATGTAAGAAATAAGAACTGGGTGATTATTAATAAAATAGATGTCCAATAATATTGTTCATAATCCCCCAGTGCATTAGTAAAAAAGCTTCCTAAGCCAGCTAATAGTAAAATCAATACACACATTAAACAAATTAAATTAACTAAATTGGTATTAAAATCTCTTAGTCCCTCTGCATCATTTCGATACAGTGGACGATATCGTTGTATAGATTGTTGAATCCATTGAGAAAACAGTGTAGTAATTAATAAAGTTGTATTAAACACCTGATTATACTGACCAAATTGCTCAGTCGAAAAAAGACGGGTATAAATTGAAATTGATATAATCCCAATAAAAGCGGGTATAATAACCGCTATACCATAAGTCAATGTATCTTTGCTAAACCTTTTAGTATCACTGTTTATATTAACTTGATTTTCTGCTGAAACTTCCTTATGACTCATATTAATAACAAACTCCTTAGCCTTATTATTAAATTAAAGAGTTAAACATTGAACGGATTTTGGGCACACTATAATGTTCTTTCATTAAATTATAACCATTCATAGCTATTTCAGCCTTTAACCCATTATCTAATTTTAATTTTTTGATTGCATCTGCTAAATTTTTCGCAGCCAACCCTTCAGGAGATATTAATATAATGTTAGCATTATTAGTAAAGACCTCTTTAATCCCTGGCGTATCCACAGTAATGACAGGTAATCGACAGGCAGCTACTTGATAAACTTTATTTGGAACTACTCGTTTTACCTTATCCGTTTCTCCAAATATGCCTAATCCAACATCAAATTCACTCAAAAATAATGGTAATTTTTCATAATCAACCCTATCAATAAAGGTGATATTCTCTAACTTTAGTTTATCTGCTAATTTCACCATTTGTTGCTTTGTTTGTCCATTTCCAACCAAAGTAAAAGAAATGTTTGGATCATTTTTTAATTCTGCAGCTGCATTTAAAATAATATCTATACCATGTAACGGGCTAAATCCACCATAAAAAACAACTGTAAATATTTCATTAGAACCCTTTTTAGGAATATAAGTAAAATGCTCTTCCGCTCCCACTGGAATAACACTAATTTTTTCAGCACTACATCCAAATTTATTAATGAAATATTTTTTATGTAATTCTGTATCGCATATTAATACATCCGCATATTTCAAACAAATCTGATCTAAAAGATATGCCTTTTTAGCCTTTAATGAACCTTTAGGAACTAATTTTCGATCTTCTACAATAGTGTCATACTCCGAAACTAAAATATCTACAACTATTTTCTTCCTAAATATTTTCGATATTAAAATAATAATAGGTGCATTCGCTTGGTTAAATGCCGGTATATATACAGTGTTCGTCTTATACCTAATTAAGGCAAAAAGAGTTTGAAATAATATTTTTATGTATCTCAACAGAATATTCCCTTGGCCTATTTGTACTTCTTTTATTTTTAGTTTACTCTTGTCCACCATCACCCTATTTCTAGAGTAATCTAATTCCCACCCTATCATCAGAAAATCATACATATAGTAAGTCCCTTCCTTATATTCTCTTTTAAGAAGTTAAAATGCATCTTTCGATCCCAATAGTACTCCTACAGTTTTAAAAATTATTTTAATATCTAATAATAAATTCCTATTTTGAATATAAGATAGATCTAACTCTACCATCTCTTCAAATCCAATATTGCTTCTTCCACTAACTTGCCAAAGCCCTGTACATCCCGGAGTAACCTTCAATCTTTGTTTATCATAGGTAGTATACTCTTTAACCTCCCTCAATAAGGGGGGTCTTGGTCCTACTAAACTCATTTCTCCCTTTAAAACATTAATCAATTGCGGTAATTCATCAATACTGGTTTTACGAATAAATTTCCCAACCTTTGTTACACGAGGATCCTCTTTCATTTTAAACATGGCTCCTGATACTTCATTATGCTGTAATAAATCCTTTAATTTCTCTTCAGCATCTGTTACCATCGAGCGAAATTTATACATTCCGAACCCTTTTTCATCTTTTCCAACACGAGTTTGTTTAAAAAACACAGGACCTTGTGGATCTTCTAGCTTAATGAGTATAGCAACAATAATAAACACTGGTGAAAGGAAAATAAGACCACACAGCGCACCAATTATGTCCATTAAACGCTTCATAAACATATAAGACTGCTTTTTATTTATATCTTTATCACCAAGTAATCCCTGTTCCTTTGTATTTCCACTCGATATTTTTGTTAAGGCCAATGTACTTTCCCCTCACTTTATATATACATTTTCTTTTTTCACAAGCTCATTCATATAATCCATCAATTCTTTTTTTAGTTCTTCATGTTGAAGCGCCATCTCAATCGTCGTTTTAATAAATCCAAACTTCTCCCCAACATCATAACGGATTCCTTCAAAGTCATATGCAAATACACGTTGAATTTCATTTAATCGTTGAATCGCATCAGTTAATTGAATTTCTCCACCAGCACCTGTTTCTTGGTTCTCTAAGAACATAAAAATTTCTGGCGTTAATACGTAACGTCCCATAATTGCCAAATTAGATGGAGCTGTTCCTTGGGCTGGTTTTTCTACAAATTTACGCACCTGATAGCGACGTTCATTTTGTTCAACTGGATCAATAATACCGTAACGATGTGTTTCATTTTCTGCCACTGTTTGTACACCAATAACAGATGACTGTGTACCTTCATATTGATCCATCAATTGACGCAAACATGGTGTTTCTGCTTGTACAATATCATCACCAAGTAATACCGCAAATGGTTCATTCCCAATAAATTTACGAGCGCACCATACCGCATGCCCTAAACCTTTTGGCTCTTTTTGTCTTATGTAATGAATATTTATTTTTGAGGAAGCTTGTACTTTTTCAAGCATTTCATACTTCCCTTTTTCTAAAAGGCTTTGTTCTAATTCGAAAGAGTGATCGAAATGATCTTCAATAGCACGTTTTCCTTTTCCAGTAACAATAATAATGTCTTCAATTCCTGATTCAATTGCTTCTTCGATTATGTATTGAATTGTCGGCTTATCAACGATCGGTAACATTTCTTTCGGCATTGCTTTTGTTGCTGGCAAAAATCTTGTTCCCAGACCAGCTGCTGGAATAATTGCTTTTCTTACTTTTTTCAATTGTAATCCTCCCATATCCTTTTATTTATATGTAACAATAACAAAAACCCTACCTATAAAGTCATGTTTATAACTCCATAGGTAGAGTTTCTATTACAAATAAATTATGGGCATCTAACCCATCCTCACGTCATACTCCCGACGACAAGCGTCTAAGGTAGGTTCGAAATAAAAATTTCTACCCACAGCACGACCGAGTGCCTCCGTTGATAACGGTTAGGAGACATCACCAGTTCTTTATTTAAAAAATACCAAATAATTTTTTACGACGAATTTGTTCTGGATCTTCTTTGTAAATTGCCTTCCCACTAATTAATAAGTACGGATTTTCTTTCAAATCACTCATAACATTCATTCCAAATTCTTTCTCAATTAATTCGTAACTTTCCGCTAAATGAAATCCTCTTGACGTTGTGTTATGTGCATCTGAAGCGACCACATGTGTTAAATTATGTTCTACAAGTTGCAGTGAAAACTTTTTAATTTTTTTACCAAATTTACCTAATAAACTACCTGCCGTTACTTGCGTTAATGCCCCTTTATTTACAAGGTTATATAACTTATCTGGCCGCTCGATTAACTCGGCATTACGTTCTGGATGAACGATTATTGGAATCATTCCCTTTACACGTAATTCGTATAATAATTTTTCGGCATAACGCGGTACGTGATTAGATGGAAATTCAATAAATATATATTTATTTGTTTCATTCAAGGTAACGATTTTACCAACTTCATAGTCTTCTAATAAATCGCCATATAACCTGACCTCTTGCCCAGGTAAAATAGTAAGTGGAATATTATGTTGTTGTAGTTCATCATTTAATTGTTTTACGTGATGAATAATTGAAGTACGTTCATTTATATATTTTCCATTTTGATGGTGTGGTGTAGCAACAATTGTATGTATTCCTTCTGACACAGCTTGTTGTGCCATCGCTAAACTATCAGTCACTGTCTGTGCACCGTCATCGATACCAGGTAAAATGTGACAATGTAAATCTATCATTTGTTTCATCCTCCCTCTCTCCTATAAAGATCTTTTTTCCCTTGAATATGAGAGATTTCTCATATTCAAGGGAAAAAAGGAGATATGTTTCAACCATATCTCACTCTTTTAATTAGTTTGCACCGTAATAATAATATAAGCCTTCTTCACGTTCACGATCGTTTAGAACAACGCCTAACAATTTACCTTTAGCCGATTCTAACAATCCTTTTGCTTTTACTGCGGTTTCTTTCTCTGTTGATTCACTACGAACAACAAGAATAGAAGCATCACATACATTTGCCATAATTTGTGCGTCAGTAACAGCTAAAATTGGCGGCATATCAAAAATAACTAGATCATACATACTGTATGCTTGCCCAAGAAGTTCTTTCATTGATTTAGAGCCTAACAATTCGGCCGGATTTGGTGGGATTGGACCACAAGCTAAAAAGTGTAGATTATCTACAGATGTCGTTTGTACGCACTTCTCTAAACGTTCACTATTTGTTAATACGTTCGTTAATCCAAAAATGTTATCTACTTGGAACATTTGATGCATTGCTGGTTTACGCATATCTGCATCAATTAATAATACTTTTTTTCCTTGTTGAGCAAACACAACTGCCATATTCGCCGTCGTTGTTGTTTTCCCTTCACTTGGGTTTGCTGACGTGACCATTAATGAATGTAAATTCGTATCAATAGCTGCAAATTCAATATTCGTTCGAATATTACGATATTGTTCTGAAATTGGTGATTTCGGTTGTTGATGAGCAATTAATTGACGACGTTGACGATGATTTTTTTTCTTTTTAAATAAATTAAGAGCCAATTGTTTGTCCCCTCACTTTTCTTGATGATGGAGCGTGTGATTTCACGTTCAATGTTTCTTCATCCATACGAGCTACAATACCTAATACTGGTAAGCCAAGTAAGTTTTCCACATCTTCTTCTTTTTTCACTGTGTTATCTAAGTATTCTAGTAAGAATGCAAGACCAACTGAAGCCATTAAGCCCACAACGAAAGCGATTGCCACATTTAACATTGGGCGTGGTTTAATTGGTGATAATTCTTCTGCCAACTCTGCTTTAGAAAGTACCGTAACATTATCTACACTCATAATTTTTGCAACTTCACCTTTAAATACATCTGCAGTTGCATTAGCAATATCACGAGCTAGTTTCGGATCTTTATCCTCAGCTGTAACAGAAATAACTTGAGAATCCTTTTCATTCGCAATATTAATCTTCTCTGTTAAAGCTTGTGCTGTCATATTTAAATTTAATTTTTCATTTACTTGATCTAAGATTACTGGACTTTTAATAATAACCTTATATGTATTCGTTAATTGAATATTCGTTTGAACTTCACCAGCTTGGAACATTGCCCCTTCTTGCTTCTTCTGATTAACAAGAATTTGCGTCGAAGATTGATAGATTGGTGTCATGAAGAAAAAGCTAATGATAGCACTTACAATAGCTGCACCAAAGGCGATTACGAGGATCATTGCTAAACGTTTTTTTAAGATATGAAATAACTCTTTTAGACTAATTGTTTCTTCCATAGGTTCCTCCAACTTTCTAAAATTTACACATAGGAAAAATTATAACATATAAATCTTACATTTTTTATTTTTAATAATTCAGTTCTATATTTGTTCACAAGAAACAAGTTTAATCTTACAAAATAATCTTAAATATGACAACACATTCCAATGATTTCCCAAAAATTTTATCATATCATGCTTTTTACACTGTATAACTTGATAAATAATTATCAGAAAACAAAAAAGCCAACATTTTTTGTTGGCTTTTTCATATTTTAGTAATAACCATACTGCTCTTTTTCTTCTCTTTTATCGTTCAAAACAACACCTAGTAGTTTGCCTGATGCTTTATCTAATATTTGTTTCGCTTTTACGATTTTATCTTTTTCTGTCTTTTCACTTCGTACAACGAGTACGATTCCATCACATTTATTCGCTAGTATTTGTGCATCTGTAACCGCAAGGACAGGTGGTGTGTCGATTAATATAATATCAAACATGTTATATGCTTCTAGCAACGCCTCGTCCATTGCCCGGCTCCCTAATAGTTCTGCTGGGTTTGGCGGGATTGGACCTGCTGCCATTAAGTATACGTTCTCTATATCTGTTTTTTGAATGCATTGCATAAGTTTTGCTTGTCCTGATAATAAGTTCGTTAACCCATTTGAAATATGAATGGCAAATAAGTTTTGTATCGTCGGCTTACGCAAGTCAGCTCCAATTAATAAAACTTTCTTTCCTTGTTGTCCGAAAACAACTGCTAAGTTTGAGATTGTCGTTGTTTTCCCATCACCTGGATCTGCTGAAGTAACAATGATAGAACGAACATGATTATCTACAGATGTAAACTCAATGTTTGTACGAATGTTACGGTATTGTTCTGTAATACGCGATTTAGGCTCTTTATGTGTAATTAATTGTCGTAATGGTTTTCTTTTCTTTCTCCCGAACATATTCATAATCTCCTTTTGTGAAATGCGACATTTCCCTTTTCTCTCTTTTATGCTCGATTTCATACGTCTAATTAATATTTTTGCTGAGTTCCCCACATCTCATCATAATCAATAACATTCTACTTTGTCTTATTTAAGTACCTTAACAATATGACAATGCCCTTATTTCTTTATTACCTTTATCACTTATCCTGTTTTCTAAATAAATAATAAAGTAAGTATATGGTAATTACCATCTATTTACAAGGTATTTTCTGATTAGTTTGTATATTATCACTTCATCGTTATATGGCAGAAATCAAAAAAACCCCTTGTCTTTTCACAAGGAGATTTTTCAGTACTATCTATTCTTTTTTATCACCAATTGCAAATGTAATTTCTGCCTCACATGCAACTTCACCATCTACTGTTGCGATTGCTTTTCCTTTTCCAATTGGGCCGCGTACGCGTGTCATTTCTACTTCTAGACGAAGCTGATCACCTGGGCGTACTTGTTTTTTGAAACGGCAATTGTCGATACCTGCAAAGAAAGCAAGTCTTCCGCGGTTTTCTTCTTTCTTTAATACTGCAACTGCTCCTACTTGCGCTAATGCTTCTACAATAAGTACACCAGGCATAACTGCATAGTCAGGGAAGTGTCCGTTAAAGAATTCTTCGTTTGCGGATACATTTTTAATCCCAACCGCTCTTTTTCCTTCATCTACTTCTAATATTTTATCAACAAGTAAAAATGGATAGCGGTGAGGAATGATTTCTTTAATTTGTTCTATATTTAGCATGTAACAATCGCCCCTTTTGTAATATTGGTCTTACCACTTGGACATATTGCTATTATCCCATTTTGTTTATTGTTTGTCATTACAAAGTAACATTTTATATTTAGCACAACTTCCTAAAAAAAATGCACACACTCTATTCCATTAAAATAGTTGCACATTTTTGCAACTGACACGGAGGTGGAAAAGAGTGTATGCCCAAATTAGGGAAAGGCAATATGTATTGAAACATTATTTGCCTTAATGTCGTATTCGACTCATTATATTATAAACGTTTTCAATTAAGGAAATATTAAATTTAACCATATATATGAATATTTTACCTGTTTCCTTCATATTTCTCTATTTTCCTTCCATTTTCGCAAAAAAACAAAATAAAAAAATATAAAAACAAAAAAAAGAACTAAGGCGTCAGCCTTAGTTCTTTCAAATTATCTCAAAGCACGCTTTGGTAATCTGTCGATATTCTCTAACATAATACCTGTACCAACCGCAACGCAGTGCATTGGGTTTTCAGCAATTAATACTGGTACTTTTAGTTCTTCTGCTAGAAGCATGTCGATACCATGTAGTAAAGCTCCACCGCCTGTTAGAATAACACCGCGGTCGATAATGTCTGCGGATAATTCTGGTGGTGTGCGCTCTAATACACCTTTTGCAGCTTGTACAATAACAGCTGCATTTTCTTTTAATGCTTCTGTAATTTCTTCAGAACATACTGTAATTGTACGTGGTAAGCCTGTTACCATGTCACGTCCGCGAATTTCAAGTTCTTCGCTACGTGCACCTGGGAATACTGTACCAACTTTAATTTTAATATCTTCTGAAGTACGTTCTCCGATTAATAGCTTATACTTACGTTTAATATAGTTTAAGATCTCCATATCAAACTTATCGCCAGCCATTTTGATAGAGGAAGAGGTAACAATATCACCCATAGATAGTACAGCGATATCTGTTGTACCTCCACCAATATCAACAACCATGTTACCGCTTGGTTGGAAGATTTCCATACCAGCACCAACTGCGGCTACTTTTGGTTCTTCTTCTAAAAATACTGTTTTACCACCTGAACGTTCAGCAGCTTCACGAATTGCTTTTTGTTCTACCGATGTAATATTTGTTGGACAACAAATTAAAATACGAGGTTTTGAAAAGAAGCTCTTTACGTCCAATTTGTTAATGAAATACTTTAACATTGCTTCTGTAATTTCGAAATCTGCGATTACACCATCTTTAAGTGGACGAATTGCTACAATATTACCAGGCGTACGTCCCACCATGCTTCTCGCTTCTTCACCTACTGCTAATACTTTACCACTATTACGATCAATTGCCACAACAGATGGCTCATTTAATACAATACCCTTACCTTTAACATGAATTAATACGTTAGCCGTACCTAGGTCAATTCCGATATCTCGCGCAAACATTCCCGTTTTTTCCTCCTCGATATTCAAAATCAGGTTACACCCGAATTCTTTTCACCTAATTTCTGATTTTATCATAAATTTAACAGAAACGTAATATTCGCAAAAAGAATTCTTCTGAAAAATATTACCGAATGTGAACGGAATGTTTGCTACTGTAACATTATTGACGTACAGGCTTCTCTACATCTTCTTTTCTATACTTTTGTTTTGTTGCTTCTCCACCTCTTAAATGACGAATAGACTTATGATAATCAAGAATTTCTTTCACTTCATTTGCGAGCTCTGGATTAATTTCTGGTAGACGTTCTGTTAAATCTTTATGGACTGTACTCTTTGATACCCCAAATTCCTTTGCAATGACACGCACTGTCTTTCTTGTCTCCACGATATACTTACCAATCTTGATAGTTCTCTCTTTGATGTAATCGTGCACACCACTCGCCTCCCTAATTTGGATGTGAGAAGGGTGAAATGAGCCTCGCTGCATACGACTAAGAAGTAAGTGTGAGTGCTGTTTGTAAGCGTTAAACATTCTTGGATTTATAATGAAATAATTCACGATTTCTCACCTCAAACACTCTCTTTGCTTTGGTTTATACCATTGTATTGCCCGCACTACTGATATATGCTACATGTTCACTATTTTTGCGGACTAAGTTAAGAAAAATTACGTTTTTTTGTGAGAAATACGTTAAAACTGACTATTATAGCGAAAAAAAATGACACCTTGTATAAAAGGTGTCATTCTTCTCGTTCCAATTCTTCTTCTAACAATTGATGGTGGGGAACCTCTTTCTTACCGGCAATGTAATAATATAAAGTGAATAAAACAAACAATAAAATAATAGCAGTCGACAGAACAAACAAAAATGACACAGTATCCCCTCCCTTTTGTAATATATATTCGAGAATCTCGTCATTTTTCCTTGTTATTGCAACTTTTTTCTCGAAATTGAGTATTTTTATATGGAAATAAAAAAATCAGCTCCCCTAGTGGGAACTGATTTTTCCACTTTCTTATTCTTGTGAAGAAGAATCGTTAGATGATTCTGTAGAACCATTTGTTGATTTTTCTTCTTTCTTCGGTTCTTCTTTTTTGTCACTAGTTGAACCGCTTGTTGATTTCTCTTCTTTTTGAGATTTGTCTTCTGTTTTACTTTCTGGTTTCGTGCTCGTTGACTTTTCTTCTTTTTGAGATTTGTCATCAGCTTTTTTACCAGAAGCGTTCGTTGCCTTTGCAGCACCTGCATCAGCTTTAATTTCTGTTACTGATTTATTTAAGTAACGTTCAGGGTTCACAGCCACATTATCTTTACGTACTTCAAAGTGAACGTGAGAGCCTGCCTCTTTATTCATTGCACTTAGACCGGATGTTCCTAATACTTCACCTTGTGCAACTCTTGCACCTTTTTCTACTTTCACACTGCCTAAGCTTTGATAAGATACCGCTACACCATTTCCACTATCAACTGTTACAACATAACCAAGAAGTGAATCTTTTTCAGCTTTCGTTACTGTACCACTTAAAGCAGCAGCAACATTGAATTCTTTTCCATTCTTCGCAGCAATGTCAATTCCTTTGTTTGGGGAATATGTGTTGTTATAAAAGACAAGTGCTTTTTCTTGTTCCGCCTCAGTTGCTGCATCTTCATAGAATTTCTTCTGTACGACTACTTCCGCATTCGCGGCAGCTGGCATTTTCACTACTTCTGAAGATTTCGTTACTGGTACTGCTGGATCTTCCGATTGTGTATACGGTGTTGCTTGATCATGGTTCGGAGTCTTCTTCGGATTAGCTCCTTGGAACCATAGCGCAACCATTAAGATTACCGCTGCACAAGCAATGTATAGTGCCGGAAACACCCATCTTTTTTGAAATAAATGTACTACCTTTTGCGACTTTTTATTATTTCTTCCTCGCATTCCATCATCACCTCAGCAATCATTTTGAACAATATTCACGCATCCTATACAACGTATAACTAATTACTTTTCGACAAAATCTGTAAAAATATGTATGAGAATTGCAAAATTTCCGAGGAAATGATAGAAAAAAGAAAAAACTGAGCACTTTTGGCTCAGTTTTTAGTCTAATTGTTTCTTTTTGTACACAATAATACAAAGAATGATAAGGCATATAGTCCAAATTGTATTGTTTAAAATATGTTCTTGAATCGCAATAAACCCTTCTCCCTTTATAACTTTTTGCAATGCCTCCATAACATGATTTGTCGGAAGAAGATTAACTACTTTTATAATAAATTCATTCTTAACCATTTCTTGTAGCATCGGCCCCATTATGAATATTATAAAAATCGGAAGCCCCAATATAGATGTTTGTGCTATATTTTGGGATAGTAAGCCAACTATAGTACCTAAAACGACACATAACAATGTTCCTATTAAAATAATAATAACTAGCATACCAATATTTCCTTTAAAAGTATCTAAAATCACTAAACTAATAAAACTAGATGCTAGTACAAAAAATACAGTTAATACACTTTTCCCTAAAATAACTTCTATTGGACTTGCTGGAGACAACATCAATACTCGTAACGTGTGTTTTTCCTTCTCCTCTGCAATAATAATTGCTTGCACATAACTTCCCACCATGGTAATCGTCATTACAATAATAAAACCTGCAAAGAACTCTTTTATAGAATCCATATTACTATAGAATACAGCAAGTAGAATAGGCAATAGCGCCATTAATATAACTTGTGAGTTTTTACCTGCATCATTTATTTCTTTTCTTACAATAGCCGAAAACCGTTTCATTGAAAATGTCATTATAATCCCCTCCCAGTAACTTCAATAAAGATATCGCCTAAAGTTGGTTCGTGTGAATGAATGGATAGTAATTCTCCTTTGTTCATCCATTCTGAAATACGGTTTGCGCCTAATTCATCTTTTTGCACTACTTCTTTTTGCTTATCTTTTAATACGACCTCTATTTGATCCTTAGCGTATTGTAAGCGCAGGTTCTCTGGCGTATCCAGCGCTACAATTTCTCCGCCACACAGGAAGGCAACGCGGTTACAAAGCGTTTCTGCTTCGTCCATGTTGTGAGTCGTTAAGAAAATCGTCGTTCCTTCTTTATTTAAGTCTTTTAAGATTTTATGAATGTTTTGTACGTTTACTGGATCAAGTGCAGATGTTGGTTCGTCTAAGAAGAGGATATCTGGTTTATGAAGGATTGCTCTTGCTAGTGTGACGCGTTGCTTCATTCCCTTTGATAATTTTTTTACTGGTGTTTTTTTATCATCCAATAAATTCACTTGTGCTAGTACTTCATCGATTCGTTCTTTTTTGCAATCGTATAAGTCACAAAATAATAATAAGTTATCATAAATGCTAAGTCTTTCATATAAGCCGCTGTTATCTGTTAAAATACCAATTCGTTTGTAATCGATGCTACTTGGTCCTGTAATATCTTTCCCTAATACTCTTACCGTTCCAACACTATGAAGCAATTGAGAAGTTAAAATTTTTACTGTTGTCGTCTTACCAGATCCACTCGGTCCGAGGAATCCGAATATCTCTCCTTGCTTCACCTCAATATTTACATTTCCAAGTGCCGTTTTTCCGTCGAAACTTTTCATTACATCTTTCATTTCAATTGCCAATGTCATTTCTTCATCTCCTTTGTTTTTCTTCTTTATAGATGAAAGTCGCTTTAGCGCTTTTCGTTTGTTTGTTTCGCTTTTCTTGACTCAATCATATGAAAAACAAAGGGTAGGCGCATTAAAATACCGGTAAAAGGAGTATTTTTACCGGTGAATGAATCGCATGTTGAGCTTATTGGAGCACTTTTATAGTCCAATAACACCTTTTAATTCATCCATGCGTCCTTTTGAAAGTGGAATTGAACTTTTTCTTTCGTCATCCAAAATTAAACTGAAACTGTTACGAGTCCATGTAATCACTTCTCGTACTCTTTGTAAATTTACAAGGTAAGAGCGATGACATCTAAAGAAACCAAAACCTGTTAATCTCGCTTCTAGTTCACTTAATGTTAATGCACATACGAAATCGCCTTCACGAACGTGAATATGCGTTACTCCGTTTTGCGTTTCAATGAAATGGATTTCCATCGGATCAAGTAAAATGATTTTATCGTTTACTTTCGCAGGTATTCTTTCTAACTTCATTTGCGGAATCATTTGAATGACTTTTTCTTCACCGACTTCTTCCACTTCCTCTTGCTCAATTTCTATCTTTTTCACACCATCGTTGTTTAATATGTATACGTCCTCTGTTAACGAAAGGGCATCTGATAGAAATGATGACGTAATAAAGATTGCCTTTCCTTGCTCTTTCATTTTCATAATCGCTTTTCGAATAATAACCGTACTCTCTATATCGACATTTTGCTCCGGTTCTTCCAAAATGATTAAATCCGGATTATGAATCATCATTCGTCCAATATGAAGACGACGCTTCTCTGAAAATGATAGTTTTTCTATTTTAACGTTTAACTTATCTAAGAGACCGACATATTGTACAACTTCTTCCGTACTCATATTCGATTCATAAAGCCCCATAAAAAAATTAAAGTATTCCTTCACCTTCAAACGATCATATGCCTCGTCTTTCAAAAAACAAAAACCGATGCGGGAATAATTTTTCTTTCCAATTGCTTCCCCTTCAAACAGTACGTTGCCAGTTGAAGCTTCTTCTTCACCAATAATAATACGGTGTAACACTTTAGCTGTATGATTATTGCATTGCAAAACAATACATTGTCCTTTTTCAACCTTTAGCTCAATTTCCGGTAACTGGTTCGCCTTCCCTAACTGTTTCAACTCCAGTAGCGCCATTTCGTCTCCCCCAAATGTCTTTTTATCCTATTATATCAAACAATTAATGGAAAATTATTCTATTTTACATAAAAAAAATAGGCGCCAGAGTTCTGACACCTATTTCTTCACCATCAGTTTTCCTTCATAATCATTCATCGTCTTTATTTCAACGCCTTTATAGTAATGAGCGACGATATCTGTATATTTCTTTCCTTCCGCTGCCATGCCGTTCGCCCCGTATTGACTCATACCAACGCCGTGACCGAACCCTTTCGTCGTAACGATGATTTTATCTCCTTGTTGTTTCCACGTGAAATCAGAAGAACGTAAATCTAACTTTTCACGAACTTCTTTTCCTGTTAATGTTTTTCCTTGAAAAGCTACATCCTTTACGCGCTTTCCTTCCGTAAGGTCTTTAATATTTCCAACCTTCCCGTCTGCTAGCACTTTCACACCGAGACGTTTTTGAAAATCAGCTACTGTAAATGTTTGCTCGCTCGTAAACTTTGGAGAGGCTTGATCCCACGGACTATCTACACTTTTCAAGTACGGATAATCATTTCCCCAATAGTCAGCTGCATTTTCTGTTCGGCCATTACTCGTTGAAAAGAAGGATGCTGAAATTGGTTTTCCATCATACGTTAAAACTTGTCCTGCTGTTTTCGAAACGGCTTCTTCGATTTTCTTCAAATTATTTTCGTAGTTATTGCCCCATTGCTTCTTCAATTCATCTTTGCCTTTGTACACTTGATCTTTCACCGTATCTGTCACGTCCGCATTATTTTTCTTTCCTCCGCTTAGCATACGTTGTACTACAAATGTTCTTGCTGCTAATGCCTGCGCCTTTAGTGCCTCTATTTCAAAACTGGCATTCATCTCAGAAGCTACTACACCTGTCACATACTCCTCCACTGGTAATGTTTCTACCTTCTTCTGTTTTTCGCGATATACAGCAACTTGAACAGCTGTATCTGCTTTTCCTGGAGCTGGTATGCTTTCTATCGCTGGAGGAGTTTTAGAGGCCGTTTCTTCCCCTACTTTTGCTTTCGCAAATGGAATAACAAGGGCTGCAGGTACAATGATAACGAGCGCTATTAAGAGCGCTACTGTAATAAAAAGTGGCTTTGAAAATTTCATCCTATTTTCCCCCAATATAAAAGCTTTACTCCATTCATTCTTATGGAACAACTCTTTTTTTTAGAACATACTTAAGGGGAAGAGTATAAAACAGAAATTTTCTAAATATTTTTACTGGTACGTGCATAAGTATAGAATTTATTGACTATAACAGTAATAACCCAAAAAAATAGCCCCTATGTCAAAAGACATAGAGACTATTTCAATTAAGCGTGAAGATCAGAAACTTCTTGTTCTTTCACTTCTTCTACTTTTTCGTTTACACGTTCAATAGTTGCACCTAATGCAGCTAATTTCTTATGGAAGTTTACATAGCCACGGTCAAGATGTTTTAACTCAGTTACACGAGTATAACCTTCTGATACTAAACCAGCTAAGATTAATGCAGCTGCAGCACGTAAGTCAGTTGCTGCTACTTCAGCACCTTGTAAACTGTTTGGACCGTTCATAATAACAGAACGACCTTCAATTTTAATATCAGCATTCATACGACGGAATTCTTCAACGTGCATAAAGCGGTTTTCGAATACCGTTTCTGTAATCATGCTTGTTCCATCAGCTTGTAGTAATAATGCCATCATTTGTGATTGCATGTCTGTTGGGAAACCTGGGTGAGGCATAGTTTTAATATCAACCGCTTTTAACTTATCTGGGCCGATAACACGTACACCTTCGTTTTCCTCAATGATTTTAACACCCATTTCTTCCATTTTCGCTGTAATTGAGCGTAAATGTTCAGGTACAGCATTTTCAATTAAGATGTCTCCACCAGTAATTGCTGCTGCAACCATGAATGTTCCCGCTTCAATACGGTCAGGAATAATAGAGTGGTTTGCACCATATAATTTATCAACGCCTTCGATACGAATCGTTCCAGTTCCAGCTCCGCGTACTTTCGCGCCCATCGCATTTAAGAAGTTAGCTAAGTCAACGATTTCTGGTTCTTTCGCTGCGTTTTCAAGAATTGTTGTCCCTTTTGCTAATGTAGCTGCAGACATAATGTTTTCTGTCGCGCCTACGCTTGGGAAGTCTAAGTAGATTTTAGCTCCTTTTAGTTCTCCCTCAACATATGCCTCAACAAAACCGTTACCAACCTGTACTTTAGCTCCCATTGCTTCGAAGCCTTTTAAATGTTGGTCAATTGGACGTGAACCAATTGCACATCCACCAGGAAGTGCAATACGAGCACGACCATTACGTGCTAATAATGGTCCCATTACTTGAACAGATGCACGCATTTTACGTACATATTCAAATGGTGCTTCAATGTTTAGTTCTTTAGAAGAATCGATTGTTACTTGATTATTTTCAAATACGACTTCAGCATTTAAATGACGTAATACCTCATTAATTGTGTATACATCAGACAAAACTGGTACTTCAGATAGTACATTCTTTCCATCACTCGCTAATAGGGCTGCAGCGATTATAGGTAATACAGCATTTTTTGCGCCCTCAACACGCACTGTGCCGTTTAACCGCTTTCCGCCACGGACGATGATCTTTTCCAAATTATTCCCCTCCGTGTCCTTTTTTCAGTATCTATTCACTCAATACTCAGAAGTTATGATCGGTGTGCCAACCACAATTGTATCTTTGTTGTCTGTAGAACGTATTGCTATTTGCACATTTATTTTCTCTCTATTTGTTGAAAGAGCGTCATCCCACTTTTTATTGTATGCGGAGACTGACACAAATGCTCTTTCTTCTACTTGTTCGATCGCTCTTGCTGAAAGATCTTTCAAAACCTGATTGGTTTTATTTTGCAAAACACCTTCAATCTTATCATTCAGTACACCTTGAACACAAGTGTAAATTATAGGTTTTTCACTAAAAATTTTATTCATGTTTTGAACATACTTCGGGTCCCATTTCGCCCCACTTACTTCAAAGATAATGAAAGTGTTTTCTTTAGTATTTTCTTTACTCCAAGTTACTACTACTCGTTCTTCATAAGAAGAAAGCTTTTTATAGGATGTAGCTTTATATCCATCTGGAGATTGCTCTACTTCCCACTTTTGAATATTTGCCTTTTCCTTCACATCGTTTAACAACTTTTGAAACGTATGTATGTTAGAAATTGTTTTTGTTTCTCTCGCTAACCATGACCATTTTTCTACTTTAGCATCATTTTTCTCTAAAGCCTTGATCATGCTCTCCATTTTCTGTTCATCGCTTATCGGTTTCATCTCTCTATATCCAACCAAAAATAAAACAACACTAAGTGCAACAATAAGAATGGCTTTAAGCTTCAATTTCATCCCCTCCTATCCCCATTGTTAACGGAGATTTGAGGTTCTATACACTTACTTTACTAAATACGTTAAACTCTTCGAATAGCCTAAATAATCAAGGAAAAAGTTACTTACAGATGTCCCAATTGCAATTGTAATTAAGATGAGTAATACTCGCGTCTGCAGCACTTTTCCGGACTTCATTAAACGCTCAATGTGAATGCCTTGTAAGGCCCACCACGTAATGGTAATAAACAATAAATGCGAAACAATGGCAATCAGTGCTTGTTGCCCTAAAAGTTGTGCCAAAAAATCGACCCCTTTTTACTCAGCTACTACTTATGAAAGAATATAAAAACGATACCATAATAAGTAGGAGCTACACTTTTTCAAATGCACATAGACATCTTACATTTTACATCGTGATTTTCTTTCCAAAAACGTATATCTACATTACAAGTTAACACAAAATAAAAAGCGCAGAGTACTGACTCCACACCTTTTATTTTCACTATTGTACCACGTTCCCTAAGAAGAAGAAATCTTTCATTAATGGAAAATATTCATAAAAGAAATTGTACCCAATCATCGGCATAATCCCTAGTATTACAATCGAAATTGCACAAAGACTCATAACAACCTTTATATTTAACGGTAACCGTATCCTCTCTTCTGTCTCTCCTGTGCGGAAAAACATTTGTTGTAAAATACGGAAATAATATACGAATGAAACAACTGTCGTACCCATCATAATCGAAGCTAGTACGTAATGTGCTGGCTCTACATGAAGCGCGCCTAAAAAGATGTTAATCTTTCCAATGAATCCAGCCGTTCCTGGTATCCCAGCCAGCGATAAAATAAAGATTGTCATCATAATCGCTGCAAATGGTGACCTTTTATATAAACCTGTGAAAATCGTTATATTTTCCTCATCATTTTGTAAGATTAAGCCGTGGATGATAGCAAATGCACCTATATTCATAAGCATGTATGCCAGCATATAAAACCACATGCTATCCATCGTAAATGGTGATAATGCCACAAGTGGAACGAGTAAATACCCTGCATGAGCAATGCCCGAATAAGCAAATAAACGCTTTATATTGTATTGTTTTAACGCGACTACATTCCCAACAATCATCGTAATACTTGCTAACACCGCGATATATATACTCATATGCCCATATAAAGATTGCATATCTCCTTGTATTAATACACTTGCAAAAACCATAAGGAACAAACGAATAATGAGCAGGAACCCAGCAATTTTAGAAATCGTTCCAAGAAAAGCAGTAACTGGTGTAGCCGCTCCTTCATACACATCAGGTGCCCACATATGAAACGGCACTGTGGCAATTTTAAATGAGAGACCAACTAGCAATAAAAGAAATGCGAGAGCTAACAATAACTGAATACCACTAGCGAGTTCCCCAGTGAGTACCTTTTGCATATCTACAATGTTAGTTGAACCTGTAATACCGTATAAATAACTCATTCCGAAGAGCGTAATCGCCGTTCCAATTCCTCCGCTAATGACGTATTTCATTGCCGCTTCATTTGATGCACGGCTCTTTTTTCGTATTCCTACTAAAATATAAGAAGAAAGTGAAAGTAACTCCAAACCAACGAAAAGGGTAATGAAATCAACACTAGAAGCCATGAACATTGCACCAAGAAGTGCCATTAAAAATAAGTAATAATATTCACCCTTATCTTCAATTGGATTCTTCTTATCATCGCTCATTGCGGTGCATAAAATGAGAGCTGAGGCACCTAATAGCAATGTTTTAAACCCTTTTGAAAATCCATCTAACACAAACGATCCGTTTAAAATATCTCCAGCTGGTTCGCTATATAGCGTAATTAATGACACGATTGCTAATACGATAGCAGCAATCGCACCAAGAGCTACATATCTATGATTCAGCTTAAAAAACAAATCACATATGGAAAGGAGGATGGCGGCGCCGAGAATAATAAATTCTGGCACCATTAGATGCCACGATAAGCTAAGTAACGTATTCATATCCATCCTACTTCACCCCCAATGTTTTCAATGTATTTTGAAGCGGATCCCCTAGTAACTCTGGCATAACTCCAATTGCAATAATACAAAAGATAAGTAGTAAAACAGGGACATACTCCCATCCGTGTATATCAGATTTTGCTTCCCACTCTTTCTTTCCAAATGTCACTTGAAGTGTCGCCCTTAATACGTATACAGCGGTTAAAATGATGCCAATCACACCGACTGCAGCAATGACGGGCTCTCTTTGAAATAAACCGAGAAAGGCAAGAAATTCACTAACAAACCCAGACATCCCTGGTAATCCAAGCGAGGCCATTCCTCCTGCTAAAAAGAATCCGCTAAGTATCGGTACACTTTTCGCAAGTCCGCCTAGCACCGTAATATCCGAAGTTCCAAATCGTTGTTCTATAACACCCAGTAGGAAGAAGAGCAAGGCTGCAATTAAACCATGTGATACAACTTGGAATAACGCTCCTTGTGTACCAGGTGCATTAAGTGACGCAAATCCCATTAACACAATTCCCATATGCGAAATACTAGAGTAAGCCAGTACTTTCCTAAAGTCCGTTTGGATGAGCGCTAAAAAGGCACCGTATAATAAATTAATTACGCCTAATATCGCAATTAGTGTTGCAACATCGTGAAAATATTCCGGGAATAGCCCTTTCCCGAAGCGAATAATACCGTACGCTCCAATCTTCAGCAAAACACCCGCATGAAGCATAACTACAGCTGGATGCGCTTCTATGTGTACATTGACCATCCAGCGGTGCAACGGAAAAACAGGTAGTTTAATTGCAAAAGCAATCATTATGGCAATAAATACACTAAGCTGCAAACTACTTGGTATGACGAGTGCTCCCTCTGCACTTACGCTTCTTAATATCTCTTTCAGCTCCACAATATTTGTTGTACCTGTTTTCGCGAACAAAATTGAGAAAACAATGAGCAAAATAGCTGAGCCAATACCGTTATATATTAAATAACTATACGCAGCCTTTTCACTCGACAATTTTCCCCACTTTCCAATTAATAAGAACATTGGTGGCAACGTAATTTCAAAGAAGATAAAAAACAACATTAAGTTTTGAGCAGCAAAGACGCCGAGCATTCCTATTTCTAGCATGAGTAACAGCATATAAAATGCTTTTAAATTTCTTTTAATAGAAAAGGCTGCAATTGCTGCAAGCGTTGCTAGAAGAGCCGTCAGTACCATCATGACAAGCGACAAACCATCAATACCAAGCTCGTAATAAATAGAAAACCACCTTTTATCCACCGCTGTAAAATCGCCGAACTTAATCCATTTCACCTTTTCATCAAATAGTGACAAATTCTTTCCAGAAGCATATGTACAAGCGAGGACGATAGCAATTCCAAATGGAAGTGCCGTCCCAAATAAGCCAAGCGCCCGCACTGTACGCAATTCCTTTTTCGGTGTTAATACAAGCAATAAAATTCCTAAAAGCGGGGAAAAAATGAAGAACGTTAACAACAAATCATTCATCGTAAATCCCCTCCCGTATAGAGCAAAATAATGACGAGTACAGCGAGCGAAACCGCCGTTACAGTACCGTACACTTGTACATTCCCGTTTTGAAGTTTCGATCCAAGATTACTTGTGCCTTTAACTACACTTGAAATTAAAACTGCAATTCCTTCGACTACATACACTTCAAATAAGCGAAGCACATGAGCGATTCCTTTCGTAATAGGGATCACCGTCATGTTGTATAGTTCATCCACATAATATTTTTCTTTCAAAAGATTATAAAGAGATGTTTCCGTACCCCCAGCCCAATCTCTAGAAATTGATTTCTTGCCATATATGAAATATGCAAGAGCGATTCCCGCAAATGAAACGAGTGTCGCAACAATCATAATCCAAACTGGTCCATGCGCTTCTTCAACCTTAAACCCTACATCTTTCGTCAACCAATCTCCGAGAAACGTCCCAAACCATGGTGTATTTATATATCCTGCCACTACCGCAAGAACGCCGAGAACAATCATTGGATACGTCATAACGCGAGGCGATTCATGCACTTCTTCCTTCGTCTTCGTTTCTCCAGTAAAGACAAGAAAGTATAGGCGGAACATATAAAATGCTGTTAAAAACGCCGCAATTACCGCTAAAGTAAATAAAACGTAATTGCCATTCATCCACGTCGCCGCTAAAATTTCATCTTTGCTGAAAAAACCGGAAAGCAGCGGAACACCGCTAATGGCAAGGGTACCTATTAAAAATAGCGTACCAGTTACTTTCATCTTCTTCTGTAAACCGCCCATTTTATTAATGTTTTGCGTATGCACAGCATGAATTACACTTCCTGCCGCCAAAAATAATAGTGCTTTAAAAAAAGCGTGTGTCGTTAAATGGAATATACCAGCTACATAACCGGCAGAACCTAACGCGAGCATCATATACCCGAGCTGGCTAACTGTAGAATAAGCAAGCACCCTCTTTATATCTGTTTGCACAAGACCAATAGAGGCCGCAAAGATTGCAGTGAAAGCTCCAACGATTGCCACTGTCTGCATCGCCACTGTACTTGCTGAAAATAGAGGGAACATCGTCGCTACTAAATATACGCCAGCTGCCACCATCGTCGCCGCGTGAATAAGTGCCGAAACGGGCGTTGGCCCTTCCATTGCATCTGGCAACCACGTATGAAGCGGGAACTGACCTGATTTTCCCATCGCCCCGATAAAAATTAATATCGCTGTTATTGTAATCATGTAAGGAGGTAAATCCCCTGTATAAATCGCCCTAAATATTGCGTCATATTCAAAACTACCTGCGTACCAAAAAATTAAAATCATCCCGATAAATAAACCAACATCCCCAATACGGGTCATAATAAAAGCCTTTTTTGCAGCAGCCTTCGCTTCTTCTTTAAAGAAATAAAAACCGATAAGTAAAAATGAACCAAGGCCAACTAATTCCCAAAATATATAAAGCTGTAATAAATTCGTTGATATAACAAGCCCTAACATCGCAAATGTAAAGAGTCCTAAATATGCGTAAAAGGTTGGTAATCGTTCATCACCTTTCATATAACCTTTCGAATACACATGTACAAGTAGACTCACAAGCGTCACGATAAATAACATTAAAGCTCCTAATGCAGTCACTTCAAAGCCGAATGATATATCCACATCTCCAGCTCTAAGCCACACCCACTTATGCTTCACGCTTGCTTCTGAAAACCTTTCTATTAACACAAGTACCGCAAGTATAAAGGAGAGAAAGACGAAAAAAATACTAAGTACGCTGCTTCCTTCTCTAATTTTCTTCCCGAATATAATAAGTAACAAAAACGAAACGAGTGGGAAAAGCGGTATGAGCCATGCATAATCGATCATTGTTTCCTTCCCCCTTTTTCGGTCACAATGTTATCCTTTGAGCGTATCCATTTCATCCACTTGAACTGTTGTACGATTACGATATAAAGCAATTAAAATAGCGAGTCCTACCGCCGCTTCCGCTGCCGCTACAGCCATCGTAAACAATGAGAAAATTTGACCTGTTAAATTCGGAAATAAGCCTAATTTACTAAACGCCACTAAGTTTAAATTGGCAGCATTCAGCATTAATTCGATACAAACTAATACGATTACTGTATTCCGCTTTGTTAAAGCTCCAAATAGACCGATGCAAAACAAAATAATCGCAAGTATTAAATATGCAGAAGCTGGAACGCTACTCATTGGAATCCTCCTCTTTCTCATCCTTTTTCGCAAGTACAATCGCGCCAACGAGTGCTACAAGTAAAATAACTGAAGTTAGTTCAAATGGGATAATATATTTTGAATAGAGAAGCGTACCGATTTGAAGTGTGTTGTTTTCATGGAGAGGTAAACTTCCTTGTGTGCTTTCATTTGCAAAATCAACATTATTAACAGCGAAATACATAACCGCTCCAAATGCTACAACCGCAAAGAAGATAATCCATTTTCGAAGAGTAAGACGCGATTCATTTTCCGCGTTATGTTTCGTTAACATAATGCCGAAAATCATAATAATTGTGATTGCACCAGAGTAAAGTAAAATTTGTGCAACGCCTATAAATTCAGCTGATAAAAGAAAATACAAACCTGCAATGCTAAGAAATGTCAGAACGAGAGCTAGCATCATGTGCATAACTTTCGTTAAGTTCAACATAAGAACACCGCCGATAATTGCAGACAAGGATAGTATAAAGAATGCTACAAACTCGCCATTCATGCCTTGTTCTCCTTCCTGACGTTTTCGTCGTTTTCGTCAAGCCACTGCAAATTTTTAAATAAGTCATCACGTGAATATTCCGCGAGTTCAAAGTTATTTGTCATGACAATTGCCTCTGTCGGACAAACTTCTGTACATAAATCACAAAGAATACAAATTTCAAAATTAATATCATACGTGTCGATAATTTTTCCTTTTTTCGTAGGATCCGGATGTTTCTTTCCTGTTAACTGAATACAGTCTGTCGGACAAATGTTAGAGCACTGATTACAAACAATACATTTCTCCGGATAAAATTTTTGAATTCCACGAAAACGGTCTGGCAACGGCAACGGTTGATTTGGATAATCATACGTTACCTTCTTCTTGCTCAAATTACTTAATGTATATTTTAATCCTTTAAATAGTCCTTTCATCTCTTACTGGCACCCCCCTCATAGATTAGAAGAATAACTCCTTAATCAATGCCGTTAAGAAAATATTTGCAAGTGCAATCGGCAATAATACTTTCCAACCAAACTCCATTAACTGGTCACCTCTTATACGCGGGAACGTAACGCGGAACCAAATTAATAGAAAGACTACACTGCTAAATTTCAAAGCAAACCATACGGCACCTGGGATAAATCCAAGAAACATGACTGGATTCCATCCGCCTAAAAAGAGCACTGTAATTAACGATGCCATCCCGAAGAAATATACGTACTCTGAAAGCATGAAAAACGCCCAGCGAAAACCTGAGTATTCCGTATGATATCCAGAAACAAGTTCTGACTCCGCTTCTGGCAAATCGAATGGCGTTCTATTTAACTCTGCAACTGCTGCGATTAAGAAAACGACGAAGCCAATTGGCTGTACGAAAATGTACCAAACCTTCTCCTGCGCCGCTACAATCTCATTTAAATTCAGACTACCAGCTAGCAAAACGATACCAATTACACTCATTACGAGCGGAATCTCATAAGAAATCATTTGCGCCGCCGCACGCATTCCTCCTAAAAGGGAATATTTATTATTCGATGCCCATCCCCCAGTTACAACACCTATCGTCGTAATACCGGAAACAGCAATATAATAAAGTAGTCCAACTCCAATATCTGCAAATTGAAATTTATCAGTGAACGGGATAACCGCAAGCACCATAAATGCTGGTGCAAATGCAATGACAGGCGCTAATATAAACAGCGGTTTATCTGCTGCTTTTGGAATACTATCTTCTTTCAATAATAGTTTTAAAACATCAGCTACCGTTTGCAGTAAACCGAATCGGCCTCCAACCTGGTTTGGTCCAATCCGCCCTTGCATAAACCCCATCACTTTCCGTTCTGCCAAAATTCCATATGTAACGAAGCCAAGGACTGCAAATAGTAGAAGTACCGCTAATCCGAAAAAAATGAAGAAATTCGTCCAGCTTGAAGGTGATTGTAAGAGCGTTTCAATCATTAGCCATCAACCTCCCCAAGTACAATATCAACTCCACCTAAAATCGTAATTAAATTGGCGATGTTTTCACCTTTCAATAACTTCGGTAAAATTTGCAAATTGTAAAAAGACGGCCTACGAAACTTCAAGCGGTACGGCTCTTTCTTTCCGTCACTAGCAATATAGCACCCAATCTCTCCGCGCGGCGATTCGATACGTACAAATGCTTCTCCCTTAGGTGCCTTAATAATTTTCGGTACTTTTGCCAGCACAGCTCCATCTTTCGGGAACTGCTGAACCGCTTGCTCAACAATCTTTAAAGACTCCTCGATTTCTTGCATTCGGCAAACGTAGCGATCCCAAGCATCTCCCACGCTTCCAACAGGAATATCAAAATCAAAACGATCATAAATCGAATACGGCTCATCTTTGCGAAGATCCCAGTTTACTCCAGTGCACCGCAAATTTGCTCCGCTTAAAGAATACGAAATCGCTTCTTCCGCGCTATATATACCAACGCCTTTCACACGATTTAAGAAAATCTCATTACCGCTAACAAGATCATGATAACCTGCCAGTTGCTCTCTCATATACGGAACAAACTCTTCCACCTTTTCAATCCAACCATCTGGCGCATCCCACTTCACACCACCAACTCTCATATAGTTAAAAGTAAGCCGTGCCCCGCATAATTCATTTAATAAATTTATAATCATCTCTCGTTCACGAAAAGCGTACAAAAACGGGCTAACCGCTCCTATATCAAGAAGATTCGTCCCCCACCAAACGAGATGGCTCGCAATTCTTCCTAGCTCCATCGCAAGTACTCGCAAGTATTCGGCACGCTCTGGAATTTCAAGCCCCATCATCGTCTCTACAGCATGGCAAATGACGTAATTATTCGTCATAGCTGATAAATAGTCCATTCGATCTGTATAAGGGATAATTTGCGTATACTGTAAGCTCTCAGCGATCTTTTCCGTCCCGCGATGTAAATACCCAATAACAGGTGTAGCTTCTTTAATAATTTCCCCGTCAATCTTAATTACGAGCCTGAACACACCATGTGTACTCGGATGCTGAGGTCCTACATTCAAAAGCATCTCTTCCGTACGGATCATAGCTACACCTCCACATCATACGGTTCATAGTCTTTTCTAAGCGGATAGCCTACCCAATCCTCTGGCATTAAAATACGCGTTAAATTCGGATGCCCTTTAAATACAATGCCGAGCAAATCGTATGCTTCTCGCTCCGGCCAGTCGGCCCCTTTCCAAAGCGCTGTCACAGATTCGACTTGCGGCGCTTCCCGGTCTATCTTTACCTTCACCGCTACCGATTGTTTCTTACTATATGAAAACAAATGAACATACACTTCCATATGTGTCACAAAATCCGTCGCATGTAGCTCTGACATATAATCAAAAGCAAGTCCCTCATGGAATCGCAGTAACTCCATCACTTCATAATACTTTTCGGGATCCACCACAAGAGTTGGCACATCCTTTGACAGTTTATTAATGTAGGAATCTACTAATGCACCCTCTCCTAACTTCTCCCTAATAGCCTCAACATACTGATTTAAATACGGCTGATTTACGGACGGTTCTTCCTGCTTCGGTTCATCCTCTTTCTTACCTTCAGCCCCCTTTGTCTTCGCTCTTGCAGCCGCTGCTGCTTTCGCTTTTGCCGCTGCAATTGCCTTTGCCTTTTCATCTCCCGAATCCCCATCACCTTGCGAGGCTTTCTGCTTCGCCAATGCTGCCGCTTTTGCCTTGGCCGCTGCCACCGCCTTCGCCTTGGCCTTCGCTTTTTCTTCTTCCATTACTTCTTCTATTCCTTCTCTTTTCTGCTTCGCTAACGCTGCCGCTTTTGCTTTTGCAGCTGCTGCTGCCTTCGCCTTTGCTTTCGCTTTTTCTTCTTCCGTTACTTCTTCTGTTCCTTCTCTTTTTTGCTTCGCTAACGCTGCCGCTTTTGCTTTTGCAGCTGCTGCTGCCTTCGCCTTTGCTTTCGCTTTTTCTTCTTCCTTTACTTCTTCTGTTCCTTCTCTTTTTTGCTTCGCTAACGCCGCCGCTTTTGCTTTCGCTTTTTCTTCTTCCGTTACTTCTTCTGTTCCTTCTCTTTTCTGCTTCGCTAACGCCGCCACTTTTGCTTTTGCAGCTGCTGCCTTCGCCTTTGCTTTCGCTTTTTCTTCTTCCGTTACTTCTTCTGTTCCTTCTCTTTTTTGCTTCGCTAACGCCGCCGCTTTTGCTTTTGCAGCTGCTGCTGCACGTCGTTTTGCTTCTTCTATAGTAATATCATCGTTTTTTGGTAGCGCTTTCTCTTTTTCTTGATCTTCTTCCTCAAGCTCACTTATTTCCGCCTCGTGTTTCGCTACAAGGCGTTTTCTCGCTTCTTCTTTTGCACGCCTAGCTGCTTCTTTTTTCAGCTCCTCTAAATCTTTATTTGGATTGCTCATTTATTCGTCACCTGCTTCCCGGTCTTTGCTTCGTAACGAATTTTTTCTTTTAATTTATTAATTCCATAAATTAAAGCAGCTGGATTTGGGGGACAACCAGGAATATACACATCAACTGGTACAATTTGGTCTACACCTTTCACAACAGCATATGAATTTACATACGGACCACCTGCTGTTGCACAAGATCCCATCGCAATAACCCATTTCGGTTCGGGCATTTGATCATATAAGCGCCGAACAATAGGAGCCATCTTCTTCGTTACCGTTCCCGATACAATCATGACGTCCGATTGCCTTGGTGAAGTCCGAAAAAATGACCCAAATCGATCTAAATCATAATGTGATGAGCCTACTCCCATCATTTCAATTGCACAGCACGCCAGTCCGAATGTCATCGGCCATAAAGAATTGCTCCTCGCCCATCCTTTCAACTGTTCCAATGTAGAAAAAAAGATATTTCGTTCTAATTCTGCTCGCTCATTTGGATGTAATTCCTCAAAATTTATAACCATTGTAACACCTTCTTTTTCCAAGCATACGCTAATCCAACTAGCAACATTACAACAAAGATGAGCATTTCAATTAATGCAAATAAACCTAGCTTGTCATACGCAACAGCCCAAGGATATAAAAATAAAGTTTCTACATCAAAGATCACAAACAATAAAGCGAAAATATAATAACGAGCATGAAACCGAATATTTGCATCATGAAAAGGCTCAATTCCACTCTCATACGTCGTCGCCTTTGCTGCACTTGGTTTATTTGGGCGCAGCATCCTTCCTAATGTAAGAGCCACTACCGGCAGCAATATACCTAATAGCAAGAAAATCAAAACGATCATATAACTATTTTCATATACACTTGCCATTGTGAAACCCTCCCCCCTAAATTAAGAACAAGTTCACATAGTAAACAATATGTCCTAGTTGCAGTAATTATTATTTTTAAATTTTTCTAAATAATGCAACTATTCTAATCATTATAGCAAACTTCAAATTCCTATGTCGATATGTTGGGAGGCAGAAACAAGAATTATTAAAATCTACCTTTACAACTTACTATAATTGTGCAAAATAAATATAAAACTTATATATGCTTTTCAAGAAACCGTAGGTGATATAAATGAAAAAACAAACACATGTAAGTATTCTTATAAGCATTGTATTGCTGTCTATAACGATTCACTATGTAGCGATGCCTTTTCTATATGAATACTCATTTTCTTTTCAGCTATTAATCGGAACGAGTACCCTATTAATTGATATTATCGCTTGTAGTTATATACTTTATTTTTCAAACATGAAAGAAGGGCTATCTCGTTTATTTTGGATCATATTATCTGTTGGAGCTCTCTCTTATTTTATCGGTGATATAGTCGTTGCCTATCAGCGTTTAATTGTAAAGGACTTCTATACGTTCGTTGATCCATCTGACTTTTTTTACTTACTTTTTTTAGTTAGCTTTACGTTTGCCTTTCTATACGAAATCATTTATAACCGAGATTTATTAGAAAAACTTTTTATGCTATGTGATATTTGTATTATCGTTACAGCCCAATTTACTTTAAGTTACTACTTACTTATTGAACGAACTATTCACATCTTTACAACATCCTATATCGACATATTTGTTCAACTTACCTATCCAATGGCTGATTTACTCTTTCTCTTAATAGGAATCAACCTTTTATTCAAACCACTATCCTTATTACCTAAAAAGGTCGGTGCACTTCTTGGCAGTGCTTTAATTTTATATGCTACTACAGATGCGATTTATGCGTATATAAAATACTTCATACCAGAGTATTCTATGTTTACAGTTACTCCTTTCTATCAAGTAACCTTAGTACTAGTAGCAATCGCCTGTATTCTCCATACAAAAAAGCCTGAAAAACAAGAACAAGTACTACTAACACCTAAAATTGGTGAATCAATCCGATTATCATTACCGTATATTTCGGTAGTAATGCTTATTGTTTTCATATTAGTTGAATACGTTTTTGCGCCTATTATAGTAATCGGACTTATAATAACTTTCTCTTTCGTGCTCATACGTCATAGTTTAGTTCGAAAACAAAATAAAATCTTATTGCTAGCTCAAATGCAATTCAACTCAGAACTCGAGAAACAAATTAAACTACGTACAGAAGATTTAGTAGAACAGAAAAATGAACTCTATCATAATCAACAAATGTTTAAATCTTTATACGAGCATCATCCAGATCCAATCTTCACATTAGATTTGTACGGTAATTTTCTCAAAGTAAATAACGCTGGTACTACTTTACTCGGTTATCAAACGAATGAATTATTAAACCAGCCTTACTATTCACTCATATACGAAGAAGATTTAGAAGAAATGATTAACGCCTTTCATCGCGTGAAAAAGGGGTATTCTATCTCTTTAGAAATACGGGCGTACCATAAAAACAGAGATATTTACTACTTGCACGTTACCGCCGTACCGATCTTTTTAAAGGAGAAAATTTCTGGGGTTTATTTAATGATTAAAGATATTACGGAAAGCAAACAACAACAAGAACAAATTAATTTCCTAGCATACCATGATACTTTAACAGAGCTTGCAAATCGACGTGCATTTCATCAACATTTAGAACAGGCAATTGCACGAGCAAAAATATCGAAAAAGCCTTTTGCTGTTATGTTTCTCGACCTAGACCGTTTTAAAGTTATTAATGATACCCTCGGTCATCGAGTAGGAGACCTATTGCTCATCGCAGTAGCAAAAAGGCTCGAAAGAATAGCAACATCAAATATGAAACTCGCGCGGCTAGCTGGGGATGAGTTCACAATCCTTATCGAGAATTACAAAAAAAAGCCAGATGTCCAAAAAATAGCTGATAGGATTGTAACGGCCATGAATGAGCCATTTGAAATCGAAAATCAACATTTACAAATCTCACCGAGCATCGGAATTGCAATATATCCTGAAGCAGGTGAAGATGCGCTATCCATTTTGCAGCATGCTGATATGGCCATGTACGAAGCAAAGAATAAAGGAAAAAACGGTAGCTCTCTTTACACGAAAGAACTATATAAAAAAATGGAACGAAAAGCTCGAATTGAAAAAGATTTGCCAATCGCTTTAGTAAACAAAGAATTTTATCTCGTTTATCAACCACAAATTGATACGACAACAAATAAAATTATCGGCGCTGAAGCTTTAATACGTTGGAAACACCCACTATTAGGTGACATTTCACCATGTGAGTTTATTCCAATTGTAGAAGAGACGCCACAAGTAGTCCCACTTGGACATTGGGTATTACAAGAAGCTTGTCTCCAATTAAAAATATGGCATACCTTTGGCTACCAAAATTTAAAAATAAGTGTTAATCTATCCGCAAAAGAGTTCCGGCAAGATCAATTAATTGAAAGCATTTCACAAATATTAAACGACGTGCAAGTCGATCCAAAATATGTAACACTTGAGTTAACAGAAAGAATTGCAATGGTTGACGAGAAAGAAACGTTATTAAGACTGAAGCAATTAAAAGAATACGGTATCCAAACTTCCATTGATGACTTCGGTACTGGATACTCTTCTCTTGCTTATTTATCAATTTTTCCAATCGACACATTAAAAGTACCGAGAGAATTTACACAATTAGCTGATCATCGTCCTGAAGAACGAGCCATCGTTTCTACAATACTTTCCCTCGCGAATACTTTAAATCTTTCAGTCGTCGCCGAAGGAATTGAAACCGAAAAACAACTTAAGTTTCTGCAAAAACATAACTGTAAATATATGCAAGGTTACTATTTCAGTAAACCACTTACTAGCAATCAGTTTATAAAGTTTCTACAAAAAACCCCCAGTATGAACAAATAATTCATACCGGGGGTTTTTTAGTGCTAAATATTTTTCTCATAATATTCTTCTGCAATCTCTTCGTAAAAAGCTGCAGATGTCGTATAGAAATATGGAATTAACCATAAGAATCCAATCCCTAACGTAATACAACTTAATATAAACCAGCCAATAAAACTTAAACATAAAATGAAATACTCCATCTTATGTCCATCCATCATACGACGACTTTCTGTAATAGCTTGGTTCAGTGAATACTCAGGATGATCGTTTATAATAAAGTATGTCATCGCATAAGAAAATGATTTAATAATACCTGGAATAATGAACAATAACGTCCATAAGAAAAGATAAAGATTTACTAATAAATATAATAAAAATGATTTTAGAAATCTCTTTCCCTCTGAAAACCAAATGAATACATTACCAATACTAGCTTGCTTTTCACGAAGGATATTTAAACCAAGGTAATATCCACCTAAAGTTAACGGTCCAGTAACAAAAAATGTAAGAATATTCGTTGAAAGTGAACCATTTGTTTTTTGCCAACCGAAAATCAAAGAAAATCCCCAATCAACACTAAAACTAAAAGCCGTGATAAGAATTGAAATGAGTAGTGTAGCTCCAACAGCTAATCCCCATTTTCCTTCTAATGAATCTAGTGCTTCTCCTTTTAAATCACTAATCATGCGTAGCCTCGCCTCCTATACACAATAATTCTATTAGTATAGCATGTTCCTATTGAAATTCACCTTTTGAAATATAGCGATAAAAGTGTGCTGTCGTCGTACTCATATACGGACTAAGCCAAAGAAATCCTATTCCAAAAGTAAGAAGCGCTAAAATAGCCCATCCTATGAAGCTCAGCCATAAAAGAAACAAATCTAACTTATGACCCTTCATAAGATTCTTACTTTCCTTCATCGCCTGCGAAACACTATATTCTGGATTTTCAATCATCACATAGTACGTCAGTGCATAAGAAAAATACATCACAATCATACCAACAATTGAAATTGCTAATAGTACGAAGAAAGCTATTGCAAATGACGTATTCCCTTCTTCACCTAACAATGCAAATAAGCCTATTAACAGCATCGGAATCCATGTACCTGTATATAACAAAATCGCAAGCATTGCCCACATTGTTTTCATCATTCTTTTAAAGCCACGAAATCCTTCAAATAAGTAATCTACTTTAGCATCTTCTCGTTTACTAATCTGTAAAAATACATTTGTATAACCATATGACGTGATCCCATACGATGCGTTACTCAAAATTATTATAATGCAATAAAAAATTCCAAAGGTAATACCTGCTCCAATTGACATCGTTTCCTCTTCAAATGATCCAGTTAAGCTTGCAACTGAGAGAAATATAATAATTCCTGGAATTAATAGTATAAGCATTGCAGCCATCGAAACGACATAACTTAAAATAAAATATAAAATTGTTGATCCAACACCTAGTCCCCATTTTCCCTTTAAAGAGTACAATGCTTCTCGCTTCATTTCACCAATCATTGATTCATCCCCTTTATGAAATATAAATTGTTGTACACTTCTACTTATACAAGCATCAATATAATTATACCAGTTTTGTAAAATTATCCATAAAATACACAAAAAAAATCCGTAAAGGCAAAGCCCTTACGGATTTTTTTACTTCATATCGGAAACGTTTAAACGGTTCACGGCACGTTGTAATGCCATTTCTGCACGTTTAAAGTCAACATGCGCTTGTTTATCTTGCAGACGTTGCTCAGCGCGACGCTTCGCTTCATTTGCGCGATGGATATCGATATGGTTTGCTTCTTCAGCAGATGATGATAATACAGTCACTTTATCTGGACGAACTTCGATAAAGCCACCGCTTACTGCTACATAATCAGTATGTCCACCATTTTTCAGACGAACTGCACTAATTTTTAATGGTGCAACAGTTGGAATGTGACCTGGTAAGATCCCCATTTCCCCACTCTCTGCTTTTACACTTACCATTTCTACTTCTTTTTCGTAAACCGGTCCATCAGGAGTTACAATACTGACTGGAAATGTCTTCATACTTCGTCCCTCCTAAGGCCTTACGCCATCATTTTCTTCGCGTTTTCAATAACTTCTTCAATGCCACCTACTAAGCGGAATGCATCTTCTGGAAGGTCATCATATTTTCCTTCTAGAATTTCTTTGAAACCACTAACTGTATTCTTTACAGGTACGTAAGAACCTTTTTGACCTGTAAACTGCTCAGCTACGTGGAAGTTTTGAGATAAGAAGAATTGAATACGACGAGCACGATGTACAACTAACTTATCTTCTTCAGATAACTCATCCATACCTAAGATAGCGATGATATCTTGAAGCTCTTTATAACGTTGTAAAGTTTGCTGTACTTGACGAGCTACTTCATAATGTTCTTCTCCTACGATTTCTGGAGAAAGTGCACGAGATGTAGATGCTAATGGATCTACGGCTGGGTAAATACCCATTTGCGTTAAACGACGCTCTAAGTTTGTTGTTGCATCTAAGTGAGCGAACGTTGTAGCTGGTGCTGGGTCAGTATAGTCATCGGCTGGTACATATACCGCTTGGATAGACGTGATAGACCCTTTATTTGTAGATGTAATACGCTCTTGTAATTGACCCATTTCTGTTGCAAGTGTTGGTTGGTAACCTACCGCAGATGGCATACGACCAAGAAGGGCAGATACTTCAGAACCCGCTTGCGTGAAACGGAAGATGTTATCGATGAACAGAAGTACGTCTTGTCCTTGCTCATCACGGAAATGCTCAGCCATTGTTAAACCTGTTAATGCAACACGTTGACGTGCTCCAGGTGGCTCGTTCATTTGTCCGAATACCATCGCAGTTTTCTTGATTACGCCAGAATCGCTCATTTCGTGGTATAAGTCATTACCCTCACGAGTACGCTCACCTACACCAGCGAATACAGAGATACCACCGTGCTCTTGTGCGATGTTGTTAATTAATTCCTGAATTAATACTGTTTTACCTACGCCGGCACCACCGAATAGGCCGATCTTACCACCCTTAATGTAAGGAGCAAGTAAGTCTACTACTTTAATACCAGTTTCAAGAATTTCTACTTTAGTAGATAATTCTTCGAATGCAGGTGCTTGACGGTGAATTGGATCACGATGTACATCTGCAGGAACCTCACCATCTAAGTCAATTGCATCACCTAATACGTTAAATACGCGACCAAGTGTTACATCACCAACTGGTACAGAGATTGGTTTACCAGTATCTTCTACTTCTGTGCCACGAACAAGTCCATCTGTGGAAGACATCGCAACTGTACGAACTGTATCATCACCTAAATGAAGTGCAACTTCAAATGTTAAGTTAATACTTCCGTTTTCGTTGCTTTGTTTTACCGTAAGGGCGTTGTAGATTTCTGGTAGCTTTCCGCCATCAAACTTAACGTCTACAACCGGACCCATGATTTGCGTAACGCGCCCTTTATTCATCGGGTTCCCTCCTAGCTTTCTTTTAATTAGCCAACTTTCTACGAGCAGCTAGCTTTTAATTTTTTATTGGTTTATAGCTTACGCGACTCTTTTGACAGAGCCGCTTCCGCTTTTTATTGAATCTAGCTCCAGCGGTTAGAATGTTCGGTGGCTTCGCTTTTTCCTACGAGGCACAAATCGCCTCTACGTCAAAAGCTCCATCCCCCTCTCATTCTGAACGAACCGCTTCCGCCTTTTAATACTATTCTAACGCTGCTGCTCCACCAACGATTTCCGTAATTTCTTGCGTAATCGCTGCCTGACGCGCACGGTTGAATGAAAGTGTAAGTGAATCGATAACTTCCATTGCGTTGTCTGTAGCACTCTTCATTGCTGTCATACGCGCTGCGTGTTCACTTGCTTTACCGTCTAGTAATGCACCGTACACTAAGCTTTCTGCGTATTGTGGCAATAGTACTTTTAAAATTTCTTCTTCAGAAGGTTCGAATTCATAAGCTGTCGTCGGTTTGTCAGACGCCACATCAGTAAGCGGTAAAATTTTATTTTCCGTTACCTCTTGTGAAATTTTACTTACGTAATGGTTGTAGTAGATGTACAGCTCATCATAAGCACCATCTGCGAACATCGCAATTGCTCGAGAAGCAAGGTCTTTAATATCAGTAAATGATGGGTGGTCAGATAATCCAACTACTTCATCAATGATGTTAAAGCCGCGACGTTTTAAATAATCACGTCCTAGTCGTCCAAGCACAATAATTGAATATTGGTTTGAATCCATATTATGACGTTCACGAATTACGTTACTTACTGTACGTAATACGTTACTGTTATAACCACCTGCTAGTCCGCGATCAGATGTAATAACGATGTATCCTGTACGCTTTACAGGACGCGCATTTAGCATCGGATGATTAATTCCTTTACTTCCTTGCGCAATGCTCGCTACTACTTCTTGAATCTTTTCCATATACGGAACGAAAGATTTAGCATTTTGCTCTGCACGGTTTAACTTAGATGCAGATACCATCTCCATCGCTTTCGTAATTTGACTCGTTTTCTTTGTCGAGTTAATCTTCGCTTTTATATCGCGTAAAGATGCCACAGGTTTTCACCACCTTTTTTCCGGAAGTTGGCACGATTAGTAAGAATCCTCTTCCTAATCTACGTTGCAAGATATTCTTGCTCATGATTGAAGGAAAAGAATAGGTGCACCTACTCTTTTCCTTTACATAACCGTCAGCAATCTCAGAAATTGAGATGCCTTTATATATACTATCTAGCTGCAGCGGCTTAAACGAGCCGCTTCTGCTTTTATTATTCAGAAGCTACGAATACTTTTTTAAATCCATTAATTGCTGCTGCAAATTTGTCGTCATCCGCAAGTTTCTTAGTTGTGCGGATTTCTTCTAATAAGTCAGTCGCATTAGAATCTAACCAAGCATGGAATTCTTCTTCGAAACGAGTGATATCTACTACTGGGATATCATCTAGGAATCCACGTGTTAAAGCGTAAAGAATGATAACTTGTTTCTCTACACGTAATGGTTTGTGTAATCCTTGTTTTAATACCTCAACAGTACGAGCACCACGGTTTAATTTCGCTTGAGTTGCTTTATCAAGGTCAGAACCGAACTGAGCGAACGCTTCTAACTCACGGTAAGATGCAAGGTCAAGACGAAGTGTACCTGATACTTTACTCATTGCTTTAATCTGAGCAGATCCACCTACACGAGATACAGAAGTACCCGCATCGATCGCTGGACGTACGCCAGAGAAGAATAGGTCAGATTGTAAGAAGATTTGTCCATCCGTAATAGAAATTACGTTTGTTGGGATGTATGCTGATACGTCCCCTGCTTGTGTTTCGATGAAAGGTAGTGCAGTTAAAGAACCGCCGCCTTTTGCATCACTTAATTTTGCTGCACGCTCTAATAAGCGAGAATGTAAGTAGAATACATCCCCTGGGTAAGCTTCACGACCTGGAGGACGACGTAATAGTAATGACAGCTCACGGTAAGCCGCTGCTTGTTTTGATAAGTCATCATATACTACTAATACGTGTTTACCATTGTACATGAACTCTTCACCCATTGTTACACCAGCGTAAGGAGCTAGGTATAATAATGGAGCTGGTTGAGAAGCAGATGCAGTTACAACGATTGTGTACTCTAATGCACCGTGCTTACGTAGTGTTTCTACTACGTTACGTACAGTTGATTCTTTTTGTCCAATTGCTACATAGATACAAATCATATCTTCATCTTTTTGGTTAATGATTGTATCAAGTGCAACCGCTGTTTTACCAGTTTGACGGTCACCGATGATTAACTCACGTTGACCACGGCCAATTGGTACAAGAGCATCGATCGCTTTAATACCTGTTTGAAGTGGCTCATGAACAGATTTACGATCCATTACACCTGGTGCTGGACTTTCAATTGGACGAGTGTTTGTTGTATTGATTGGGCCTAAACCATCAACTGGTTGACCTAATGGGTTTACAACACGACCAATTAGTTCTTTTCCTACCGGTACTTGCATGATGCGACCAGTACGACGAACTTCGTCACCTTCACGAATTTCTGTGTAAGGTCCTAAAATGATAATACCTACGTTATTTTCCTCTAAGTTTTGTGCTAGTCCCATAACGCCGTTAGAGAACTCTACAAGTTCACCAGCCATAACGTTATCAAGACCATGAGCACGCGCGATACCGTCACCAACTTGGATAACTGTACCAACATCACTAACTTCGATTTCAGACTGATAGTTCTCGATTTGTTGCTTTATCAGTGCGCTAATTTCTTCAGCTCTGATGCTCATGTGCTTCACCCCTATCTATTCTTCATTAATTCACGCTGAATACGTGCTAATTTTCCTTGTAAACTTCCATCATAAATGCGATTTCCAATACGTACTTTAATGCCGCCTAGTAAATCTTCATCTACAACATTTTTCACGCGAATTGCATCTTTTCCTGTTCTCTTCGCAAATGCTTCTGCAATGTTAAGCTTCTCTTCTTCTGATAGAAGACGAGTAGAATATACAGTTGCGTCCGCTACGTTACGTTCTTCATTAGCAAGAACAACATATTCATCTGCAATTTCAGGTAAGATATCAATGCGTTTGTTATCAATTAAAATATATAACGTATTTAAAATAGATTCAGAAACAGATCCGAATACGTTTGCAAGAAACGTTTTCTTTTGTTCCTTTGAAATGTTCGGTTGCGTTAAAAAGCTATGTAGTTCTCCGTTCTTTACATAAACGTTTTGTACAAGGCGTAATTCCTCTTCAAACATTTCTAATACGTGTTTTTCTTTAGCAATTTTAAAAAGAGCGACAGCATAACGTTTTGCTACAATCCCATTGCTCATCGCGCTTCTCCTACTTCTTTAATATAATCGCGAATTAACTTCACTTGATCTTCTTCTTTTAATTCTTTTTCAATTACTTTAGAAGCAATTTGAACAGATAAAGAAGCAACTTGTTCTTGTAAAGCAGCAATTGCTTGCTCTTTTTCGCGTTGAATTTCTTGTACAGCAGATGCTTTAATTGATTCTGCTTCTTCTTTCGCAGCAGCAACAATAACATCTTTTTGATCTACAGCTTGCTTTTTCGCTCTTTCGATTAACTCTTGTGCTTCAACACGTGATTGTTTTAACATTTCACGTTGTTCTTCTACTAACTTCTTCGCCTCAGCATTACTTCTTTCTGCAGCGTCGATTTCATTAGTAACATGCTCTTCACGTTCTTTCATAATTCCCATTAAAGGACCCCACGCAAATTTGCGTAGCATTACTAATAGAAGTAAGAAAATGAACAATGTATAAGCAATCGTTCCAAATGGAATGGCAGCACCTAATAATAAAGTTGGCACAAGGATTCACTCCCTTCAAAATATCTAAATTGATCATATGAAAAAAAAAGACATACGTTTCATTCATAAAGCAATGGCGAAGAAAGTTCGGAAAAACACTCTTCGCCATCTATGTAAGGGGAGTCTCCCTTATTTGTTCATTACGATGAAAGCAATAACTACACCGATGATTGGAAGTGCCTCAACTAAAGCAACCCCGATGAACATAATTGTTTGAAGTGCGCCTTTTAGTTCTGGTTGACGAGCAACACCTTCGATTGTACGTGATACGATAAGACCGTTACCAATACCTGCACCTAATGCTGATAAACCAATTGCAATTGCAGCTGCGATTACACCTAAACTCATTTAATTTGTCCTCCTTTGTATTATAAAAAAATAAATTTTTTCTTACTTAAATTATATTAATGGTCATGGCTTACTTTATGAGCCATATAAACCATCGTTAACATTACGAAAATAAATGCCTGGATTGAACCAACGAATACACTGAATCCCATCCACGCTAACATAGGTACAAGTGCACCTAATGCGCCAAGGAATGATGCTCCGCCCAACTTAGCAAGTAATCCTAATAAGATCTCACCTGCATAAATGTTACCAAATAAACGAAGACCTAACGTTAATGTGTTAGCAAACTCCTCAATAACCTTTAATGGGAATAAGAATTTCATAGGTTGGAAATAACCTTTTACGTACTCTTTCGTACCCTTCATCTTAATTCCATAATAATGGGTGAGGGTAACTACCATCACGGCTAATGTTAATGTAACTGCTGGATCAGACGTTGGTGATCTCCACCATGCAATATGTTCGCCAGCTTCAGTTGCTGAATACATGAATGGTAAACCAAGGAAGTTCGATACGATGATAAACATGATAAGCGTAACGCCAAGCGTTAAGAAACGTCCACCTGTTTTCCAGTCCATCGTACTATTGATAATCCCTTTCACGAAGTCAAACACCCATTCCATGAAGTTTTGCATCCCGGTTGGGCGAAGAGCTAAGCTGCGAGTTCCGATAACAGCGATTAAGAAAACAATAACTGCTGCTACAGTAACCATCATAACTGATGACAAATCGAACGTTAAACCTAGAAATTCAACTAATTTACCGTGTTCCACTAGTAATTCACCTCTCTTCCCTGCTCTTATACTCTAAATAAAGAAAATCTATGATCATGACAAGGTATCCTGTCAGCAATCCTACACCTAGGCCCCACATCGCGATTAACTCTTGATATTTGGCTGCAAATAAAATTAATAACCCAATCGTGGCGAATCTTGAATATGTACTTACCGCTGTTGCCTTGAACTTCACGTTTTCTCCATTTGTTACGCGATCTAGCAGCTTGTCTGTTCTACGTGCAATGATGCGCAAACTAAGAAAACTGAAAATCGTCCCGATAATCAGTCCAAGAAATACATCCTTGTAAGAGGTAAATCCCCATCCTAGCACTAGAAGCGCAAGCAAGTAGTACATATATTTCTTTTGTCTTTGGACAAGTCCATGTACGTCTATCATCATTGCTCTCCCGAATAGTAATGTCGAATGAGTCGAATCATTGCGTATACCCCTGTTCCTAGTCCGAGTAATAACCCTATAATAAGAAACAACGGAAACGTTCCAACCTTATTATCAATCCACTGCCCACCAAAGATTCCAACAAGAATAGAACCGACTAATTGAGCAAGAATACCTGACATTAAAGCATAAGCTTTTATATGGCTGCGATCGTTTTTTTGCAAGGATTCATCCCTCCAATATGTAACCCTCATTCACGATGTGTTAATAATAACTCATTTTTTTGCATAAATCCTATACAAAACAAAAAGTTTACATTTTCGTCACGGAATAGATGTAATTTTGTCACTGAAAGCCCTACCATCTATCCCCGTTGTTAGCATACAATAGGGTATTAACAGTGTCAACGAGAAATCGTAAAAAATCTAAAAATTTGAGTATTAGGCATTTCCTCCCAAAAGTGAAAACGTTCCCCTTCTAAATACTGGTTACATATATGCAATTTCTAACAGTTTTCTCTTTATAATAGAAGGAAATGTTCACAAGTTTGTCACTATTATATTTTCGAGATATAACGCTTTTCTTCCATAATATAGTGTTCCTCAGACGTAAGACTTCTATATTATATGTGAGGTGTATGCAACTTATGTTGTATATACGATGTATATTTATCCTCTCCCCCTCCCCTACTTGCTTACAACAAAAAAGACGAGCTGGGGAATCTCCCCTGCTCGTCAGTTGTCTTACTTCGTTCCGAATAAACGGTCACCAGCATCACCAAGACCTGGTACTACATATCCGTGGTCATTTAATTTCTCATCTAATGCTGCTACATAAATATCAACATCAGGATGTTCTTCTTGTACTACTTTTACCCCTTCTGGAGCTGCAACGATACACATTAATTTAATTTGTTTCGCACCGCGCTTTTTCAGAGAGTTAATTGCTTCAGCCGCAGAACCACCTGTTGCTAGCATCGGATCTAGTACGATAAAGTCACGCTCTTCTACATCCGTTGGAAGTTTCACATAGTATTCTACCGGTTGCAATGTTTTAGGGTCACGGTATAAACCAACGTGTCCTACTTTTGCTGCTGGAATTAATTTCAGAATTCCATCAACCATTCCTAAACCTGCACGTAAAATCGGAATTAAACCAAGTTTTTTACCAGCGATCACTTTTGTTGTCGCTTTGCTTACAGGTGTTTCAATTTCAATGTCCTTAAGTGGAAGGTCGCGAGTAATTTCGAAAGCCATTAAACTTGCTACTTCGTCCACTAATTCACGAAAATCTTTCGTACCTGTATTCTTATCGCGAATATATGTAATCTTATGTTGAATTAACGGGTGATCAAATACATACAGTTTTCCCATGTGAATCTCTCCTTTAGATGATATTCATGCGTTTGCACGCTTTTTTACACTATTTACGATTGTAAAGAAAACGCTACTAATATTCAAGGGCAAATTTGGCAAAATCATGATTTTACGATGAATCTATCTAGTATCTTTACCAATTATGGGAGCTGTATCCTTCATTATATCGCCAAAATTTATTCATCATTTGTATACATACTTTAAAAATAATATATGTCCACAAAAAAGACCGCCAAAACAATTAAGTCTCGGCAGTCTTCTTCAATCTATTATAGATTTGGATACATTGTGAATTTGCTAGTTAACGCTTCTACACGCTTACGTACTTCTTCTAATGCAACTTCATTTTCATGATTTTTTAATGTATAAGCAATAAGTGACGCAATTTCATCCATTTCTTCTAAACCGAAACCACGAGATGTTACAGCTGCTGTACCGATACGTACACCACTTGTTACAAATGGGCTTGCTGTTTCAAATGGAATTGTATTTTTGTTCACTGTAATACCAACTTCATCTAATACGTGCTCTGCTACTTTACCTGTGATTTCTAAGTTACGAACATCAATCAAGATTAAGTGATTGTCTGTTCCGCCAGAAACAAGTGTAAGTCCTTCTTTTTGAAGACCTTCAGCTAAGCGGTTCGCATTGTTAATGATATTTTGTGCATATGTTTTGAAATCATCTTGAAGTGCTTCACCAAATGCAACAGCTTTTGCAGCGATTACGTGCATAAGTGGACCACCTTGAATACCAGGGAAGATTGATTTATCAATTTGTTTTGCAAATTGCTCTTCACATAAAATCATACCACCACGCGGACCACGTAACGTTTTATGTGTTGTCGTTGTAACGAAATGTGCATGTGGTACTGGATTTGGGTGTAAACCAGCAGCTACTAAACCAGCGATATGTGCCATATCAACCATTAAATAAGCGCCCACTTCATCTGCAATCTCACGGAATCGCTTGAAATCGATAACACGAGGGTATGCACTTGCACCTGCAACGATTAATTTTGGTTTATGTTCTTTCGCTTTTGCTAATACATCATCGTAATTAATACGGTGAGAGTCAGCATCCACGCCATATTCTACGAAATTATATTGTACTCCACTGAAGTTAACAGGGCTTCCGTGTGTTAAGTGACCACCATGAGATAAGTTCATACCAAGTACTGTATCGCCTTGCTCTAAAATCGTAAAGTATACTGCCATGTTCGCTTGTGCACCAGAGTGTGGTTGAACATTTACGTGCTCTGCGCCGAAAATTTCTTTCACGCGATCACGTGCGATATCTTCTACTACGTCTACGTGTTCACAGCCACCATAGTAACGTTTTCCAGGATATCCTTCAGCATACTTATTCGTTAAAACAGAACCTTGTGCCTCCATTACTGCTTCACTTACGAAGTTTTCCGAAGCAATTAACTCAATCTTTGAACGCTGTCTTCCTAGTTCTGCCTCAATTGCAGCAAATACCTTTTCATCTTGACGTTTTAAATGATCCACCAAAATCCCCCTTTTCTGAACGAATTACATCGATTCCCAACAGTTTTTTCTTATTTATTCAGAAAAAACGAAAATTCAGGTTGTAATTCTTTCGAACCTTCATGTTTTCAACTACATTCTAACATGACTTTCTATATCATAAAAGAAAAAAAAGACCGAAAATCGGTCTTTTCTTTCTTCTATTATAAAGTCAGACAACATACCTTTTATCTTATGATAAACAGTTACTATATGACTTCCTAATTTCTCATATTTAACGGCAAGTGGTAGTCTCTTCCACTGCCGCATAGACAGCACGCGCTCCACCAATTAGTTTTCCACGTGTTTTGGCCATCGTTACATGCGCACTTCCAATTGCCTTCACACTTGTACGAACCGGAACAGCTACATGCTTTAAATGCATACCGATAAATGTATCACCAATATCCATTCCTGCATCAGCTTTAATAAACTCAACTACTACCGGATCTTTCAAATTATGATACGCGTATGTCGCCAATGCACCACCTGCTGATCTAACAGGCGTAACTGTTACAATTTCAAATTGATATTTTATCGCTACTTCTCTCTCAACTACTAAAGCACGGTTTAAATGCTCACAACATTGAAACGCTAATTCAATACCTGTTTGCTCTTGAAATTGTTTTAACTCAGAGAAAATCGCCTCTGCTACTTCCATCGTTCCTGATGTTCCAATTCTTTCGCCTAGCACTTCGCTCGTGCTACAACCCACTACAAAAATTTGACCGCTTTGTAATGAAGCTTGTTCTTGGAAATCAGAAAGCGACATTTGTAGCTGTTCTCTTACCTTTACGATTTCTGTCATTACGCCTCTTCCTTTCACAGGTTGGTTCACCAAATTATATTTCACACTACTGATAGTTAGAATCTATTACTTTGTTTCGTATGTTTTAATTTTTCCTACGCGGTTTTCGTGACGACCACCTTCATAGTCAGTTGTTAACCAGATTTTCGCGATATCACGCGCTAGACCAGCACCAATTACACGCTCGCCCATCGCTAGCATGTTAGTGTCATTATGCTCTCTCGTTGCTTTCGCGCTGAAAGTATCATGAACTAACGCACAACGGATACCATTTACTTTGTTTGCTGCGATTGACATACCAATGCCTGTCCCACAAACTAAAATACCACGATCCACTTCACCATTCGCTACCATTTCAGCTGCTGGAAACGCAAAGTCAGGGTAATCAACAGAACCAGCTTCACATTCACAACCTAAATCAATATATTCAATATTTAACTCTTCTAATAAACTTACAAGTTCTTTGCGGATATTCATACCGCCGTGATCAGATGCTATTACTACTTTCATTTTTACCCCTCCAAATTTTCAATCAATTATCTTCATTTCACACTCGCTACCTCACATAGGAAGAAGTGATCTCCAATATCGTATTATACACGAAACATCAACCTACTGAATGTTTTTTCAGTAAAGTTTGTACAAGTTTTTCCATCTCATCTAACGTTTCTTTATAAATAGAAAGCGAGCCTCCAAATGGATCTGAAATGTCCTTGCCTATACCTTCAGTTAATCCATATAACGTATTTAATTTCTTTTCAACGCTCGGATAATGCCCAAGTACAATTTGCTTATGGTTTTCTGTCATCGTTACGACAATATCAGCCCAATCAAGCAAAGTTTCATTTACTTGCTGCGCCGCATGATCAATTAAAATTCCTTTTTCAGCTAAAGCTTCCTTCGCATGTACCGATGCATCGCTCCCAGGATAGGCGAAAACACCAGCAGATTGCACTTCAAACTTATCTCCTCCGTGATGACGAAGCAACGCCTCAGCCATTGGACTACGACATGTATTGCCAGTACAAACAAATAACACTCGTTTCATTCAAACCCACCCCTATATTCGATTTCTTACCATTCATCATAACTTACATTAGAATAGAACAAAAGAAATGTGAATATACAAAAGGCGCATTTCTCTTATATTTTTTCTAAGAAAAATGCGCCTTATCCACATATATGTGAAACCCTATTTCCAAGTGCCTAGAGTATTTTAACATACATGCTGAACATGCAACAAAAATAAGGAATCCATTTCATACGAAACGGATTCCTCTTATATTGCACTTATTTCATTGTAACTTTCATTACTTCTGTTGAACCTTTTGTAGCTGCTACGCCTACAGTTGTCTTAATAGACTCAGCTGCATCTGTGTTTGTAATAACAATTGGAGTAATTGTGCTTTTCGCTTTTTCACGGATTAATTCTAAGTCGAATGAGATTAATTTATCTCCAGCTTTTACAGCTTGGCCTTCAGAAACGTGAGCTTCGAATCCTTCGCCTTCCATTTTTACAGTTTCTAATCCAACGTGGATTAAAATTTCTGTACCGTTTTTCGCTTTAATTCCAATAGCATGTTTTGTGTGGAATAATTGTACGATTTCACCATCAACTGGAGATACAACTACACCTTCAGTAGGATCGATTGCAACACCGTCACCCATCATACGACCAGCAAATACTGGATCTGGTACTTCTTCAATATTTTTCACTGCTCCAGTTAATGGAGCTACGATTGTTTCTTCATTTGTTTTTGAACCAAGACCGAATAATTTTTTAAACATAGGATAGTCCTCCTTATAATTTACCTAAAAGTTTATAGGGCAATCCCTAGTAAAGCTCGGGATACATGTAAGACTTCATACTTCGAATATTATACTGTAAAAACGCTTTCGAAATAAATTACGTCATTACTAATAGACTCTTATTGTAGCGCTTCACAAAATTCCAGTCAATTCTGATTGTCTGAATAACAATTAGAAGTTAACTTCTATTTATATTTTCTCTTTTTTTGCCCAACTTGTCTAGAGGTCTTTACTACATTTTATTTTTTGTTGTTAATTTGTAAAATTTAATTCAAACTTTTTTCAAAATCCACTTGACTAAAGTAAGTAACTATTTTATTATTACTTACGTAAGATAAGTTAATAACTTTTAGGAGGTTTTTAAAAATGATGGATTTCGGTCTACTTATTATTCGTCTTATTATAGGAATTACATTCATGGGTCATGGTGCTCAAAAATTATTTGGTTGGTTCGGCGGTTACGGTTTAAAAGGAACAGGTGGCTGGATGGAGTCAATCGGTTTACGTCCTGGTGTATTTATGGCATTTATGGCTGGCGCAACTGAATTACTAGGTGGTTTCTTATTTGCATCAGGTATTTTCATTGTAGTTGGTTCATTATTTATCATTGGAACAATGTTAATGGCTATCTTCACTGTTCACGGAAAAAATGGTTACTGGGTAACCCAAAACGGATATGAATATAACTTAATGTTAATCGCTGTCGCTGTTGGTGTAGCTTTAATCGGACCTGGGGCATACGTTTTACTTTAATTTTTATCTCAAATTTGAGATTCTTGAAAAAAGAACTTACTTCATTACAATTGAAGTAAGTTCTTTTTATGAAACAAAATATTATTTCCAGCAGGATTTTCTCATCGTTATCTTGTAAACAAACAATAAGTATTCATATTTAGAAAGGGGATTACAAGCATGTTATCCATTAATCCAAATGAACAAACTGAAAAAGATAATTACAAATTACTTACTGGAAGTATCATCCCTCGTCCTGTCGCATTCGTTACTTCTGTAACAAAAGAAGGCGTACTAAACGGAGCACCATATAGTTATTTCAATATTGTCGCTGCTAATCCACCACTTATCTCAGTATCTGTACAACGAAAAGTCGGAGAAAGAAAGGACACTTCCCGAAACGCAATTGAAAAAGGAGAATTTGTCTTACATATTTCTGACGAATCATATGTAGCAGCAATTAACGAAACAGCAGCTAACCTCCCGCCAAATGAAAGTGAAATTGAACTAGCAAAACTAACCCCAATCGAAAGTGAAGTCATCTCTGTTCCAGGTGTAAAAGAAGCAAATATTCGAATGGAATGCGTATTAGAACGTGCAATTCCACTTGGCGGAACGGAAGACTCACCAGCTTGTGATCTACTAATTGGACGCGTCGTTCGTTTCCACGTTGCCGAACATCTATATGAAAAAGGGCGCATTCACGCCGAAGGACTCAAACCAATAAGCCGCCTAGCAGGACACAACTATGCAAAATTAGGAGAACAATTTGAATTGGTTAGGCCAGTTTAAAAGTGGAAGTGGCCCGTTTAGCTCTGACCAGCTAAGGTTCTCTCGCACAAAAGGTGCTTTTTACCTTTCGTGCGGGAGGTTCTTAGATGCGAAGAGCTGGCCACTGGAACTGGATAATATCTAAAAGCGGAAGCGGCTCGTTCAGAATCGCAGGACACTTCAAGCTCTCGACCTTGAAGCGCTTTTTGCTTCATGCGAGAGAGCGAAATGACCGGAGATTCTAGCCGCTGGAGCTGGATATCATCTAAAAGCGGAAGCGGCTCGTTCAGAATCGCAGGACACTTCAAGCTCTCGACCTTGAAGCGCTTTTTGCTTCATGCGAGAGAGCGAAATGACCGGAGATTCTA
>Ga0164241_10000584_pt1 | contig 62218 bp, 57 predicted proteins | sample OricomyardsoilBY_FD_108780 | JGI IMG/M metagenome (GOLD analysis project Ga0164241, IMG submission 108780) | Backyard soil microbial communities from Emeryville, California, USA - Original compost - Back yard soil (BY) | ecosystem: Environmental > Terrestrial > Soil > Unclassified | place: USA...
CAAATAATAAACTGGATATAATTAACCCAGTAAAAAAAGAATACCTGATTTCTAAAAATCTAAGAATAATCCCACGATAAAAGATTTCTTCAAAAACAGGTCCCAATAATACAATTGATAATAGGGGTCCCGTCAGGAAAATGCGGATTTACAACGTTAAGCCTAGTTTCCTGACGATTCCCCCATTTTTAACAACGTTAAGAAAGTTTTAGTGGTCTTAAAGAATCTAATGAAATCACTTTCTCCGAATTAAAATGATATTCTCCTAGCAAATTAATATGTTCCCAACCTAGAGGCGACATATGGTACAATAATTCTTCATTAAAACTAATAGCTTGTTTTTGATATTCAACCGCTTTTGTTAGATGTAAGGTATTCCATATACTGATGGCATTAATGATTATGTTTAAAGCACTGGCCCTTTGCAATTGATGCTGTATGGTTCTTTCCCTTAGCTCACCTTGTTTTCCAAAGAAAATGGCTCTTGCCAATCCATTCATGGCTTCTCCTTTGTTCAATCCTCTCTGTATTTTTCTTCTTAATGATTCATCAGAAATGTAATTCAAAATAAAGATCGTTTTTTCTATTCGTCCCATCTCACGCAAGGCTGTGGCTAAGCTGTTTTGTCTTGAATAAGAGCCTAGTTTCCCCATAATAAGAGATGCTGAAACTGTTCCTTCCTTTATAGAATGAGCTAATCGCAAAACGTCTTCATAATTTTCTTTAATGACCTTTGTATTTATTTGTCCACGTAAAATGGCTTCTAATTTTGGATATTCACTTGCTTTATCTATTGTAAATAATTTTGAGGCTGATAAATCTCTTATTCTCGGAGCAAATTTAAATCCTAATAAATGGGTCAGTCCGAATATTTGGTCTGTGTAACCGTCCGTATCTGTATAATGCTCTTCTATATTTAGATCCGTTTCATGATGCAATAATCCATCTAAAACATGAATAGCATCCCTTGAATTTGTATGAATAATCTTTGTGTAGTAAGAAGAGAATTGGTCACTCGTAAATCGGTAGATGGTGGCCCCTTTCCCAGTCCCATAATGTGGGTTTGCATCTGCATGAAGTGAGGAAACACCTAGTTGCATTCTCATACCATCTGACGAGGATGTTGTACCGTCGCCCCAATAGGAGGACAATTGTAATTTATGATGAAAATTTACTAATACGGCTTGGGCTTTATTCATTGCATCTTCATACATGCGCCATTGAGAAACATTGGCCAATTGCTTATATGTAAGTCCGGGAGTTGCTTCAGCCATCTTGCTTAAACCAATATTCATTCCCATTCCTAAAAGGGCAGCCAGAATAATAATCGTTTCTTCTTTATCCGGTTTTCGATTATTAGCAGCATGAGTAAATTGCTCATGAAATCCTGTTATATGCGCAACATCCATCAGTAAATCGGTTAATTTTATTCTTGGTAGCATCTGATAAAGGCTTGCACTAAACTTTTTTGCTTCTTCTGGAACATCTTTTTCTAAGCGTGCAAGTGACAGCTTTCCTTTTTCAACAGAAACTCCATCCAACTTGTTGGAATTGGCAGCTAACCACTTTAACCTTCCATTAAGACTGCTGGTTCTCTCCGTTATATAATCTTCAAATGATAAACTAACTGATAATCTCGTATTCTCCTTTGTTTGATTCCATGTATCTTCTGAAAACAAATATTCCTCAAAATCTCTATATTGTCTGCTGCCAACAATGGAAACATCTCCTGCCCGAACATGCTCCCGAAGTTCTGATAAAACAGCTATTTCATAGTAATGACGATTGATTGTTGTACCATCATCCTCGTATAAATGCTTTTTCCATCGTTTTGAAATAAAATCCACAGGTGAGTCATTAGGCACTTTTCGTTTTCCGGATTCGTTCATTCCTCGGATAATCTCAACAGCCTTTAAAAGTGGCTCATTTGCCTTTGTGGAATGAAATTCCAATACTCTTAATAGCGTTGGCGTATATTTTCTTAGTGAATAAAACCGTTTTTGCAGTAAGTCTAAATAATCATAGTCGGCAGGACGTGCAAGCTCCTGAGCTTCTTCGACCGAAGAGACAAATGAATTCCATTCGATGACGGATTCTAAAACCTTAAAAACGTCTAATTTTTCCTGTTTTGCTTTGATCAAAGCTTGTCCAATGTTCGTAAAGTGTATAACTTTCTCATTCAGCTTTTTACCATTTTGTTTCTGAATTTCCTCTTGAGCTTTACGGCCTTTTGATAACAGACTGAGTATTTGTCTGTCATGAATTTCAAATGCTTTATCCGTTAACTCCTGAGTTAGATTTAATAAATAGACGGTTAATATTGAATAGCGTTTATTTTCCTGAAAGTCACGGAATGCATAAGGCTCATATCTTGAACCTAAACGAGATAGCTGTAACAGGCGATTGCGATGCAAATGACTAATTTTTACCGTCTCCAATTCTATTTCTCGTATGTATTCCAGCCGTTCTATTATTTTTAGAAATGTTTCGGGTGAAGGATGACCCGGTGGTTCCTTTAACCAACCCAATATTGTTTTATTGGATTCGGATGGATGCTGCGAAGTGATGATTTCTTCAATTTTTTCTTTTTGCTCAATTGTTAGAGACTGACTAACCGTATTAAATAGCTTCTTTTCAGCCATTGCTCTTGCCTCCCACACCATTCTTTCAAGTGTAGTGATAGCAGGTAGTATGATTTTATTTTTCCTTAGAAAATCTATGCATTCATGCAGTAGATGAATGGCATCACCATTTTCCAAAGCTAATTGATGAAGGTGCTTAAATGTCATTCGATATTCTCTCAGGGTAAAAGTTACAAAGTCGTATTCACTTCGAATTTCTTTCAAATGATCCCAAAGTGTATTTTCCCTTTGAGGATAATGACTAAGCGAGGATGGACTGGCACCGATCTGTTTCGATATATATTGTAAGACTGAATCTGGGATGGTTTTGATATGAGTGTATGGCCAACCAGGAAACCGAAGGACAGCTAATTGAACGGCAAATCCTAAACGGTTTTCTTCCCTCCTTCGCTTATTGACTATTTCTAAATCCCGTTTGGAAAAAGTGAAGTAGGTCCCCAGTATCCATTCATCTTCAGGGATTTGCATAAAAGCCTGTCTCTGTTCCGATGTAAGCAACTCTCTTCCTCTCGCCATTTTCATTCAGTATCATCTCATTTCTGTATTTTCAATTTATTAGTTCAATTATATATCAATAGAGTGTACTCTATTGATACAAGTGTAATAGACTGATAAAATCATAGTTAAGAATGTCTCATAAGACTTGTCTCAAAAACGAGGTGATATTTTGCGGAAAATTGGTTATATACGTGTCAGTTCGACTAACCAAAATCCTTCAAGGCAATTTCAACAATTGAACGAAATCGGAGTGGACATTATTTTTGAAGAAAAAGTTTCCGGTGCAACAAAGGATCGCGAGCAACTTCAAAAAATGTTGGAGAATTTACAGGAAGGCGACATTATTTATGTTACAGACTTAACTCGGATCACTCGAAGTACGCAGGACTTATTTGAATTGATTGATTTAATACGAAGGAAAAAGGCAAGCTTAAAGTCACTCAAGGATACATGGCTAGATTTATCAGAGGATAATCCATACAGCCAATTCTTAATTACAGTAATGGCTGGTGTGAACCAATTAGAGCGTGATCTTATCCGTATGCGTCAACGTGAAGGGATTGAGCTAGCTAAGAAAGAAGGAAAGTTTAAGGGTCGTTTAAAGAAGTATCATAAAAATCACGCAGGAATGAATTATGCCGTAAAGCTATATAAAGAAGGCGGTATGACTGTAAATCAAATTTGTGAAATTACTAATGTATCTAGGGCTTCATTATATAGAAAGCTATCGGAAGGAAACAAATAGTTTGTCCTGATTCTATCAAAAGGTATATTCTTTTTACCAACATTTTTAGGCATGAAATGTCGGCAATTATTATCTATTTTGTTTTAAAGTAAGTATTGAAAGGGAGTAAACTTATGGATTGGCTAGAAAGAATGAACAATGCGTTAAACTACATTGAAAATAGCCTGGATGAAGAAATAGACTACAAAGAGATTGCAAAAGCAGCTAAGTGTTCTGAGTTTCATTTTTCAAGAATGTTCTCTTCAATCTCAGGTGTATCGCTATCAGAATATATTAGACGAAGACGGTTAACACTTGCAGCATTTGAAATTCAAAAAAGTGATATTCGGATCATTGATGTGGCAATTAAATATGGTTATGTTTCTTCTGATACTTTCTCACGTGCTTTTCAAAAAATGCATGGAGTAACCCCTTCCAATGCTCGTAATAGAGGGGTACAGTTAAAAGCCTTTCCCAGAATTTCCTTTCAAATTTCTATTAAAGGAGATACCGAGATGGACTACAGAATTGAAAACCTTGATTTTGAATTAAGAATTGTTGGAAAAAGTAAACCAGTAAAAACAAGCAGAGCATTTAAAACAATCCCAACGCTTTGGAACACTGCGAAAAAAGATGGATTTATGCAAGAACTAGTAGATATGTCATGGGAAAATCCAAAATGCACGCTTGAAAGCCTTCTGGGGGTTTGCGGAAAAGAAGCAGCCATAACAGATGAAGAGTTTTCCTATTTCATGGGCGTAAGATACGATGGGGAAGCCCCAGCAAATATGGAGACGCTTATAATTCCCGCAAGTACATGGGCGGTTTTTCCGAACATAGTAGATGCATGGAAACGTTTATATTCCGAGTGGGTCCCTACCTCCGAGTATGAACTTGCAAATTTACCTTGTATAGAATGTTATCACGGTCCGAAACATAAACCAAGACATGAACTATGGGTCCCTGTTATCCCAAAGTAATTTACATATTCAATAATAGAAAGCTGTTTATGGAGTACAAAAAACATCCCATTTTCTCAATTTAGTTGAGGGAAATCGGGCTTTTTATATTGGAATTTCCTTATCCATATAAATCCGCATTTTCCTGACGCAACAGCTCGAGATTTGTATGTTGCGCCAAAGAAACAATTCATTGTAGGAAATGTTTCGGAAGAAGAACTAAATTCACTTAAAGAAGAACCACACAATGAAGAGAATAGTAATGATCATGATCATCAAAAAGGTATAAAAATCCGGTTTTCAATTGAAGACTGGATTTTTATATGAATATTTATTTATCGATAAATAAAGTTGATTTTTAATTCCAAATAATGTATTAAAATAGTTTTTATGTAAAAAAAAGGGTGAACCCGATGTGTAGAAAAGTATATGTTTAGACATTCTTCTTTCCATGGTTGAGGAAAGAATCGTCAATATCAATGATCTTCAGCGTTTAATGGAATTAGATTTATTACACTTGGACCAAAACCTTGGGAAGGTGACCGTTGCCTATCCTTATTCAGGATTTCCGAAACCCATGTTTAATGGATTGGAAAGTCACCGGATTATTCCATATATGCAATTAATGCCCTTGTTATTCTATCGATTTATGGATAATTCATTAATAAATGGAAAAAATACCGTTTAATACCCTAGAAATTCATTTGATTTTATTAGTTCATTCTTTATCGAATCAAAATAAGTTAGTAGGTTGAAACAATGCAAAAACATAAAGCGAATTTTTCACAAGCATTTGTTCTGTTTATGATGAGTATAGGTTTAATGAATCATGTTATGGTAATTCCTATGTTATTAGCTATCTCAAGGAGGGATTCATGGATTTCTGTCCTCTTATCTGGAGTATTCATTCTCGTTTGGTTACTTTTTATTCGATTTATAATGAAAAAATTAGACCACACACATCTGTATTCATGGTTAACTAACCATTTTGGGAATATTATTGCAAGAGGATTATGTTTATTAATGTTTATATTTATCCTCTTATTTATTGGAGTTACCTTAAAGGATATGATTGTATGGACAGTTACATCCTATTTTCCACAAAGTCCTGCGCCTATTTTAGCAATGGTATTTTTAGTTATCTGTTTTTTTGCTGCAACTTCAAATTTTACGACCTTATCTATTTTGTCAGGTTTTTTATTAGTATTTGTTGTTGCTTTGGGCTTTTTCGTTATGAGTCTTAATGTTCCGCATAAGGATTATTCTCAAATATTTCCTATCCTTGAGAATGGATTGACACCCGTTATTAAAGGAACCGTCTATAGTTTAGGTTCTCTGCTAGAAGTGACTTTAATATTTTTAATTCAACATAAATTAAAAGTGAATATCAAGTCACGGAGTTTTATTATGCTCGGTTTAGTGTTGATAGGCTTAACGCTTGGACCTTTATTGGGTTCTATTGCTATTTTTGGACCTGAAGAGGCTGCTAATCAGAGGTATCCTGCTTACGAAGAATGGAGATTATTGAAGATAGGAAAGTATATCGAACATGTAGATTTCTTTTCAGTTTACCAATGGTTATCAGGTGGATTTATTAGGATAAGTTTTGGTTTATATATGAGTGGACAATTATTTTCATTTAATAACGAGAAAAAAAGGAAGGTCTTAATAGGAATCAGTTCACTAATTTCACTTATCGCTGTTCTTCTGCCTATTAGTGATATCGAATTTGTTCGTTTTTTACAGAATGTTTATTTTCATTTATCTTTTTTATTTCTACTTTTCTTTACTGTAGTATTAGGATTTTTAGTTTTTCTAAAAAGAGGAAAGGAGAGATAAACCTTGAGAAGAGGGAATCAAAATAAAAAACTAGACGGTAATGGAAAATATTCTATCTATAAACCTAATCCAACGTTAAATGAGGAAAAAATACGTTCAACATATCAAGATAGTAAAGATGTTAAAGTTGTTCTCCATAAAATTGGAAGTGAAGAAAAAGATGTTGAGACCTTTTTCATTTATTGCGAAAGTTTAGTGGACAAAAAACAAATAAATCAGATTGTTATTCCACAATTAGAAAAAATAGCTCAAAAACATAAATATCTTTTCTTAAAAGAAGAAATTGATAAGTATCAACAAGAGCTAGAGTGGACACCTTTAGAAGTGGAAGAAGGATTAGAGTCTATCTCTTTGGAAATATTTAACGGAAATTTAGTTCTGTATTTTCCTAAGTCGCTTACCTATTTTTCTGTCAGTACTTCAAATAAACCAAACCGTTCGATCGAACAATCTAATTACGAAATATCCATTCGTGGGCCGAGAGACAATTTTATTGAAGATATTTCAACAAACGTGGCACTTATTCGTAAAAGATTAAGACATCCCACTTTGTCTTATCAAACATTAACGTTAGGTAAACGAACTCAAACTCAAATAGGATTATTATATTTAAAAGATGTAGTTAATTTAGAGATTCTTAATAACATTCGAGAATGTCTAGAGTTAATTGATATTGATGGCGTAATTAGTTCAACTCAAATACAAGAGTTGATATCGAAACAATCTTTATCTATTTTTCCTCTTTGTGGTGATACAGCTAGACCTGATTTTTCTGTGGAATGCTTATTGCAAGGTAGAGTAGTGATTATAATTGATGGATCCCCTATTGTTATTATCGCTCCTGTTACTATTACTTTTTTAATAAAAGCAGCAGAAGATTCCCACTTTAATTTTATAACTGTGTTATTTGCGCGCTTTTATAGGTGGATAGGGTTTCTTTTAGCTGTATTCTTACCTGGATTTTGGATGGCATTACTTGCTTATCACCAAGATCAAATTCCTTTCCCTCTTCTTGCGACTGTGACTGTTGCAAGATCAGGTCTACCATTTCCAGCACCACTAGAGCTTATGATTGTTTTATTTCTTTTTGAGATGTTCCGTGAAGCCGGTCAAAGATTACCTTCCCCCCTTGGTCAAACCCTTTCAGTGGTAGGCGGACTAATCATTGGGGATGCAGCAATCCGTTCGGGTTTTATTTCCCCTTCTGTCATTGTTATTACTGCTTTATCTGCTATTGCGGGGTATACTCTAGTAAACCAACTATTAGCAGGAGCAGTATCCATACTCAGGGGCTTTGTACTAGTATGTTCAATTTTGATGGGGTTATATGGATTTATACTTGCCGGATTTGTAATCTTTCTTTATACCTCAAGATTGCGTTCCTTTGGAATCCCTTACTTAGCTTTAGTTTTCCCAAAATCTAGTTCAGAGTTTTTCAAGGGATTGTTTCGTTTACCGTGGAGAAGTTATAGACAGAGAGTAGGTTATCTTCGCACCAATGATAGTTCTAAAACGGATGAAGGAGAAGGGAAACAGTGAAGCTGCACAAAATAAAACTAATAATCATGATGCTGTTCTCTAGTACAATTTTATCTGGATGTTGGAATATTAAAGAAATTCAAGATATTTACTATGTTGCAGCTCTTGGAATAGATTTTAAAGAAGGAAAATACATAGCTTATGCTCAGCTACTTGACTTTTCTAACGTTGCTAAGTTAGAGGGGGCTAGACCTGATAAACAACCACCCGTGTGGATAGGAAGAGGTGAAGGTATTACCATTACGGAAGCATTAAATCAATTATATAAAGACGCTCAACAAAGACTTTTTTGGGGACATGTTTCTACGCTAGTTTTGAGTGAACAACTCCTAAAAGAAGATATTAAAGATTCAATCGATTTTATTAATCGTTACCGAGAAATACGCTATAATATTTTCTTATATGCTACAGAGGAACCTATAGAAGATATACTTAAAACAAAAGCTTTTTTTACATTATCGGGATTGTCTACCATTCTCCATGAACCAATTGAAAGTTATAAACAAAGATCTTATATACAATCTAAACAGTTTTATCAATTTATTAGAGATAGTGATCCGATGGGGCAAACTGCTTATATTCCATCACTTAAAATTTCAACAGAAAATTGGAAAGAAGAATCCAAAAAAGCACCATTATTAAGAATTGATGGAGCATTTTTTGTAAGAAATAATCGCCTAGAAGGCTGGCTTTCTGAGACTGATTTAAACGGTTTAAGATGGATGGATGAAAAAACCGTTCGATCTCCTGTGTGGATTGTTGATAATGATAGCGCTATTGTTTCAGTAGTGGTAGAGAAACCTAAGATTACCATTACACCTATTATGAGTAGTAAGCCAGTATTTTTTAATATTACAGTTGAAGCTCAAGCTGGAATTAATGAGAAAATCAAGGAAATTAGTGATAAGGAGTTGATTACAAAAACTGAAGATATTATAAAGTTAGAAATTCTAAACTCCTTTGAAAAAGGAATAGAAATAAATTCAGATATCTACAAATTAGGTGAATCATTATACCGCCAAAATCCAAGTAAATGGAAAGAAGAAGTGAAAACAGGCTCGTTTTACTTAAATAAACACAGTATTAAAACTTTAAAAGTTAAAATTAATTTAGTAAACTCAGGAAAGTTGAAGTACCAAGATGGATCCTAATATAAATTCAAACAGTACTTATAGTTTTTTTAAAAGCCTAAGCTCTTGCGACACCTAGTGAAATTAGGCTTTTTTATATTGAATTCCTTAACGTTGTAAATCCGCATTTTCCTGACGCTACCCCTATAATGGAATCAAGCCGTAATCAATATGGTTTCCCCGTTATGAATAATGAGATAATTTATGTGTCCTGTGTATTCGCTTGAAAGCAAAAAGAACTTGTAGTGATTTCTACAAGTTCTTTTTGTTTTTCTTATTGTATTAGAAAAACGTTCTTTAAATATAGCAGAAATAATAACGAAGTGTTTATTTTTCGTTTGCTAATTAAAAGTTTGTATTTTAACAGGTTTCATTAATAAACATATTTTATATTATAGAATATATGATTCAACAGTTGAAAAATAAGGAAAAAGAGAAGAACCACCAATATTCTTCCCTTTTTTCTGTGATTAGGGTCTCTATAATAATGAATATAGAAAATTATAGCAAGAGTAACAGGACGTTTTTATGCAATATTGCATATTTCTAAATTTGTTTCTGTACTTCAATCAAGGATGAAGATAAAAAATAGTTGTTTTTTGTATGAGGAATTCTACATATCTTACTTTCGTCTAGTTTTCTTCGGTCGTATCATCTCTTCTATCACGGATTGCCCACAATTCTTCATGAGTGTATGCTTTTGAATTACCATTTAACTCGTAATCTACATATTTTTCAATTTCCTCAGGGTTCATTAGACCAAAAGCGACACCCTTAAATTCTTCAAGAAACTTATTCATTTTTACTACAATAAATTTATTAATTCTCTTATCAAATAAGTCTAATTCATTATATTCAAAATGGTCGTAATCATACCCAAAATGAAGTAACTTCATAGTTATATTGGATTTAATTCTATTCAGCTCATTAATCACAATTTCTTGTTCTATCTCAGAAAATAATTCTGCAGTTTGAAAGATATTTTTTAAACTAGGAGCTATGTTTGGTTTATTATCGAATATTAATGAACTAAAAGTCCTTATTAATTTATAACAGCTTATTTTTAAATGAAAATTAAGGTTATAAAAAGGTTTTATTTTAAAATAAGAATACTCTTTATTATAACTTACGATTTGTATATTATTTTTTTGAAAATGTCGATTAAATTTTGGTATTAACGACTCTATAAAATTGGGTTCTAAAACCTTATATGCACTTTCTTTTGTTATATATCCTTTAATTTTTAATATCTCAATTGTTTTAAAATCATGCCTGCGCTGTAACCAATTTGCCATTTTCCTTGTTACAATAAAATCCTGATTTTTATTGAGTTCTTCGTATTTACTCATTTTAGCCAAAAATTCTTTTCTGTCATTTAAATATTTTTTTATTGTTCCAGCATCTATTATATTAACTTTCCCGTTAATATAATTATCATATGAATTCTTTAATTTTTTTCCTGTTTCCAAGTATTCCTGTTCTATTTTGTGAGGGATGAGTATCTCATACATTTCTAATTCTTTTTCCCAATTGTTAACAATGCCCTCAATACCAGGGAACATGAAAATTAAATTCTGCAATTTATATTTTTGATTTGCACTTCTCATTACTTCTTTCTTAGATACCCCTGAAGGATATTCTAAAGAAGAAAAGTCATTAATACATGAACTACCAACATTTATTCTTCTTCCATTAAATTTATTTTTTATATGAAAAACTAATTTATTATTTTTTTGTTTACATAGTGAGCAAGTTTTTCTTTCCTTTTCATTTTCAATAATTGCATATGGATCAACGTCGCCAATCCACTCGTTCCTACATATGTTAATAACATTACCTAGCATTTCATTTAATAATAATATTTCTTTCCGCTGAAGGGTTTCAAATACCTTATCAATTTCTCTAGCATTACTATTTAAATGGATTTTTGCCAATTTATATAAGATTGGGAATTTTTCTTTTGGGTGCTGACTGTAAATTAATAATGCTCTATTATTTCGGTTTACAAATAAGTCCCTCGCGGTTTTGGAAATGACTATTTTTTCTGAAATCGGCAATAATATCAATCTCCCTTTATATGTAATTTCATTATTATTTTACCATATGTAAACTTTAATTCAAAATCTCTACTAACATATATGAAGATACAGTTAATAATCTTTTAATTATCCCAGAAGGTGTAAATTTCCGAGCATGTTTAAAAATTAAAGTGGAAATGAGTTTTACAAAACATACAAATGTTAAACTGATAAAACCCATTAATCTCAGTATGTGTACATGAGAGCAATGGGTTATTATTATTATGTGTTCGAAGACGTGGGAAGTATTTTGTGTGTCTATAAAGGTGTACCTTTATAGACGGTTTTGAGTTGTAGATTAGTAACTAGAAACGAAATCAATTTTCTATTGACTTACAATTTGAATTTTCTTAAGGAATAAAAAGAGCCTATACTTCACTGAAGTATAGGGGAGAGACAGAAACTAATCAGTTATTAATTTCGAATAGATACTTAAATCAATGAATTTTCCATTTGATTTTTCACTTTTTCTTAGCGTTCCTTCTAATGTAAATTTTAATTTTTTTTAAACACTTATGGAATTTAGATTTTCAGGTTCAACTTTTGCTTCAATACGGTTTAGCTTTAAATTAGTAAATGCATTGTCTAATAAAGCGGAGATTGCTTCAGGTGCATATCCTTTGCCCCAAAATGCTTTTGAAATATCATAACCAATCTCAGTTTTAGAGTTTTCGAAATCTAAGAAATTATAACCACATGAACCAATGATTTGATTAGATTTTGCTTCGATAATAGTAAATCGGAGCGCTTTATTGCTTTGAGCCAGCTCGTTTAGAAATTTAATCATGTCTTTTGCTTGATCCTCAGTAGTGAAATTAATAATATTCATGAATTTCGTAACATCTGGATCAGACCATATTTTAAATAAGCTTAATGAATCGGATTCTTCTGTTTTTCTTAAATGTAATCTTTGTGTGTATAATTCTGTAATCAATACTTTTACCTCCATTATATTGGTGATGGGTAGATTAAAAATATTGATATCTGCGCATAATTCAGCCCTTTCTACTCTTAGTTATTTTTTATTATACATGAGAGAAATAGAGAGAGGGAATTATGTGATTTTTTATATCTACTTTGTTTCTTAATTGTTTTTTCCATTTAATAGTACAAGTGATTTCATTAAAATGAAAGGAGAAAATCTTTACCTTTACTTCAAATATCAGTACGTGATTGACATTAGTAATAATAGAATAGTTATTTAAACTTTGGGAGAGGAACAATAATATGGCAAAAGTTCTAATGTTTAATTTTCCAGGAGAAGGACATATTAATCCGACAATTGCACTTGTCGAAGAACTAATAAAAAGAGGCGAGGAAGTTATTTACTATTGCGTAGAAAAGTATAGAAGTAAAATAGAGAATACAGGAGCATTGTTTCGACCATATGAAAATTTCATATCACAAATAGACATGGTAAAAAGAATGAGTAGGCAAATAGATTCTCAAGAACTATTATTACACATGGTAAAATCCATGGATAAAATAATAGAGATAATTTTAGAAGAAGTAAAAGAAGAAGAATACGATTATGTTATATATGATAATAATTTCGCTGTTGGATGGATCATAGCAGAAGTATTACAATTACCTAAAATTTCTTCATGTACAACATTTGCCATTACTAAAAAGATAGCTTCTACTCTTATGAAAAATCATGGGGAAAAAAATAAAAAATCCCCTTTATATCAGGAAGTCATGTGTATTTTGAAAAAATGGCAAGATATTTATGGAATTACTCTTAATGAAAAACAGAATGTGATGACATGCCCAGGGGATATTACAATTGTATATACATCAAAATTGTATCAACCAAATGTTGAAGAATTTGATGATTCTTATATATTTGTCGGACCCTCTATTGCACAGCGTAAAGATGTAGATTCTTTTTCCTTAGAACAGAAAAAGGGAAACAAGCTGATTTTTATTTCTATGGGAACAGTATTTAACCAGCAACCCGACTTTTATTACACATGTTTTGAAGCATTTCGAGATGGCTCGGTTACTGTCATATTAACTATAGGGGAACAAAATAATATTAGTCAATTAGATAATATTCCTTCTAATTTTAAGTTATCTAATTACGTTCCTCAATTAGATATTCTACAACAAACTGATCTATTTATTACACACGGGGGAATGAATAGTTCCAGTGAAAGCTTATATTTTGGTGTTCCTATGCTAGTTATTCCAGTTATGGGAGATCAGCCCATAGTTGCTCAAAGAATAGAAGAATTAGAAGCTGGAGTCCAGTTAGATCGTAATTTGCTTACTCCGGAAATATTACGTAATACAGCAATGCATGTGTTATCGAATGATATTTATATAAAAAATAGCCATAGAATTGGAGAATCTTTAAAAAATGCTGGAGGATATAACAAGGCAGCCGATGAAATTGAAACCTTTAAATTTAAAATGGGTATTAAGTAAAGCAAAACTACTGTGACTTTAAAAGTGAACTATGAAAATGATTTATATGGAGGGAACTAAAATGAAGATTTTAGAACAAAAATATCAAGAAACTAACTATCTAAAATCTTATGAGAAAAGTCTAAAATTATGGCCAACTAGTTTTTTATCTTACTTTGTAGAAACATCTCAAGGGAAGACTCATATTATTGAAAGTGGGAATAAATTAGCACAACCTCTCGTATTACTCCATGGAGCAAAGATGAGCTCGACAATGTGGTATTCAAATATTTTACACTGGAGTAAACATTTTAGAATAATGTGTATTGATATTTTAGGAGATAAAAATAAAAGTGTTCCCAAAAAGGGATTTACAGATCGCTTAAGTTACGCACTATGGTTAAAAGAAGTATTACATACATTAGAAATTAATAGCACCAACATTGTAGGATTGTCATATGGTGCTTTGCATACTGTTAACTTATTGACATTTTTTCCAGATAAGGTAAATAAGGCCGTGATAATGAGTCCTGCAGCAACGTATATTCCTTTTTATCCTTTGTTTTTTTCCTATGCTTCAGGAATGATAAATAGTAGGGAAGGGGTCGAGAAATTTTTAGAGTGGATTTTTGATAATCGATACACTATTCATCCATTTATTCAAGAACAATTGGTAGCAGGAATGATGTGGAATAATTCAGTGAAAAATGAAACTCCAACAGAACAGGGATTTCCATATATTTTTACGAATCAAGAGTTAGCCAAAATTCAAACGCCTATGCTGTTAATGTTAGGAGAGAATGAAGTAATGTATAACCCAATAGAAGCTTTCAAATGTGCTGAAAATTCATCACCCAATCTAACTGTAGAATTGGTGAAAGATGTAGGACATTTAATGTCCATGGAGAATCCTCAATATATAAATGATCGTATTTTGGAATTTTTTAATAAATAAGGCATCTCTAGTATCACATTGCAGATGTAGAATTCATAAAGTTAGTATCTACAACTACTTGAACACCACGTGTGTGGTAACTGTCCTTGATGTGTTATCTCATGTAACTATGTCGTTTTTAACGTGGGAATTGGTTTGGATATAAACAGAAATATTGCGAGGATAGTAGTTAATGATTCAATGATTTTAAAAAAGGAATGAATCGACGAGTACTATTCATTTCTATGATCAAAGGTACCTGTAATACATTTCCTTCAAGAAGGGGTTTATTTGCTAAAAAATTGTGGCTGAGGAATTTGTGGTGTATGTGGTGATTGGTATAAAAATTCTATCTAATAACCTATTAGTTTTATGTTGTTTATTGTTATTCGGTTAGGTTTATATCTTGCTTTTTACTTTATTCATTTTAAGCATTTTAATTTTTGGGATACTAGAAGTTGAATAATTACGAATAAATACGTTTGATTTATATTCTGTTTTTTAGTTATTAAGCTAACTTATTATACAATAGTTCAATATTTTATTATGGACGGAACTCAAGTTAGGTTAGTCTAAATGAAACTGATGTTTGATTCTAAATTAAGTACATTTTGGGTACCGCCACATGCCCATCAAGCTAGTAAAATGAAACATTCCTCAAAAGAGAAAAATTGATATCTCTGGAGTGAAAATATACAATTTTTCTCTTTTGAGGAACATGATGAAAACATAGCTTGATGGCTATGGGAAGTATCCATATAGAAGGGCGTTTTAAAAAGGGTTAGCTAAATTTTATCCCCAAATTTAATTCTGAAATTGATGATAAAACGTTGATTATTTAATATAGGGTAATGTTTACAAATAATAAAGTTGGGTTTAAAATCTCTTTTTGTCCTTCGTGTACAATTCTTAGAATCACATAGTATCCATAATAAAAGGAGAAAAGAAAGTTGAAATCATCCTTAGATAATATTCAAGAAAGTGAAAAATCAAAAAATCAAGGGCAACCAATATGGAAATCCATGTCTATGTTTTTAGTTCCCTTGCTTTTAAGTAATATATTACAATCAGTTGGACAATTGTTTGGTATGGTAGTGGTAGGGCGATGGCTTGGTGTGAATGATTTAGCTGCTATTTCAGCATTTTTCCCATTATTTTTTTTACTTGTATCATTTGTAATTGGGATTGGATCAGGTAGTTCGATTTTAATTGGTCAGGCATTTGGTGCCCGTAATGAAGATCGTTTAAAAGCTATCGTTGGTACGACGCTGACTTTTACCTTAATAATAGGAGCTATTTTGGCAGTGGTGGGAAGTATATTTGCCCTAAATATTATGCGCCTTATGGGTACGCCAGAAAATATAATTGATATGAGTGTGCATTATGCGCGTATTTTATTTATTTCTATGCCAGTTTTATTCTTATATTTTGCCTATACAACATTTATGCGAGGTACAGGAGATTCTAAAACACCATTTTATTTCTTAATTGTTAGTACAGCTTTAAATATGATTTTATTACCTATTCTAATTTTTGGCTGGCTAGGAATACCGAAGTTTGATGTGTATGGGGCCGCTTATGCTTCTGTTATCTCAACCATTGTAACATTTGTTGTTATGCTTATTTATTTAAAGAAGAAGAATCATCCACTGCAATTAGATGAGACAGTACGGAAATATCTTCGTATGGATTGGGATTTATTAAAACTATTATTACGCCTTGGGATTCCAGCGAGTATTAATATGATACTTATTTCGTTATCTGAGATTGCGGTAATCGCATTTGTGAATCGCTTCGGATCTGATGCGACTGCTGCATATGGAGTTGTGAACCAGGTTGCAAGTTATGTTCAGATGCCGGCGGTCAGTCTTGGAATTACAGTATCCATTTTCGCTGCACAATCCATTGGTGCAAATCAATTTAATCGATTACAGAAAGTTATTCGCGCTGGAATTGTTATGAACTATATAATTGGTGGAATATTAATCACTCTTATTTACTTGTTTTCAAGAGAAATCCTAGCGTTATTCTTAACGAGCCCGAATACAATCGAAATTGCACATAGTTTAGTGATGATTACACTTTGGAGTTACTTAATTTTTGGTCATGCTCAAATTATTGGTGCGACAATGCGAGCAAGTGGAACTGTACTATGGCCCACTGTTATCGGTGTCGTATCAATATGGCTTGTAGAAGTCCCAGTTGCTTATTACCTTTCTTATCATACAAATTTTGGTATAAAAGGAATATGGATTGGATATCCAGCTGCATTTATTGTGAGTTTACTTTTGCAATACGGATACTATAAACTTTCATGGCAGAAGAAACGAATTTCGCGACTTGTTAGTTAGAATAGAAGGTGAAAAATGAGGTTGTCCCATAAGTCAATTGTAGGGGTATGGAAACATCGTCATCAAGCTAATAAAACGGAGATACCTCAAAACGGGAATATCTCCGTTTTATATTTCCAACACAATTTTATCCTTTTAGAGAAGAATACATTTCTTAAATTGATGGTAATATGATAATGGAAATTTAGATCAAATTGCATCGGAGTTAGTAACAGAAGGCTTAGACTATATCTATATGGAGGATATACCTGTAAGGCAATCTCATGCTTTTCAACATTTTGTAGAAATTGAATTATCACCATTTCAGCAAAAGCTCTTACAACAATTAGCACTCAAACGAGGATGTTCAACAAGAAAAATGGCTTATACAGTATTACATTTCATGCTAAAAACAAAATAAAAAAACCCTACTATTAAAGCTGGATTTTTTTGAAGTGAATGAAATTTACCTAGGGATTGAGTCTCGCCCACTCAATTCCTTTTTTTATGTTATAAAAAAGAATGTAATTTGTCAAAAAGCATTTGCTATAGAATAACAAATGCTTTTTGTTGAACTTGAATTGAACACTTTCAGAAAGTATTTATATTGTTTGCCTTTTTCTCTTGAAAAAATGTACCCTCAATCACTAATTTTACCATAGAATATAGAAAATGTAGCGTTTTAATATCAAAAAACCTATTGGTTTTATATGGATTCTTTCTTTATAATAATGAAAGGTAGTTCCCGAATGTAGATAGGCTCTCATGCAAGAAAAGCAAGAGAGCCTATTTACATAAAAAAGGACAATTTATTTGGTGTAAGGGGTTTAATGACAGCTTGTTACTACAACCCGTTTTTATTTTAAAACAATTAATCAGAAAATTCAATCTGAAGTTTTTTCTCAATATGGCTTTTCATATTTTTGAATTATAATATAATTAATTCTTTTTATTTCTATATCTGCCTCTTATCTTCCTGTTGTGAATCCTTATGATAAGGATTCTTTTTTTGTTCTAATTTTATAATCTAATCTATATCTGTTCATTGCTTTATAGATTAAAAAGTCTAATTTTTGACTAACACTAATTACTTTTTGGTGTCTAAAACCATATGTTTTTACAAGATATCCTAATTCTTTTTTTTGATCTTCTATCATTTCATGTAGTAATTTTATATCCACTTTTTCTTTTAAACTCCTTTATACATAGAATGATGAAAAAACTATATTCAAAAAATGCAAACAAAAAAACAAGACTGAAACCAGCCTTGCCCTAGAGGAAAAAACTAACTCTTATATCTAATAGTACATTATGTATGGAAATTTTTGAAGTGGATATATCCAAAAAAGGATAAAAAAGTTATAATTTCAATATTTTTAAAGTTCTTTATTCTATAAAGAAACAGTCGAAATCGCTTGTTTATAAAGGAACTGTTGTTTTCCATTACTTACAATTAGTACCGTAAATTTATCAACAGCGATAATTTTTCCAGGTACTCTGACACCATTTATTAGAAAAATCGTTACTTCTGTCTTCTCTTCTATTAACTTCGCATAAAATTTTTCTTGTGTATGTATCATTTGGATGGTTGCAACTCCTCTCCTTTTTTGGAACGGTTCATAGCTTCTAAGAATGCATATTCTTTTACTGTTAGCTCAACCGTTGGGCAATATTCAACTTTCGATAATTCGTGAAATAGAGAAAGGTTTTTGTGTAGTTTTTGAATCATTTCATCTAAATTGATTTCTCCTACACCATACTCGATTACTGGATTTAAAAATATGTCTATATCTATTAAACTTGGTTCAATTAGGGAAACAATTTCTTGTACTTTTGGCAAAATAATTGTTTCATAACGTTGTTTGAATAATTCTAAGTCTTCTGGTGCGGGTTCATTTTCACATAGCTTTTTGAAAGATAGTACACGAATATCATTTTGTAATGAATCAATACACTCTTCATAAAAAGCCTTATCGAACCCTTCTTTGTCAGCAACATCATAATGAAGTTCTGTTTGTGATCTACGCTTTTTCTTATAAGAATCCATGAGGATTTTCTCTTTTCCGTTAAACATCATGATAAAAACAGTACGTTCTAAATTCATGATTTGGTTTGCTACGCTTAATGTTTCATCTAACACTTTTGCGCGTTCTTCTTCATTTAACTTTTTTATAGAGGATGGAACAAGGTTTTTGACATTCTCAAATGACTCTGAATTTATAATGTGTTGAAGAGAAAATTGAGCGACCTCTGGTAAACAAGGATCAGTTGCTTTGTCTAAGAGTAACAAATCTTTAATCGTTCGCACTGTATTTTTGATCTCTTTTTGAGCTTGGCGAACTTTTTCTATGCTTCTTTCCATGTATTCTGGTTGTTTAAGACGATTGAAAATGTATTCTCTTCTTTCTTCAAAATGTTGCTGTAAAAGTGACATAGTTGTTTCCCCTCTCTAAGTGTCTTACAGTTTTAAAATCCTTCTCATGGATGCAAAAGGAACAGTATAATTATAACATTTTATACTTTGATACGATTTTAAAATTCTTATATTTCGGAAATTTTGAGAAGACGCTTCTTTTTCGTGTTGTACTTGCACAAGTTTCATACTGTCGGCATATAGCTAATAGCGTAAAGCACGCTGATAGCTAATGATTAAAAATGTGGCCTAAAAGGGTCATTTTTTTATGGGAAAAGTGATATTACCACTCATATCGATTAAATAAAAAAGTAGAGAATCTTTTTGTATAAAAAGGTGAATAACGTACAAACAGAAAGGAATACGTTTTAGTAATACCGATATTATCGGTCACATCGGGGAGGGTGAACAGAATGGAAAAATCAAAGTTTAGTAAACCTGTAGCATTCAATAAGAAGAATGAAAAGGATCGGATCATGTTACAACATGTGAAGCGTAAAAATTTTTCGGGGTATGTAAAGAAATTGATTTGGAACGATATACCCGATAAACATAAGAAAATAACATGCGAAGAGGATAGAAAACAAGTACCGCCAACCATTAAACAAGACGAACAGAATGTAACAGAAAAGAAGAAATTAAGTGCCGCGGAACGCATTGAACAGATTAAGGCGCAAACAAAAAGACAGGAGCCTCAAAAAAGCTCACTGCCCGTATTTTTACCCAACAAAAACATTAACAAGTGATCCAATAATCGCGCCTACAGCGACAGCAATAGCAACATGCATATCGTTAGACCTCCTACTTTTCATTTATAGGTAGTATGTGTAGTTCTTAAAAAATTATACGAGAGGTGTTACAACATGACTAAGACAGAAACGATTTCTTTTCGCTCTTTTATGGACCAAAGTTATAAAAAGAAAGCACATAAAGAAACAAATAATAAGAACGTACTAAAAAAGGTTTTTACGGCTACAGGGAGTTCATTAATATTAATACTTCCAAAGGTAGCATTTGCCGCGGGAGTTAACGGGACGTTTGGCAATGTTCATAGTGCTATTATGAACGGGTTTGATGCGGGCGTAGTTTTAGTTATTATCTTTTCGGGCGCGGCCTGGGCATTGGGGCACCGTACAAAGGCAATAGAAATTTTAATTGGTGCATGTTGTGGGTATATCTTGGCTAGACATGCGGTTGACATAAGAGACTTTTTAAAGGGAATTTAAAAGGAGGGGTCCTTGTGAAATTCATTTTAGAAGGTAGAAAAATGATTGCGGCTAATACAACTGGGTATATTGGAGAAAAGGCAAAAGAGGGTTCTTTTTTAGATCAATTAAATAATTTTAGTGATGCTATTGTAGGGAAGGAAATGGAATGGATTTTCAAGCCAGTTGGTGAATTTATGGTTGATATAGTAAGCGAATTAGGTCATTGGTTTATTCTAAATTTGCCCGATATTATGGGATATGGTGCATTGGTGACAGCTGGATTTATCATGATAGGTTCAATGACAAACAAAGGTGGAATGATGAAGCCGCTTGCCTATTTTGCAGGCGGACTTATCTTAGCAATATGTATATTAGGAGGGGCCTAAAAATGATACAGGGAGAAGGCTTTATTATGTGCGATAAAGAAAATACAAACCTTCCTGTTTTGGCACAAAATGAATATTTGCCAGTATTATATGAACCTAAGAAAATAAAAAAATCCTGGTTTAAAAGAAAAGAGATATATTCTTTAAAACAATTTTTACAAGTAGAAAAAAACAAAATGGTTGTATATCGGATTATTCCTCATGCGGATGTGTCTAATAATAAAAAGCGTTTATGGAGGGCGATCCATAAGATGTATGAAATGTACGAAAGTATGGGAAGTCGTATAGAAAGAAAAGGGATTACATTTCATTATCGTGAAAAGGACTATTTCTGGTTTGATGTTGTTTTCAAACAGGAAAAAGGCCAGAAGAAAATTGAATTTTATGTAGCAACTAGCGAATATCAAGCATTAAAGCTCAAAAGAAAATTAGAGAACAAAATGAGTGTGACAATTAAGGAAGCGAAAATATCAGATTTGCAAATTTCTGATGAAAATACAATCGTACAAGAAATGCGATATTTGAAACATGACATCTTTTCCCTAAATACAAATAGCAACGATACAAAAACGCCTATTGGTAATGTTTTGAGTGTTATTGATGAACTAAGTTATGATGGAGACATTTGCCGATTGAGTATCTGTAATGAAGCGGAAAACCGTCAGAAGTGGGTGAAAAACGCTTCCTGGGCCATTGAAAAGTTAAAGAAGGGGAAACCACCCCAACGGGTTAATATGAGCGGCAAACGACTTGTAACAGGGGCTAAAATTGGTGTTGCGGCTGTTATTAATGAAATAAATGATTTATTAACTGATACATTCCAGGCGTTCTCGAACGCTTTTTTTAAATCAGATAAAAAATTTAGCAAAGAGCACATCATTAAAAAGGCACATACAACCGCTGATGAAGTTGGAACAAATCGTGTAAGTTATGACAAAGGAAATCAGCCTGTTTTTAAAACGCGTATACGGGTGGTCTCACATTCCCATGATCGGTTAACCAGGGAGACAATGGGGGAAACCTTAGCACTTTCTATGATGGATTTATCAGAAACGAATGAACTGCATGGCGTAAAAATAAGAATGAGAAAACGCCAAACAGAAATATTACAGGAATTAAATACATTCGAACTATCAAGCAAGACAAAGTTTGATCCGAATGTGAATTTGATGAGTGCCGATGAAATGAGCAAATTAGCTTTGCAAATGCCTGTAAAAGAGTTGCAACGAAAATATGCAGATGCATTGAGTGTAAAAAAGAAAGTTGAAATTGAGATACCAGCGATTATGCGGGATGAGAAAGGAATATTTTTGGGACATTCGGAATTGAAAGATCAAAAAATACCAATCTATATGCCAATAGATAATCCAGATAATTTTTATAGAGGTTACGTCTTTATAGGAGGACAGGGGGCTGGTAAAGATACAGCAATTAAGAATTTTGTCATTGAGGGAAATACAAAACATAAGATTAGTTTTATCATACCAGATGCAATTGTAGAAGAAGGTGGGCGGGGTATGGCAGACGGGATTCGTGATGCATTACCACCAGAAAACATTATTGATCTGGATTTAAACGACAGTGATTATATCCCACCTCTAGATTTAACAGAAGTAATTACAAAGCTAGGGCGGAACGGTGCTTCAAGATTTGCGGATGAAATGATTGATTTCATGCAAATTGAAGGATTAAGCCGAAGTGAAAAATATTTAACGGATGCGGCCAAAGCAAGTAAAGGAAGTCTATTTAATATTAAACGTATTATAGAAGATGAGGACTTTCGGGTAAATCGTATTCAAGAATTAGTGAATGAAGGGAATTTGCGTCTTGCGAATGAACTGATACAGTGGGGAGATAATGAACAATTAGGGAATAAGTGTGACCCCATCATAACCAGATTAAACCGCTTTTTTGGGAATGAAAGATTGTATGATATCTTTGCACAAGACCCATTGAAAGAACTTGATTTTGGTAAATGGATGCAAGAAGGAAAAGTTATTATTTTAAGGGTTCCAAATGCTAGGGGATTGGGGGAACATGCAGTAAAAACCCTGGTTCACTGGATCACACTAAAAACCTTCATGACCAGGCTATTAATGACTAAAAAAGAGCAAGAAACTGGGGCGTTTATCATTTTTAATGAACCCGAGCAATATGAAAGTGAAGGATTAACTAAATTGATGGGTAGAGTGGGTACAGAGGGCAGAAAAGAGAGACTAGGAAGCATCTATGCATTTCATCATTGGAACAAATTGAAACCGTCATTACAAGAGAATTTACAAGGTGGCGGCGTACAGCAATTCCTATTTATGAACGATCATACAAAGACATTTGAATTATCTAAGCATCGATTTGAGGATACAATTTCATTAGAACAAGCATATAAAATACCAGCACATCACGCGATTATCAGTGTAAGAGCTGGGGGAGAAACGCAACCATCGTTCATTTGTAAAATGGCGCCACCGGTTAAATCAAAATATGATAATAGCTTTCTAACAAAAAGGCATTCTCGCATGTATGGCCGATCCTGGATCGATTTACAAAAACAGTACGGATAAAGTAAAGGCACAAGAGCAATGGTTCTTGTGCCTATTTACATTTTCCAAAAATCATGTGGTTGTGCGTAGGGGTCTATTTTTCTAATAACTTTCAAGAGTTTTTTCATTACAAGGGGTGTTGGAATATACGTTTTGTCACGACAAGCCTTTGTCATTGTTGGTAAAGAAATACCCGCAGTACGTGCGATTTTTTGTTGTTCTATTCCATGACGATCCAGCCATTTTTTTAATATGGTTTTATTATCTTTGAAAAACACTTTTCATCTCTCCTAAACTTGTATAATTTGGTTACAAGTTTGGACAGATTTTTTAGAATCTATTCTATAGAGTTTAATATTTTTTTAAATATGGGGAGAAAGTAGAATTTTTATGAAACAATCTAACGAACGATTCTGTTAATTTTTAACTAGTAATCTGGTATACATATAATGCAAAGATTTGACTTACGCATCATACAACAAATCTTTGCAAGGCGGCTTCCAAAAACATTTTGACATTTACATGCAAGAAAGTATAAAAAAAGATTTAAATTGCAAACAGCAAATTAGAATTTAGTTTTGAAGAAAAATAATTTGTATAGTGGAACAAAAATAAAGACGTATGATGTAGTTTTTCATCATACGTCTTTATTTTTTGAAAAGAGCCTAGACCAGAATCCTTGTTTTTGCTCCTGGGTGGACACTATAAGTTTCTGTGATTTTTTTATTTCATCAAAATCCCATTTTAAGAGTATATCAAGGCTATAGCACAAGGTGAATGCGTAGTTGTTAAAGAATAAACTAAAGTAATGGGAAGACAGAAAAAGATACTCTAGGAATTAACAGAGTAATTAAATGGAATTAGGGATCCCTATAACAAAAATCAAAATTAATGAGTGCTATAGTATCGATACAGGTACGACGAATCATTAAAGCGAAGACTAATAGAAAAAAATGTTGGGCTTCATGGGATTCCCTTGTAAGTATTAAGCAGAAATTGAGAGATGAAAAAATCTTGCTTGCAAGCATAATTAAAAGTGTACAATGGGTATTAAGGATTGTTAAAATCATACTGTGGTAAGAGTGTAGCGATACTATAATGGAGGTGGTTGAATGGAGAGCAGAGATGATGTTGTAAGTGAAGTGTATTTAAAAACAATAGATGTCTCCCGTATCACCAATCTAGCAGAAAGTACAATCAGAAAATATAGCTTAGAACTCGAAAAACAAGGCTATGAGTTTAATAAAGATGGCGATACAAGACTGTATCATGCCGATGATGTAACAGTTTTTAATACTTTAAAAGAGATTAGAGAAAAAACTAAGGTTTCATTGAATCACGCTGTTAGCGTGTTGATGACGCAGCATTCCCGTGCGACACAGGGTGTAGCGCGTTCGGAGGTTGCTGTGACAAGGGTTCAAAGTGAAGAGGAGCAATACGCGCTACAATCCATATCGAGCGAAATCAGGAACTTCCTAGAAGATATTAAAACTGAATTTATGGGTTTTCGAAAAGAACTTGAAATTGAACGTCAAAGCAATGATTTATTTAAACAAGAGCTTGAAGCGGAACGTGAAAAAAATCAGAAATTAGAAAAGAAACTTGACCTTATTATGACAGAATTAGAAAAACTAAACGCTAAAGCTGATATTTCTAACCAAGAACCCAAAAGGAAGAAGCTATTTGGGATATTTTAAGTTTATACAAAACAAAAAGAGTTGCTCTCATATGGACAACTCTTTTTGTTTTAGAAATCTGGATCTTCTAAATCGTCTTCATCTAATGATCCCGTAATGTTGGTATTAGTTATTAATTGTCCCATTTGACCTACGTCTTTTAATAAATCATCTGCCAGAGAATTATGGGTATTCTCATCGTTTTGCATAAGAACAGCAGATACAGGAGCCACCTGGAGATCTGAAATTGTTTGTGTGATTTGTTTTATGGCATTCATCATTTGTTCTTGATTTTTTGAGACTTTTAGAAGTTCTTTTTTTGCATCAAAGGGCTCTTTTTGTGTTAAGTCTTGTTCAACTAATTGAATAATATAAGTTGCAAGCTTTTTTGAGCGGGCTTTTTGCTCAAGGTGATTATAAACTTCTTCGCTCATGTGATCTGTTCGAAGCCCAAACACTGTTTGTTTCTCGGTCTTTTTAGTACGTCCCATAATGCGGCTCCTCCTTTCTGACTATACTTATTTCTCTGTTTTTTGCAGTATTTCACCGCGACTTTTTACTTCAAGACCATATAAATTTAATTTACGTGAATCTGGTAAGAAAATATGATTTGCTTGAGCGATTTCAGCTCCATACATTTCTTCAATGACTTCATGAATGCTAGTTTCTAGTATTGGGGCAACACCACCGAAATAAACATATTTATAAACTTTATCAGCTGGTGCAGGCATTACATCTTGGATTTTTAAAATTAGAAACTTAGCAAACTCTTTTAAGGAAGAACGAATTTTGTCCGTTAAATCTACACGCTGGCCAGTGTTTCCATCCACTAATTCCATTTTTGGTTTTTGGAAATTGTTTACTATAAATGTTTCAAATGAACGTAAATCAGAGAATTTTTCTAGGAACTTTTCTTTTCTTAATTTTTCAATATGAGATAGATAAGATAATTTGTCTATTGGTTGCATTGAATCACGGTTCTTAGGTGATTTTAAACCGGCTGGCGATAATACTAAATCAATCGTTCCCCCGCCAATATCAACAAGTACTGTATCGTTATTATCGAATTGTCTTGCCTCTTCACGATCTTCTAATTCAAAATTCTTTTTAATTGCTAAACGTGCAATTTCTCCTTCGATACGACAAGTTGCCTTTTCTACAGTTATTTTTAATGTTTTTTCCATTCCTGGTGTATGTATTGTAACTTCATGTTCTCCAGCAAATCTTTCTGCCATTGCATTTTGCGCTTCACTAAATTTAGCTGTTCGTTTTAGTAACCATATAGGTAACATTGTTTGGAAATATTCAATTTCAACAGTATTGTCATCCGATTCACGAGTTTCATTAATAGCATGATAGAAAGAAACAGCTGATAAAAACATTACGTAAGGGATAGGGCTTGTAATTTTATCATGAAGTTTATTGACATGATTGTTAGCTAATGCATGTTTTGCAGCTTCGTCGCCAACTAAGAAGAATCGTTCAGTGTCTTCTCCTGGGATTGTTGTTGAAATAAGTAGGCGAGATAATAATTCTTTAGGATTAGTAATGGTTGCTACAAAATGAGAATCAGCTTCGTCTTTACTGATTTCTACAACGTTTGTAGGAGTTTCGATATAGAAACCATCAATTAAGTTCATATCAAGTGAGTTTCCAGAATCCTTATTCATCATAGTAATTTTCATTAACTATTCACTCCTTTTGTTATCTTGTTAACAAGATAACATTTTTTTAGCGTTATTGGAAGTAAATTTTTGAAATAAGTTAACAAATAAAAATGATAATATCATCTATAAAAATAAGGGTTTTATGTTATTTTTATTTCTAAATATCAATTAAAGTTAACAATAAATTTATTGTTAACTTTAATTGATATTTAGATATTTTTCATAATATGTTTGTATCTTTTCGTTTTTTCGATAAGAATTTTTCCTTATACAATGAAGCGATAAGGCTTCTAAGCGCAAGAACTGTGGGTACAGTTCAATTTCTCATCAAATTAAATAGGTTTTGTATGCAACATTGCCCACACTCTGGATTCCCTTCATTTTCTACTTGATAAAATAGAATTCAAATATTACCAAATTTAAATAAATATTTCTACAAATTCAAAATATTAACAAAAATAATAAAAGTGATACATTTAATTTGTAACTTATAAAAATATTTAAGGGGGATTAATTATGTTTAAAAAAATGATAGTAAGTACTTTAGCAACAGGCTTATTATTCTCGGTTAGTGGAAATGTATTTGCTGAATCACCGGATTATGATTCAGTGAAGTATGAAATTAATGCTGCAGTCAAGGCATCGGAATTTAAAGATATAGCAAAGATGCCTATAGATATAAAAAAAGTAACTTCCACCGATCCTTATAATTTAGATAAAAAGAATGGTAGAGTACATAAAGGCTTTGATTTTGCAGCACCACAAGGAACAAGAATAGATGCTGTTCAATCTGGTAAAGTAGTTTTTGCTGATTTTGGAAGCAAAAAAATGGGTTTACTGATTATGGTAATGTAGTAGTTATCGAACATACCTACAATAAAAAGAAACTTTATACCTTATATGCCCATATGAGTAAGATGTCAGTGAAAAAAGGTGACACAGTAGAAGCGAGTCAAAAGATAGGAGAAGTTGGTAAAACGGGAGAAGCGACAGGTAATCACCTTCACTTGGAAGTAAGAACAGATACACTTCATGGTGAACGTGTAGATCCAACTAAATATTTACCACCATTTAAAAAATAATAATATGTAAAACTTTTAAGCTAGCAGTCCTTGTATGGAATGGTTTAAAAAAGCCCTGTTTTTTGCTTGCAACAGGGCTTTTTTATTTACATAATGTTCGTTAGCGGAAGTAATAGTATAAGAAAACCACCTGTGATGGCAGTCAATTTTTAACATAGTATGGAGTTCATGTAATCATCTTAAAAGTGCATTTTAACGAGGCACATTAAAATATGTCGTTTTAATTTAACGCTTTTATAATGTCATCTATAAATATTTTATCGATTTCATGTCCTTGGTTTGTTTGTTCTGAATCCATAATTACTCCTTGTGATTTCTCTTTGTCAATCCACAAATAGTATGTTTGAGTTGTTCCACTTAAAAAGTGAACATTTACTTTGAAATTTGGCTTGTGTGTACTAGATATATTTGAATGTGTATGCCCGATATGGGTGATAGCGTTCAAGAATGCTCCAACATCAAATTGTTTTACGAATATGTAGGTCTTATCCCCTTCAACTTCAATAAATTCAATAGACTTATCTTTTATGGAGTGTACTCCTTCACCGTCTTTCGCTGTATTATGAAGTATAATGCCATCTTCTGACTGTTCACAATCTCTTAGCATATATGCTATATCATGTGTTTCTTGAGGAGTAACAAACTTATTACATATATCCTTTCTATAGTCGTTTTTGTACTTGTAAGTAAAAGTGAATTTTTCATTTTGATAAGTTACAGTTTGTAAAGTTGGTACTTTTGCTTCCTCGTCAGTTAAATAATTTTTAATTTGTATTTCATCATTTTTCTTATCTTTTACATTTTGAGAAAATGTTTCAAATCGTTCTAGGTTTCTAGATTTTTCTTTAGGTATATGTATAATAATCTCATTTTTGTTAGCTTCAGTGGATGCCTCTTCACCGCCATTACTACATGCAGTTAAAGCAGCGATCGATAAGCATAATCCTCCAACAATTAATGTTTCCTTCAAATTGAGTTCCTCCCTAAAAAATATTATAAATTTAATCATAACAATAAATGACTATTCTTATTAAAAAACTTAGTACCTCGAATAAGCTAAGTTTAGATCACATATCTCTACTCAGGTAATTAATAAACATGCATGTAAAGTTAACATAACGTCCTATTATCGATAGCAATGAAAAAGGGGAATCCTTAATCTCAGAAGGAATCCCCTTTTTCATTTTCTATAAAGCTATTCATCTTTTTATACATTCCTATTCTGGGGCGCCTTTTGGCTTCCCTGTAGTTCCCTATGTTTCCCTATTTTTTGCATAAAATTTTGTATACTCCTAGCGTGGTTATTTTCCGAAATGCTGGCGGTACATCTATTATGTGTATTTTGTGTTTTCACTAGGTGTTTTTGATTTTTTGGACGGATTTAAAAATGGATTCAGTTCTAAAACTGAAAAAGTAGAAAATCAAGAGAAAAAATAAAGTTTGTATAGATGTTTTGAAGACAAAAGACGACTTAGACTTATTTAATGTCGTCTTTTATTTTTAGTTTCTGATAACATTGTATTAATTGAATGTATAGGGTGATTTAGTAAGGATTTGAATATGTGAACCATTAGTTTACATGTATTATATTAATGGTTTCTTTATTGATTAGGGGTTTATATGTAATGATTTCTTAGAGGTGAATAATATGGATTTAGGTTCGCAATTGAAAAGGTTTCGTGAATCAAAAAGCTTTTCACAAGAAGATGTGGCTCGAAAGGTTGGAGTGACTAGACAAGCTGTTTATAAATGGGAGAGCAATAAAAGTTATCCTGATATTGATAATTTGATTTTACTTAGTGAATTATATGAAGTAACAATTGATGAGTTAATAAAGGGATTAGAGGGTGCTAGAGAGGAGTTAAATAAAAAGGATAAGGATGAGTGTGAAGATGATGAGGATGAAAATGATTTTGGCTTTTTTATAGGTATTGTTCTTATATTTATAGGGATATTTATTGGCATTGAAGGAATTTCTTTATTTATAACTATATTGGGAATGCTGATAATGGTTTTTTATAGTGATGTAAAAAAGGCAATTATTACTGAATTTAAAATAAAAAGAAGACCAAACTAGATTTTTTCTGGTTTGGTCTTCTTTTTACTGCTGCTTATTCCAGAATTGAACGTATCTATGCAGGGCCTCAACGCTTTTTAATCCCAAAAACGCTTTGATTTCAATGGGCTTCATGCCATTCTGTAGCGCATTTAGTATAAAGCGGTTCCGTAGTATAGTAGGCGTTATATGGATTTCAGCTCATTTCGCTTCTTTTTGTAACATGCGTTGTACAGCGATTCGAGTTAAAGCGGCGGGTTGCTCTTTTTCATAATCCCAGCGGAACGTTTGCGGGCCGAAATCAAAAGCCACAAAGAAGGAATCACCAGTTTGTTGGAGGCGCCCCAATAGAATGGCGCATTTCTTTAATGTACTGCTGTCAATTTTAAGTAACTCTTGAACATCAGTAGGAGAATAAACTTTATCATGTTCTAGCGTCATAACGTTACATCTCCACTTTTTGTTATATAATTGATTAAAAGAATATACATAGGAGTGAGTTTATGGAACTTCAAAAACGTTTGGAGCTTATAGATCAATTAAAGACAGATGAACATATGAAGTTATTACTTGCTGGCATTAGGACTATTGGTGGTTTAGATAAGCTATCTAGAGATTTGTGTAAACTGCATAAAGTAAAGAATGAGACAATAAATGAAAAAATTAGGCAATACAGTGGTAATTTAGTAGATAAATTTGAAACTATGTCAAATGATTTTTATGAGTCTGCTGTTAAAGAAGTTGTTGAATTTTTTGGTTCAAGCTATGAAGATGATGACGAAGTTACAACCTATGTTTTTAATTATGGAAGAGGTCAATATGACATCGATAGTTTGATTGTAAAATTAAAAGATTTGTACATTGAAATTGATCAAATACCTGAGGGGTATGTGGGCTTATCTGCTGACAATGGTAAAGTAGTTCTTGTTCCTGAAAATGAATTTGATGCTATGTTTGTTGAGAATAAGAAGGAAAAATAGTATAAATTTAGGTTAACATTGCCCATCCCCGAAGGGTGGGTAATGTTAACCTTTATAAAACCTTCGGCTTTTTGCAGATGGAATACTTTTTTAACTCAATCTTATAAGTTGTAATTTTTATATGTTTTTGATGCGAAATCTTTTGAGAGGTTTTGCACTATTTATGGTATTTTATTGCCGTTTATTCCAAAATTGAACGTATCTATGCAGGGCCTCAACGCTCTTTAATCCCAAAAACGCTTTGATTTCAATGGGTTTCATGCCATTCTGTAGCGCATTTAATATAAAACGGTTCCGTAGCATAGTAGGCGTGACATGAATTTCGGCGCGTTTTGCTTCTTTCTGTAACATGCGTTGTACAGCGATTCGAGTTAAAGCGGCGGGCTGATCGTTTTCATAGTCCCAGCGGAATGTCTGTGGGCCGAAATCAAATGCTACAAAGAAGGGATCGCCTGTTTGTTGGCGTGGCCTTACAAGATTAGGAATCTGATTGTAATAGGATAAGACAAGTTTTATATGCTCTTTTGAAAGGGTAATAGATCGCTTGTAGGCGTGTAGTCCTCCTGGGGTAATGGTATTCGTTCCAAAGTGTATATCATGCATGGATAACGTTAAAATGTCCTGGATAGATAGCCCATAGTCTAACATGAAATGAATCAATAAAAGGTTTCGTTCCAGAATAAACTTTCTTCCTGACGCCTGGTAGTCGGTCAATCCGTTATAACTACGCATGACGCGGAATAGCTTTGTAATTTCTTGATCCGATGCAAAGTGTTTGGAAGTTAGTCCAGGAGGGGTGACATTACTTTTTAATTCCTGGGCCGCGCCATGAAACTGTAAAAAGTTAATTAAAATACCTCGTACACGTTTGATATTAGAAATTGACGCCCCACGTTCCTTTTTAAACGCTTTTAAGTATCTGTCTAATACATTTACATCAAAAGAACGAAAAAACGATTCTGGGGGCAATTTGACGTGTTTCTGAATCCAAGATATAAAAAGCGTGAGATCGTAGCGATATTGTTTAACGGTGGAGGATTTACGACCATGTTTTAACAAATCAGAAAGGAAAACATCAACAGAAAGTTCCCAAGTCATCTTTATATACTCCTTTATCTTAAAAATTGTGTACCGCAATTATAAGCGAGAACCATACAAACAGGCAATAGGGGATTCTAGATCGTGAGGTTTTTTGAGGGGCTTGTGTGAGATGCCATAGCCGAGACATTGCGGGGCCATGCGGGGCCATGCGGAGACATATGGGTCTGGCTAGACAGGACGTGTGGTTGTGATATAGGGGGATATATAGATGTATTGAGATGAGTGGAAGGCGAATGATGGACCGATGTTGAGGGAGGACGATATGCGAGGAATGGGAATGACCGCCGCCCGCCTGCGTAGTTTTTTGAAAATCTGCCTGTCAACGGAATCTGATTCATAGCTGAATCAAGATACCCTTAACAGGAGAGCTTCGTTTTTCTTTTTCTTTATGTATGTAGAATAAAGCTAGTGTTTGTGTACATTAACCTTAATTTGCACTTATGCCGAAATGATGCCGCATTTCATCATGTATACATTACATAGACATCATATTCGCATCACTTTGGCATAACATAAACATCAGTATTATTGCAGTATGCTTGGATAGAATTAGGATTGATAATAGATACACAATTATCATGATATGTAGGAAAAGAAACGAATAAAGCTACTAATTATTAATGTGTTTGTTCGGAAATAGGATGAGCAACTGAAATACTGTAGATTTATATATTAAGTGAAGAGAAGATTTTAATTTTGATATTTTGATCAATTTTTGGATGATATGTAGAAGTTTATAAAAAAAAAGAAACTCCCTATATAGGAAACTCCTTATAATTAAATCTTGTTTTTTAAAAATTAAAAGCATTAAATACATTAGGATTTATTTTTGCTCAATGGGCCTTACTCTTACAAGGGATTAGAGATTTCTTCTTATTTAATTACTGGTTTAAAAGCAGGTTCAATTCGAGTTTAAATTTATAGTGGATTTGTTGTGAAAAACGCCCTTAATTTATAAAAGTATAATAGATTGATAACATGTTTAATCTATTAAAATAAAGAATGGCATGACAAAAAGCCTTGTTAGATATGAATTTTTTGAACAAGGCTATAAAACAATTATTTTTTTGTAAAAAACGAGATTTACGCGTTTGGATCAAGCATCTTTTTGAATAAATCTAACGGGATTGTACTCTTATTTGATTTTCTCAATCCTATATTTCTTATGTTTTCTTGCGCTTGTTGCTGTCTACGCTTCCTATTTGCAGTTAACTGTTTTGTATAGATTTTCATGAAATGAGCGGGCGTACTTTCTTGTGATTTGTTTATCTCAAAAAACTGTACACAATCCTCAAAAGTCTTTCTTGCTTCCCAATCTACGTCTGGCGGCATACGCAATGCGATTGTATAAGCATCTTTTTCAGTAATATTTGTATCTTTACTTATGATATACATATAAAGTTTCTTTTGATCTTCGCTCATAAACTCATCCATTTCGCGGAAGCGTAGTTCTAGCTTTTCACCCGCATTAGGGGCATTCATTGGCTGTTCTTTTACTTTTACTTCTACTTCTTCATTTGTAGGAGCAACAAAATCCAATATATCTACTCCCTGGCATGTAGGTACAGTTGGCTTTTCTGTTTGATCTGTAGGTTTATCCTGTTTTTTACTTAGTTTTTTAGATAGAAACTTTGTAAATGTAGAAAACATATCAATTGAAAACGCCCATTTTTGCTTAAAGTATTCAATGATTTTTAAATAATTGGTATTGAGGCTTAATATGTAAATAGATGGTGCCTTCTTACCATGACGTCTTGTTTTGATTTGATGGCATACCTCGAGGTCCTCTAACCATTTCAGAATAAAGTTGATGATCGGCACAGAAATACCCGACTTTTCACTGATTTGATTTTGTCTCATTTGAGAGTATCCTTCTTGTACGAGGTAAGATAAAACAACTTCCAATGCCTGATAGCGGCGTGGTGTTTGTATGAAGAAATCTTTAGTGGTTTTACCTTCTGTATCTAAAAGAATTAGATCAATAGCTTTAATTACTTTTTGTACTGTTTTATTGATAGCACCTCGCGGAACATGAACCAGGTGTGGACTTAATTCTCGTTTTGCTGTACTTAGTAAAAAGTTATTTAGTAGCATAAAAAAACCTCCTATTTTTCCACCACAAATAAACAGGAAAAACAGAGGTTTTATATTCACAATAGATTTACGTTATGGTATAATTTTAGTATCAAGTTTGATACTAAAGAAAAACACATATACCTATAGTGTGAATTAAAGCCCCTATCTCTTGGAGTTTTTAATTGGATTCTAGTTTGGCGACCGGGAACCAATTAAAAACAATGCGGTGGGGTTTTATTTTTTTTATTTATATCCAGCGTACTTTCTGGAAAATTAATGATACGAGTAAGTTATTTTTATTTTACAATTCTATTTGAATAATATCAACACTATAAGTTCATATTTGACTATAAAATATGAATTTAAATGTCTTAACATGTCTACGTTTAAAATTTTAAGAATATTCTGAAATAAGTTGAGAAAAACAGATGTTCGTCTGATATGGTATAATTTTCTTATTTACATGTACGTTTCTGAATATTCTTAAAACAAGAAGAGGTGAAAATATATGAAGAAGTTATCTAAGGAAATCGACAATTATTTATCATCTAAAAATAAGACGTATACAGATTTAGCAAAAGAAATTGGAGTTGCCAAATCTACAGTTTCAAATTGGATTAATAAAGATAAAGAGTTATCTATATATACTTTTTCTAAAATTACACATGTGGTTTTTACAAACGATAAAGATAAGCAGGAACAGAAAATCATAGAGTATTTAAAGACTTTAGATGATAGGTTAAATATTAATGTAAAAGTAGCGTTTGCATTGGCTCATTTAAACGATCATGCAACATTAATGGAACAGATTTATGAGATGTGTGAAGAAAACAATGATCTGGAAATGAAACGATTAGCAAATGTTTTTAATTTATATATTGAGCGTTTAAATGGAAAAAATGTTAGAGAAGTGTATTTAAATATTGAAAAGGCACGAGCTAAAAATAATAAGAAGAATTACGATATAGAAATTTTTTGTGACATACTTAGTATGTTGATTTTATGTGATTTGGGCGATTTTGGATTAATCGAAGGGTATAAAATTAGGATTGAGGATAATTTTAAGTTAGTGACTAATGTTTACTTGAAACAATTATATGAATTTTGGATAAAAGAACTTTGGAGTTATGCAGAATTAAGGAAAGATAAAAATTTAGAGTTTGAAAGAGAAAATAGACAACTAAGAACATCTAAGGATTTGAACTTTTTCCCTGTTATGGAGGCTTTGTTGAATATTAGAAGTGGGGAAAATGTTATGTTTTCCGATTACAAAAAAGCTTTATATTTCTTCCAAGAAGCATTGTATGTATTAAATGGTGCGAAAAGTAGTTTGAAATACAACATCGCATTAAATGATATTAATTTCATTAGAATAGTTTGGTGGAAAGATTTAGACAAAATTGATTTTGAAAAACTTCATCTTGCAGAATATGCATTGTACATGATTAAATTAGGGGAATTCCAACAAGCAATATACATATTGGAGCAAATAAGGCTGAAAAATGGAGAACTAACACCACTTCAAACATGTTATATGGGTATGGCTAAAAAAGATGTACAGTTAATAAAAAAGTCTATTGATATGTTCAAAGCGAATAACGATTTTTTATATGTGAAATTTGCAGAAGGAATATACAATGAATATGCAGAAAGTGTAATATAAGATTAAGGGGAGGAGAGAACCAAGTGAAAAAGTTATATGCGTTGATGGTAGTTACTTTGCTGTTATTACCCATAGCAAATAGTTCACCAAGTAAAGTGGATGCGAAACAATATTACGCTAAAGTTGAAAACTTAGAAAATCAAAAACAATTTTATAGAATGATGGTCGATCCAGGTGGTGGAGGCTGATTTTTAATTTAAAATTTAATTTATATTTTTCAAAAGACATCGTTTAAGCGGTGTCTTTTGTGATTTTATAAACTGTTTTGCAAATTCTTGGATAGGAGTTTGTGAAACTATTGTATGTTTTTTCACAATATGATACTAAAAGCGGAGGGTTAGTTATGGGGACAAAAGGATTAGATGTGAATGAGTTGATTGAAATTGTAAAAGAAATAGACTTACAAACTTTTAGTGAAATTATAGAATTATGCGCAAGCTATGAAAATGAAGAATAAGAGAGTCTCATTATTGAGGCTCTCTTATTCTTTTTGTTCAACCTCCATTTTTAATTTAGTCGCATATTTTAATAATTCTCTCTCGATTTGGGGCTTATATTCATCTGGCACACTCATGTATTTTTCGTGAAGAAGTCGTGCTAAACGCTCAACAGGATCTTCACCTTTTACTGTTTTTAATATTTCGGCATCTGGAATTTCACTTTGTAACAGTGATGCAGTGTTTACTCCTAGATAGTTAGCGATTTCTTCTAATTTATTGAAGCGAGGCTTCTTTTCACCAGTTATCCAACTAGAAACGGTTCTGTAAGTTGTTCCTAAATCTTTCGCCATTTGTTTGCGATCAACACCTTTTATTGCTATTAATTTCTTTATGTTTTTCCCTAAAACATTCTCTGTAATTTCCATTTTATATCACTCCATTTTTAGGCATTTAACAAAATAAGGAAAAAATATCACTTAAAGTGATAAAAATATGAACTTTAAGTGTTGACTTTCGGCTTAAAGCCGAATACAATGTAATTAAGGGAAGGGAGGGTGAAACAATGCTAGCGTCAGAAAATAAAACCATTGTACGAGAATATAGGGAATCCAAGGGTTTAAGTATTAAGGAAGTTTCTAAAGGCGCTAAAATTCCAATCGGCACATTATATGATGTTGAAATTGGGAGAAGGAGTCTCAGAGCCAATAAGGCCAAAAAAATGGCTGATTTTCTTGAAGTTCCGATCGAGAAACTTTTCAGACCAACATATTATCGTGCAATACCCATCACAGATTGAATTAACTTCATGTTATTGATTACATCTATCTTGTTAATATTCCTACTAAGTGTATTGTAAATGAAATTCGGCAAAAAGACGAAATAATTATGACTAAAGTATATAGTTCTATATTTAGAAAGATAAAATTCTGAATATTCTGCCCTTTGAAAACTGAATAATCCTAAAGGAGCTGTAAAAAATGGTCTTGAAACGATCGTATCAAACACTACTACTCTTTACGAGTGTAATTTTATTTGTGATGAGCTTCTTGATTCCACTGAATCAAGCCAGTGCGGAGGTAATCAATCGAGAAAGGTATCAGATGGATTGGGCCTATAGTCCGCAATATGGGAAAGATGTTCGTACAGAGCTTTTAAAGAACGCGAGTGGTCAAATTGCGTATTGTCTGGTATACGGTTTAAAATCCCCAAATGGAGAGGATTTACCCGAAGCGGGCAAAACAGATGATGTATCCTACCGTGTCTTAATGAATGGCTACCCACAGAAAACACCAGAAAGTTTAGGTGTTTCTAATTGGCAAGAAGCCCATTACGCGACACAATTAGCTCTTTGGAATGCACTAGGCCAAATTTCCGTTGATGAATTGCAGTTCAAGAATGTTGCTGTTGAAAAAGCGGCAAAGAACATTATTCATGCGGCAAATCAAAGCCAGGATACACAAGATGTATGGATGAATGTCATTCCAACGGATAAACAAGAAGCACAATTAAACGGCGAATATTTTGAAACAACAACATACACCGTTCAAACAAATGCAAAAAAAGGTACATTCCAAGTACAAATGAACAATGCACCACAAGGAACACGTGTTGTCACTGAACAAGGTGAAGGGAAAGAAACGTTTCAACTAGGAGAAAAGTTCCGTATCCAAGTACCAAAATCCTCTAAGAGTAGTGAACTATCTCTAAAAGTCGTTTCAAATCTAACGAATGTTCATGCAGTCGTATATAAAGGAACAAGTACAATTCAAGATGCAACTGTACTATTAGAGCGCAGTACAGAACAGGTAAGCACAGACTTACAAGTATTCTGGAAAGCAAATGGCGCCTTAAAAGTGATGAAAGTGGATGAAAACAAAAAGCCGCTACCAGGCGCAGTATTTGAAATCGCAAACAGCAATCAACAAGTTATGGGAACGATTACAGCTGATAAAAACGGTATCGCTGAAATGGGTAACTTAGAACTTGGCACATACACTGTAAAAGAAGTGAAAGCACCTGTTGGATATGTGTTAGACGCTACACCAAAGCCTTTTGAAGTAAAAACAGGCGAAGTTGCTGTTGTAGAAATGAAAAATGTACAAATCAAAGGAAATATTGAAATTAAAAAGATCAGTGACACAGGCAAGTTTCTCCCAGGCGTTGAATTTACAGTATTTACGCCAGAAGGAAAGGCAGTCACAAAAGTAACAACAGATCAAGAAGGAATTGCGAAAGTAAATTCTCTTCCGTTTGGAAAGTATTACTTCCAGGAAACGAAAGGATTAGAAGGTTACTTATTAAATCAAACAAAGTATCCATTTGAAGTAAAAGAGCATAATCAAACACTTACGTTTGAAGTGAAAAACGATCAAGTAAAAGGAAATGTACAGCTCTTAAAAGTAGATGAAGACGGAAAAACGAAATTAGAAGGTGCTGTTTTTATCCTAGCTGATGAAAAAGGTAAGAAGATCAGTGAGCATAAGACAGACAAAAACGGGTTAATCAAAATTGATAATATCCCATTCGGAAAGTACCAATTCATTGAAAAGACATCACCAGCGGGCTATGTACTGGTAAAAGAGCCGATTCCGTTTAGCATCACTGAAAATGGAAAAACAATTGAGCTAGTTGCAAAGAATACGAAGATTAGAGGTTCAATTGAAATTACAAAAGTAGACGTAGCCGATGGAAATAACAAGTTACCAGGTGCAGAGTTTACGATTTATAACGAGCAAGGCCAGGAAGTCGTGAAAGGGAAAACGAACGAACAAGGCGTTGCAAAGTTCGATAAACTACCAGCAGGAAAGTACACATACAAAGAAACACTTGCACCACAAGGTTATGTGTCACATGAAGAAACATTCTCTTTTGAAATTAAAACGGATGGTGAAGTGATTAAACACACCGTAAAAAATAAAAAGATTGAAGGTAGCTTAGAAATTACAAAAGTAGACGTAGCCGATGGAAACAACAAGTTACCAGGTGCAGAGTTTACAATCTATAACGAGCAAGGCCAGGAAGTTGTAAAAGGAAAAACAAATGAAGAAGGCATTGCAAAGTTTGAAAAATTACCAGCTGGTAAATACACATATAAAGAGACATTCGCACCAGAGGGATACTTAATCAATGAAGAAACATTCTCCTTTGAAATTAAAACAGATGGTGAGATTATCAAACATGTTGTAGCAGATCAGAAAAAAGCAGTTCCACCAACACCAGAAACGCCACAACCAGAGCAACCGGAACAACCACAGCCAGAACAACCAAAACCACAACCAGAGAAGCCACAAACACCACAGGTCATTGAAAAACCTGTACCAACACCAGAGAAACCACAAAATATTGTAAAACAACCACAACCGATGAAAGAACAACCTAAGAAAGTAGAAAGCCATTTACCAACAACAGGCGGCAAAGCTGAAAACCCATATTGGAAATGGATTGGTGTTACATTTGTCGTTCTTGGTAGCATCCTAGCTGTTTACGTATATAGAAAACGTAAGAATCAAGAAGTGTAAAACACTCTCAACTGATAAGGGAGGGCGGGATCATGTGCATATTTGATGTACATTATCAAATCAATGATAGGAAATATACGAAATCATATTTACTTGCATTGGTGGAAGATGGGTTTCAGTTGCGGAAAAATATCCAACATGTTCTATTCAAAGAGCACCAACAAGAAATTAAGATTCTTTCTACAGATTTAGAGGAATTAGATTTAGTAGCTCCATAAAAAACTGATACGAATGGAAAGGTGAGATTGCTATGTGTGGAACATTTATTGGAAGAAGTGCACAAATCCCAGCATTTAGAAAACCAAAATGGTATGACATGAGTAAGTCAAATTCCATTGTTATAGGGAATGAAGGGACCAAAATGAATCCTCAATTTGTATTTGAAAAAGAAAATAGAAATATTCTGGTACGAGGTGGAACAGGAAAAGGAAAAACAGGTTTGATGAAGCAACTCCTTACCCTTGTCATGGCGGATCATCAACAAGCGACTGTCTTAGATGGGGATGGAGAGTATAAAGAATACGAAGAAATGGGTGTTCACATTATCACCTTTACATCAAAAGATTCTTTTCTAAGCAAAAATGAAATAGAAACATGCAAACAATCGGATGTCGTTGTCATAGATGAAGGATTAAGGCTGTATTCCAATAACCCAGAGGGATTGATGGAACTTTTAGAAGAACTAGATGAACTGAATGTAAGAGTTTTTGTGAGTTTTCAAGCGATACCAGAAGAGTTATTGCACAGGTTTGATGTGTATTTAGAATTAGACCCACTCATCGCTTAAAACTATACAATATTTCTATTTAACTATATAAAATGATAAAACAATACAGGAGGTTTTTTCATGAAACCAATTAAGCATATGCGAAGCAAACGCGGGTTTTATATTGGTCGAGTTCCACATACAACACATACACCCTCAACAAATAAGCGTACAGAAGAATGGACGGGAAGAATGGGAAAGAGCATGATTTTCTCTTCTCTCTTAGTCACACTAGACCCTTACAAAAAAGCGCGGAAATCATAATATTCATGGGAGGACATTCTTTCATTGAATATCCTCCCTACTTAAAAGGAGGAAGCAAGATGGGAAAACAAGCATATCAAAATCGTCAAGAATGCTGGGAAACGTTCTGGAAAGAACAAGTAACGGTAAATGGTGAATTAGATATTGAACAAGTAAAGCAAGAACTCTTCAATTATAAAACACTCTTAGATCAAATTAATCAACCTCAAAACAGGAACATGCAACCTCAAATTCTGATTCAACTAGCCGCAGAAGAACGAACACAAAAGCATCATGAAAAACTAGTAGCCCTTGCATAAGGCCATTTCAACAATAGAAAGGAAGTGAAGAAGTGGCGCACAGCAAGCTCGACAAAGAAATTGAAAACTTCATAGAAAAGAACTGGAAAATGCTTTTAGGTATAGGAGCTGTTGCATTTGTCTGGTTTTCTAAAGAAAAAATCCTTATAGAATTAATGAAGCTGGTGCCAACTGTAGTCGGTGTGTTTCGTGGGATTGCCTTATTGATCTTGCTAGGAATTGTCATACGGATTGTCTTACATGGCATCTATTTGTATCTAGAAAAGAAGCGGTATCGATATGTATTGTTCATCCCGCACATAGATGATGAAGTTACACCAGATAAGCTAGGGCAAATGATTCGGCATGTGCATGGTTCGGGTCGAAAGCCCTTAGAACGTCTGTTAAAAGGTCGCGATTGGTACCGTATGACGATGTATCGTCCAGAGGGAGAAAATGAGCGTGTCCGCTTTTATGTAGGTGGTCCAGAGGATAAGATCAAACAGGTTGTGCAAGCGATACAAAGCGCCTATACCCACAGTGAAATTTATACCGTCCCAAAGGAAGAAATGCCATTTCCAACAAGAAAAGCGGTAGGGGGACGGATGGTATTAAAGAGAAAGCGGCTAGATGCCACATTATCATTAGCACGCTATACACGTGATGTATTACCGATGTTAGGAAGTTCAATGGAGGAAAAAACATGGATAGACATTACTTTCTCACCAGATAACGGGTATCGGCTAACAAAAGGGATTCGAAAAGCAGAAAAAGCCATTCGAAAAAAGAAAAAACATGGGCTAGATGCTTTTGAAAAAGAAGAAATACGCGCATTAAATAAACGATTTTCAAAGAATGAGGTGGCGTTTCAAGTAGCTGTTTCATTCGCAAGTGACTATTATCCTGGTGTACCTGTTATTAAGAACTTAGGGCATATGGTGGCAAGTATTATGGCCGATGTGAATGAGCTTAGATACAGAAGGTTTAGACGCAGTATGCCAGCTGTACCACATCCCGTATATGGAAAAATGATATGGACGGGATCAGAACTATTAAACTTGTTCCATCTTCCTAACGTAACAGGGGATAAAAACAGCAAGACAGAGCGCAACATTTTGTATCTAGATAAAGGGGAAAACATGATACCAAATGATTTATTGGCCGAAGGCATTTCAATTGGCCATGTGATGCATCCCTATATCAAGGACCGATTAGTAAAAATTCGAGAAGATTTCTTCAAGAATCATGGTTACATTACGGGGAAAGTTGGGTCTGGTAAAAGTACCATTGCCATGAGATTGATGCAAAGTGTCATTGATAAATGGCTAGAAAATCCGAATGAAGCGGGCGGATTGTCCTTATTTGATCCGACAGAAGATTTGGCATATGTAGCAATGAATCGACTGTTAAAAGCGGAAAAGGACGGGAAACAGGTTGATTGGAGCAAGGTTCACTTTATCCGTTTTCGAAACACCGATCATCCGCCAGCTTTGAATTTGTTTCATCGGTTTCCAAATGAAGATATCCAAACAGTGGTTGAATCCATTATGGAAATGATTAAGTTAATGATTCAAGGGCAAGCCCAACAAACAGAACGATTACTAAGGGCGATTATTGGAACGTTGCTTTGTGATAAGAGTCAAATTCATACGATTTTAAGTATCCCACTCTTCATAAGTGATGAACTGTTTCGAGCAAATGTAATCGCCAATTTACAAGGGCCAGAACAAAAATATTACTCTCACTTTTGGAAATATGAAGTAGGAAGCGCATTAGAAGACAGTACACAGGCAATTTTAAACCGATTAGATATCTTCCGTAATACGTTGTATTTAAAGCGTATGTACGGGCAAACAGGCTTTTCCTTAGAAATTCGGAAGTGGATGGATGAAGGCCACCTTATCTTTTATGATTTAGCGGGCATGGGAAAAGAAGATACATTACTAACAGTCGGTTACATTTGTAATCAATATCATCGTATCGCCCAACAGCGGCCGCATGGTTCCAAACTACATTTAGGTGTGATCGATGAAGCCCATGACGTGCCAGTACCCGTACTTCCGAAAATTATTGCGAAGGATCGGAAACATGGATTTGGATTATGGGTGATTACCCAGCAAGTTTCGGGACAGTTAGACAGAGAGCTAACAGATATGTTAACAGAGGCGGGTGGAAATTACTTTGTATGTAGGCAAGGTCATAATTCCGCGAAAACGTTAGAGGGCATTATGCAAAAGCAATTCCGTACAGAGTATTTGCAAAACCTCCCTAACTTAGTTGTAGCCATACAAACGCAAGATTATATCAGAGGTGAGGCAAAAAATGTGTGGTGTACGATACGTGTTCCGCCATTAGACCGCTATTTACCAAATGGAAAAGCGGCGAATTATAAAAACGAAAAAGAAATTCATGCATCAAATGAATGGACCAGAGCAAAGATACATTCTTTAGAACAACAAAATGGGAAAGCAGGATTAGAAATCGACAAGGAAATTGATGAGTTCCTATATGGAAAAGGCAAGTATCAACAAGCCGAAAAAGTCAATTTAACCAAAGAAGAACCTGTTGTGACATCGGGATTTGATGAGTTAGAAAAGAAACTATCTTCTCATGAAGAAGTGAAAGAAACGGTTTCCGAAACAAAGCCAGTCGAACCCGCACATCAAGCGCAAATTATCCCATTCCGAAAGCAAGCTACGACAACAACAGAAGTAAAGAAAGAAAATAAGCCAGTAAAAGAGCCTGTTACAACAATCGAAAAAGAACAAACAGTATCAATTGAAATAGAAAATGTAGAAATAAAAGAGGATACACCGCAAGAAGAAGTGAGCATTTTCGATAGTTGGGAAAAGGAGTAAGGGGCATGGGAAACATTTTATTTCAAATTGCAGATGAACAACTACTCATGAGCTTGCATACACACATCTACTTGGATATTGAGTATATTCATCAAAAAGTGTATTTGAATTATACAAAAAAATCGGTAACAAATCGTTTGTATAAGCTAGAGCAAGCGGGCTATATCCGTTACGAGTATTTACCTGTTACATCATCGAGAAATCAGAAACGAAAAGTTGCGAAACCTCAACGCATTTATACCTTAACACCAAAAGGAGTTGAAATGGTTCGTGGATTTCGAGGGGAAGTGCATTGGAAAAATAGTTGGTCCAAACGCTCGGCATCCTTTGTATATCACAGTTTAATGTTAGCAAAGATTGAATGTGCCATGACATTAATATCGAAGCGGGAAGAAAGATTGGAAATAAAGGAATGGATCAACGAACCGCGGGCCACATTCCAATATGCAAAAGCAAAAAGTCGTGTTATAAGACCAGATGGAGTTGCGGTGATTGGGTTAAAAGAAGAGATCGATAAAAACATTGGTGTATTTATGGAAATGGAACGTTCTTACGGATCAAAAGAAGTATTAGAAAAAAAGATTATCCGTTATAACGATTTCATGGCACAAGAAGGAAAAGCGGCAGAGTATCGGACGCATATTGGTATGAGTTATGAAATATTGCAATGGCGCCTGGTATTTATCGCGGGTAGTGAAAGTAGAGAAAAAGAATTGATTCGCTATTTAAAAGGGATAAGTAGTCCAGAAATACCAGTGTTTATCACACTGTTTCAAGATATATTACAAGACCCATTCGGTAATATTTATCGCAATATTCAGAATCCTGATAAGAAAGTGAGGCTGTAAAAATGTGTTTCGGTTTATTTTATCGATAAGCGCCAGTATTTTTCTGTTAGTTGTCTTTTCAGATTGGTTATTTGAAAGAGTACCAGGATCAAGAGAAGCCTGGGAAGCGGTAAAAAGTAAAGTGGTGGAAATTTACTATACGCAAGGATGGGAAGGTGTCTTGCTTTTCTTCCTGGTCGTAGTGGGGATATGGAAGATGGTAGATCATAAGGGGGGATAAATATGGATATATTGGAAGGCTTAGAGTTTGTAAGGGCGTTTCGGGCTACAGATGGAGCGTCCTTTGGAGTCGGAAGGGATGAAGACAAACGGTATGTGGTTCATGCTCGATTTCCCTATATCACAGGCAGTCAAACGAAACTCAACAATTTTATCAATTATGCAAGAAATGAAATACAAGATGAATCAACCGCGGTTGGTATGGCTTCATTCGCTTGTGATTGCTACGAACGATCTTTACGCCAGTACAGAAATTGAAAGGGGGATGAATATGCTTCAAAAGGTGAAACAGTGGTTTGCAAAAACATTTGAAAGTAAACAAGGGAAGGCAAGGAAAGCCACAAGGCTTCCTTCCTATAAAGGCCGCTTAATTGGGAAATGGGCCTTTTGGCTCCTGTTTTGTTGGATGCTGATTGTATCCATCACAACCGTAGTAAAAGGAAAGGGAGATACACAAGCAAAAGCCAGTACCATTCCAAAAGAAGTTACGCAAAAACAAAACCTTGCCTCGCGTCCAGAAGCGATTGAATTTGCGCGCGGATTTGCAAAAGAATACTTTACATGGCAAAGAGGGGATGAAGGCAAGAAGAAGCGTTCAGAGCGCTTACAACTCTATATACCGAAAGCACTTGACCCGCAAGTTGGTTTGGATTTTGCAAGTATACAATGGGATTCCAATTTTCTATACGCAACTGTATTAAAAGTAGATGAGGTCACAGATAAAGAAGCAAATGTAATTTTTAAAGTGAAATACAAATTAAGCCACATGAAAGCAGATAATAGCGGGCCAGAGGATAAGGAGGTGATCCAGCAAGTGTCGGTTCCTGTTCAATCAGATGGAAAGGCTTTTGTGATTAGTGGATTCCCTCAAATCGTCAAGGTGAATGAAAAAGCAGAAGTACCAGAAGAAAAAGCAGGGAAAGAACGAGAGGAAATTCATGAAATCACTGTAAAAGAAGACATTCGAGAATTTTTACCAACCTTTTTTAAATCCTATACGACCGCAACACCAAAAGAACTCGCGTATGTTTTAGCCAATACAGATATTAAAGGGTTAGAAGGAGCCATGAAATTTGAAAATATACTTTCCTCTAAGATTTATCCAGGAAAAACAAAAGGCACATATGAGGTACAAACAGAGGTATCTATGATTGATCCACATTCTGAAACGAAAATGAAAACAGGTTATACGTTGTTTGTCAAACAAGATGGAAAGCAATGGGTTGTAAAAGACTTAAAAACAAAATAGGAGAGGGGCATGTATATGTTCAATATAAATCATTTTGTGTTAGGAATCGGGTTAGAAGGATTTTTCGAAATGATGAAGACACAAGGAACATACGCGTTATATTGTGCGTTTATCATTGTAATCTTGATCGTAGCGGCAAAGCGCGCATGGGGAAAAGCGATTACGTTAATTGTTGGCGGCGGTATTGTTGTATTCTTCATTAACAAACCAAATGCATTAAAAACAATCGGAACGTGGTTAGGCGGATTGTTTGGCGTCTAAGTAAGGGATGGAAAGGAAGGGAGCTACATGAAGGAAAAAGAATCAAAATCTATCATTGTCTATTGTTTCGGAAGCTATATGAACTATATGCGAAGACAGTACGAAATTATGGGGTATCGTCTTCCGCGTGCGGTTACATGGAGGGCACTTGGTTATTTTGCGGCGGTAGAAGCGGGGCTTGTAGCCTTCCGCTTCCTTCCTCCCTTTAAATGGATATTTGGGGATATGATCGATCAAGTTTGGCTCATGTATTATGGTGTGATTCCTCTTTTCCTCGTATGGGGCGCAGATAAATATAAAACAGATGGAAAATCACTTTTCTCTTTTGTTCGGTCCTGGGTTACATTTCGTTTACGTAAACATCAAAGTAGCCGATTAGTAACCTTACCGAAATTTAAAAAACATGTGTTTTATGGTCATGTATGTGTACAACATGACGTCAAAGATTTACCAATCGTACATGTATCCAGTGAAGAAGAAGAGAACGACATACACGCTTATGATGTAACATTTTTACCCCAAAAGGAGGAAATTGAATATGTTGAAAACGATGAACAGACCACCATTAAAGCACGTTGAAAAGAATTTAGCGTTTAGTATAGACGGAAAAGTATCCGCAGTATATGAAGTAGACGGATTCGAATACGATCATCAAGATGAAAGCACCAAAAAAGTATATTATCGCAATCAACTCGCTCTTTTTACCCATCAAGAATATGATATCCACTTACTTGTGATTCCTCGTACAACAAATTCAGATGAAATTCTGGATGAACATATTTCCACTTTAAAAGGGCCAATGGCCCCAACAGGACGCTTTCTTTTTAAAAAGGTAAAAGAATACTTACGAAATGCGGCCATTGCGAAAGAGAACATGGAATATCGCTTTTTCGTTTTAGTACAACTGAATATGGAACAGAAAGAAAGACAAATTCGTAACCCTGTCGTAGAAACATGGAAGTTTATGAAGAAGGTTAGAGAAGGATTTGCAGAGACAGCCCAAAACATATCGGGCATGAATGTGACGGATATTTTAGAAGAGGAAATCGAAAATTATTTAGAAGTAGAAGACGTGTTATTTAGCCAGGTTAGAGGGGCATTTCATAATACAAGACGTGCGAAACCGTCTACAACGCGCTTTTTATTCCATCATAACTTCAAACGTGGCATGAAAGAACTGAATCGGGATCAAAACTGGAAGGTAGGTTCTACAGTTACCTTGCAAAATGAAAAAGGAAAGGCAGTAAAAGTACGCCGCCCAGATTTACAAGAAATGGTCCAATTAACGGATACGGTGATTGATGAAAGCCCAGGGCGTTCTCTTATACTCGAAAGGCAAAATGAAGAAGGGGAAATTGAAACCTCTCATGTTGCTTTTCTTGCGGTGAAAGATATGCCCGAAATATCGGCTTTTCCTGGTGGAGAGTGGATTTATCGCATTCAATCTCATTCGTTAAAGTTTCCTGTTGAAATGAGTATTCGAGCGTATCACTTAGAAAACCAGATGGTCACACAAAAACTCTCGAATAGTGAACTGGAATTAAACGATCAACGCCAACAAGCGATGGTAGGTGGTCGCACAACAGATTTAACAATTGATCGTAAAGCAAGGGGCGTCAAAATTGTAAAAGATCGATTTGAAACAACGGGAGCACCTGGATATGAACTAAGTGTACTATTTTGCGTGTACGCCGAAGATGACAAAACATTAAGATCGCGCGTAAATACGCTCATTACAGAATATCGCAAAATGAAAATCGAGTTAGTTAATCCATATGGAGAACAGCTTGCATACTTCTATGAGTTCTTACCAGGCTCTAAACGTTATAATACGGATTTCAAATTGTTTGTGGAGCCAGGTGTGCTTGCACAGGGCATGTTTGGTGCAACGACACAAATTGGCGACAATCAAGGGTTTTACATTGGAAAAACAAAGAAATTAAATCGTCCTGTTTTTGTTCGTCCAGACTTGGCGGCGAAAGCACTAGATAACATTGTGACAGCGTTTGAGAGTTTATCGGTTATGTTTGCGGGGCAAACAGGGAAAGGAAAATCATTCCTAATGAACTTACTCGCTTTCTGGATTGTGATGAGTGGCGGAAGGGCATTTATTATAGACCCTAAGGGCGACAGGACTAGGTGGCCCGAATTATTGCCAGGGTTCAATGAGGATACCTTGCAGGTATGGACGCTTGGAAAAAATAAAGAGGATGCGGGCTGTTTAGACCCATTCCGAATCAGCGCAACGATAGAAGATGCGAAAAGTTTAGCACTTGAAATTTTAACGTTCCTATCGGATGTAGGTTTAGAGGATATCCGATATGACTATTTATACAAAGCGATTGAACGAGTGGCGGAAAAAGAAGATGCATGTTTAACTTTGGTTCGTAAAGAGCTAGTGAAGATGAAGGAAGAACCTAACTTATTGCCAACTGAATTAGAAAAGTTAAATGCTCTCACAAATCGTTTAGCAACCTTAGAAGGCATTCAGCTAGGAGATTTATTGTTTGGTAAACAAGGTCAAGATTACCGCGTATTAAGTCTAGAACGTCCGTTACAAGTATTACAAATTCAACATTTACGTATCCCGAAATCAGAGGAAAAGAATGAAAGTGTTACAGACAAATTATCACGTAGTATCTTAATTGCATTAGCGGCATTTGGTAAATCCTTAATGCATTCCGATCGTAGTATTTTCAAAGTATACCTACAAGATGAGGCATCCAGTATTTTGAAAAATAAAGAGGGTGCGGCGTCTTCTGACAAAATCATTCGAGAAGGACGTTATCATAATATCGGCTTGTATCTAGGAACACAAAATGCATCCGATTATCAATCAGAAAACAAAGAGGTTGCAAATGTGGGTATGAAGTTCTGTTTTGCGCTGAAATACGATAAGGAAGCGGAAGAAATGTTGCGTTACTATAACTTACCGGTCACAGAAGAAAATATCTTAATGTTACGCCAGTTACGACGCGGCGAAGCGTTGTTCCAGGATATTTTTGGCCGAACCGCGGTTGTAGAAATTGATCCTGTTTTCCAAGAATTAAAGACTGCATTTGATTCCTCTACGAAAACAGACGAAGAACGCGCACAACAATTGGCGTAATTCGTATTACAATACAGATAAGAGTATTCTAAATTATCTGTATATGGAGGGTGGAACGATGAAAAAATTACGTATGTTATCTGGATTATGTGTAGCAGGAATGTTGATGGTAACGGGGGTTGCGGGTTGCTCAAATGAAACAAAAAGTAATACAAATCAACAAGAAGGTCAGAAAGAACGTGACATGAAAGAAGCGGATAAAGCCGCGATGGAGTATGTAAGAGCTTATATTGAAATGGATCCAAAAAAATTAAATGAATTACAATACAAAAAATTTAATTTTGGTGATGATGAGATAGTAAATCCAGGTTTTGGTGAAAAGTTGAAAGATAGATACGACTTAGATCGTTATGATTTAAAAGAAAAGGAAAACGAATATTACTATCATGTTAGATATTATCATCCAGTAGATGAGGCACAGCGAGGAATGGATTTGAGGATAGTAAAAGATGAGAAAGATAACAAGTGGAAAAATTATGAGTGGGCATGGGGGAATAGTAATAGTGTAAGTTCTATTGCAGGAAGTATAAAACCAACACGTGTCCATAATTGGGGGCAAAAAGAATGAAAAGATTTCTTTCTGTTTGTATGATTTTTGTACTTCTATTGATACCGCTAGGGTCACAAGTTGCCCTAGCGGAAGATCAAAAAAATGAGGAAAAACAAGAACAAACGGGTCCGAGAATATCTGAAAATCTATTTCAAGGCCATACAGATGAAGTGTATAAGGGTAAATATTATGAAATTGATACACAACCCGTCAAAAAAGATGATAAAAACTTTTTTCAAAAAGGATGGGGGTATCTATTTGGTGATGATGATGTTGGGCAAGACATCCAAAGAATGATTTACAGTACATTTCAATGGTTAGTAAATCTAGCGTTTCAATTTAATACCCTTTTAGTTCAATTAACACTTTTTTTAGTGGATCAGTCGCTTAGTTTGGATATTGTAGATGTTATTGCAGATAAACTAGGGGCGGCTATGCAAAATATTGCTGGTGTTGGTTCGAATGGTTTTTTCTCATCGGGTTTATTTCCAGCGATTATTGGAATTGCATGTGTGTTATCCGCTTGTTATGCGGGTTATATCTTTTTTATTAAACGTCAGCCTTCAAAGGGTTTAAGTGAGTTAGTAAAAACAGTATTGGTTATTGCTGGAATCATTGCTTTTATCGGCAATGCTAGTTCAGTATTAAAGACTGCAAATACTATTAGTTCAGAAATTAGTACCGCAATTATGTCGAAGGCAACGGGAACTGTCGCAGGTGATCCAGGAAGATCAAAAGAAGCGGCTATCTCTTCTGTAAAAAAACAAATATGGACCTTACTAGCGGAACGACCATATTTGTTTATGCAATATGGAGAGGATTCAAAAGAGAAAATAGGTGCTCAAAGAGTAGATGAACTATTATCAAAGCCGTCTGGTAAAGATCGTAATAGTATTGTAGAAAATGAAGTAAGCAAAAAAGGGAATCAAATGATGAAATTGGATTCAGTAGGAGAAAGACTTGTATTTACAGTGATTTATTACATTGTGAATACATTTACAGGGGTTCCAATTCTTATATTTTGTTTATTAATTATTGCTTTTCAATTATGGTTCCTTGTAATGAGTTTAATTGCACCGATTGTAATGGCAGTTGCGCTATTACCAGGACACCGTCGAGTAATAGAAAGTTGGGCCACACAATGGATTCGTCCGCTAGCATTAAAAGTATTAATGTCTATTATGCTAGTTATTATTTTTACACTTTCTGAACTTCTGTATATAATGCCAGAAGCTAGTGTGGCAGGTTATATATCTACAATGGTATTTCAAATTATTGTATTCGTTTTATGTTACATCTTTAGAGAAAATATTGTTGCGGCCTTTAATCGAGCACGTGGCGTGTATGAAACGGTCACAAATATATCTCTTATGACAGAAAACTTTGTAGATAAGGGGAAAGAATACGCTGGAAATACCATGTCTTATATTGGAGACAAAATGGGAATGCATTTTAACAACGCGGCTGAATTGGCGGCGGCAGGCGGCCAGTTAGAAAATGCAGGGACAGACGATGAAAAGACAAAAGCCAACCCGTTAATGCAAGCCAATATACCGAATGATTTACCAAATAATCAAACAGAACAAGAAAAAGAAGAGGATCAAAAGAAAGGAAAACTTATTTCTTTACAGGATCGTGATAAACAGGGGAATTTACCACAGCAAGAAGAGGAAGGAAAAGAACAACCGACACCAGGTGAAGAAGAAGCACCAATGCAACAAGACCTTATCAGCTTAGATAAAGAAGCATTAGAACAAGAAGTAGAAGGACAACAAGAAGGAACAGAAGTAGAAGAATCAGAAATGGAGGTTCAACCAGAGCTAGTATCTTTACAAGACGAGGAAATTCCAACAGGAGAAGAAATGCCAACTGATATAGAGGGATATGAAGAAATTCAACCAGAAGTACCAGAACAAGAGGTACCATTAGAAGATATTCCGACTGATATAGAAGTATATGAAGAGGTACAGCCCGAAGTACCAGAACAAGAGGTGCCATTAGAAGAGGTTTCAACTGATATGGAAGCATATGAAGAAATCCAAACAGGGGTACCAGAACAAGAAATACCATTAGAAGAGGTTTCAAGCGATATGGAGGCATATGAAGAGATTCAAACAGAAGTACCAACACAAGAATTTCCATTAGAGGAAGTGTCACCAGATCATGAAACATTTGAAGAAATCCCATCCGATATCCCACAACAAGACATTCCAACAGAAGAAATTCCGATGGACATTTCAAGAGAAGAAATACAACCAGGACAGGAAACTTCAACACATATTCCACAACAAGAAATCTCAACACCAATTGAAACAGAGGCAAATGAACCTTTAATACCAGACACAATTCGTGCAGATGTAAATGAAGAAGGTGTTATTGTACCTCACACACCAGAAACACCAAGCGCAGATATTCCAGATGCTATACCTGCAGAAGTAACCGAAGCGGGGGAAATTGTTGCAAAAAATCCTAATATAGATGTCGAGTCAACTGTACAAGTAACAAATTCTTCTGACGCATTTATCCCGACGGAATCCGTTTCCTCTTCTGATTTAACATGAGTAAATGAGAACGAAGTAAGTAAAAATGAACCGATTCAAGGAGAGGCGGAAACAATCGATACACCAGATATACAATATGGAGCTGTAGCCGCAGGAAGTGAAAACTGGATGCCTTCTACTGATCCGCAAAACTTAGATAACTTAGATGATTTGGAGCCGCCAAAAAAAGATGAGTAGAGTCCTAGACTTTTAGGACTTTACTATTTTTTTACGAAAAAAAGGAGCGATATAGATATGAAACACTGGGGATTAACGTGTTTGAAAATGGTGAGTATCAGTATTTTTCTTTGCATCGGGTGTTTCGGATGGATGAACATAATCATTCTTTTCATACAGAGAGAATGGCCGACAGATTTATTGGGATGGATTGGTTTAGGGTTACTTATCTGGTACGCGCTCATTCTTCTAACTCTTCAAATTATCCATAATGAGTTACGTTTCCGTATTGATGATAGGGCGAAACTAGCCTTTTTCATTTGGTTTGTAGGAATCGGTCATTTTGGATTACTACATTTTATACAAGACCAGCAATCTACTGTTTTAACGTTACTATTTCATGTTTTTGCGATTATACCTATTCTTTTGGCCCTTACATATGGGCTGATTGTTCGAAAATATTCCAATCAATCTTGATACATGTTGTAAGGGGGGAGGGATGATATGAGACCAGAAATAAAAGAAGTTGTAGATAAAACGGTACAAGAAGAGATTGCACAAGAACAAAAAAAGAAGAAGAAAAAGAAATCCTGGTTACTGACATTTCTTTTTGGGAGTTCTACTTTCACGATAGGATTGTTCGTCTGTATTGGATTTCTTTTATTTATCATGTTGGGGCAAGGCATTGGCAAAAAAGAAGAGGAAGCACCAGCAACCATCCCAAGTAATGGAATGACGGTTTGTCGGCCAGGTGGAAAAACAGTGGCACCAGAAGAATTACAGCCCCATTTAGGCGGCGTTTTTACAGGGAAAGCGCAAGCCTTTTTAAATGCAGGAACACAAAACCAAATCGATCCCGTTTTACTAGCGGCCATTGCAAAATTGGAAACGGGTAATGGTACTTCTAATGCAGTAAAGAACTATAACAACCCTGGTGGCCTCATGGACCCTAGTAGTTCACAAATGAAAGGGTTTATGAAGTTCGCCACTTTAGATGAAGGAATCAACGCCATGGCGCGAAACTTATATAAAAACTATATCGGTATGGGGATTACAACAATAGAAGCAATTGGAGCAAAATACGCACCGCCAGGAGCCGCAAACGATCCACATGGTACAAATGGTTTATGGCCTGTATTAGTAACAAAGTTTGTGGCACAAATGGGCGGTCTTACTTTCAATTGTGAAGCGGGAAAACCAGGCGGCGTTGTAGATACGGGATCAGCAAGCTCACAAGGCTTTATCCGCCCAATCGCTCAAACAACGATTACAAGTCCGTTTGGGCCACGCTGGGGCACTATTCATAAAGGTATTGATTATTCTTGCCAAGACGGTGTCACACCAATTGCCGCGTCGAAAGGTGGCGTTGTAGAGTGGGCGAAATTTGGCGCTTCCGGTTCGGGATTTGGCTGATATGGAAACGTAGTTGTAATCAATCATGGGAATGGATATTGGAGTTTATACGGTCATATGTCGTCCATTACTGTACAGGAAGGACAAAACATTGGAGTCGGTCAACAGGTAGGTGTTTGCGGAAGAACAGGGCAAGTAACAGGGCCACATCTTCACTTTGAGATCAAAACATCTTTGACGTTTGGTCAAGTCGACCCAACACCTTATTTGCCGAAATAAGCGGAAAGAAAGGGAGGATTAGGGATGAAACAGGGAATCGTTGGTTTAATCATAATCGTATTAGTGGGTATCAGTGTATGGTTATGGAATCAAAATCGCACTTTACAACATAAAGTTGAGCAGACAGAAAAGAAATGGACGGAACAAGTAAAAGAGCTGAAAACAGAAAATCGAGCATTGGAAAAGCGCGTAACAGTTTTAACAGAAAATACCCAAGATAAAGGGCAAGAAGTAGCAAAACAATTTGTAGAGTTGTTAATACAGAATGATAACAAACAAAAAGAAAAGCCAGGATTTGAGAAAATCAAAGAAATGATAACAGGAGAGGCACGAAACAAATTATTAAACGCGCCAGATGATGGACATAACCATATACAAGATGATGGCTCTATGCATATTCAAACGAAAGCGAAGATAACAGATATGTACTATATCAAAACCGCTGATAATAAAGCGGATGTAACGGTTAAATATGATTATCTTGTAACGGTTGATGGAACAGAACAACAAGAAAAACACACCATGAAATTAAATTTAGTATTAGAAGGTGACAAATGGTTTGTAGAAAATTACGAGTTTCAAATCAATACAGGAATTGAAGGGCCATAGAGAAAGGAATGAGGGGAGTTGGTGAATCAAAATGTATTGCATCATATGGGGTATGAAGTATTACAAGAAACATTTGTCTTGATTTGAAATGTATTTTCCTATTCAAATCAAGACGAATGCAGTGTGACATATGTACGAGAAATTGCGGATGCCTTGCATAATATCCCGCATTCGAATCAGAAACAGCATGATACATTTTTAGAATTTGAGTTCAAACTGTTAGAAGAAACATTAATGCAAATGGATTTCGGAAAGGTTGCCGCACAAAATATTCCCTATTTTAGAATGTATGCGGCGCGTGTACAGCAATTGTTACAGAAGCGTTATAGAGAGGTTTAATCGAGTGGAAATGGGGCGATAAAGAATGATTGTATTGGGAGTTGGGCTGTCAGTTTTGCTGATAGCCTTTTTGTTTATCCAGGTGTATCCGTTCCACGAACAAAAATTAGAACAAAGAAAATATGATGAATATGGAATTTGGATCATTATTTGTACAGGGGTATGCCTCTATGTATCGCATCATTTTTTACAAGAAAACACGTGGCAATGGGGATTGAAAATCATTGGTGCCACTTTTTTTACAGGCTTTTCAATTGGATGTGTCGGAAAACAAAGTATATATGATTTTCAACACAAAAAGTTTCCATTTCATAAAAAATGACGTTTCAGATTCGCTTGTAATTGATTTTAAATAAACTATTAATACATTTGGTGTCGAATGGGGTTACGTCTTTTATTCGGTCCTTTAAGTGGTTTAAATGATTTTTTAGAGAAAAAGGGGTGTGAGGATGCTTATTTTTAAGGTTATTGCATATATTTTGTTAAGTATCGGAGTTTGTACAATTGTTTTGGCAGGAATAGCCGCTATTGTAAAGAAACAAATGATAATCGCAAATATAAATCTATTATTGGCCATGTATTATTTTTGTTCGGGAAGCCTTCTGTATTTGTGCACGTTATGGGAAACACAAGATATTTTCTTACAAGCCATTTTGATTTTAATTGCAGGAATTACGATCATCCGATTAAGAAAAAGTTGGTATGTACCGCAAATGCGTATTCGTCTTCAAAAACTACAGGAGCAAGCAACAAATAAGAATGATCTGTGAGGAAATCCAGGAGAAAAGGAGTGAAGAAATCTTGATACATCAATATGAATTGAACTTTTCGGTGATGTATAGCGGCAAGGTAACAGACTCACAATCTACGATTATTCCAGCAAGTTCTTTAGAGGAAGCAAATGAAAAATTACAATCGGAAGTAAAGCGGCGATTAGGAAAGTGTAGTATAAAAGTGAATGCGGCTAGTTTATGTGTTTCAGAAGATAGCCGATATAAGATTAAATAAGATAATAAAAAAAGTACCCTAAAAAGGGAACCTTTTTCATAGTAACCCCGCATAATGGAGGCACATATTAATTGATCGTTTTTAGTATAGCGTAAGAATAAAAGGAATGCATCTTTTAAATATGTAATGTTGATATTGATTTTGAAATTTGGAGCGGATCAGTACGTGTTTGGATAAAATTTTAAATGTAATGGGTTATATTGCATCGATTTATGTATTGCATTTTTATTTGTATTTGTATTTTGTATACTAAACGTGAGTTTTCCTTAAAGTAGGCAATCTTTCAATTTCTATGAAAGCCAACTAATCTGTTAATTATGTATGGTAGCAAACAAGCTCTTGTGTCTACGGATATAAGAGCTTGTTTGCATATAGATCACTCTTTTATGTACAATGAAAGAAAAACATCATATGAGATGGGGAGAGGAAAACCCATGTCCAACCAACAATTAGTAAATTTACGTATTGATTTTGCTTTTAAACAATTATTTGGCACAAGTGGAAATGAGGATATTCTCATTGCTTTTTTAAATGCTATGTTACAAGGTTCTTTAGACTCCCCTATTGTTTCCTTACAATTAGAAGATCCACATTTACACAGGGAACATGAAGAAGATAAGCTATCTATTTTAGATATTTCAGCTACATTAGATACAGGTACAAAGGTAAATGTCGAAATACAGCTGAATAATAATCATGATATGATTAAACGCAGTTTATATTATTGGGGAAGGCTATACACATCCCAACTTCAAAAAGGGATGCCATACAGTTCTCTTCATAAAACAATTACGATTAATTTGTTGAATTTCGTTATGTTTTCTGAATACGAGGCATTTCATACAACAGGAATCCTATGGAATCAGCAACAACAGAGGGTATTAAGTAGTGATATTGAAGTTCATATCATAGAGATTCCAAAACTCATGCAACAGTGGCGGAATGAACAAATAAATCCCTGGGAAGATTCATTTGTACGTTGGTTGTTATTGCTTCCAGCGAATGAGGACGAACAATTAACCCAAACATTGGAGGATATTGCGATGAACCAAGACCCAATTTTACAAAAAGCAATAAATAAATGGGAACGTATGAGTCAAGATTCTTCTTTCCGACAAGCGTATGAAGCAAGGGAGAAAGCTCTTATGGATGAAGCCGCAAAATTTGCTTATGCAGAACAAAAAGGTATTGAAAAGGGCATTGAACAAGGGAAAATACAGCTTATTCGTGGTATGCACAAAAACGGAATGCCAATAAAAGATATTGCGAAATTTACGAATTTATCTATAGAAAAAATACAAGAAATTCTTGAATTATAAATGAATAAATGGGAACGTATGAGTCAAGATTCTTCTTTCCGACAAGCGTATGAAGCAAGGGAGAAAGCTCTTATGGATAAGGCTGCAAAGTTTGCTCATGCCCGTAATGAAGGGAAGAAAGAAGGGCGTCAAGAGGGCATTGAAGAAGGTAAAGTTCAATTAATACGAGAAATGCATAAAAATGGAATGCCAATTGAAGATATTGCGAGATTTACGAATATAAGCATAGAAGAAATACAAAATATTTTATAAGTATAAATGATTAAAAATAACACCTACAAATACTGTAGGTGTTATTTTTAGTAGCTATCATCTTGATGGAAGTAGTTATCTAAAGAAAATGGCATTACCACAAGCATGTCCGGTAAAGGAAACTGTCATGATAATGCCGTAATAGAATCTTTTTATTCCTCATTGAAATCTGAATTATTTTATTCACAAGAAAAACAACTACATTTAACTTCTACTCTCAAACAATTCATTCACGATTATATTGAGTATTATAACATGGAACGTATTCAAGAAAAGTTAAACTACCTGTCTCCTATAGAATACAAGAAACAGGTAGCATAGGTGTTTTTTCATGTACCACTATCTTGAGGTGGTTTTTTTATTGTTTTTAATTTGTTATATCTTTTTTAGCTAATACCTTTCATAAGTTCTTTAATTCTAGGTGCCATGAAATATAACATGACACTTAACAGTATGGATAAACCTCCAATTACGCCAAAATAAATAATTTCGGTTTCCGGTTTATATAAACGAACAAGTTGAGCATTTATTGCTTGTGCTGCTGCACTAGTTAAGAACCATAGGCTCATTGTTTGAGCAGAGAAAGCAGCTGGTGCCAATTTTGTTGTAATTGATAAACCTACTGGCGATAAACAAAGTTCTCCAATTACTACTAGCAGGAAGCTAATTACTAACCATATAGGGCTTACTAAAGATTCTGTACCATGGATATAAGAAGGAATAATCATAACTAAGAATGATAAACCAGCAAATAATAAACCTATGGCAAATTTATGGGCTGTACTAGGTTGACGTGAGTTAAGCTTTATCCACAACCAAGCAAAAGCAGGTGCTAGTACAACGACATAAATAGGATTTAATGATTGGAACCATGAGGATTGAAGTTCAACTCCTGCAAATTGTAACTGAGTACGTTGGTCAGCATATGTAGCTAAAATTATAGCTCCTTGTTCTTGAATAGCCCAGAACATTGTAGCCGCAATAAATAGCGGGATATATGCAAGAAGTCGAGATTTTTCTATTTTTGTAGTTTTTGGACTACGATACATAAAAATAAAGTAACAAGTTGGAATAATAATTCCTAAAATACTTACTAATAAAGTAAAACGATTAATAGTTAAAATACCTGTTGGTATTGTTACAAGACATAATACTAAAATAAACACTATACCAATACTAAACTTTTTAATTACTTTCTTTCTTTCACTACCTGTTAAAGGATTTGGTGCTTGCGTTCCCGCTAAGCCAAGGTTCTTCTTTTTTGTAAGAATAAAAATGATTAATCCTACCATCATACCAATTGCAGCAACACCAAAACCTAGATGGAAATTATACTGTTGACCTAGTGTACCTACAATAAAAGGAGATAAAAATGCACCTAGGTTAATTCCCATATAAAAAATACTGAACCCTGCATCTCGACGTGCATCTGTTTCACTATATAAATCCCCAACAATGCTAGATACATTTGGTTTTAATAAACCCGTTCCAAGTATTAAAAATACCATAGAAGAGAATAAAGTACTAATAGTGCCAGGGAGTGCTAAAATAAGGTGGCCTATCATAATTAAAACTCCACCCCAAAAAACAGTTCTACTTGAGCCTAATAGACGGTCAGCAACCCAACCACCAATAATCCCAGACATATAAATTAGGGATCCATAGATGGCCATAATTGACGCAGCAGTGGCATGATCCATGCCTAAACCACCTTTAGATACTGAATAATACATGTAGTATAGTAGTATAGCTCTCATACCATAATAGGAGAATCTCTCCCAAAATTCCGTGAAAAACAGTGTGAACAATCCTTTAGGATGTCCAAAAAAACCTTTTTGCGGAATAGTTTGAATAATTTCTTTTTTGCTTAGTGCACCCATATTTCTACTCTCCTTAAGACGCTATAATAAGATTAAGTTATTTTAGTATAACTGAAAAATTCGCAATTTAAAATAAATATTTATTATTTGTAAATATTTATATTGTTAAGTTTAATTTTTTTCGACAATATAGAACTATTTTTTTATAATAAGATATAATCATATTATTCGTTTTTAAATATATATTCATAATTTTCGTGGAGTTTGTAGATAAACATATTATTTCTACTAATTTAAATGGGAGGAAGCTTTGAAGTGCAAACAAAAGCAGTGACAATAGAGAAGATTTATCAAGAAATATTAGATGGGAAAAGAAGTAGATTTCCAGCTAATACATGGAAAGAAGACGACAATAGGGAACTATCTAGAAGAGTAACAAAATATTTAATTGAAACCATCCTAAAGTGGAATGAAGAGGATATTAAACAAAAATGGAATACACCTTTAATTGTAAAATATCGATTACTTGGTGCGCTCAAACATAGTTATGATAATAGTCCATATAAAATGATTGAAGACTTGTATCCCAATCGCTTTAAAGAATGGGAATTTGGTATGGCACCATTAAACTTTTGGACTGAAGAAAAAGCTCTTGAAGTATTGAAATGGACAATTGAAGAAAAAGAACGGCTAAGTGAAGAACAATTACTAAAGATATACGGGAAAAAGTGGATTAAAGAAAATAAGCTCAGTGCACCATTAATTATGTATTGGAATGGTAGCCCTTTTGCAATGATAAACTCTTTATACCCTAATAAATTCAAAGAATGGGAATTTATTATGACTCCTAACAAATTTTGGACCAAAGATAAGGCGTTAGCAGCACTAAGATGGACTATTGAAGAGAAAGAAAATTTAACCCCTCCCCAATTATTACAAGTTTATAGCGTGAAATGGCTAACAAATCATAAATTAATCTCTCCTTGTAAGATATTATGGGATAATATTCCGTACGCTATGTTAAATGATTTATATCCTGGCCAATTTAAAGAATGGGAATTAAAATGTACACCTGCTGGCTTTTGGACTGAAAAAAAAGCATTAGAAGCGCTGAAATGGACTATTGAAAAAAAAGAAGCACTAACAGAGGAACAATTGCTATCTATCTATACACAAAAGTGGTTAATAAAACATAAATTATGGACACCATTAAAAAGATATTGGAATGGTAGTCCATATGAGATGTTAAATGATTTATATCCGAATCGCTATTCAAAAGATATGTTAAAAGGTTATAAAAAATAAATAATAATTTTATATATAAGGGGTCACCATACATGCCCATCAACTTAAGAAAAATAAACACCCCCAAAACCAAAAAGAGATGACTTTTCCAAATAACTAACTGCAGAGCAAGAAAATTTTCATTTTGGGGGTACTTCAAAACCTTAGCTTGATAGCGATGGGGTACCGTCAGTAAAATGCGGAATAAACATGGTGCACCTGGAAGAAAATTTTAATATAAGATAATATTAAAATTTATTATTTTTACAAACCTTAAGTTATAATTAAACTATAACTAAAAATTCAAAATGAACATTCATAACATAGTTTTTTTATTATTCATCAAATTTCTCAAAACTCTACAATAAAATATAAAGGACTTAACATCTATGACTAATTTACATAATCAAAGTCTAATTTCATGGAAGCAATTTATTTTAGGATCACTATTAATATCTTTTTTTGCACCAATGATTTTGGGAATTTCATTAAAAATAGTATTCTCATCACATGCAATTAAACAATCATTCAATAATTCTAGTTTGGAGATATTGGAAAATTTTTCATTAGATTTCGCTATACTTTTAGTTACCCTTTACTTTATTTTTAAATATAACCCTTTTTATAATCTAATATTATCTACACTTAACATTAAATCCCTAAATCAAGGTAAGACATATTTATATATTTTGATCGCAAATATAAGTACCATTCTATTGGCTAATGCAACCAATCTCATCTCAAATGATTCTGCAAATATACAAGCAACAAATTTAGGGATAGAAACATTACCCGAACAATCTTTCACAATATACATGATTGCTATATTATCAATTGTATTATTGGGACCTGTTTTTGAAGAAATCTTTTATCGTGGGATTATTCTTAGATTTTTAGAAATCAGGTATTCTTTTTTTACTGGGTTAATTATATCCAGTTTATTATTTG